>Ga0224555_1002083_pt1 | contig 24642 bp, 15 predicted proteins | sample 714S23034metaG_FD_180687 | JGI IMG/M metagenome (GOLD analysis project Ga0224555, IMG submission 180687) | Peat soil microbial communities from Stordalen Mire, Sweden - 717 S2 30-34 | ecosystem: Environmental > Terrestrial > Soil > Wetlands > Peat | place: Sweden: Norrbotten County, Stordalen...
CACCACCAACGGCACCGGCACGGCGCTCTCGTGCTTTCTCGCAAACGGCGACGGCATCTGCGGTGTCCCGGGCAACAGCACCGCCGACCTCTTCTTTCCGCTCGGCCAGGAGTTTTACACCGTTTCCACCGGCACGAGCCACGCCGCCCCCGCGGTTTCCGGCGCCTGCGCTCTGGTCCGCCAATACTTTCTCAATGCCAACCTCGTGGCGCCCAGCCCGGCCATGACCAAGGCTTTTCTGATGAACTCCGCCCGCTACATGACCGGCGCCAATGCCGGCGACACGCTGTGGTCTCCCAGCCAGGGCATGGGTGAATTGGACCTGGGCGGCGCTTTCGACGGCGTCCCCCGCCTTTTGCGCGATCAGGTGGATACATTCACCGCCACCGGCCAGACGCGCACCTTCACCGGAACGATCGCCGATCCGACCCAGTCATTCCGCATCACCGTCGCGTGGACTGACCCTCCCGGCAGCACCGCAGCGGCCAGAGCCCTGGTCAATGATCTCGACCTGACCGTCACCGTCGGCGGCAAAACCTACAAGGGGAATGTCTTCAGCGGCGCCACCTCGGTCACCGGTGGAACCGCCGATTCGCTGAACAACGTCGAAAGCGTGTTCCTGCCCGCCGGGACCTCGGGCAGCTTCACCGTGACTATCACCGCCGCCGACATCGCCGCCGACGCCCTGGCCATCGGCGGATCCACCCCAGAACAGGATTTCGCACTGGTCGTCTATAACGCCAATCCAACCGCTCTTCCGTTTGCTCCGATCGCGGCGTCGTATCGAGGGCTGTTCTATGCGGCTGGTGGAGTCAAGTTTTTGCAATCCGGGGCGTTTTCGTTGACCACGACAGCCAGGGGCGGTTACAGCGGCACCCTGCAAATGGGCGCGAAGCTCTATGACTTCAGCGGACACCTTGACTCTTCCGGCACGGGAACCAACCTCATTCACCGGACCGGCACGAATGCCCTCACGTTCACGTTCCAGGTGGATGCAACCGACTATAACCGCATCACCGGCACCATTACGGATGGGTCCTGGCTTGCCGAACTTCAGGCGGAGCGCGCTCCATTCAAAGCCGGCAACTCCACACTGCTGGCCGGCAAATACACCGTCGTTTTCCCCGGATACACAGACGGCGGCGCCCTCGCGCCGCAGGGAAACGGCTACGGCACGGTCACCGTGACCAAGTCGGGCCAGATTGAACTCAGCGGCGCGCTATCCGACGGCGCGGCACTCTCAAAAACATCGCCCCTGGTCGGGACCGGGGATTGGCCGCTCTATGTTTCCCTCTACGGCGGCCGGGGACAGATTCTCGGCTGGCTGACGTTCACGAATTCGCAGAGCCTGGGCGGAAGGTTCAGTTGGATCAAGCAGCCGATTCCCAAAGCCGCGCTGTATCCGGGTGGATTCGACATTGAAACCAACGCGACCGGCTCATCGTTTCAATCCCCATCCACATTCGCGGGACCGATCCTGGACTTCATCACCGGTCGCGTGGTCCTGAACGGAGGCAATCTCGCAGTGCCAATCACGAACAATGTGACAGTCGCCTCCAACAACAAGGTCACCGACAACACCCTCACCAACAAGTTGACCCTTGCCTTGCGGACAGGACGTGGGCTCTTCACAGGAACCGTGCTGAATCCGGCGACCGGGAGGAAGTTCGGCTTCAACGGCGTCATCCTCCAAAACCAGGGCGTCGGCCTTGGCTACTTCCTCGGCACGAACCAGAGCGGCAGCGTCTTCCTCGGCCAGTAGCTGCGTCCACAGGCGGGAGGGTCAGGAGCCCGGCTGTATGCGAAGCATCAGTCGCAGCGCGACAAGCCCATCCAAAAAGAGGACGGGGCAACCAGGTGAGAGTAGGTTGCCCCGCGGTTACGCACCAAACAAGCTGCGCCACCCATGTAGATGAATGCCGAACCGGGCGCAAACCCGACCGTCATCCTGACATGGAATATCCACAAGAAGGCCGTTCCGATTCCAACCAGATTTTGGCATTTTCTTGGATTGGATTGCCGCAGACTTGGGGTGACAGTCCGGAAAGGTCCTCGCAGTTTTTAAAAATGGTCGGGGCGGCGAGATTTGAACTTGCAACCTCTTGCATGTCGTCAAGTGTGGTTGCCCTTGGCGTTATCTGCCCACCGACTTTCCGCCGTGGCAAACCGTCTATCATATCTTTCGGCAATGGATCCGCAATCACCAGTGGGCCGTCCTCAACAATGTGTTGCGCACGCTCGTCCGTAAAACTCAGGGCAAACGCGCCCGACCAACGGCGGCCATTCTCGACAGCCAGAGCGTCAAGTCCGACGGTCATGGCGGCCGGGTGGGCTATTACGCTGGCAAACGGATCAAAGGCCGCAAGCGACATCTGTTGGTGGACACCTTGGGGTTGGTGCTCGGCGTGGCCGTGACCCCGGCCAACACCACCGAACGCGACGGCGCGCAAGTGGTCTTGGGCCGGGTCTTGGGCTGGTTCACTTGGCTCCGCATCCTGTGGGTGGATGGTGGCTACACTGGTGAGACGTTCGCGCAATGGGTCAAGGGGCTTCGCCCCAAGTTTGGCGGTCGAGGTCGTCAAACGCTCCAATGACACCTCTAGTTTCAAAGTCTTGCCGCGCCGCTGGGTCGTGGAACGCACCTTCGACTGGTTGATGCGCCAGCGACGACTGGTCCGCGATTATGAAACCACCAAGACCAGCGCCGAGGCTTGGATTTATATCGCCATGATCCGAATTCAACTCCGCCGTCTGGCCTGATCCCTCATCTTTCATGATTTTTCAAACAGCGTCTAAACGATGTCAAACCCAAACCGTTACGACGTGCAATTTTGAACCCCAACCGACTTCGCGAATGATTATTACTGCAAGTGAACCCGGTAAAAGCCGCGATTATGGCTTACCCGTTTTTTGGCCACTCACAGAATGGAACTTCAACACGGCTGCCGTGCGAGTGCCTACGTGAAGTTTGCCGTAGATATTTTCAAGGTGCCAACGGACGGTACTCGCGCTCAAGCCGAGACGGTTGGCAATTTCTTTGTTGGTCAGTCCATGCGTGAGTAGCTCAAGTATTTTCCTTTCGCTTGGCCTTAGATCTTCCACTTCCGCTGTCACCTGTATCGGTTGCCGGAAGGCGGCGATGACTTTGCGCGCGATTTCACGCGGCATGGGAACGCCGCCTAAGCGGGCTTCACGAACAGCCGCGACGAGGTCTTCCGGCGTGCATCGTTTGAGCAGGTAACCAACGGCGCCGGCGCGCAATGCCGCCGAGATGCGTTCCGTGTCTTCATATACGGTTACCATGATGATCTGCGCCGATGGCAGTAATTGTTTGAGTTGGGCGGTGCATTCAATTCCAGACATTTTTGGCAATTGGATGTCCATGAGCACGACTTCGGGCTGATATCCCGGCAATTTCTGCAACGCCTCCTCGGCAGTTGCGCAGATGCAAACACATTGGAAATCCGGCGCGCTCTGAAGATAACGCACAAGGCTTTCCCCGATTGTCTTGTTATCTTCAACGATGGCAATGCGAATCATAAACGTCAATTCAGCGGCAGGTAAAATCGCAAGGTGGTGCCACGTCCGGTCTGGCTGGCAATTGCAAATCGCCCGCCCATTTTTTCCAGACGCGCTCGCATATTGGCCAGTCCATCCATATTGGACGTCGATGGCAGGCCGTATCCCAAGCCACCGCCATTATCGGTCAGGGACAGGCGTAACCGGTTGCCGATGATCCGGATACTCAACCGGACTTCCGTGGCCCCGGAATGGCGCACGACATTGGTCAATGCCTCCTTGAACGCCAGGAAAAATTCGTGCCGATGGATGGGATTCAATGACTGACCGGGCAGATCAAGGTTTCCTTTCAAACGGCAGGTGATGTTTGCCGGTTTCAAAAAACGGTCTGCATACAGGCAGAGGTAACTTCCGAGCGACTCCAGGGAATCGTGCTTTGGATTCGTTGCCCAGACAATTTCGTCCAGAGACGTTATCATGTGTCTGGCCCGGTCTCCGATTTGCTCGAGGTGCTGGTTGGCGTCCACAGTGGCGGAAATGGTGGCCAACATGCCAATTTCGGTGAGGCTGGAGCCAAGTTCGTCATGCAGGTCCTGGGCGATGCGGGCGCGTTCCCGCTCCATCGGCCGATGTTGTTCGATGTTCTGCCTTTTCTGAATTTGCTCCTTGAGTTGGTCCGTGCGTTCTTCGACTTTGCGATGCAGCTGGGTGATCCACAAAATGGCAAAAATGAGTACGCACGCCAGCATGCCCACCATGACCAGCAATCGCCGGAGTGTCCACCAAGGCGGGTGTGCCAGAACTTTGATGTTCGCTGGCGAATCCAGCAACAACTCAAAGGAGGCGCTGTGCTGGTTCGACCGTTGGCTCACTCCCTGAACCTCATAGACACCAGTCAATTCGAGACGACTGCCGGTGGGGAGCGAGTACAGGAGCTCATTTCCCCCGTCCAATCTTGCAACAAAGCTTCGTGCGCCGTCCTGCATTTCAAGTATCGTTTCCGTGCCAACCTTCCTCACACGAGCCAATACTCCTTCCACAGAGACTCGGGTGGAGTCGTTCTCTTCATTAAATAAATTACCGGGGGACAACTGCTTGGCTTCCGGCAAGATGGCATGACCCGTCTTGTGCACTACGGCCTCGCGCAACAAGGGTGAGGCACCTCCCAATTGAGGATAGCCCGCCACATCCACCATATCACCAACCCGCAATGCTACGGGCTTTTTTGCCACGAATCGGACACCGTTAGTACCCGCTATCATGAAGCACATGTCTTCCCCGACGTAAACAATTTGCCCGGACATTTTGATGCGTTGAAACAAGCTGGCCTGGGGATCAAACAGGAGCAATTCCGCCGGGGTTTTGTATGGAATGGAAAAAATATCCTCCGACGTTGAGTTCTCTTCAATCAAGTTGGGATTGAGAATATTAATTTTTCCAAGTATGACTTGGTGCGTTTGATTATTTCGCCATGCGATCAGACCGCCTCGAATCCGAACCAACTTGTTTTCGTAACGCTTTAGTCCGTCCAAGTTCAAACCACTTACCATCGCCACCGTGAGGACACCCCCGGGAGTCAGGAGCTGCAGCTCGTCCGTATTGACGATCGTAACGATGCCCTCGAGTTCCACGTATTGTGCATCCATGCTTCCGTTCATTAGTTGTTCCCATGTGGGGCGAATCGGTTCAGGCAAACGCCCCATACCCAGATGCTCCATCCGGTTCAGCTTGATCATGGGAGCAAAAGCGCCAGGATCAGTCACCCCTTCGACTGCCACAAAATCTCCGACCCGCACCGAAGCCGCCCCCAGCACAAAGACTCCACTGGTCGAATCTCGTAGCGTAAAACCATAAGGATCCGCCGTGCTGGTGACGACACCACGTATATTGACCGGATATCCCAACTGCGCCTCCTCCCGTTTTAAATGATGCACTTCATCCGCCGTTGTCAGAACCGGCAACGTTGCAGGATTTTTTATGGTATTGGTGACTTCGGCTGCAGTGGGCGGAACTACTACTTCGATCAGCCGGCTGCCCGGCACCAACAGCAGGTTGGGCACTTTTAATCCGTCGGAATTGTAGGCGCCTTCACAGAATCCAGTCACCCGAACCAGGCTGCCCGTCAACGATGTTTTGGACCAATCTGCCTTGTCTGTAACCTTCACCTGCATGTGGGCAAGACCGACACTTAATTCCATCCTCAACCCATCATCATCCGGCCAGACTTGTGTGATTTTGCCCTCAATTTGGCTCCAAGAGCCATCCTCTGCTTGATCCAGTATCTGGCCGACGGATATCTGCCGGGGTGCTGGCAACGCGTCTTGACCGACGATTTCTACTTGTATGTTCGACTTGCCAACAAACAGACGGCTGCCATCATCCGACGTGAGATTGAACCTGTAGATGCCGTCGCGGGGCACTTCGAAAAATCCTGTGAATTGAAGTCCGACGCCTTCATCACGTGTCCTCACGGCCAAATCAAAATTGTCAACCGTCCCGGTTTTGACTGGTTTCAGTGATTTGAAATCCGGCAGTTCAGTCCACCAACCTTCATAACATCGGTAATCCAGGCCCCTGACCCAATTGGTGGTCCCATTCGGATTTCTAAAAAGCCCAAATGCATTTATATTGGTACATGGCAGATCCGGCCCCTCATAGTTTATTTCCAAGCCGAACAACCCAGGGCCATTAAACCAGTCAACCCGAATTGGTATCTTCCCCTTTTTAAGAAAAACGGCTCCGGCCTTTCCAGCCGTCATGGGATGAAGGCCGTCGTCGTCAACGATCAGCCCATCAACCCCAATCTTGAAAACATCGCCCGCTTTCATGACTGCGGCATAACCGGTTAACCGCAATCTTTGTCCGATACTCATCTTTTGATCTGGATCCTCCATTTCCAGTATCACGCCTCCAGACGCGTCCATCATCGCGAATTCCCTGTGCGTCGGACTTACCCAGCAAACCTGTCCTTCAAGCCGGATGGGATAGGAGTTGCCCAGATTTTGCACGCCGATTTGCCGAGCTAGAAGGCAATTGGTGATTGCAAACTGCGGTGACCCCGTCCAAGTCTGGCCTGTTGCCACAGTTTCCGTGCAAAACAGGCTTCCGGCAAGAATCAGACACCCCAATCTCACCGTCCGAATGCACCATTTTAAAAAGGTTGCCGTTAGCATTGACCGAACGATAGGCATGTCTTCAAAAAAACACGATTCTTAATTTTCACCGAACCTATAAATTCAGCGCCAATTCATGAGAGGGTTTTAAGGGTTGGGCGTTTGGAGAGAACGAATCGCATGGCCGCAGTGCGATGGTTTTCGGCCATAAGGGTTTGGAAGTTGGTGGTGGTGACGTGGTCCGGGCGGGGTTGATGAGTGCTCCACTCCACAAAGAGGCTGTTGGCGATGCGGCGAAACATCCCCAAGACCCAGATGCCGTTATCACTTTGGACGCGGCACCGGTCATCGTTGTAGGAAACATCCAGGCGCTGATGCAAGCCGCTTTCGATGCCCCAAGCCTTCCGGTTGAGCCACAGCCAGAGCATCGCCGGCAGCAGTGAGACTGGAGCACTGGTGATCAAAGCCACCTCTTCATCCTTGCGTCCTGGGGTCTGGCGCAAGAGCCGCGCGGCCTGACTGGCAAAAGGGAACCCTGCCTCCTCGGGACTGATCGGCGCGGTGCGAATGGCTCGGTTTTCGGGGCGTCCTTTATTGATCTCTTGGGTGCGGGCTTGGGTGGAGGTGGGATGCTCAGGGGGGGAAATCCGCTTGGGGAGCGGCTACTTTCTTTTCGATGTTGGCCCGAACTGTGGGCTGATTGTCTTTGGCGCTCAGCAGGTAATGGCCTCCCGCCTCCAGGACGACCGTACGAGCGGTTTCAGTCTGTGTGTGCAAGGCGTCCAGACTGACGAAACGGCCCTCCAAGTCCAACGGGGGGGATCAGTTCCTGTTGCGCCACGGGAATCTCGTTGGTCTTGGTATCCACCATCGCCCTACCCAGGTAGTGCTGGCTGGGCACGGTGACCGCGGTGAGAACAGAGGCGCCGCTGCCATGGTTGGGCTCTTTGCCATCCATGACGACGAGTTCCTGTTGGGGTGCGGGTCCCCGCAGTTGACGCTGGATCTGCAGCAACTGTTCGTTGAGCTTGGTCGGGTCGAGGCCCGCCAGGAAACGGCTGAAGGTGGATTGGGACGGCGCCGGGTATTGGCCCCGCGGATTACGCCGGATGCCCAAGGCGCGCCGCTGGCCTGGGTTGAGGCCTCGGGCGAACTTTTCCAGGTCGGTTTGGCCCCGCGGCCCTTCGCAGAGCATGGCCAGGAGGATGGTCGGTTTTCATCTATCGCCGAATCAGAAAAAAACATGGGGAATTCATGTTGCGTTTGCAGCGCAAATTGTTGATTGCAAATGGCTTGGAGGCGGAGGTCGGAATCGAACGGAGTCTTCACCGACTGCCAGCCTCAATACCCTGATTTACAAGGGTATTTTAGCAGCGGTTTTACAGGGGTTCAAGCACTTTATGAGACTATCCGCCACTTACCGGACTTAACCCGCCACATACCCGCCGCGCACACGGTTATTGAAGAAATCGTTGAAGGTTTCGTTGAAGGATTTTTGATGCGCTTGGAATGTGTTAGAATCCCAACTCCTCGTCGTTCAGTAAAGGCCTTAGCCGCACTTGTCCTGTTAGCGCTGACAAATCAGGCGTCAGGACTCGAAGCCGCGCCAGCAAAATGGGAACCGCCAGCGCCCAGGCCGCAATCACCGCCTGAAACACGCCGAAAAACATCGTCCGGCGCTTCATCCCATCCGCCAGGCCGCCCGCCCGCCAATCCGCCCAGGCCCAGCCCGGCCATGTAGGCGCAAAGGATGATGCTGATGGCGTAGGAACTGTTGCCGAAAACGGTGACAAATTCGCGGCTCCACAGCACTTCGAAAACCAATGAAGTGGCGCCGGACAGGAAAAAGCAGGCTTAGATGCACCAATTCAACCACGCCGTCCGCCGGGTTGGTGCAAAAGCTTCGTGTAAAGGCACGTTCATTGGGGAGCACTCTAATAGAAGGAGATAGGCCGCCATTCAATCACAAAACGAGGAAATCACCCGGTGCGCCAGGAAAAGGTGACGGTCGGTTTGGCCGGGGCGCGGAGCATCGCTCCGCCCAAACCAGGTTTTGCAACTTGCGGAGCAATGCTCCGCGCTCCAAAACCACAAAATGAGAAGCGTCTTGAACCAGCCATATAAACAAAAAACCGGAGGGAAAATTCCCTCCGGTTGTGTTTGAAATCTCTGATGATCACTCAGGCGCGACGGCGGCGCAACCCCAACACGGCACCGAGGGTGCCAAAGCCCAACAGGGCGAGTGTGGTCGGCTCCGGCACGGATGACAGCTCGTACACATAACTGTAGCCAAATGGAGTCACACCAGTATTGGCGAATGTCCCCTGACTGCCAGTAGTACCATTGTCGAATGCAGACCCGCCCGTTACGGGCACAAGGCTTTCATTCAGTCCATACCATACTGAACCCTTTGTGTTCCCCCCGAAGTCGGTAAAAGTGCTATTATCAAACGTCAAGCTAAACGCATACGTCCCTGGTATCAGCACAATCGAGTGGGCGAGGTTGAATGAAAGATAGCTCGAATTGCTGGTTGGGGCGAAACCCGTCACTGATTCACTGTCGATCGGGGTGATGACGTTTCCAACGACACTGGCGATTTGGATGTCCCACGTAAGCATAGGGACTAAACCTGGTTGACTGTTGAGGCCATTCGAATACCCATCATAAATTGCAGAAGCTGCATCAGGCGCACCATTAGGCGTATAATAGCCAGCATCACCGTTTCCCAGAACAGTTACTTGAGCCAGACTCTGGGCACTGCTCACAGTAAACGTCTGACTCGGATTAACGGCGTTTAAATAGTCTTGCGAACTGGCACCAGGAGAACTGCTGGTAGATCCGCCAACCAACTGCGACTGGAATACACCAGCCGAGGGGGCTGTGAGACTTTCAGACAGGGACTGGGCGACTGCACTGGAGGCGATTCCACAACCAGCGATGATGGAAGCCAGCGATATTACTTTGTACTTCATTTTCATATTTGTTTTACAGGGTTTAATGTTATTTCCGTAACAGTTGTAATTTAAATTTAAAGGATTCGCGTAACAGTGTCAATACTATTGTTAAAATATTTGGTTCTTCACGGAATTTAGTGGGTGGAATTGAGATAAAACGAGCAGCAGGGCGGCTTTGGAGCCTTAAGCTCGCGCCCTGCTGCGATCGAAGCAGAGGGGCCAGTGTATGGAACATGCTTAATGTAAATCCTTTACACGGTTTTTACAGATGCGGCACATGTTAAAACCGTCAAAACGTCTCTAGCCCGCTTCAGGCTTTACCCACGAAATTCCCCGAATACCCATATATTTTTAATTATATTAACTATAAACTTATATTGCTCACATGCAAGCAATATATGATTGGTCTTAGCCGGAATGATTCAGTTGAACCATCATATTGAGCAAGATTGGCGGGTTCATGCTTGAAGAGAGGCAACTGCATGGCAGTTGGGTAGAGCCGTGGGTTTGGTCAGGATTTCGCACCACCACGTTCAATGAGCCTGGCCACGCCCGGCCAGTTTGAGCGTGGGCTTGCCCCGCGCCCGGCTCGCCACCGCCGCCCGGCCAAACAAGCGCCAGCGTAGCGTGTTCAATTCGCATTTTTCCAACTGCCCCAATCGCCGTTGCAACAGCACGCACAGGTTGTAAGCAGCGATGGCCAGATGGTGCATGGCCTCGGTACCCCGGAAATTGTCGACGCCCAGCCGTTTAATCCCAAACTGTGCGCCCAGTTCCTTGATGCGGTTTTCGAGGTCGGCCCGGCCGTTGTATTGGCGCCAGACGGCCAGAGCGTCCACGCTCCGGGGCAGGTCGCTTCGATGGTCATACCGGCGGTCGTTCCGTCCAGCCGGACTGAGGCAATCATGGTCGTGATGCACCAATGACCGGCGCGCGCGCTGTCATGGACTCGCTCCCCTCGCGGTGCCCGTCCCCGCAGCCGTGTCAGGTTGGTCTTGGCTGCCGATTCATCCGGCAACACCAGCGCGGCAGCGTCTGCCTTCGCAAACTCATGCCGCCATAACGCCCGTGCCGCCGCTATGTCCTGCCGGTCCTGCTCACTGGCGCGGAGTGTCTTTTTTTATATGTCAAACCCATCTTCCCCAACACGACGTTGATCGCCTGCAAGGAACACTTCAGTCCGGTCGCTTCCCGCAATTCCTTTAGGGTGAGGTCGTTCTTGCTGGCCAGCAACGCCCGCATCTTATTCTGGTGGGCGCTGACAATCATTGGCTTGCGCCCGCAGAACCGATACCGTGGCGCGAGGTCGCCCGTGTCTCGGCGCTGCTGCAAGAGCTTCTTGACCATACCCAGTGAAACCCGGAACCGATGAGCAATCTCGACGCGCGTACCCTCGTCATTGTCATATGAGGCAAGAATTCGTTCACGAAGATCCAAAGAGAGTGTTCGCATGCCCCAACCCTACCACGCCCTTTTAATAATGGCTACAGTATTAATTGAAACTCTCTAAAGTGGCTTGTTCTTCATTCTCTTTAACAATTTACAAGCAGGGCAAATCACATAAAACGGCTCGCTCCATTGCCCTTGCCCCCATTTATGAACAGCAATTGGTGATATCTGTGCATTCCCAATCACAGCGCCGGACATTTGTCAGGCTAGGCAATTCCGAGTTTTAAGTCACTATTAACTCGTCCGAAAAATTACATTGGAGACCGCCGCGTTAAGGGCGTTGGCCGCGTTAAGGGCGTTGTTTTGTTTGATTGATATATGAAAAAATTAGCCATCCAGCCCCCAAATCACATGCCGTTTCGCGTAACTGAATGATTCTGTTTTTCAACTCAAAATTCTAATCCCTAAACTTATGAACAAAACCGTTCTTAAATTCTCACTATTTTGCCTGGCGCTTGTCGCCATGTCCAGCGTTGCACTGGCGCAACCCGCTAATCAACTGGGCAATCCTGGCTTTGAATCGCCAGCCTTCGGGAAAGAGACTAATTTTAGTTTAGTCTTCCCATGGCAGGACGACGGAATAACTTATGTGAATAGTGGAATTGAGGACACGGGTGCGCATAGCGGCACATATCGGGCATTTGAAATGTCGGGGGATGATGGTGCATACCAGATTTCCAATTATCAAATGCAGAATGGCGATCAGATTACTTTATCTTGGTGGGCATTGGCCACTGTTTCTAACGCCACCAACCCTCCAGTGCAGGTCGTTGGTCTGTTAAGGGCGGGCACCACGTCTGACGCGTTCAACATTTGCACTCCTCTTCCAGGAGTTACGAGCAATGGCCTTCCCGGAAATTGGACACAATACACCATGAACTATACGGCTGGCATTGCTGATTTTGGCAAGTATGTTGGCTGTTACTTCAATACTACAAACGCCTTCGGATTTGCCACAAACAGTTTTGCTGGGTATGATGACTTCTACCTGGCGGTGCTTCCCGCAGGTAGCCTGCCCAGCATTGTAACTTCACCGGCCAGCCAGACGGCATATACTGGTGGCTCTGTCACATTCACGGTGTCGGCGGTTGGAGCGACCAGTTACCAATGGATGAAGGGCGTCACGGGCAGCGGGATTTATACCAATCTGCTGAATGCCGGGTATGTCTCCGGTGTTGCCACGACCACTTTGACGATCACTAATTTGACTTCAACCAATAACGGCGATTACGTCGTCGTGGTATCCAATGGGAGCGGCTCCGTTACCAGCGCACCACCCGCGAATTTGACGGTGTCAACGATTATTTATCAGGAAACCTTCTCCATGCCGAAATCAAACGACCAGGACATAAGCAATGTCGGCTGGATCAATGATATCGGAGGCTCATACGGTCCCCAGCGCATATTCAGCAACAATCAGGGGGTGAACTACCCAGTTTGCGCCGTTTATTCCTATGTTAATGCTACCAATACAGCGAACGAGGCATTTTACTTCACAACCGCTTCCGCGAACGGCGGCCCCTACGACCTTCCCCCGGGGGACGGGCTCGGGCCGGTCACCAATAAAATGGCATTTCCAGGAATTAACCTCTCAGTTGTGGCGAATTTGTCTTTCACGGTGGCTGCGAATAATGGTTCAGTCAACGCACCTGCGTCCTTCGTGGTGCAACTGAACAACAATAGCTGGTACGTTTCGACCAACACGTTCACGGTGATCGGCTTGCCCTTTCAGACTTTTACAATGAATTTTAATCCCAGCGCCAGCGGGTGGAATCAGTTGAGAGTCAGCGGCACTGGAAGCTTTAGTTTTAGCAACACCAATGTTGTGATTGGTGCAGTGGCCCCGGCCAATTTGAGCGGCTATATTACGGGTGGCGGTCTCCTAGTCCAGCATCTTGCCGCCGGAGCAAACTTAGGGTTTAACAATTATGCTGTACTGGGCGCGATACCGCCCTCCCCTCTGCCGGTCATCAATTCGCCGCCAGTAACGCGGACAAATAACACCGGGACGGCGGCCACATTTACTGTGTCGGCAACCACCAATGGTGTAACCACCGGTTTGACCTACAAATGGATGTCCGGCGCCGTGGGCAGCGGGATTTATACGCCATTGTCAGGCGGCCAATTCTTCGGGATTACCTCGCCCAGCTTGACAATCTCAAACGTGGCGAACCCCGGCAACCATCAAGATTATGTCGTGGTCGTCACGGATGGGGCCGGTTCTGTCACCAGCACGCCACCCGCAACGCTGTGGATTGTTCATTCGGCGCCGATCCTCACGGCCGATACCTTTCTCTATCCCGACAACGCCACCGATCTTGGTAGTGCGAGCGGTCTTAGCATCCACGCCGGCAACAACAACGTCATGCATCTGACCTCGGCGTTTATCGGCGACCTGCCGATCAGTTACCAGTGGCAATATAGCATCGCCAACGACGGCAGCATGCCTGTGGTGCCTGTTTCCAACGCGACCAACAGCACTCTGACGTTCTCCAATCCACAAACTAATTCCAGCGGCTATTACAGATTGAGTGCTTCCAACAGCCAGGGCGGTCCCACCTACAGCGATTGGGTTGCTTTGACGATATTTCCGGCATCCACAGCCCAGGTACAATGGGCTGCCAAAGTGCCTTTCAATGCTCTGACGGCGGCTCAAATTCTGGGTGGCACACCCGGCACCTTCTTCGAGGCTGAATCGTTCGGTGGCCCCGCCTTGTCGGTGACGAATGGCGCTCAAGTGTTCATCTTTGACAACACTGGTGTCTCGGCCACCCTTGTTGGTGGTTATACACCTCGGGGCAGCGGACAGTTCATCGGCGAAACAGGGGACACAAACCTTGACAGTATTTTTGGGGCGGATACAGAAAGCGGCAGTGGATCAACCATCACGTTGAACAAGCTGACAGTTGGCAGCCTATATTCAGCGCAGTTGTTCGCCTTCAACGATGTCGCCGCTTCGGGCCGACAGGGAAACTTTGCGACTACGAATGACGCGGCTGACGTTTCTCAGTCATTCGCCATGGGCGACAATGTTTATGTGGTGGGAACATTCACGGCAACCAGTACAACTGAAACCATTACCTTGAATGGGGATGCCGGTTGTTACATGAGCGCCGCGATTGTTCGGAATGTGCCGCCGAGCCCTACGATAAGCATTCAAAAGATTGGTTCGAGCTTGCAAGTGACTTATGCGAACGGAATTCTTCTGCAATCCGCCAATGTTAAAGGTCCGTGGACGACGAACAACGTTGCTTCACCTTACATGTTTACGCCAACTGGTCCGAGCATGTTCTTCCGGGTTCAGTCGCCGTAAAAAATTCAACTAAACACGAAACGTATACAAAGACAGGGTGCGGCCAGCACCCTGTCTTTGGTTTCTTAAAAGGAAAAGATTTCTGGTTGAGGGTTGGTCTATTATGAAACATCAAATCATTGATTGTTCTGAGAAACAGCGCGCAACGTCTCGCCATGGCTTTACTCTGATAGAATTGCTGGTGGTGATTGCCATCATCGCCATTCTCGCGGCCATGCTGTTGCCAGCATTGTCCAAGGCAAAACTAAGAGCACAAAGCATTCAATGTCTGAATAATCTCAGGCAACTTGTTTTGGGGGCGGCAGTGTATCATCTGGATTATGCAAGTATTGGCTGGGGGCAAAACCTCAATCAACTATGGATGACCACGCTTCTTTCATCCCAAAATTCTACAGCCATCCGACTATGCCCGCTCGCCTCAACTCCTCCGACTCCGGATACCGGAAACACCCAGGGCACGGCTAATAAGTCCTGGGCTTGGAATGTTGTCTCGGACCCGAACAATCCAGCAAGCCCGACTGTTGTCACCAATGGCAGTTATGGCCTGAACGGATGGCTTTACAAGTATGATCCAAATAACTTTACCTGGATAGATCCAAGGGACGCGGGCAACTTTTTCAAGAATGATGCAGCGGTTTCCCATCCTTCACAAACTCCAGAATTTATGGACTGCTTATGGGTAGACTTGTGGCCGTATGAACTCAACCAGGCAGACGCGAATGGCGTTTGGGAATTGTATGCAGGTGCCAACAGGGTGGGTCAACAAGTGCCCGCATTTCAAGGCATGGTGCGTTGCGCTATTTCAAGGCATGGCTCTAAACCCCCTTTGGTTGCAACAGACAACGTGCTTGACAATGTAAGGCCGTTACCCGGCGGCATAAATGTCTGTTTTGTGGATGGCCATGCTGAATTTTCAAAACTGGATAATCTCTGGCTCTATTACTGGAATGTGAATGCTGTGCCAGTCGCACGACCCTGAACGGCGTTTCTGTTCTAATCAAACGTAATTGATCATGAGTTTACCGGCTGCACATGGAAGCCGAAGCCGATCTTTAACGCTTGTGGTTTCAATGTTTGGTGCCTTCGTCATGGCTGGGTTTGCCAAAGCGCAATTGCCTTTTACAGACTTGGGCTCAACTGCCCCGATTCCAGGTCAATATGACATTTCCCAGTTGCTCACCACCGGGGACACTGCGGGCTATGATGGCAGCGGGGTCAATTATTACGATAATAACAGCGGTAGCGGCAGTCCAGGGGCATCTGCCCAAACTTTTACCACGGGAAACAACGCTACCGGGTATGTGTTGACTTATCTCGCCATAAAGTATGGCGGTCATAGCTATGGTGGTAATGGTATCGGTGTTGCAAATCAAGGGTGGCGCATTCAAATATTTCAGTTGAGTGGCACAGGCAACACGACCGCATCAACGGTCTATAGTAATGTAACCGCCGCGACATGCGAACACGCCCCAAGCGATTGGGTGCAATTTTCGGGTATGGCTTTGGCGTTGCAGCCAAACACCACCTACGCCTATACGATAGTCGTGACACAAAGCCGTAGTACTAGCTACGACGATTTGGCCTATGCCACCGGCACTCCATATACGGGTGGCGCAGTATGTCGTATTCAGAACACGGGCGGGTCGGTCACATACTATCCCTCCGACAATGTCAGCGGCACCTTTGATATCGGCCTGGCACTTTATGGTCCGCCAGTTGCCAATACGCCGACCGTCTTGCCATCGGGCACGATTGTCGTCACCAATTCCTTGACACTAACTGAATCCGCCGTTGGCACGAATCCGCTCTTTTACCAATGGCAAACCGATGGCGGCGGCGGCACACTTACCAACATTCCAAACGCAACCAACACAAGCGTGACTCAGATTCCAGCCCGCGCTGGCCCCATTCAATATGACGTCATTGTAACCAACAATTTTGGCAGCACCACCAGCGCGGTGCAAGTGGTGACCGTTCAGCCGCTCCCCGGAACGGCTGATGTCAGCATTAATGTTTCCCAGCCGATGGCAATGATGCCGTTGCAAGGGCTCGGTGTTTGCTCTGCAGTTTATGATAACGTTTTGATAAGCCCGAGCGTTGCTCCACTGTTGAAGGCTGCTGGAATCACAACAATACGCTACCCGGGTGGTTCCTATGCGGACATCTATAATTGGCAGACCACCACGGCCAACGATGGAGGCTATGTGAATTCGAGCGACAGCTTCATAAACTTTATGAACACTGTTGTCAATCCGGCGGGTGCGCAGGCGATGGTCACGGTCAACTACGGATCCAATCCGGGCAATAACGGTGGAGGCGATACCAATGTGGCGGCGGCTTGGGTTGAATATGCCAAGACCAATAGCTGGGGTGTCAAATACTGGGAGATTGGCAATGAGATTTATGGCAACGGTTACTACTCAACCAATGAGGATTGGGAATATGACCTGCACTATTCGGAAGCCAGTGCCGCCAACCGGGTTCGTCAACCGGCCCTCTCTCCGGTTGCCTACGGCTTGAACGCGGTTCAATTCATCACCGCGATGAAGGCGCAGGATCCCACCATAAAATGCGGAGTATTTATCCAACAACCGGGCACGTATCCGGATACGGATGCCACTTCCCCTTGGAATCTGTGCGTTCTCACCAACTGTTCCAGCGTGATAGATTTTGTCATTCTGCACTACTATCCCGGCGGTGCTCCGGCCGCCTTGCTGGCCCAGCCGGCGACAATTCCTTCAATCGTGCAAAGCACCTATTCCGAGATGACGAATGAAATTGGCGCCGCACTCGCTTCAAATTTGCAGCTTGCCATCACTGAAAACGGCGCCGGAACCAACACCGGCGTTGTTGTGTCACTCTGGGCTGCGGATAATTATTTGAGCTGGATTGAAAACGGCGTCGTCAACGTCGACTACCAAATATTGCATACGGATATTCTCCAGAACAACCAAACGCCTGGCCACGCTTATTACGGTGCCCAAATGTCCCATTTGTTAGCAAACGTTGGCGACACCATGGTAACAGTCAAGTCAGACCAAAGCACGCTGCGTGTTCATGCCGCAGATCGTCAGGACGGCAGGGTGGGTGTCATGTTGATTAACACAAGTCCAAGTCTCACCAACAGCGTCAATGTGAGCATTAATGGAGCGACCCTCACCAGTTCGGGTATTGAATACCAATTTGGACTTACCAATTTCGTCGGCGCAAACGACTTTCCAAGTTATCCTGTATCTTCCAATACTGTATCCGGTCTTGGAAACCAATTCACCGTCCGGGTTCCGCCTTACACCATGATTAATTTGTTGATCCCGATTGCCCCGAGCAACACGCCGCCGGTGCTGGCGCCGATTGGCAATCAAACCGTGAACGTCGGGCAGACCGTCGCCTTTACCGCCAGCGCCACGGACACTAATCTACCGACACCCACATTGACCTTCAGTTTGTTGAGCGGCTCGACCAATGCAACGCTCACTCAAATTGATAACAATGATGCAGATTTCAGTTGGCGGCCGTGGGTGACCGATGCCAATACCACCAACCTGATCAGGTTGACGGTGGCCGACAACGGCACACCCAGCTTGAGCGCGACGCAAACTTTCACGGTCACGGTCAATCCGTTGACGTTGCCCGTGCTGTCTTCGGCTACATTCAACAATGGGCAATTAGCGTTCCAGGTCAGTGCTCAAGCCGGGCCGGATTACGCGGTGGAGACCTCGACGAATCTGGTGGATTGGAACATGCTGTTCATCACAAACTCACCGTCCATGCCGTTCATTTGGACGGATACCAACGCGGGCGCATCACGAATTCAATTCTATCGTGTCCAGGTCGGACCGCCATTGCCATGACAATCCGGGGGCAACCCGTGAAGGGTTTTTAATGGTGATTAATGACGACAAAACAGACGGTGAAAATCCCTCCAGCATCAATGAATATTGGCTTTCAGAATAAGGCAAACCCAATGAAACAAAAGCCATTGGCTTCTTGGCTCTTAGGCAAACCTTTTGGATTTATATGTTATCTGAGCATGGTTGGATTGTTGGTAGTTTTTTCATTTAACACCGCAGTTGCCCGTGAGCGGGACCTGTTGGATTTCAATTGGTCCTTCCAGTTGGGCGATCCGGTGGATGTGACGACCAACGTCACCTATTATCCCGAAATCCCTGATCTGGCCAAACTGGAAGACAGCGGGGGGAATGCCGAATTCACTGGGCCGAATTCGGAGACCAATTTAATGACGCTGCGACAGGATCCGGTGGCAACGGGTGCGGGAAAAAATGTTTCTTTCGTTCAGACGAATTACGACGACAGCGGTTGGCGCAAGCTCAATCTGCCGCACGATTGGGCAGTGGAACTGCCATTCAATATTAACGCGGACGAAGGACATGGTTATAAGACCGTAGGCAACTCCAGTTTTACCACCAATAACATCGGCTGGTACCGTTACAAGTTTACTCTGCCAGCCGGGGATGCCGGTAAAGCGATGTGGCTGGAGTTTGACGGGATTTATCGCAATGCGCTAATTTGGTTGAACGGCCGTTGCATTGGACGTGATGTCAGTGGATATGCTCCCATTTCCTTCGATGTGACCACTAATGTCATTGCAGGCGGAACCAATGTGCTGGTGGTCCGGGTGGACGCCAACCGGTTTGAGGGCTGGTTCTATGAAGGTGCCGGCATTTATCGTCACGTCTGGCTGGTGAAAACCGCGCCGGTGCATGTGGCACATTGGGGAACTTACGTTGCAACTACTTCCCTAATGGGTTCCAACGCAATCATCACCGTGCAAACGACGGTGACTAATCAGAGCAGCACCTCAACGGTCAACGGCAGCCTGACTTCGACAATCCTTGATGCCAACAGCAACGAGGTGACTGCGGTTATGTCAAACCTCACCCTAGCCGCAGGCCAGGGATTGGTTGTGACGCAAACGTTGGCTGTGGCCAACGCCAATCTCTGGTGGTTGCAGACGCCGTATCTTTACAATCTGGTTTCCACCGTCAGCAATCAGAACATTGCGGCGGACGCTTACACCACGACGTTCGGTATCCGCACGGTACGGTTTGATTCGACTAATGGCGTTTTCATCAATGGTCAGCATGTTGAAATCCAGGGCATGTGTAACCATCAGGACCACGCCGGCGTGGGTTCGGCGCTGCCGGACCGGCTGCAATATTTCCGCATCGAACGGCTCAAGGAAATGGGGTGCAACGCCATTCGCACGTCGCACAACGCTCCGACCCCAGAACTGCTGGACGCCTGCGACCAATTGGGGATGCTGGTGCTGGATGAAACCCGGCGGGTCGGCTCGGATCCGGAATCCCTGGGCCAACTCCAACGCATGGTGCTCCGCGATCGCAATCGTCCCAGCGTTTTCTGCTGGTCGCTGGCCAATGAAGAGTGGTGGGTTCAAGGTGACACCAATGGAAATACGGTAATGACCGCCGAGCAGAATCTGGTTCACTCGCTGGACTCGACCCGCCAATATACCTGCGCCATAAACGGCGTATGGGGAGGGTCGGTTGGTTTCACCGCAGTGATTGATGTACAGGGGTTCAATTATAATCTGGGCAGTCTGGATTCTTATCACCCGAGTCACTTAGCTACCAATATCATCGGCACCGAAACGTGCAGCACCGTGACTACGCGCGGCATTTACACCAATGATCAGGTTAACGGCTATGTGGCTTCCTACGACATCATCACAACCTCAGGTCTGCCCAACCCGGTGACCTGGGGGGAAACGGCTGAAACTTGGTGGCCTTTCTACGATTCTCGTCCGTGGTCTTCCGGTGGGTTCTGCTGGACCGGCTTTGATTATCGTGGCGAGCCGACACCTTACAACTGGCCATGCATTAATTCGCATTTTGGTGCCATGGACTCCTGCGGATTCCCAAAGGACCTGTTCTACTATTATCAGGCCAATTGGTCGCTCAAACCCGTGTTGCACCTCTTCCCCCACTGGAACTGGACACCAGGACAGCCCATCAATGTCTGGGCCTATGGCAATTGTCAGGTGGTGGAATTGTTCACCAACGGCGTCAGCTTGGGACGGCAGACACTCAACGTCCAAGGCCACGTAGAGTGGGACAATGTGCCTTACACAGCAGGAACACTTCAGGCCATTGGTTATAACAACAGTGTGGCTGTCATCACCAATACCGTGGTCACCACCGGGACACCCGCCGCCATCTCCCTCTGGCCGGACCGCAGCATCATCCTTGCCGACGGCCGCGACGTGTCCGTGGTGACCGTGGCGATTCTAGACGCTCAAGGCAACATGGTGCCCATTGCCTCCAATCTCGTCAATTTTGCAGTCAGCGGCGGCACCATCATCGGCGTGGGCAACGGCAATCCCAGTTCGCATGAAGCGGACAAGGCCAGTAATCAACGCCTAACCTTCAACGGTCTGGCAGAGGTCATCGTCCAATCCACCAACCAACCCGGTTCCATCACTCTGACGGCGAATTCAACGGGTCTGACCTCGACCAATATCACCATCACCGAAGCGGCGAACCTGCCGGCTCCCGCCGCTCCCACGGGCGTGGCAGCCGTCGCAGGGAGCGGGCAGGTATCGGTCAGTTGGGACATAGTTCCGGGCGCCACCACCTACAATCTATGGCGCGCTACGACCCATGGCGGCCCCTACACGCTCATTGCCGGGAACATCGGGGGTGTGAATCTGGGTTACAGCGACAACAATGTCGCCAACCTGACCACCTATTATTATGTGGTCACGGCCAACGGAAACGGCACCAGCGTCAATTCGGCGGAAGTTAGCGCCACTCCGACAGCCATGGTCACCGGCCTGACGGCGACCGCCGCTAGCGGCCAGATACTGTTGAATTGGATCGGCTTGCCCGGTGCCAGTTACAACGTGAAACGTTCGACCGTGACCGGAGGACCCTACACCACCATAGCGGCAGCCATCGCCAACACCAATTACTCCGATTTCAGCGTGGCCACCTGCCAGACATATTTTTACGTGGTCACCGTCACCAATGCCGGCAACGAAAGCCTGCCTTCGACCGAAGCCAGCGCCGAATTGTCGGGGGGTGCTCCGCCCTCGCCTTGGCTGAACACGGACATTGGCTCCGTGGGATTGGCTGGCAGCGTCACATACTGCAATGGACAATTCACCATTCTTGGTTCCGGCGCCGACATCTGGAACACCGCCGACGCTTTCCAGTTTGTTTATGTTTATGTTCCGGTCAGCACCAACTGCGACGTCCGCGCCCGGGTGGTGAGCGTGCAAAACACTTCCAGCAATGCCAAGGCCGCCGTGATGATCCGGGAAACACTTACAGCGGGTTCCCGGCAGGCGCTGGCGGATGTGGAGCCCGGCGGCGGAATTGAGTTCCTATTCCGCACCAACACTGCGGGCGTGACCAGTGTTTCCAGCGTCGCCGGCACTGCACCCAACTGGGTACGGCTGACGCGCACCAACAACATATTCACGGCCTATTGGTCCCCCGATGGCAATATCTGGACCCTGATTGGGCCGCCCACCAACATCATCATGGCCGTCAGCACCTACATCGGCCTCGCCGTGTGTGCCCACAACAACGCCGTACTCAACACTTCTTTGATCGACAATGTCAGCGCGAGTTTCCTTCCGAGCAACACGGGGCCGGTGCTGGCGCCGATTGGCAATCAAACCGTGAACGTCGGGCAGACCGTCGCCTTTACCGCCAGTGTCACGGATACGAATCAACCGCCGCCAACACTGACCTTCAGCTTGTTGAGCGGCTCGACCAATGCAACGCTCACTCAAGTTGATAGCAACGATGCCAACTTCAGCTGGCAGCCGTGGGTGACCGACGCCAATACGACTAATTCCTTCAGATTGGAAGTCGCGGACAATAGATCACCGAGCATGAGTGCGACGCAAAGTTTCATAGTTGTCGTCAATCCATTCTCGCCGCCAAGTTTCTCTTTGGGGACCTTCAACAATGGGCAATTAACATTCCAAGTCAATGGTCAGACCGGGCCGGATTACGCGGTAGACATTTCGACGAATTTGGTGGATTGGAGCACGCTGTTCATCACAAACTCTCCACGAATGCCCTTCTCGTGGACGGACACCAACGCGGCGATGCTGCCAATGCAATTCTATCGCATCAAAGTCGGTCCCCCGCTGCCATGAAATGGGGCGAGGCCGTTGTCCTTGATCATGAATGAGGCAGAAACATTATGCAAACATTTCGGAAGCCGGTTACCGTTGAAAGCGAGCCAGCCAAGCTTTCCCCGCGAAAACAACAGATTTTAAAACTGTTGGCGGAGGGCCGGAGCTATAAGAATATCACTGCGGCAACAGGCATCACATATGACACCATGCATGGCTCTATCCGACACATCTACGAAAAACTCCATGTCCGCTCACGTGCCCAAGCCGTGAACAAGCATGTTGATTTCTCTTAACCAGTACCCCATCGGTCCCTGCCCGTTGAATTTATGACAATACTTAGGCATCGCTTGCTCACTTTCTCTTTTTCCAATTTCAAAAAACACTCCGGCAAAAAACGTACACGCCTGGTGTCGCGTTTCTTGCCGGAGTTGCCGATTCTTTTCTAGGCTAGGTCCGCCTCACTCGTCGGGGCTTATTGTTTTTCAGCCCTCGCGCTCAGCTCGCCGTTGTCCAACGCCACTAATCTAAATACAAGCAGGCATAAAAAGCAAGGTTGGCTTTTAACTTTTCTTACTTACTGCCGAATAGCTGGGTCACGTTCGCCGCGAGCGCACGCTTCGGTTTGACTCCGAACCACGCGACCGCCTCTTTCTTCGTGGCCAATCCTTTGTAGTGCTGGTGGATCATTGCAGGCGAATTGCCTGCCTGCTGCGCGGTCAGGTTTTCGTTGGCGTGCAGCGCGAAGTGGTAGGTGCAAAATGAATGCCGCAGCCCGTTCCGTTTCACCGGGACTTGAGCATCTTCCCGCAGCTTGCCGAACAGATCATGGAATGCGTCCAGCGTGTCGGACCAGAGTGAACCTTCGCAGCCGCGGTACGGATGTATCCACGCGGCGAGAGCGGGGCGGATCTCAACCAGCCGGCGCTGCCGTGTCTTGGCCTTGCCGGAAGTGACCTCGATATGTCCGGGCACGCGGAACATGTCGTGCCACGTCAGACGCAATCTCCTGCAGCCGCAGCCCGGCTAACCCGCCGATTGCCAGGACAGGCAGCAGGGAACGGAACTCGTCATCGGTGGCGGCCATGTCGAGCATGGCGCGAAGTTCCGCGGGCGTGTTGAACTCGACCTCACCGAAGTCTTCCCGTTCTTTAACCATGCTGTCAGACGCGCCCAGGCGATTGTTTGTGAACAAGTAGTCGCGTTGCTCCGCGCACCACTTCAGGAACAGCTTCACCGCGTTGCGCCTGCCGTTCCCCGTCCTGGACGAAACCTCGTTGTGGCCGGCAATGTAGGTGTCCAGGTGCGTTTTCGACAGGTCGCAGACCGCGTGTCCGGGGAACGTCGCTGCGAACTCCCGGAGCCACATCGAGACGATGTAGTGCCAGCCGGGCGAAAGCTGCGGGCGCTTCCCGTCCCTGAAAACCGTCCTCGGTTCGCGGCTCGCGATGAACTCCTCCACGGCCTCTTTGATGTCCTTCCGCTTGACCATGGCCACGGTGGACAGGTAGCCGTCCACCGCTTCGCCCGGGCTCTGGTTGCCCAGCTTCCGGGATAACTCGCAGTACTCGCCCACCGCAAAACGAATGGAGAGACGCTTGCCGGTCGCCTGGTAGTGCCGCTGTAGTTCCTCCACGGCGTTCAACGCGTCCGCCGCCTGCCCTGGTGACAGGACGCTTGCCCTCCCTTTGGCCACGTCCGCCACCACCTTGTCGCCCGCTCTCTTGGCCTCGCTGTAGGCGGCGAAGTTCTTCATCCGGCTCCGGGCCTTCCCGTCCACCCGGGCGCGCCAGTAGAGCCGGTATTGCGGGTGCTGCGGGCGCTTGTAAATCGTGGCCAGGACCTTGCCCCTGCCGTTGTGCCGAAGTCGTTTCGGGAACTTCAAGTTCTGCTCCTCCTCACCCCCAAAACCGTCCGAAATGTTTGGGGAATCTTTGGGGGCGTCTCCGGTACTGCTGTTTTCCAAACTGGCGACACCCTGGTTTGCCTCAATGTTTGCAGGCTGAATAAAATGGTCGGGGCGGCGAGATTTGAACTCGCGACCTCTTGCACCCCAAGCAAGCGCGCTAGCCGGACTACGCTACGCCCCGAACCAGTGATTTAATTGGATTAAATTGCGATTTTGAAACTTGCAGCTTGCGTTTTCTATACTGGATTTCTATACTA
>Ga0224555_1002084_pt1 | contig 24641 bp, 25 predicted proteins | sample 714S23034metaG_FD_180687 | JGI IMG/M metagenome (GOLD analysis project Ga0224555, IMG submission 180687) | Peat soil microbial communities from Stordalen Mire, Sweden - 717 S2 30-34 | ecosystem: Environmental > Terrestrial > Soil > Wetlands > Peat | place: Sweden: Norrbotten County, Stordalen...
TTCTACCGCGCAAGCCTTTGAGCCCGTCAGCACCCTCACCGCCATCGCCAACCTGCTCGGCCCCAATGTCCATGTCCTCTATGCCAATGGCCTGCCAGACATGAATGAAGTTCTTCGGCGCACCCACTGGGATGGCCCCATCCAGGTTGCCACCTACCCCAGCGCGGACTTCACCGGCACACCCGAAATCAGAACGGCACCGAGCCTTTCCCGCTGGGACTACGATGGCGATGAACCCAGGGGCAAGCAGCCGCGCAGCATTCGCTACACCGCAGCCTTCAAGGCGGACAAGGCCGGACCCTACCTGATCCTCGCAGCCACCGGCGGCTGGAACAGCGCTCAGTTCACGGTTTCAGTAGACGGCAAGCCGCTTCCCATTCCGCCCCACGCCGAGGGCCAGGCGCCGCAATCCTTCACTCTCTCGCTCGCCGCCGGACAGACCATCCACGTCGTCGCCGATTATCACCCCGTTGCCAGCCCGCACTTCGGCCTCGGCATCGCCTACGAGCCCGCCCTGGTCTCTGAAGAAGCGAAGAAGATCGCCGCCATCGCCGATGTGGCCGTGGTCGCCGCCGGCTTCACCGGCTCAACCGAGAGCGAAGGCTTCGATCGCACCTTCACGCTGCCCTGGGGTCAGGACGCCCTCATCGAAGCTGTTGCCGCAGCCAATCCGCACACCATCGTAACCCTCACCGGCGGCGTCGGCTCTGACACCCACCGCTGGCTCGCGAAGGTGCCCGCGCTGCTCCAGATCTACTATCCCGGCCAGGAAGGCGGCACCGCCGTCGCCGATATTCTCACCGGCAAACACAATCCTGAAGGCAAGCTCCCCGTCACCTTTGACCGCAGTTGGGAAGACAGTGCCTCCGCGAAGTATTACTACCCCACCCCCGGCGCGGACACCTCCCTCCACGTCCTCGAACCCGGCAAGCCGCCAGTCGATTACGTCATCCCCCACGTGCAATACGGTGACAAGCTCATGGTCGGCTATCGCTATTGGACCACCACCGGCAAGCACCCGCTCTATGCCTTTGGATACGGTCTTAGCTACACAACGTTCAGTTTCTCCAACCTGCAAGCCCCCGCAACCGCGGCCTCCGGCTCAACGATTCCCGTCACCTTCGACGTAACCAACACCGGCAGCGTAGCCGGCGCTGAAGTAGCCCAGCTCTACATCTCCGACCCATCCGCCAAAGCTACCCGCCCCGACCGCGAACTAAAGGGCTTCGAAAAAGTCCGTCTAGCTCCCGGCGAAACCAGGCACGTCACGCTCAACCTCGACGCCCGCGCCTTCAGCTATTGGGATGAAACGGCGCACAAGTGGACCATCGACCCCGGCAAGTTCGTAATCCGCGTAGGCGACTCCAGCGAAAGCACCCCACTCCACGCGGATCTGACCATCAACTAACCCGCGCATTGCAGTGCAACAAACGGCCTGCCGACCTCAATCGACAGGCCGTTCGTTTCCACGGAACAAGCGCAGAGTATTGACAATTGTACATACAAACTGGATAATGGAAATCGGTAAGCAAGAGGTGCCAGTTCGATTGGGATCCGGTCAAGAACCGCGAGAACCTTCGCAAACATGGCGTTCGCTTTGAGACTGCCAAACTCGTATTCGAAGACCCTTGGATTATTTCTCGCAAAGATCTGTCACACGACCAGGCCGAAGAACGATACAACGCACTTGGAGAGATCGCGGCGGGCACGGTCTTGTTTGTCGTATTCACAGTTCGGAACCAGGATGAGGTCGAGACCCTTCGCCTGATTTCCGCACGAGCCGCATCTGCCCAGGAACGGAGGTTCTATGAAGAAGCTCGAAGCCGCGCGCAAGCAGGAAATCGCCACCATCGCCGCCAAGACCGACGCTACGATTGACTTCTCCGACATGCCGGAAGTGGTCGATTGGACCGGCGCGGAGATTGGCCGCTTCTATAGGCCAACCAAGCGCCCAGTCACCATCCGGCTCGACCACGATGTGATTGAATGGCTGAAAAGTTATGGCCGCGGCTACCAGACCAAAGCCAACCTGCTGCTCCGGCACGCCATGGAATCCAGCCGGCAGGCACCTCAAAAGACCACAAGAAGTGCCTGATAAGCGCCCAAATTCTGACAATGTAGAACGTTGCGTAGGGTGGCGGAACGAATCACCCTTGCTCCGATGGCTGCTTCTCGAAGTGCGGTCTGGGCCGAGGCGCAAATTTCCGCTGATAGTAAGCCGTCGTGGCGACGATGGCAGGTATGCCAATCGATATGGGAACCACCCACAACCACCAGGCTCCGTGCACCAGCGGCCCGATCGTGACCAGCGAAAAAGCCGTCCAGGCAGCAATGTAGCTGCCGATCATCCCCTGCAGATGTGCGTACCACCAGAACATCTTCTCCGCCGGCGGATGCGTGAAGCGCCACATCGATCGTCCTGAAATCCGCATCCCTACGAGTCCGAAGACAATCGCGGGGATACGCAGGTTCTGCACAAGTTCCGGCCGAATCGCTCCCAGCATCACCAGCGTCAGGCTGGCTGCGAAGCAGAAGATGGCGGCCGCCCAATCAAGTGGGCGTGCCACCGATGCGCCTTTCCAGGCGGCCTTCTGACCAAGCACCCGGTAAGCCGAGAATGCCGCATAGAAGCTGAAGACGGCCACCAGCGCGAGGAAGAGAATCGGCCGGTAAGATGCCATGACCAGTGCGGTAAAGGCAACGACGGTCATGCACCAGAAGTAGATCCTGCCCCACATGCGATGCGCCTTGCCACCCTTTGCCGTGACCAGCGCCAGCGGAGCCAGCGCAAAAGCTCCGCCACCGGCAGTGATGTGAACCGCCAGAAAAGCATGCATCCACCACGGATCGTGCATCTGTCACCTCCAGTGCCCACCATCGCCGCAACTGTGAAGTTTCATTACGCGCCCCGCAGTTCCATGGTTCCGGAAATCTCCGCACACCTGAAATCATGGATCTCTGGCAATCGAGCGTCGTTGTGCACTATCTCCCAACCATCCCACTCCCAACCATCTAAAAACAGTGGCCCATCCTTGCGACGAAATCAGCGAACCTTCGACTCACGACACAAGTGTGGCGAATCAAAAGTTCGCATCATAATTGAGCTGTCATCCTGAGTGAAGTTTGGCCGGCTTTTGGGCCAAACGTAATCGAAGGACCTGCGGTTGCATTTCGGGAGTAATCAGCGAACCTTCGACTCTCGGCCCTAGTCTCCGTGCCGCTCCCAAAACGCCGCCGGAGTAATAATCGAATACCTCCCTGCCAGCGCCAGCAAATCCTTATCCCCGGTAATCAAATAATCCGCCTTCGCAGCCAGCAGCGTTCCCAGCACCGGCCCGTCCGCCTTGTCGCGTAGCGCTTCATCCACTTCCCCGCTCGGCTCAACAATCTCCGCTTTGAGCAGGAAGCGGTCAGCAAGCTCGCGAATCTCCGCGGGACTCCGCTTGTTGTGCGAGAGCCGCGGCAACACCCGCACCATCTCATCCAGAATGTACCGGGACAGCACCACGCCCAGCGCACCCCGCTCCCACGCGCTCACAATGCGTCCCGGAATCCCCAGTGGATAGGCCAGTCCGGAAACCAGAACATTCGTATCCAGAACCACGCGCAGCCCGGCCATCAACGACGCCGTTCGAGTGCTACCGCCGCATCGATCTCCGCCATGCCCTCATCCTCCGGCACATCCGCCCAGTCCGCTGCAATCCGTCTGCTCAACTCATCGAACCGCTCCTGATTTTGCCGAATCCGCGCGAACAGCTCAGCGTCCACCAGCGCCGCCACCGGTTTGCCGTCCTTGTTAATCACAATACTGTCCTTCCGGTACTGCACCTGGTTCAACATCTCGCCCAGGTTCTGCCGAAGCTTCACCGCGCTTACTTCAGAGATCATCGAATTCTCCAGTCATAATGATCATTATGATCCATATGATGAAGCTCGTCCACTCTACCATCCCGCTCGCTTCAACCCTGCCCCCGATCCATCGAAAAATTAATCTCGTCCGCCGCTCCAAACTTTGCCGATAATTAACTCCCATACGCGCACAATAAGAAATATGAAGACGGATCAAGGAGCTACCGGGCCAAAATCTCAGGGATGGGCCCGGTTTATACCCCCTCAAAAACGCCGCTACCCCCCCTCCCCCCCCTCTGGTTTCGTTGATGATAAACAACTTAGCCGAAAATATTTTTCGCGCCCCAAGAAAACAAAGGAGTTACATGGTACCCAATTGCGGAAGAACCCGCCTTTTGCACCATTTCTGGTGCAGTTCTGGCACAATTTCTCAAACCCATCAGCCCGTGCGAGCCTCCCGCGAGCGTCCGCCGCACCGCAGGTGCCCGTTCTCTGCACACCGTCAACTGCACACGGTTCACTGCCTATTGCACACTGCTGCGCCCCTCTTCACTCCTTCACTTCTTCACTCCTTCACTTCCCTTCTACAGCACACTGCTCACTGTCCACTGACAACTGATCACTAGAAGAAAGGGGTACCATCGCACTATGAAGCGCGTCCTCTTGTCCTGGAGCAGCGGTAAAGACAGTGCATGGACCCTCCACGTCCTGCGCCGGCAACCCGACATCGAAGTCGTCGGCCTGCTCACCGCCGTCAACAGTGAATTCGACCGTGTCGCCATGCACAGCACGCGCCGTTCGGTGCTCGAAGCGCAAGCCGAAGCCGCCCACCTGCCGCTGTGGATCGTCCCGCTGCCCTGGCCCTGCTCCAACGAAATCTACGAGGCACGCATGGCCGAAGCCTGCCAGCGAGCGGTCAGCGAGCGCATCGACGCCATCGCCTTCGGCGACCTGTTTCTCCCCGACGTCCGCACCTATCGCGAAACCAAACTCAAGCCAACCGGCATCGAGCCGCTGTTTCCCCTATGGGAGATTCCCACCGACGAACTGGCCCACACCATGATCGCCGGCGGCCTGCGCGCCAAGCTGACCTGCGTCGATCCAAAGCAGCTACCAGCCTCCTTCGCCGGCTGCGATTTCGATCCCGCCCTGATCGAAAACCTGCCGCCCGGGGTCGATCCCTGCGGCGAGCACGGCGAGTTCCACACCTGCGTCTACGACGGCCCCATGTTCACCGCCCCGCTGCATTTAGAAGCCGGCGAAGTCGTGAATCGCGACGGCTTTGTCTTCGCCGACTTTCTGCCGAGAACCCAATCACAAATCATTCCTGCATCCGAAGATGAGACGGAAGTGATGCGCTGGATTCAGGACGTGAGCGCATTGAATGAATCCGCGCCTTGAATGCTGCCGTCCCGTGAGCCGAAGCAGATTCGGCTATCGAAGGCTCTTCAGCGCCGGATAAAGCTTCCGCCACTTCGCATATCCAGCCTTGTAAGCAACCAGATCGCTCTCCTCCGGCTCAATCCGCTGCGCAACCTCAATCGCCTGCGCGCAGGCCTCATCGAGATTCGCCCAGTGTCCCGCGCCCACTCCAGCCATCAGCGCCGAGCCGAACGCGCCGCCTTCTTCCGCCGTCAGCACCTCGACGGCGTGGCCATAAATCCCCGCCTGAATATTCCGCCACAGCGGCCCGCGCGCCCCGCCGCCGCCCAGCCGAATCCCACTCACCGGAATCCCCAGCTCCGCAAACAGCGTAAACGTGTCCTCCAGTGAATACGCAACTCCTTCCAGCACCGCGCGCACAAAATGCGCCGCCGTATGCACCGTCGAAATACCAACAAACGCCGCCCGCACCTCAGGATCCAAATGCGGCGTCCGCTCGCCCAACAGATAGGGCGCCCACTCCAACCCCTCGCTGCCGGCAGGAATCTTCTCCGCCGCTGCGGTCAACTCGTCATAATTCTGTCCCGCAAAGAACGTCTCCTTCAACCAGCGAAAGCTCAACCCCGCCGACTGCGTTACGCCCATCACGTGCCAAAGCCCCGGCACCGCGTGGCAGAACGTATGCAGCCGTCCCTTGGGATCCTTGGTGGGCGCAGCCGTCGCCGCAAACACCACCCCCGAAGTTCCAATCGTCGCCGATACTGAACCCGGCTGCAGAATCCCCATGCCCACTGCGCCCGCTCCCTGGTCTCCCGCGCCCGCCACCACCGGCGTTCCCGCCGCCAATCCCGTCAGCCCCGCCGCCACATCGCTGATCCGCGCGCACACCTCGGGCGACTCATAGACTTTCGGCAGCCAGCTCTCCGCAATTCCCGCCGCCTCCGCCACTTCGCGCGACCAGCGCCGATGCGTCACATCCAGCAACAGCGTTCCTGAAGCCTCCTGCACGTCGATCGCAAACTCACCCGTCAGCCGGTAGCGCACATAATCCTTGGGACACATAATGTGGCGAATCTTCGCGAAGATCTCCGGCTGATGCTGCTTCACCCACAGCACCTTGGTCACAGTAAAGTTAGGCAGCGCAGGATTGCAGGTAAGCTCGATCAGCCGCTCATAACCGATCTTTTCCGTCAGCCAGTCGCACTGCGGTTGCGTGCGCGTGTCACACCAGATAAGCGCCGGCCGCAGCACCGCGCCGTTCTCGTCCAGCATCACCGCGCCGTGCATCTGGCCTGTCAATCCGATGGCAGCAATCGGCTCATGCGGCTCCGGGGCCGCGGCCAGAGCACCGCGAATTGCCTCCTGCGCAGCGCGCCACCAGTCCTCCGGATCCTGCTCCGCCCAGCCCGGATGCGCCGTCTTGAACGCCTCATGCTCGCTCGATGCCCCGGCAATCAGCCTGCCCGCCGCATCCACCACCACCGCCCGCGTCCCGCCCGTGCCCACATCCATTCCAAGGAACCACATATCCGTTCTCTCCCTTGCTAAATCGCTTTCCCGGCGCACGCAGCATATCACCCCGCACCGTTCCGGGGACAGGCAAATCACACCTACCCAACCCGTTCCAGGCCTCCATCCGGCTGCCACATCACGAGTCATTCACGCTCTCGACAGACCCACTCGATCCGCTCTCCTCAAAAAACATTGAGCGGAAACTGACCCTGAGCGTCTGTCGAATAGAAGATACCCTGCAATGCTGCGCAGCGCACCCAGGTGTTCTCATCACAAACCAATTTTGAGAGGCGAAAGATGAAATTGAATGAGGCCGCGACCGCAAGACGTGTGGATTGCTCTGTCAAAATGCTGACTGCCTTCACGCTGGCGCTGGTGCTCGCTGTGCCCGTCGCGCATGCGCAAGCCCCGGCAGCCGATGCAAAACCCGCGGATGCAAAACCAGCCGATACGAGACCTGACACAGGGATCGACCAGACCATTTTCCTTACCAATGCGACGCAGCAGAACGACGTCAACGATATACAAACCGGTCTGCGCAATATGCTCATCGGCCGTTCCAGGATCTATGCCGTCGCATCGCAGAACGCCATCACCATCCACGGTTCACCTGAGGACATTGAGCGCGCGCGGAAGCTCATCGCGGAGTTGGACCGTCCGAGAAAGATTTACCGCATCACCTACACCATCACCGAGACCGACAACGGCAACCGAACCGGCACGCAAACCATCGCCCTTGTTGCAGCCACCGGTGACAAGACAACCTTCAAGCAGGGCAGCAAGGTCCCCATCGCAACTGGATCGTACGACAGCGACAATTCCAAGGCGAACACCCAGTTTCAATATCTGGATGTGGGACTGAACATCGAGTTCACAGTAGAAGGGCGTGTCGACGGCTTGAGCCTGAACTCCAAAGTCGCCCAATCCAGTCTTGCTGAAGAGAAGTCCGGCCTCGGTCCGCAAGATCCGGTGGTGCGTCAAATCGTGCTCGAAGGAACATCGGCCCTTACTTTAGGCAAGCCGCTCATCCTTGGTTCGCTCGATATCCCCGGCACCACGCGCAAGCAGGAGATCGCTGTAGTTTCAGAACTCGTCAAGTAACCGCAACTGCCGGATCAATCTCCCACAGGCGGATCATCTCCCACAGCCGGAGGGTGATCCACCTCTCAATTTCTACCGCTATGCGGTACTCCGCCCCGAACTGTGACCTTTAGCACAGTCGCACTCCCTACTCCGGGTGAGAATGAATGCGTAAGGCTCGCCAGCCATTCGCTGCGTGCCCAGGAGAACATCAATGAGCGATCTCGCCACGCTGGCTGAAGGCGTTGCCCTTGACCCCCTCGTCGGCCATCCCGCCGACTATCACGTTTTTCACCAGTTCATCGACCGCTGCAAGGCTCTCCCCGCCATCACCACGGCGGTCGTCTGGCCGCTCTCCGACGTTGCACTCAAGGGCACCGTCGAAGCTGCCGTCGAAGGCCTCATTGAGCCCACCCTCATCGGCGACGAAGCCGAATTGAAAGCCCTCGCTGCAAAAATCGGCGTCGACATCAGCGGCTATCCCATTGTTCAGGCCGACTCCGAACGCAAAGCAGCCGAACTCGGCGTAGCCATGTGCCGCGCCGGCAATGCGCTAGCCATGATGAAGGGCAGTCTCCATACTGACGAGATGATGAAAGCCGCGATGAAGGCCGACACGGGTCTTCGCACTACCCGCCGCATCTCCCACGTTTTCATCATGGACACCCCTGCCTACGCCCGTACCCTGCTGATCACGGATGCGGCCATCAACATCACCCCCGAGCTTGAGGATAAGGTCCACATCGTGCAAAACGCCATCGACCTGGCCCACGCCCTCGGCATTCCCGAGCCCAAGGTGGCGCTGCTCTCCGCCGTCGAAACCGTAAACCCGAAGATCAAATCCACCCTCGACGCTGCGGCTCTCTGCAAAATGGCAGACCGCGGCCAGATCACCGGCGGCATTCTCGACGGTCCACTGGCCTTCGACACCGCCGTCAGCGCCAAGGCCGCCAAAATCAAGGGACTGGTCTCGCCCGTCACCGGTCAGGCCGATATTCTCGTCGTCCCAGACCTCGAAAGCGGCAACATGCTGGCCAAACAGCTTGAATACCTGGGCGGTGCGCAACTTGCCGGCATCGTCCTCGGCGCGCGCGTACCGGTCATCCTTACCAGCCGTGCCGATTCGGCTGAAACCCGCCTCACTAGTTGCGCCGTAGCCGTTCTGCTCCACTACGCGGAACACCCGGCATTAAAAGTCTAGCCTCCAATCCGATCCGCAAGTCGAATGGGCGCCCTCTCTTGTGAGACTGGCGCCCAGTTCTTTTCCCTTCGCTCCACGTGGCCCGGTGAACCCTTCTCTCCGCGTTGGCATCCAAGCCGTTGCGTGGGTACAGGCGCGGACGATCCATTCCGGACATCTCGATGCCCTCCCTGCAAAGGAGTTTTCCCTATGTCTACACACACCCATGAAGATTCGAAAGCAGCCAAAGTCAACGTTCCGGACGGTTTCGATCCTGAACAGGTCAAGGATCTTTCCAGCGTGCTCAATGCCCTGCTGGCCGATGCCTTCGCCCTCTATCTGAAGACCAAGAACTTCCACTGGCACATGAGCGGTCCGCATTTTCGCGACTATCACCTCATGCTCGACGAACATGCCACGCAGATCTTTGCAATCACCGACGCCATCGCCGAGCGTGTTCGCAAAGTCGGGGGCACAACCATCCGCTCCATCGGACACATTGCCAAGCTGCAGCGTATTGCCGACAACGACCAGGAATTTGTGCCCGCCCGTGACATGCTACTTGAGCTTCACGGCGACAACAAGTCCCTCGTCGACAGCCTGCGCGCCGCGCATGAAGTCGCTGGAAAAGCAACCGACTACGCCACCACCAGCCTGATCGAGGTGTGGATTGACGAGGCCGAGCGCCGCGCCTGGTTCCTCTTCGAAGCCACGCGGTAAATATTGAGTCGCTCTATCGGCAGATTTGCCGGCAAGTCGAGAATGTCCAGGTTTCCATCGGGAGACCTGGACTTTTCAATCCATCGACATGCTCAACTGGTGCCGCACATCCGCGCCGCGAATCCAGAAAATGACATCCGTGGCGATGTTCGATGCATGATCCGCAATCCGTTCCAGGTTTCGTGAAACCAGGATGCCGTTCATCGCCTGCTGCGTATACCGCGGCTTCTCCTGGATCAGTTTCAGCAGATCCGAATGTGCCCGCCGGTTCATGCGGTCAATCTCGTCGTCCATCTCGCGCACCGTATCGGCCAGTCGCGCGTCGCCGTCCAGCAGCGCCTGCACCGCCGACCGGATCATGCGGCCGGCAAATTCGCCCATCGCCGCAAAATCCACCGGCAGATCGATTTCGTCCGCATCCAGGACTTCCTTCGTCCGCCGAACCACGCCCATCGACTGGTCGCCGATCCGCTCCAGGTCGCCGTTGATTTTGATTACGGCGAGAATGAACCGCAGGTCAATGGCCATCGGCTGCTCCTTCGCCAGCAGCTCATACGCCATCTCGTCCAGCTCGCGCTGTGCCGTGTTGATGGCCGTCTCGTTCTGCTTCACATACTTGCAAAGACCCTTGTCGCGCTGCAGATACGCGTCCACCGCCGACTCCACCGACTGCTGCGCGAGCGCCGCCATGGCAAGCAGCTTGTCCTTGAGCTCGGCGAGTTGTTGTTGAAAGTGTATGCGCGGCAAAGCAAATTCTCCCGTATCCCTGATTGTGCATCATCCCATGTTACCGTTGTGCAAATTTCGTGACCGGAATCACTCTTGCTACGGTCCCGTGAGGCGTTTCCCAAGTTAGAACCCTCGTCCCCAATCAGGTATGATCCTCATCACACTGCGGACATGTTCTACGCTATCAGTATGAACGTCGATCTCGCTTCCTCCCATCCCACAAACGAGGCAATACTCACCCTGCCGGACCTGACGCCGTAGGCCACATGGCGGCCAACACCTGGGCCCGCACCCGTGATCGCGTCGAGCTCATCCGCCCAAATTGAAATACCCCGGAGGCAGCACCATGCCGATTGAAATGAGTCAGGCACTCGAAGTGCTATCCACCACGCCCGGCGTCCTGAGCGCGCTGCTGCGAGATAAGTCCTCATTTTGGCTGAACGCCAGAAAGACACCCGAGTCCTTCAGCCCCATCGACGTCGTCGGCCACCTGATCCTCGCCGACAAAACCGATTGGATGCCGCGCGTGCACATGATCCTGGAAAATCGCGACACGGACCATCGCGAAATGCAGCCCTTCGAACCCTTTGACCGCTTCGCATTTCAATCGTTGATTGCCGGCAAGTCCATCGCGGCCCTGCTCGATGATTTCGCTGCTGCGCGCCGCGAGAGCCTTCAATTGCTTGGCGCTCTGAATCTGGGAGAACTCGAACTCGATCTCCCCGGCCTGCATCCCGATCTCGGTCCGGTCACCCTTAGCAACCTGCTCGCCACCTGGGTTGTCCACGATCTCGGCCACATCTCGCAGATCGTGAAGGCCATGTCCAGCACTTATATCGAATCCGTCGGCCCCTGGCGCGCTTATCTGTCCATTCTGAAATGAACGGAACCGCAGCCTCTCGCCGGCCTCGCAAAAAAAGGTAAGAACAACGCTCATTGCCGCGGGGTATTCTGTACCAACATCCAGAGACCCAGCATGCAATCCAACTTCCAGCTTCCCAATTTTCAGCTTCTAGGCCCAGCTCATCTCTGCATCCTCGCCGCCGTACCTTCGCTTGCTGCCATTCTCGCTGCCGTTCAGCGCAAGCTCGCTCACGGCTCACGCGGCCTGCGCATCGGCCTGGCCTGCGTCATTGTTCTCGACGCAGCGGTCTATTACGGATTCCTGATCGCGCACGGCCAGCTCACCTTTCCCGATCATCTTCCCCTGGAACTCTGCGATGCGTCGCTATGCCTGATCATCATCGCCCTTCTCACTCTCAACAAGACGATCTTCGACCTGGCTTACTACGGCGCATTGGCCGGCGCGACCATGGCCCTGCTTACGCCAAACCTCTGGGAACCGTTCCCATCCTTCTCCACTATCCAGTTTTTCGTCGACCACGGGCTCATTGTCGTTGGCGTTCTCTATCTCGTGTGGTCCAAACAGGCGCGGCCGCGCCCAGGCTCAGTTGCCCGCGCCATGCTCGCTGTAAACATCTACGCCGCATGCGTCGGAACAATTGATTATTTCTATAAGACCGACTACATGTACCTGCGCGCCAAGCCTCCCAACGCTTCGCTGCTCGACCTGCTCGGCCCCTGGCCCTGCTACATCGCAGCCGCGGAAGTCGTCGCCTGCTGTGTCTTCCTGTTGCTCTACCTTCCCTTCAGAAAATCCAATCGAACATCGCAACACCACATGTCGCCGTTGCCAACACAACCAGAGTCTAATGCGCTCTGATCGCAGCCACCGGATCGGTGCGCATCGCTTTGAGACCCGGAAGATAGCTGGCCACGACGGCAATCAAGAACAACAGCGCAGTCACCGCCAAAACGGTCAACGGGTCCATCGCTGAGACACCGAAGAGCAGCCCGCGCAGGAACCGAGTCAGCAGCAGCGACAGGCCGAGCCCAAGAAGCACGCCGATGGCCGTCAGCCGCAATCCCTGCTTCAGAACCAACCCCAGCACGTCCGGCCGTGAAGCGCCCAGCGCAACGCGAATCCCGATTTCGTGCGTCCGCAACTGCGTTCTGTAGGCCATGACGCCATAGATCCCCGACGCCGCCAGAATCAGCGCAAGAAAACCAAACGCGCTGGCGAAGGTGGCCTCGATCATGGCAAACATATTTGCAATTTGCGTGCTCTGCTCCAGCGTACGCACATCGAATACCGGAAGCCTCGAGTCCATTTCGTGAACCGCCTGCTCCACAGGCGACGCCAGCAGTTCCGGATTCCCTCTGGTGCGAAGATGAAAGATCACCTGCGGCCCGGAAAACTGAAAGTAGGAGAGATAAACAAGCGGCTCCGGCGCCTCGTTCATGTTTTGATGGGTCGTATTCTTCGCTACCCCGACGACAGTAAACCAACTGTTGTACATGCGCATCCGCTTGCCCAATGGATATTGCCCAGGCCAAAAGTGGTTGGCCATGGTCTCATCCACAATCGCCACTCGGGGCGCACCTTCCTCATCCTGCTGCGTGAAGTGTCTTCCTTGCAGCATGGGAATCTTCATCGTCTGAAAATAGTCAGCGCTGACAGACGCGTTTCTCACTTCCATTGACTCATGCGGCTTGGGCACATACCCCTCGGGCAACGCGTCCACCGATCCACGGGTAAAGCTGAGCGGTACCCAATCAGACACGGCTGCGGATTCGACACCAGGCAGCGCCTGCAGCTTCAAAAGCAGATTGCGCTCGAATGTTTTGGCCCCCGCCCAGGAATAACCCGCAGATTCAAGGTCGACCGAAGCGAGCAGCACATGGCTGCGATCGAAGCCTGGATCGGCTGCGCTGGTATTCCTAAGCGTCCGCATGAACAAGCCGGCGGTAATCATCAGCGTCAGCGACAAGGCAATCTGCGCCACCACCAGCCCGCTGAGCATCAATTGGTTGCTCGCGCTGGACGATACGCTCCCCGCTTCTTCCTTGAGCGCCTCGGCAGGAGAAACCCGTGACGATCTCCACGCCGGCATAGCGCCGCAAAGCACGCTGGCCAGAATCGCAAGCACCATGATGGCGGCCACTACATTCCAGTCGAGATGCCCGTTGATCGCAATCGGGCTCGCATTCGGCGGGATGAACCGCGCCATCGTTTTCGAAGACCATGCCGTCAACAGAACGGCAACGCCGCCGCCGGCGAGCGAGAGCATCATCCCCTCAAAAATCATCTGCCGCGTGAGTTGAATCCTGTTGGCTCCCAGCGACTGCCGGATGGCAATCTCGCGCCGTCTTGCAACAAAACGCACCAGCATCAGCGTGGCGATATTAGCGCACGTCAGCAGCAGCACCACACCCGCAATGGCAAGTAGAATCGGCAGCGATGAAGCCAGGTAAACGTTGGCTCCGAACGGAGAGCGCCACAGCGGATCAAGAAAAATCGTGTTCACGCCGGGGTGGTCGTCGGGATACTGGGCAACCAACTGCCGCATCAACAATTCCAGGTCCTGTGTCGCGAGCGCGCGGCTGACGCCGGGGCGTAGCCGGCCCATTACGTTGAGCCACGGACGGTCGCGTCCCACAATCTGCCAATTGACTGCGCTTTGACGTATCGGCGAAAGTGGCACCCACACATCGGTGCGAATGCCGGGCATGCAGCCGATAAATCCCTTGGGCGCAACGCCGATGACGGTGAGTGCATGCTGGTTGATCTCGACAGACTTGCCTACGATTTCCGGGTCCGCGCCATAGCGCGTCTGCCAGAGCGTGTAGCCGAGAACCAGGTAAGGGGATCCGCCCTCGCTCGCCTCTTCATCGGGCCGAAAAAAGCGACCCAAGTAAGGCTTGATTCCCAGCACGTCAAAGTAGTTCGCCGAAGCATTGGCCCCGTAGATGCGCTGCGGCATGTCGCCGCCCGTCAGCGTCACCCAGTCGGCGTGGTAGGCCAGCATGCCGCTGAGGCTGTGGTTACGCTCGCGCAGATCGCGATAGTCAGGATACGAAAGCGGCGGTGACGGCGACGGATTCCACGTCCCGCGCATCACTGTGACAAGCTCCCCAGTATTCCGCGCGCCGGGAATCGGATGAAGCAGCGTAGCATTGATCCAACTGAAGACGGTGCCGTTTGCGCAGATGCCCAGCGCCAGCATCGATACCGCTGCCATGGTGAACCAGGGACTCTTGCGAAGTTGCCGGAATGCAAACCGGGCGTCACGGAGACTTGCAGTCATAACGACTCCTTCAGACTTACCGCCTATCGTGGCTATTGCAATAAAGATACTGCATCTCAATGGCCAAACGCTGTGACCGGCATAACTGCCTTATAACTCTTATGTTATGGAGGTATATCCAATCATTCCCGTCGCTCTTCCTATGTCCGGTTGCGCGCCCAACTGGCCGAATTCGGACACTTTAACTGCATCCAATCACGCAACTCCCATCTCCCGTCCCTTTGCCTCGTGCCCCATGAACGCCAGCGCCGCCAGCGACAGCGCCACCACCACCACAGTAATCGCGAGCACCGCCGGATAATTCCCCCATCGTTCCGCCGCCAGCGCCTGCGCCTTGCCGTTCCATGAAGTCACCAGCCCACCGAGCTGGTACGCAAATCCCGGCGCAGTCGCTCGCACCGGCGCAGGAGAAAGCTCCGTCAAATACGCAGGCACCACCCCCCACGCGCCCTGCACCATGAACTGCATCAGCACCGCGCCCGCGCCCAGCGTCCACGCGGAGTGCCCATACGCGTACAACGGAATCACCGGAATCGACAGCAGCGCCGCCGTCACAATCGCTCGCTTGCGTCCCCATTTTTCCGAAAGCGCTCCAAAACAAATCCCGCCGCCGATCGAACCAAATCCATAGAGCACGCCGATCAGCCCCACCGTCTCCGGCTTCAGCTTCGCATATACAGTGAGAAATGTCGGATACACATCCTGTGTTCCATGCGAAAAGCTCATGAACGCGGTCATCAGCAGAATCAGAAACAAAAACGTGGGTAAGAATTTCTTGATTTGCGCGAGCGTCCCAATCTCCGCCGGCATGCGCACCCCAGCCATACGCTCCTTCCGCTTCTTCGCCTCCGCAACCCACACCGGCGACTCCTTCACGCGCGCCTGCACGTAAAAGACCAGCAGCGCCGGCGCCGCGCCCACCATGAACAACCCCCGCCATCCAATCCCCGGAATCACCAGCCAACGCCAGTGCACGCCCTGAAACAGCAGCGCAAATGCCCCCGAAGCCAGAATCGATCCCGCCGCGTACCCCTCCTGCAATATCCCTGAAAACGTTCCGCGTCCCTTCTTTGGAAGCGTCTCAAAAGCCAGCGCCGCGCCCACGCCCCACTCGCCGCCCATGGCAATCCCAAACAGCGCCCGCATCACCAGCAGCATGTTCAGCGATGGCGCAAAGGCGCATGCCAGTTCAATCACTGAGAAGCTGAGAATGTTGAACATCAGCACCGGCCGCCGTCCGTAGCGGTCCGCCAGCATCCCGAACAGCAGCGCTCCCACCGGACGAAAAGCCTGCGTCATAAACACCGCGCCCAAGACCGCCGAAGGCTTGCTGTGAAACTCCAGCGCGATCGCATTTACGCAGAAAATCAACAGAAAGAAATCAAGCGAGTCGAGCGTCCAGCCCAGAAAGGCAGCCACAAACGTGTGCCGCTGCGCGCTGGTAAGTTGTCGAAAAGGTCCGAGGACAGACATAGCCGGGAGAATATCAGACCAAACACTCCTGACAGAACGCTGTCAGCAGCACCCTGCCATCCTTGCACCATGAACAAACCCCTTAACTGGTTCGAAATTCCTGCTCTCGATCTCAATCGAGCAAGCGCGTTCTACGAGGAGATCCTCGCAGTCACCCTCAACCGCGGCGATATGGGCCCCGCTTCGTATGCCGTGTTTCCCTTCGATCGCGATAACGCCACAAGTGGATGTTTGATGACCGGCCCCGGTCTCAAGCCCTCCACCGACGGCGCCATCGTCTACCTCAGCGCCGACCCGTCGATCGATGCCGTACTCGCTCGCATCGTTCCGGCTGGCGGCTCAATTGCCCTTCCCCGTACCGAGCTTGGGCCAGGCATGGGGGCCTACGCCCAGATCCTCGACACCGAAGGCAACCGCGTCGGCCTCCACGCCTACGCATAATTGGGTCACGCCGAAACGTGTCGCGGCTGCTATCGTTTTTCCATGCGCCGCGCCGACCGGCTCTTCCAGATCGTGCAACACCTGCGTGCCCGGCGGCTCACCACCGCCGCCGAGCTCGCCGATCTGCTCTCCGTATCCGAACGCACCATCTACCGCGATGTCCGCGACCTTTCCCTGTCCTCAATCCCTATCCAGGCCGAGGCCGGCGTTGGCTACCGTCTTGACCGGTCCTATGAATTAACGGCACTCATGTTCACTCCCGATGAAGTCGAAGCGGTTGTCGTCGGTCTTCGCATGGCGCAGGCCTTCGCCGGCCACCGGCTTCGCGACGCCTCGGTCACGGCCCTCGACAAGGTCATCCTGGCCCTGCCCAAAAACCGCCGCGCAGAAGTGGATCGCTCGCAAATCTACGTGCCTCCCATCAGCACCCATCGCGAAGTCGACCCCATGCGGGAAGCGCTGAACGCGGCCATCCACGACCACGCCATTCTCCATCTCACATATGCCGATGACAGCCGCAAACAGACCAAACGGAACGTCCGCCCCCTCGCCCTTCACTTCTGGGGATCGGTTTGGACGCTCGCCGCGTGGTGCGAGCTCCGCGTGGATTTTCGAAACTTCCGCCTCGATCGCATCCGCGCCTGCGAGCGTACCGGCGCCTCGTTCGCTGATGAACCCGGCAAAACCCTGGCCGATTTTCTCCGCGCTGTCGGCGTCCGCTAACGTCCAGCCAGGAATTCAAAAAACATTCGTTACAACGAATACCGCGCATGCGCCATCCTAGTATGCAAAGAAGATTTCGCGCGGACCGATTCCGGCTTCTCTCGCCGCTCGCGCACCTCTGGCAAGATGGAGCCCCTCTTTCCCAACCCCCAAACCGGCCTACCGGCAAGGTATCGAAAGGAAAAACACGTATGAAGCGTTTGGCACTGATCACCGGCATTCTGGCGCTTGCGGCTCCCATGGCGCTTGCGCAATACTCCACCTGGACTTCCGATCCAGCCCACAGCGAAGTCGACTTCACCATCAGGCATGGCGGAGTCTCCAACGTGCACGGCCGCTTCGGCAATGTTGTCGCCACCCTCGTTTACAACGCGGCTGATGTGACCAAATCCACCATTACGGCCACCATCGACGTCAATACCGTGGACACCGGCGTGTCGCCGCGCGACGGCGACCTCAAGTCCGGCAATTTCTTTGATGTCACCAAGTTCCCCACGGCCACATTCACCAGCACTAGCGTGGTGAAAAATGGCAACAAGCTGACTGTCTCCGGCAATTTCACCCTCCACGGAGTTACCAAGCCCATCGTGCTTGATGTGGAAGGTCCCAGCACGCCGGTCGAGAACGGAATGGACCATAAGCCTCACTCCGGCTTTACGGCCACCACCACCATCAGCCGCACGGCCTTCGGCATCGGAACCAATGTCCCGCCTGCCCTGGTCGGCGACGAGGTCAAGTTGACCATTGAAGTGGAAATCGTCAAGCAGGATGCGCCTCCGGCCAGCTAAGCCCAAGCGCAACCCTTGAAGGGCACGCGCTTGCTTCCGTGCCCTTCAACAGATTGAAAATATTTGTTGCAACGAATACCTTCCCTGCGCCATCCTAAATATGCAAAGAAGAGTTTACGCGGAGCGATCCCGGCTTCTGCCGCCGCCCGTGCACACCCGGCGAGAGTGCCCCTCTCCTTCCCAATCCCACCCGGCCCACCGGCCCCGGCATCGAAAGGAAACACATACATGAAACGTTTGCCATTGATTACTGGCATTTTGGCGCTCGCAGCTCCCCTGGCCCTTGCGCAGACCTCCACCTGGGTTTCCGACCAGAACCACAGCGACGTCAACTTCAGCATCACCCATCTGACCATCTCCAAAGTGCATGGCAGCTTTGGCAAGGTCGCAGCCACCATCGTCTACAACGAGGCGGACGTCACCAAGTCCGTCGTCTCGGCCACCATCGACGTCTCCACCGTTGAAACCGGCCAATCGCCCCGTGACAACCACCTTAAGTCCGATGCCTTCTTCGACGTAGCCAAGTTCCCCACTGCCACCTTCACCTCCACCAGCGTGGCCAAGAACGGCAACAACCTGAAGGTAGCCGGCAATCTCACCCTCCACGGCGTAACCAAGCCCGTCGTGCTTGAAGTGGAAGGTCCCGCTGGCCCGGTGCAGGGCATGGACAAAAAGCCGCATTCCGGCTTTGCGGCCACCACCATCATCAGCCGCACGGCCTTTGGCATTGGAGCCGGCTTCCCCGTGTCCATCGTCGGCGACGACGTCCAGATTACCCTGGATCTCGACGTAGTAAAGCAGTAACCGGTCCCAAAAAGGCCGCTGTTGGGGTGAGGGCAACGCGGCTCGCCTTCATCCCGCTCAGAGAACGCCGCCCCGAAGGGAGAACTGTCGATGACCGGCCTGAAACTTGAAATCATGCAGGAAGCTCCCTTCGCCAGCGTGGAGGAGGAGGCGCTTCTCAACCTGATGCGCACCTCCGACTGCCTGCATCGCGCCTTCCATTTGAAAACCCGCAAATGGGGTGTGACATCCACGCAATACAATGTGCTGCGCATTCTTCGCGCCGCTCAGCCTCACGGGCTTACCTGTTCGGCCATCGGCGACCGAATGATCACCGCCGAACCCGACATAACCCGGCTGCTGGCGCGCTTGAAGACGCTCAAGCTCATCCGGCAGCAGCGCGACAAACACGACCGCCGCGCCGTCTGGACGCACATCTCTACGGGTGGCCTCGCCCTTTTGACTGAGATGGACCCCGTCATCCTCAAGGTTCCGCGTGAACTGCTGGGACACCTGAACAATCAGCAACTGGCGGAATTGATCCGTCTGCTCGTGCTTGCCCGCAGGCCCGAAGAAGACCCGCGTGCACCCGTCAGCTGCACCGGCGACAATGAGTCAAAACCCCAAGCAGGGTAGCGCCGTCTCCAGACCGGCTGTTGCGCAGGCGTCCACGCCCGCAAATGCGATTGCCTTACCTTAACCGCGAGAAGCCGTCGTCTGCAGGCCTTTTCAAAGGGAAAACTACCGGCCAACAACCTTCTGAGCCACCGATTCTTCGTCCGCATCCGACTGAATAATCTTGTTATGCAGACAATACAGCGCCAGCTCGAGCCGGTCGCTGACGCCCAGCTTGTCATATATTTTGCGTAGATAATTCTTGATGACCTGCTCGGTGGTACCCAGTTGAAAAGCGATCTCTTTGTTGCGCTTGCCCTGGGTAATGCAGGTAATGATGGCCATCTCTTTGGGCGAAAGGCGAGGCTGTGTCCGCGGGCTCACAAGGGCGGCAGCCTGTGCACGATACGCCTCGATTACCCAGGTAACCGATTGATTATCGATCCAGGTCTCGCCCGCCGCGATTCTCCGCACGCACCGAACCAGCAGATCGGGGGATATGGACCTCGAAATAATCCCCCGCACGCCGCGCCGGTAAAGCTCCACGGTCTGGTTTTCATCGGTCGAGACAGCCTGCACTATCAGCTTCACATCCGGGGCGGACCGAAGCAGTTCCGGGATAACGTTTGCAGTACCGGACAGAAGGCTTCCTTCCAGCAAAACCACGTCCGTGGGATAGCGCTCAACTGCCGCACGCAGATTCTCGATCGAGTCCGCCTGGGCCACCACGCGCAAATCGTCTTCGAGAGCAAAAACTTTGCGAATGCCTACACGGTAAATGGCCTGGGAATCCGCAAGAATAATGCGAACCGCTCCCGGCTTGACCGGCGCGTCAAGAATTTCGCCATCGGAGGAGTCTTCCAGGAATTCCATAGTTGGATGTGGCCAAGCCAATCAAGTCCTCACTGCTCAGCGAATTGGTACTCGTCAATTGTTGCGCCGGCTTGGTACTGATTTTGGCTCAAGGAGCAGCGTACCACACGGCCCAGGCAATAAACCAAAACATCGCGGGGGGTACCCATTACTCTACCTGGCATCCGCAACGAAAAACTGATTTCCAGCCCCACCGCCAATGGTCGATCCAACTCCAGCAAAACGCCGCTGGCGGACACGTTTCGCGTCAGGGCCCCAAACTCCCCCTGGCTCGACACGAGTACCACCGGCAGCATCAGCGGGAACCGCACCGCGCAGCGCACTTCCCGCCGGGGATCGGCGGTGGTAGGAAGCGCGGCCTCAAGCGGTAATCCCGAATTCGAAGCATTCATCGGCTGCAACCTTAGTCCAAAATCTATCGTAAGTCACTCTAACGAACTTTTCCCGTTCCATACATAGCACTAAAGTTTTCGAGATGGTAACTCCGGTGCACGGTCGCGCTTCATTTCTCCGCCCCGGACGGGAAAAATGCGGCCGATGCGCCCACCCACTCCTGATTCCTGTTGTGGTCCACGCCCATCATCTTTCCCCTCCCAAGCCGCACCAACGAGAGAGCCGGCGTCAGCATGCCGTCATCCGGCCACAGGTACAAAATGCGAATCTCTGCCTGGGTAAGCCCACACGGCGTCGCGATCGTCGGCACAAACCGCATGCGCTGCTGCAACAGAAATTCGCCCCGCCGCTCCGCCGGAATCGCCTCCAGTTGCGCCTGCGTCGGATCGAACTGGATTCCCTTCCCCGCGAACGAGAACAGAGGCTTGAGCAGCAACTCGCTATAGGTCGTTTCCGGTCCAGCCTGGGCCGGCACGGCAACGCCCGCTGCCGCCAACTCCGCTCTTCCGTTCCCGTCCAGAAAGTCGCTCACAAAAACCGCCGGAGGCACCACCGGGTGGCTCCCCGCCGGCCGCGACAACCAGGGAATTGAAAACTTCGAAATAAGGAAGTACCAGTTCGGATGCCCCGCCCACTCCGTGTCCCAGTCGTGCGTCAGGTCAAAGGGCAACCGGACTTCGCGCGCCATAAGTTCATCGGCAATGGCCCGGTTATAGATGCGATCAATTGGAACCAGCCGTCCCTCGGAGTTGCGGTAATGCAGTTTGTTTCCTTGGGCTTCCAACTCTCGAATGTCCACCACCGCGATCCCGAGCCGACGCGCCGTTACCAGAAAGTCGGGCAGCGTCTTCTGGTTGATCGGGTCCAATTCGGTAAGCACCACATTTTCTTTGTCGTGCCCGCCCAGAATGGTTCGTCCCAGCAGTTCCCAGTAGCTGTCTTCGTTCAATCCGCTGAGAAAGACATCCAGCCCGTCTCCCAGCCCGAACGCGTCGCGATACCCCGAGCACAGCACACTCTGGTAGCCATATACCGAGGGAAACGCCTGGATCTCCACCAACCTGGGAACCAGACTGCCCGCCGCATCTTCCACCAGCGCGAAATCTGCTGTCAGAAAGTGAGGGTGCGGCGTCTCGCCAGCTACACAATACCCCTCAGGAATTGCCTCCCGCGCCGCGGTCAGGCACACCGGATTCGCAAGCAGGCTCATGGTCAGCGTGGCGCCCGCCGCCGCCATCTCCTTGAGCAGCGTCGGCGGCAGAAAGACCGGCGTCTCCGCGATCCGGTATTCGACCGGCGCGCCACAGCGATGCTCCACCAACTCCAAAAGTTCCGCATACTTCTCCGGACTGAAGCCTTCGTTGAATTGGGTGCGCAGTTCGGGAATCAAGGCTTTGTCCTCTTGGGGTGCGATGGCGCTCCTGAATAAGATACCGCCTGGAAGTCACAAATTGCCGGTTTGCCCCGCTTCCCGTGGAGAAACGGCCAATCTGGCCCGATGTAAGCCTGTTTCCAGCCATTGGGTTACCTCGAAATTCACACTTCGAGTGCGAGCATTGTTGAAATTTGACACATTGGTAACTTTTGTTGTATCCAAAATGCCTCTTTTGGGTTACTCTTTTCGTACAAAGTTGTACCCAAAGGAGACCTCCTTACATGACCTCGAAGAGCTTTAAGTTGCAATTTGCTATCCTTGCCGCCATTTTGACGGTTTCTACCAGCGTTGCTGTTGCCTCAGGCCCCGGCATTCCTGTTCCGCTGCCACCTACACAGCCGCCCTCATTGATCTCCGCCTTCGCAGGTCCTGGCATTCCTGTTCCGCTGCCGCCTACACAGCCGCCCTCATTGACCGCCGCTTTCGCAGGCCCTGGAATCCCTGTTCCGCTGCCGCCTACACAGCCGCCCTCATTGACCGCCGTCTTCGCAGGTCCTGGCATTCCTGTTCCGCTGCCGCCAACACAGCCGCCCTCATTGACCGCCGCTTTCGCAGGCCCTGGAATCCCTGTACCGCTGCCGCCTACCCAGCCTCCCTCGAGCATGTACGTTACCAAAGTCTAGTGTTTGTCTGTTGGGGATTGAAAGGCCATCCGATCATCCTGCTAGACTTGAGAACTGAATGTTAGCGTTTTCCGGTTCTGAAGGAGGTCCGGTTGACCCCGGATTATGCCATTTGGGTAAGCTGCTTCCTGGCTGAAGCAGTTCTCATCGTGCTCCTCGCCAGGAGTCGTGCGTTTCGCACCTTTCCTGCGTTTTTCCTATTCATTTGTTGGAGTTTCCTCAGCGACGTCATCTTTTTCCGCCTTCAGTTCCAATCGCTTTCCGCCGTAACCTATTTCAAATTCTATGAAGTCCAGATGGTCATCGACTCGGCAATGCTCTTCGCCGTCCTGGTCGAACTGGCTTGGTCGGTCCTGCGCCCAATCCGCGCCTCACTGCCCAAAAACGCCTGGATAGGCATCGCACTGTTCATCGCACTCGTCGGTTTGCTCCTCTGGCCTGTTGCGGGCCTTACCCTCCCTGCCACGAAGCTGGCGCCCGCTGGACTCGTTTTCTTCCGCCTGCAGCAGACATTCGCCATCCTGCGCGTCGTCGTCTTCCTGGTAATGGCCGGCTTAAGCCAATTGCTCTCTATTGGTTGGCGCAACCGCGAACTTCAGGTGGCTACCGGCCTGGGCTTCTACTCCATCGTCGCTCTGGCCGTCAGCGTCCTTCATACCCACCAGTTCGTCGGTGCACAGTATCATTGGCTGGACGAAATGGGAGACGCTGGTTATCTGTGTGCGTTGGCCTACTGGGTCTTCTCCTTTGCCACCAGAGAAGCCGAGCGCCGCGCATTCACCCCCCAGATGGCAACATTTCTCCTGGCGGTAGCCGGCAACGCGAGGGCTACCCGCATTTCGCTGGCCGATTCGCCGACCAACGACCGGCGGGATCCAGGTGAACGATGACGCCCCCGGTCAGCACCGCGGTCCTCTCTCGCGTTCCGTAGCCTATTTTCCACATGACAAAACGGGACGGGTACTAGAGTTTGGACACTAAAACGACATAGATTACTTTAGTGCAATTCGTGGATAGGTACCAATTGTGCGAGAAAAGTGGCCGAAGTGGAAGATTTTTGTGCACAAATCGAAAAAGTTCTGTTACTAATACTTGAAGTGGGAATACCCGGTGTGCTGTATGGACCAAACAGATGGTTACCAAATCCCGGTATAAGGATCACCAATGATTTTACCTTTGCTTCAGATTATGGCGATCGCGGCGGTCGCTTTTTACCTTGGTAAATGGCGAAGCAGCGCACGCCGGCGCAATGGCCAATCATGGGACTCCCTGCTGTCACGGTTGCGTCCCGACTGGAGCGCCAGCGAATTGAGCGATCATTTCCTTTGGAAAGAAGGCCTCAATGCGACTCCCGAGGATGCCTGGCAGCGCATGCACGGCCCCCGAGGACTGTGGGTGATGTTCCAGAACGCGCAAGTCATGCTTGAAATGGCTGATTTTGCCGCCAGGAATTCAGAAGCTGTGGACCGCGTCCTCCTGGAAACCCTGCGCAGTGATGCCATGCACATTCGTCTTTGCGTGCTCATGGCCCTGGCTCAGTATGGGTTCACGCAGGCTAGTGAAGGTGTCCGCGTCAACGCGTTCCGCGCCGCTTCCATGTATACCGGCATGGCCGCAAGAATGACACAGTTGCTCCAGGAACACGCCGCCATGATCGTCCCCGACTTTGTCGCGGCGATGTAACTTCAAGCCCTCCTTAGGTAGCAAAATGCCCCGGCTTCGGCCGGGGCATTTTGCTGGTTCAGGCAAATTGTCTTCAAGCCGGGTTGGGAGCAGTAAATGTGTTGATCCGGTTATATTCCTCTTCGCTCAGCCTGAAGTGGAGCGCCGGCGCCAGTCCCTGCACCTGCTTGGCGCTGCGGCCTCCCACAATGGCAGCCGTAATCGCAGGGT
>Ga0224555_1002085_pt1 | contig 24635 bp, 25 predicted proteins | sample 714S23034metaG_FD_180687 | JGI IMG/M metagenome (GOLD analysis project Ga0224555, IMG submission 180687) | Peat soil microbial communities from Stordalen Mire, Sweden - 717 S2 30-34 | ecosystem: Environmental > Terrestrial > Soil > Wetlands > Peat | place: Sweden: Norrbotten County, Stordalen...
TGTGGCGCGGCGTGGCGTCGGTGCTCGTATTTTTGCCACAGATACTGTTACTTTTTCTGTTTATCGGGGTGCTGGAGGACTCCGGATACCTGGCGCGCGCGGCTCTGATTGCGGATCGCGTGATGCGGTCGATCGGGTTGAACGGGAAGGCATTCATCCCGCTGCTGTCGGCGTATGCGTGCGCGGTACCAGCGATCATGGCGACGCGAACCATCGAGAACAAGCGCGACCGGTTCGCGACGATTTTGGTGGCGCCGTTTATGACCTGCTCGGCGCGGCTGCCGATTTACATGCTGATGATCGCGGCGTTCATTCCGAACACGCCGTTGCTGGGAGATTTCTTTGGTCTGCGCGCGGCGGTGATGCTGTCGTTGTACGTGCTGGGATTTGTGGCGGCGCTGGGGACGGCGTGGCTGCTGAAGTCGTCGATTCTGAAGGCGTCGTCGGCGCCGTTCATCCTGGAGCTACCGCAGTACCGGCTGCCCACGGTGCGTTCGCTGAGCCTGCGGCTGGTGGATCGCGGCAAAGTGTTTCTGCGCCAGGCAGGGACAGTGATTTTGGCGGTAACGATTGTGTTGTGGGTGCTGAGTCATATTCCGTTCCACACCGATCTGACGACCAGCGTGATCGGGCGCCTGGGGCACCTGATCGAGCCGGCGATCCGGCCGCTGGGCTTCAACTGGAAGATTGGGATCGGGCTGCTGACCTCGGTGCTGGCGCGCGAGGTGATCGTGGGTACGCTGGGCACGCTGTACGGAGCCGATCCGGCGACGCAGTCGCTGGGATTGCAGGCAGCGCTCCGGCATGATCTGACCCTGGGCGGCGCGATGGCGCTGGTGGTGTTCTTCGCATTCGCGATGCAGTGCACCTCGACGATCGCGATTGTGCGGCGGGAGACGAACAGCTGGCGGTGGCCGGCGGTGCAGTTTGCCTACATGAGCGTGCTGGCGTATGTGGCGGCGCTGGCGACCAACCAGGCGATTCTGCACTTTGTGCGATAGCTGAGAAGCGGTTAGCTAAGTAGCGGTCAGCTAAAAAGCGGTTGGCTAAAGGCCGGTTAGCTAAAAAGCGGTTGGCAGAAGAGTGGTTCGGCGGGACACCGCAGCGATGAGCGAATTCCTTTTTGCCTATGGGACGCTTCAGCCGGGGCGCGCTCCGGAGGAGATTGCGTCTGTCGTTGCGAAACTGGAGCTGGTTGGAGAGGGGTCGGCCGCCGGCGTCCTCTACGATCTGGGCGAGTATCCGGGAGCTGTGCTCGATCCTTCCTCGGAAAAGAGAATCTTTGGCAGTGTGTTTCGTCTGCCGAGCGACCCTGACCTTCTGGGCGCGCTCGATGCCTATGAGGGATACGATCCCGACGCTCCGAATACCAGCCTGTTTGTTCGTCGATGTTGCATGGTGGCTCTGACCGATGAACGAGAGTTGCCGTGCTGGCTGTACGAGTACAACCGTGAACCGGGATCGGCGCGCGCTCTGGATACGGGGCGTTATGAAGATTAGAGCAGGAGCTCAGAGGATCCAGAGAAGCGGGACGAGGCCGAGCAGGGCGAGGGCGACGAGCAACGTGACACTCTGCACGCCGGTTTTGCGGTCGGCGAGGCTGTAGGCGTAGATGCCCTTGACGATGTTGTTGCTGGAAGCGGCGATGAGGACGGCTCCGGCGGCGACCGAGAGCGGGGTGAGGGTGCCGGCGGCCTGGGTCATGCCCATGATGAAAGGATCGACGTCGGTGACGCCCATGATGGCGGCCAGACTATTGACGCCTGTCGTGCCCAGGTAGGTGACGGCAAGCTGTGTGGCGATGAGCATGGTGAGGAACAACGCGGCAAAGATGAAGGCCGCGCCGAGTTCGAGGGGATTGGAGGGCTCAAACTGACGCTGGACGGACTGAGCGGTGGGATCGGCGCGGCGTGTCCACAGCCAGCCGGTAAGGACGGCGAGGAGCGCGAGGACCAGGAAGGGCAGATCGAGCAGCGACATCAGGTGGCGGTTGAAGAGGGCGAGCAGGATCGCGAGGCGGAGGTACATGACTCCGGAGGCGATGAGAATGCCGCCGGCGAAGAGGTGGGGGTGCTGCTCCTGTTTGGAGCGGCGCGCCATGACGACCGTGGTGACGGTAGAAGAGTACGCGCCGCCGAGAAGGGCCGCGAGCACGATGCCGCCCTGGGATTTGGTGAGCTTCTGCAGGATGTAACTGCCGTAGGAAATGGCGCTGATGGCGACGACAACGAGCCAGGTTTTGAAGGGATTGATGTGGAAGCGGGTGAACTCCTGGCGTGGCAGAACGGGGAGGATAACGCCGGTGAGGAGAAGGAACTTGGCGAAGGTGAGGATCTCACGGGGAGCGACGCGGCCGGCGAGCTTTTCGAGGGCGACTTTGAGGTCGAGCAGCAGGAGGCTGGCGACGCTGAGAGTGGTGGCGATCCAGAAATGTCCGTAGCAGACGAGGGCGCCGACGAGGAATGTGGTGAGGCCGGACATTTCCGTGGTGACGCCGGCGACTTCGGCTTTGGAGAGCTTGTGCCAGTAGGAGAGGAGCAGGAAGCCGGCGATGACGAGGAACCCGATGGTGAGCGGGAGAAGCTGGTTTCCGGAGAGCAGGGCGATGGAATAGCCGATGAGGCCGATGAGGGGAAAGGTGCGGACGCCGCCGAAGGAGTACGTGCCGGACTGGGCTTTGTGGTCCTCGCGTTCTAGTCCGATGAGGAAGGAGAGAAAGAGGACGAGGAAGATTTTGACGGCGTCGGGCGGCAGGTGCGGGTAGATCTGCACAGCGGCTTAGGCCTTTCGGCCGGTTCTTCTCCGGCCTGAGGAACAGTAGGGCGGGTAGATTGCCTGTGAACCTGGTACACAAGAATACATGGGAGCAGCGGCGCCGCCAGGAGATTCCTTTGGCGTGAACCGACTACTTAAACGGGACGATATGGTGTCGGCGCGCATCGTCGTGGAGAAAGAGCATGGGCCGCGACTAGGATGGCAGTGGAACTCCTGACATGGCGGACAGTCACCTGAAGCTGGCGCTGCATCCCCTTTTCGAAACGCTGCGTTCCTCGGGCGGCGGTGTGCTTGCGCTGGACTACGACGGCACACTTGCGCCGTTCCACGTCGATCCGATGGAGGCGGTTCCTTATCCTGGGGTGCGTGAGGCGATCGCGAGGATCCTGGGGACGGGGAAGACGCGGGTGGTGCTGATCAGCGGGCGAAGGGCGGAGGAGGTTCGGGATCTGCTGGGAGTGCAGCCGGCGCCGGAGATCTGGGGCGTCCACGGGCGGCAGAGGTTGGGTCCGGACGGGCGCTCGACGATCGAACCACTGAAGGAAGCCGAAGAGGAGGCTCTGGAGGCGGCGGATGCATGGGTCGAGCATTCCGGTTACGGATTGCGGATGGAGAGCAAACCCGGAAGTCTTGCGCTGCACTGGCGCGGACGGCCAGAAGCAGAGATTGCGCGAGCGAGCCGCGCGGTGCAGGCTGCGTTAGGGCCAATCGCGGAGCGGGCGGGCATGGCGTTGCAGGAGTTTGACGGAGGCGTGGAACTTCGGCCGCGGGAACCGAACAAAGGGAGCGTAGTCCGCACGCTGATCGGCGAGCAGAAGCATCCAGCTGCGTTTGCGTTTCTTGGCGACGATACAACGGATGAGGATGCTTTTGTGGCGATGCGCGGGGCGATGCGAGGAATCGGGACACTGAGCGTGCTGGTGCGGCCCGAGTGGCGGGAGACGGCGGCCGACGTGTGGCTGCGGCCACCGGAGGAACTGCTGGAGTTTCTTGAGGGGTGGGCCGGGCACTGCGAGGCGGGGCAATGAAGCGAAGGAGGACTCTGATCCTGGTGTCGAATTGGCTGCCGGCGAGCATCGAGGCGGGTCCGGATGGGCCGGTGGCGAAGCCGAGCGCGGGCGGACTGGTGACCGCATTGCGTCCGGTGCTGAAGGCGCGGAAGGGGTACTGGATCGGATGACCAGGCAAGGGTTCGGAGAGCAGGATCGAGAAGCTGGTGGAGGAGACGGGAGCGGAACTGGGATGTGAAATGGTTCCGGTCGCGTGTTTGTGCGCAGTACTGTGGCAATGGTTCCTGCGGTTGCCGGCTGAGCGTTACCAAGATGTGGGCAGATAGTAGCTAATGGGGAAGTGACGGGAATGTATCGGGACGCGAAAGATAGAGGCAGGCGGTGCGGATCAAAGGATGACACGCTCAGGGCTCTATCGTTACCCATTCGACAAGGACGGCGAACCGGTGCTCACGTTCGGCGAAGCGATTGCGGCTGCGCGCAATCTGGAAGGGCAGCTGAACGGCCTGCTGAAGCGCTGGACGTGGCCGGATGTGACGTTGACGATCTTCGAAAGGCATCCGGGATATGTGCGCTACGAAGTGCGGCGACACGGGGAGTACGTCGGGATTGCGACGGTGATGCCCTTCGCGACGGATGCGGAGAAAATGGGGCCGGAAATGTCGGATGAAGGGAAGCGGCACAAGGCCAGCGGAACCGACGGAGACTGAAACAGGGCGCGGACGAGGAACCCACGTCTCAAAATCGAGACGTGGGGCAACCGGGCTGAAAGCTACGGTTGGGCGGAGATTTCGAGGGGGCGCGAGTCGGCTTCGGCTGCGGTCTTGTGCAGCTGATGGTGCAGGCAGTAGAGCGCGAGCTCGAGTCGATCGGAGACGCCCAGCTTGTCGTAGATCTTGCGCAGATAATTCTTGACGACCTGCTCGGTGGTGCCGAGCTGGTAGGCAATTTCCTTATTGCGCTTGCCCTGGGTGATGCCCGCGATGATGAGCATCTCCTTCTGGTTGAGGCGAGGCTGATTGCGCGGGTTGTTCACATTGCCGGCCTGGGAGCGATAGGCTTCGATGACCCAGGTGACGGACTGATTGTCGATCCAGGTTTCGCCGGCGGCGATTTTGCGCACGCACTTCACGAGCAGATCGGGCGAGATGGAGCGGGGAATGATGCCGCGCACGCCGCGCCGGTAGAGGTCCACGGTATGCGACTCGTCGTTATTGGCGGCCTGGACGATGATCTTGATATCGGGAGCGAGGCGCACGACGGCCGGGACCGCATTGGCGGTGCCGGTGATCATGGCTCCTTCGAGAAGGAGAACCTCAGCGGGGACACGCTGCACGGTGTCCTGGAGGCTCTGGAGGTTGTCGGCTTCGGCGACGACCACAACGCCTGAATCGGGTCCGAAGACTTTGCGCATGCCGACTCGATAGATTGCCTGCGAGTCAGCGAGAATCACCCGAACCTCAGGGGAGGGTTCAACCGCCTGGGGGGCTACACCGTTGCCGTTGCCGTTTGTTTGCGTCATAAATGTTTGTCCGACTACTGGAACCTGTACTCGTCAATAACAACAGCGGCGAAGGGCTGACCATTGTTCCAATAAGAACGGACAATTCTTCCAGAGCAGTGCACCGCCGCAGTCACAGAGAAATCCAGCATGCCCGCCGGAATCTCCACAAGGAAATCAATTTGCTGCCCCTCCCGAAGTGGCTCCCGCAGGCGTAACAGACAACCGCTGGCGGAGAGATCCTCAGTGAGGGCTTCGTTATCCTGGCCTTCGGCGAGAACGGTTACCCGCAACTGAACGGGATAGCGAACGGCGCCGCGGTAATGATGCCAGGGGCTGGTTCCGTAGGGCGAACAAACGGCAGATTCCATAAGATGGGCCGAGCGATTGTTAATCCCTACAGTACCCGCAAACCATGGCGTTAGCCAATTACCAAAGTTTACATCTTCGCCCCTATTTGTAAATGACCAAATGGGGCGTGGCAATGACCAAAACGGGGCAGGGCGGGACTTCGCCTGTGGGAAAGGAGCTTTCTTGTGGATATCTGTGGCTAAATTACTTTGGAGTAGACGTTTGGGTGGAGAAAAAGGCTGCCGAGGCACCTACCCAGGACTGACCCCGGTTATGGTCGACTCCCATCATTTGACCCCGGCCGAGGCGGACGAGGGAGATCAGCGGCGTGAGAGACGCACGATCGGGCCATACATAAAGGATACGAATTTCCGCCTGGGTGGGACCGAAGGGGGTGTCAATGACGGGTACGAAGGTGACCCGCTCCTGCAGGATGTAGCTGGTTCGCTGGGCCGGGGGGATGGCGGCGAGGTCGGCGTCGGTGGGAGCGAATTGAATGCCCTGGCCGGCAAACGAGAAGAGCGGTTTGAGGATCCAGCGGTCGCGGTCGGACTGGAAGCGGTCGCGGAGGGCGGCATCGCGGTAGAGCTGATCGAGAAAAAAGGCCCGAGGCACGGCGGGGTGGTCGAGGAAGGGAATGGAGAACTTGCTGACGTGGAAGTACCAGTTGGGGTGGCCAGCCCATTCGACGTCGAACGACTCGCGGTAGTCGAACTGGAGGGGAATCTGTTTGCGGACGAGCTCGTCGACGATGGCGCGATTGTAGATGCGACGGATGGGGACGAGTTTTTTTCCGCTGGGATATGCAAGTCGACGGAGTTGGCCGGGGGATTTCGACGCGGCGTCGATGGGTTGGAGGTCAGCGATGTCGACGATGGGGATGCCGAGCCGATCGGCGGTGATGTGAAAGTCGGGCAGCGTCTTCTGGTTCGCTGGATCGACATCGATGAGGACGACGGTCTCGGGATCGTGGCCGGCGACGATGGTGCGGGTGAGGAGCTTCCAGTACGCGGACTCGTCGAGGCCTCCGAAGAGGTAGTGGAGGGATGGATCGAGGCCGAAGGCCGTTCGGTAGCCTTCGCAGGAGGCAAACTGAAATCCGAAGACCGAGGGGAAGGCTTGCATCTCGACCAGGCGTGGGGCGAGAGAGCCGTCCGCATTGCGGACCAGGCCAAAGTCGGCGGTGAGGAAGTGCGGGTGCGCATTCTGGTCGGCGGCGCGCCAGCGTTCGGGGATGGCGGCGAGGGAGCGCGCGAGGTAAGCGGGATCGCTGACGAGACGGAGGGTGAGGTCGGCGCCGATGCGGGCCATCTCATCGAGCAGGGATTGCGGGAAGAAGCAGGGAGTCTCCGCGATGGGGAAGGCGACGCGCGTGCGCGCGATGGCGTCGAGCGAGTGGCGCAGATTGCGAAAGGCCTCCGGGCGGAAGCGCGCGTTGAAGTCGCTGCGGAGCGAGGGAATCACAGGGAAGGTTAACGCGGGCGCGGGGGAGGGGGCAATGAGCCTCACGGATGCGTTTGAGGAGCGCAAACGGAAGCGCAGCTATGATGGGCGGATCACGGTGATGAGCCGGGCGGGGATGTGCGATGACGAGCAGCAGACGGGATTTCATGAAGCAGTCGGCGGTGGCGGCAGGGAGCTGGATGGTGCGGCCGCGAGGCGAGGATGCGTGGGCAGCAGCGGTGGAGCACGCTGGTTCGGCTGGGGGCTGGTACGACCGGCCGATGCGCTGGGCGCAGCTGGCGTTTGTCGAGGACGATCCGGGGAACTACGATCCGCAGTTCTGGCTGGACTACTTTCGCAAGGTTCATGCCGACGCTGCGTGCCTGAGCGCCGGGGGGGTGGTGGCGTTTTATCCGACGGAGATCGTCCTGCAGAAGCGAAGCGCGTGGCTGGGCGATGGGGATGCGTTCGGGGAGATGAATGCCGGTTGCCGGAAGATGGGCATGAATGTCGTGGCGAGGACCGATGCCCATGCGTGCTGGCAGAAGGTGGCGGATGCGCATCCGGACTGGATCATGGTGGGACCGGACGGAGAGAGGAAGCGGCATCCGTCGGATCCGCAATACTGGCTCACCTGCGCTCTTGGGCCGTACAACTTCGAGTTCATGACCGCGGTGCATGAGGAGATCATGCGCAAGTACCGGCCCGATGGGATCTTTACAAACCGGTGGGCAGGCAGCGGGATGTGCTACTGCGAGCACTGCCAGGCAAATTTCCGTGAGTTCTCGGGGATGGATCTGCCGCGCACCGACGATCCGCAGGATACGGCGCGGAAGCAATACATCGTGTGGCATGAGCAGCGGCTGTTCGATTTGTGGCGTTTGTGGAATGCGAAGATCCGTGCCATCAACGCCGATGCAAGTTTCATTGCGAATACAGGCGGGGCTCTGAGCGGGCAGGACATGAAGACGGTGGCGGAACTGGCGCCGACGATGTGCGCGGACCGGCAGAGCCGCCACGGAGTGATGGCGCCGTGGGCAAACGGAAAGAGCGCGAAGGAGTTTCGCGCGACGATGGGCAGCAAACCGGTGGCAGGGATGTTCAGTGTGGGCATTGACGATGAGCATCGCTGGAAGGATTCCGTGGAGAGCGGCGCTGAGATTCGCATGTGGGCGGCGGACGGGATCGCGCAGGGGATGCGTCCGTGGTTTGTGAAGTTCAACGCGAAACCGCTGGACCGGCGCTGGATGCCGGTAGTGGAAGAGGTCTTCGCGTGGCACCACGCCAATGAAGCGTATCTGCGCAACGTGCGACCGCTGGCGCGGGTGGGGCTGGTGTATTCGCAGCAGACTGCGTGGTTCTACGGCGGAGAGCAGGCGCGGGAGAAGGTGGAGGAGCCGGCACTGGGCTTTTATGAGGCGCTGGTGGAGGCGCGGATTCCGTTTGAGATGGTGCACGACCGGTGCCTCGATGCCGAGCATCTGGCGGCGTTTCGGACGCTGATTCTGCCGAACATCGCGGCGCTGTCCGATGGGCAATGCACGCAGCTGCGGGAGTTTGTGAGGCAGGGTGGCGGTCTGGTGGCGACCTATGAGACCTCGCTGTACGACGAGTGGGGCGTGCGGCGGAAGGAGTTCGGGCTGGCGGATTTGTTCGGTGCGCGTTACGCGAGGCGGGTCGAAGAGAATATGCGGAATTCGTATCTGTCGCTGGAGGAGAGGACGGGATCGAGCCTGGTTCATCCGCTGGTGCAGGGGTTCGACGATGCGGGACGAATTGTGAACGCCGTGAATCAGGTCGATGTGACGCCGGCGGAGGAGAGCGGCGCTGTTGCGTTGCGTATCGTGCCGAGCTATCCGGACCTGCCGATGGAGTCGGTGTTTGCGCGGCCTGGTTCGCAGCACAAACCCGGCGTGTACCAGCGGCTGGAGGGGAAGGGCCGCGTGATCTATTTTCCTGGCGACATCGATCGCACCTTCTGGCAGGTGCTCGATGTGGATCACGGTAAGCTGCTGCGCAATGCTGTGACGTGGGTGACGAATGAGGGACAGCCGGTGACGGTGGAGGGCCAGGGGGTTCTGGATGCGGCGGTGTGGGAGCAGGCCGATTCGATGACCGTGCATCTGGTGAACCTGACCAATCCGATGATGATGAAGGGCCCGGTGCGGGAGATCATTCCGATTACGCGGCAGAGAGTGTCGGTCAGGATTCCGGAGAGGCGGCAAGTCAGGAGGGTGCATTTGCTGGTGGCTGGGACTGAGGTTGCGCATCGCATGGTTGGGGATCGGGCGGTGCTCGAGGTGCCGGAGATTGGGCTGCATGAAGTGGTGGCGCTGGATCTGCAGAGTGCCTGAGGGGCACTCGCGCGGGACAGCCGGTCCCATTTGCCTGGTGCGGCAGCGAGCCGGTGGTAAAGTGAAACTTCTGTCCCCGCAACCCTGACAATTTTCACTCTCCGTGATGCCCAGCTGGAAGGATCATGGAGCGAAAGGTGCTCGTGCCCATGTTCTCTGTGTATGCGTTGCGTCGTTGTGCGATGGTTCTGGCGGTTTGTTCGATGGGCGCTCTGGCTGTTTACGCCAGCGACCCTGCGGCCGGTCGCGCGGGCTATTATCGTGAGCCGGCGCTGCATGGCGAGACGCTGATCTTTACTTCAGAGGGCGATCTGTGGACAGTGAACGTGCACGGAGGCGCCGCGCACCGGCTGACATCGCGGTGGATAATCTGCCGCATGCGACCTATGAGGGCAAGGACGCGGAACTGCAGACTGCCATCGATGTGCTGACGAAGGAGATTCAGCAGGATCCGCGACCGGTGCCGCAGCATCCGCCGTATCCGGATAAGTCGTTCCGGTATCCGTGACGGTTCGGGCCAGGAACAGGCGAATCTTTCGCGTACGGGTTTCATCCAAGAGGAGAACCGGAGGCGAGGATATGGCTGCATTTTGCGGGTGCTGCGGCGCTGAGATTACGGCGAAGGCCGGGGTATGCGTGGTCTGCGGTACGCCACGTCACGGAATGCTGCGCGCGGATGGACTGACGCCGCTGGATCTGGGTGACGAGCCTGGTCGCGAGAAGAGACCTGGCGCGACGCGCTGCTGCGCCCCTGCCCCATTGGCTCGCGAAGAGTAGCTTTCAGTTCTGACCCAGGGCATAGTCGTACCCAACCGGACCCTCTCTGCGGGTTCGGTTTTTTTCTTCACAAAACTGTCCGTCGTTGTATACGCTGGAGCAGCCCATCCCCCAGCGAATCGATCGTGACTCCCGGATCGGGACGGTCCGACGTTGTTCTTGTGACCGTGTGATGCATGTCACCGTTGCAAGCCGGGAAGTCCGGTTACTTTCGAAAGTACTGTCCCGCGATTACTACTTCGGCATAGCGCAGGTCTGGTGTAAGTCCTAGCGTTAGCGGTCAGGATGGGCGGCATGAATCGGCGCAATTTTCTGAGAGGTTCCGGGCTGGCCGCTGCGGGGTGCGCGCTGGGCGGGAAGCAGGCGCGCGCGCAGAAGACCGGGCGGCTCACCGCATTGTCGAGCGGCATCTTCACGTTCGCTTTCTTCACCGATGTACACATTGAGCCGGAGATGGATGCGCCGCAGGGTACGGAGCTGGCGATGGAGGCGATCAACGTTTCGGATGCGGAGTTTGCGATCTGCGGTGGCGATCACGTTTTCGACGCGCTGAAGGTGCACAAGGATCGGATTCTCGAACAGTACGAGTTGTATGCGGAAGCGGAAAAGACGCTCCGGATGCCGGTGTGGCACGTGCTGGGCAATCACGATGTGGCGGGTCTCGAGACCGGGATGAGCTCCCACGATGTGATCTTCGGCAAGGCGTTGTTCCGCCAGATGTTCAACACGCCGACCTATTACTCGTTCCAGCACAAGGGCGTGAATTTTATTGTGCTGGATTCGATTATGGTGAAGGGCCGCGACTGGGAACCGGCCATCGACATCACGCAGGCGGCGTGGCTGGAGCGGGTGCTGATCGCGACAAAGGGCACTCCCTCCATCGTGATCAGCCACGTGCCGCTCGCGACGAGCATGGCGAGCTACGGGCCGGGATCGAACAGCAAGGTCTACGAGCCGGTGCTGAATGCCAGCTATATCATTCCCATGCTGGAGTATTACGACGTGATCGCGCTGCTGCAGGGGCACACGCACATCTCAGAAACCGTACACCGGATGGGAATTCACTATGTGACGGGCGGAGCTGTCTGCGGCAACTGGTGGAAGGGCGCGCAGTTCGGGGATCGCGAAGGCGTGACGTTTGTGACGGTGGATAACGGGAACGTCACGACGAACTACGTGCCGACGGGGTTCCTGAGCGTCGAACAGACTTAGCCTTCGCACTGCTGAAACCCGAATCATTCCGCAGATTGTTATGGCCCGGCTGACTGAACAGCTTGCGGAAAAAGTCACCGATGAGACGGAAACCATCCCCCAGCGGCTAAAGCCAAAATTCATTCCGAGGACTGTACGGACCGGCTGAAGCCAGACCCCTTCAAAGAATCGAGTTTTTTCGCAAGCTGTGAAGCCGAGCCCCTTCAAAACGGGAGCTTCACCAGAGATTCTCTAGCGGGCGGACTTCGCGGATTTCTTCGGTGCTGACGCTTTGGAAGCCGAGGCGGAGGTGCCGGCTGCGGCTGCTTTCACGCGGGCGTTGAGGCGGCTCTTGTAGCGGGATGCGGTGTTGGCATGGATGACGCCCTTCTGGACGCTCTTATCGATGACCGACACCGCGGCGCGGAACTGGGTCGTGACCGTCTGGGCGTCGCCTTTCTGGAGGGCTTCACGGAGGGCGCGCAGCGTGCCGCGGAAATGGGTCTTATTGGCGCGGTTGACCGCGGTCTTTTTGGTGGTCTGACGGGCGCGCTTGAGCGCAGAAACGTGGTTCGCCATGAGTGAATCGAATCTCGCTTTCGGAATGGATGCAGGCGGAACAGACGCGTAGGCGTATTCGCTGCAAAGAGTTAGTTTACGGGGTTCGGAGGACCGGGTCAACTGAAGCCAGCGGCCGGTAGTGTCCTAATTTGAAATTCACAGCCTCATCCCCCAATCGCGGCAGACAGCGTGCTGCGAATCCACTCTGACCTGCTCTGTTTGCCCGCTTTGGCTGCCGCATCGATCTGCTTGAGGTAATCCGGGTCGAACCGCAGAGCGATCATCTTACCTTTAGCCTCCCCCTTGGGCAGCTTTGGTCTTCCGGGTTTCCGCTTCGTCTCAGTTGTTTTTGGCACGGCTCTTGTGCTCCTGGAGGATTGCCGCCTGTACCGCGGTGCGAGGCGAACTGACAAGGGGGAGATGCAGCACTGTTACATGCCTTTTAGGATTCCCGGGGTCGTCCGTCTCGTGACTCCAGGCGTATATCCGGTTAGCCTTCGGATGGCCGGTCAAGTCGAAGACCTCGACTACCCCGTCCCACACAATCTCTCCCCGGAGCATTTCCCGCACGGCCACGCTGCGGACGTACTCCGCGTTAGCTCCGTGCAGTTTATGGATCACGTCCCGCAGCGTTCGCCATATCCGCCTCACTAAAATAACTGTAATACAAAAACAGGGGCTCTAGCAAGAGTTTTTGTGATACATTTTCTCCATGTTGAGGCGGATATTGGCTTTGAAGTACATCATTGCCGTCGCTGTCGTCCTCGGGTTCTGCCTCTACGTATCCCATGAGGATCAGAAAGCCCGCGAGCAATATGAACAGGAATGCAACCAATTCAACGCTGGGTCGGTTACCCCAGCGCCCCATAGCGAAGACTGCGATAAAGGCGCAGAGAATGCCGCAAGGCACTTGCCACGTTGGTATCGAATGTTCGGTTGGCCCGAAGGAATCACCACTTGGGCTATCCTTTTGACTTTGTTGGCTCTTGCGGAGCAAACCAGCCAAACGCGCCGAGCGGCTGACGCCACTGCGGATGCCGCGAACGCGGCTTATGGGAGTGTGCGGTTTGCTGAAGCCCAATGGAAACTGATGATCGAAGAAAAGCGGGCAAGGTTGGACTTGAGCCTGCAACACACCGAACTGGATGCGGAGGTAGCCGGGGATGACCTCGTTCATCTGATAGTCACTGTTTTGGTAAGAAATATCGGGGAGTCGAAAGCGTTCATTGGGCGCACATCCGGGACTTTGATTACGAGGCAGCCCAACGAGGCCTTGGGAGACTATGACGATTACTCGTCTCTCGATCTCCCAGAAAGGGTTATTGCCCCAGATCAACTTCCCGTGCCGATCAAGGTCTATTGCTTCCCAACCATCACCGCCCCAACTTTCGCTGAATGCCTGGAAAAAGGCACTTTTACCCTGTACTTCTTTGGGTTTATTGAATACAACACCCTTGGGTTTAACTGGCGAAAAGAATTTGGGTACGACTGGAAGATTATTGATCGTGATAGCAGCTTGGGCGGACTGTACGGGCTGTCTGACCCCTACCCTAATTCCCTAAGCCCGCGAAAGGCCGCATCACTTATGGGTACTGGCGACCCAACGAAGAGAAGGATAAGCCCGAGCATCCCACATCCAACGAGCAGGACACAGCAGACCAAAAGGCAATTTAGGACACTACCCAGCGGCCGGCGATCAGCGTTTATGGAACCTGATCAGACGTCGTGGTCGTCGAAGAGAAGGATTTCGAGGTCGGCGATGGACTGTGTGTCGGCTCCGGCGGCTCGGCCCTCGGGGCTCGCGAAGGAGGATTGCATCGCCTGCATGTCGTCGAAATGGAGGGTGGCGACGAGGTGATAAGGGGAAGGACCAAAAGGCGTCATGACGGGGCCGCGGCTGACTTCATACTTGCGCAGTCCGGGGATCTTCTTTGCCAGCGGAATGTGGGTTGTGGCGTAGTGCCGATCGAAGGTTGCGGGGTCTTTTGGCGATTTGTAGAGGACGATCATTTGAGCCATGCTTTTCTCCTGTAGAGTGCGCTGCGATGATAGCGGATCGATGTGTCAAGGGCGGAAACAGATGGTGATGGAGCCGGCGTCGGCGTTGGCGGTGATGATGGCGGCGCGTGGATCGGCAGTGAGGCGCGCGATGGCGACGGATCCCCAGCCGCCGCGAATGGGCATGGAGGACGAGGTAAAGCGACCGTCGGCGCCGCGCTCGTAAAGCATGAGGGTTTTGCTCTCGGCGCATGCGACAGCGATGACGAGGGGGCCATGGCCGGATAAGTCGCCGGCAGCGACGCTGTTCGGTCCACGGCAATCGCCGAGCGGAAGAGGCCGAGGAGCACGGCGATACGGACGGGCTGCATGGGATCTGACGCATGGGAGCGTAGCTGATTTCTGACAGCCGGGACAAGCAGGCAGGACAAGGCGGGGTAAAGTTTTTACAATTCCGCTTCCGTCCGGCGGATCAGAATGAAGGCGCAGGAGGGAAGGGGGCGAAGGATGACTGCAGGCGAAACCAGCGGAGGACCAGGCCGGCTGCACTGGGTTCGGATCCTGATCGGCGGCTTTCTGGCGGAGGCGCTGCTGATCCTGATCGTGATTCCGATCAACATGAAGTTCGGGCAACACCCGTTGCTGTATGTGGCGCCAGTGGTTTCGCTGCTCACCTGCCTGGCGCTCGCCTGGTGGGTGGGGCGGGGAATCGAGGCTCGCTTTGTTGTACACGGGTTGCTGGTGGGTGTGGTGGCGATGCTCATCTACATTGCGCTGACCCGTGCCCAGCCGGAACCATTCGCGTATGTGCTTGCCCATGGGCTGAAGCTGCTGGGTGGCGTTTGCGGAGGACTGCTGGCGGGACGGAGGAAAACTGCGAGCTGAAGCCGGGAACTCAGCGAAGCACGTCGTCGAAAAAGCGGCGGAGGGTGGCGCTGAAGGCGGAGCCGGGCGAGTTGCGGAGATCGAAGTACTGCTTCGGGTACGACGAAGCGTCGAAGAGCGCGCGTGTGCGGGTCGAATTCCCCTGAACGTCGAGAAAGAGGCGCGGGACGTGGGCAGCCGCGAGGTCAGCCGTCGGATCGAGCTTCTCATTTTGTAACAGCCACAGTGGCAACATCCGCGTGCGTGCATCGGTGAGATAGATCTGGCGGGCGGATTGGTTGGGGTCTTCGAGGATAATTCCGGCGGGCGCGAACTGCGTGGCCAGGTGAGCCGCGAACGTCGCACCGACGCCGTCGCCAAAAACGATGAGGCTGCGGGCCGGGATGTGGCGGAGATCGGTGAGGTATGTGAAGGAGGCGATGGAATCGGCGGTTGCGGTTCGTTCGGTGGGGTGAGCGCCGGAGCTAAAGCCGAAGCCGCGGTAGTCGAAGGCCACGACGTTGATGCCGATGGCGTGGAGGGCGAGGAGAGCGGGCAGGCAATCGGAGAGTGAGCCGCGGGCGTCGTGGAGGTAGAGAACGGTGGCGGCGGAGTATCTGGCGCTGGGAGCGGCTGGAATGTACCAGCCATTCAGGGTGGGACGTCCGACTTCGTCAACCGCGAAGTTGAAGTTATCAAAGGGGACGCCGTGGCGCAGGGGAGTATCGGATATTGCGCGCGAGGGATGGTAGAGAAGTTGCCACTGGCCCTGGTAGAACAGGAGGCAAAGAGCGCCGTATCCGCAGAGCGCGGCAAGCAGGAGCGTGATCCCGAAGGCAATGGCCAGCCAGCGCGGGCTGACGACGATGGGTTCGGCAGCTGGGTGCGGCTTATGGCGCTGGCCTGATTTCTGAGACATAACATCCGAGGAGTTCATTCAAGCCCGGGTCTCAAAAGCGAGACCCGGGGCAACACCGCCGATGCTTAGCCAAAGGCGAGCTCGTCGGGAGATTCAAGGGGAGAGCCGCAAACGCGGCAGATGACGGCAGAACAATCGCCGCAAACGAGAGGATCGTCGACGGAGCGCGCGCAGACGGGGCACCAGAGCCTGACGGGTTGCGGAGCGGTCGGCGGATTGGATGAGGGAGAGGACATGGCTCAGTCGAGCCTAGCACCGTCAACGACCCGGCACGGCATTGCGCGGGGGCACCTTGCGGGGCAGTGTGAGAGCCGGAATTGACGGGGCAGATTCGTACCAACTTTTGTACGCGTTTGAAAATTCGCGTCAACCAGGACACCGGACGCTGTTTACTGGACTATAGGGATAGAAGTGTGCCGGAGCAGGTTGGCGGCGCGAGCGCTGCGAACCTGCAGGAGGAAGAAAGATATGGCGACAGCAGGCCTGAATCGAATGATGCTGTGGGGCGACTTTGAAGGCCGCAAACTCGAAGACCGCTGGCTGCTGGGGCGGCTGGTGCGTCCGGAGGGCCGGCGCGCGTGGTTCGAGGCGATTGGGCCGGACGGGATGCCGGTGATGCTGAGCATCACGGAGGCGCTGAACGATGAGGACGATCTCATCGAGAGATTGCGCGCGGCGGAGAAGATCCACCACCCGAATGTGGTCGCGATTCGCGAATCGGCGATCTCGCACCTGGACGACGTACCGGTGGTCGTCGCCGAGATGGAGATCACCGAGGAAAATCTTTCCGATGTGCTGCGCGACCGCGTGCTGACGCCAGCCGAAGGCCGGCAGGTTCTGGATGCGATGCTGGCGGCGCTGGGAGCAATGCACGCGCACGGCCTGGTGCACAAGCATGTGGAGGCAGCCAGCGTAGTAGCGATTGGCGAGACGATCAAACTGCGGAGCGATTGTCTGCAGATGGTGGGATCCGGATTCGGAACGGCTGCGGCGGACGATGTTCGCTGGGCGGCGCGGGTGGTGGCACATGCGGTGACGGGACGCTTCCCGGCGAACGAGAACGACCCGGTGCTGCAGTTGCTGCCCGAGTCGATGGCGCGCGCGGTGCGGCGGGCGCTGAGCGGAATTGCCGGCGCGACGGAAGTAGCCGCGCTGGCCGGAACGCGGCTGGAGATCGCGCGCGATGCGACGCGGATCGAGCCGTTGTCGAAGGTGGCCAGGTTCATCGCGGCTTCGAAGGTCGAGGCTGCGAAAGCGGATGCAGCGACGGACGTGAAGGTTGAGAAGCCACCGGTGCAGGTGTCGGCGGCCACGACGGTCGAGGTCAATGCGCCCGCAGTTCCCGCGCCGCGGGTGATTGCGATGCGGCCGGTGGATGTGCCGGCGCAGGGGGCTTTGTTCGGAGAGCCGTCGATGCCGCCGAACGCGCACGACGAAGACATGAGGATGGAGGACGACGAGCCGGAAGTGTCGCGCTGGCCGAAGGCTCGGTATGTGATTGCGGCGGCGATTGCGGTGGTGCTGGTGACGGTGTTCACGCTGTATGGGCTGCTGCACGGCCAGACGACGCCGCAACAGCAACCGGCTCCGACGACGGCGGCCGAAGTGGTTCCGCACGGGCGCTGACCCCCGGATGGGTGCAGGCGCCTGGATGTTCTTTCGCGAAGCAGCCCCCTGGAGGGGGTCATCTCGCGCAAGTATATGATTCCATTGGGGCGGAGAATTCCGGCTAGCGTGTATGTATATGATTCCGGGATTCGTTGCGGGTATCTATTTGGGAATCAAATTGGTACGGTGCATTTTTGTTCTACGCCGGCATCTCTTTCAGGTCGGGGCCTGGTGTCAGCTTCGGCTCCGTCACGCGCTGAACTTCCTCGACCGTGACGCCTGGCGCAACCTCTTCCAGCACTAATCCTGCGGACGTGACGCGGATCCACGCTAATTCCGTCGCGATGGTATCGACGACGCGGACGCCGGTGAGGGGGAGAGTGCACTTTTTCAGGATTTTGGGCGCGCCTTCTTTCGTGCAGTGCTCCATGGCAACGATGACGCGGCGGGCGCTGGCGACCAGGTCCATGGCTCCGCCCATGCCTTTGACCATTTTGCCGGGGATCATCCAGTTGGCGAGGGTTCCTTCTTCGTCCACCTCCATGGCTCCGAGGATGGAGAGGTCGATATGGCCGCCGCGGATCATGGCGAAGGAGTCAGCCGAGGAGAAGTAGACGGAGCCGGGGAGGGCGGTGACGGTTTCTTTGCCGGCGTTGATGAGGTCGGGATCTTCGGTGCCGGCGATGGGGTAAGGGCCGACGCCGAGCATGCCATTTTCCGACTGCAGCACGACTTCGATGCCGGGCGGGACGTGGTTGGCGATCAGCGTGGGGAGGCCGATGCCGAGGTTGACGTAGAAGCCGTCGCGCAGCTCGCGGGCGACGCGGCGGACGATGCGGTCGCGCCGGGCGGCTGCGGGCAGGGAAGCAAGCGGATTGGATTGAATCGTCATTGGCAGCCTATCGAGGCCAGTTTTCACTACATATGCGCGAACCCGTGTCCCAAAACCAGGGACATGGGGCACCCGGCAGGGAGGCGATGGAATCCGGTAGACTCGTCATTTGCCGATGCGGTATGCCGTTTTCAATATACGAGCAAGATCGCTGGTTCGGGGAACGGTGCTGATGGTGGGGAGCCTGGTGCTGGCGTTTGCGGTGGGCGGGTTCCCAAACGTACAGGCTTCGCTGTTGATGGTGGTGCCGGTGGCGCTGGCGGGGTGGTCGACGTGGGAGATGACGCGGTGCCTGCAGCGGCGGTGGAGTTTCTATCACGGCGGGGTGCTGCTGCTGCTGTATGCGGACGTGCTGGTGCTGGCGCTGGTGGTGTTTCTGATGCTGTATCCGTATGCGAAGTGGCTGCAGGGGATTTGAAGGCCAGGGATTAGAGTTTAGGGATTAGAGTTTAGGGCGAGCGCCGTTGCTGGCCCGTAATTCCTAAACTCTAATCCCTAATCCCTAAACCCTTCTTCAGATCGCCGTGGCGGCTTCCAGTTCCTGGAGTGACTCGCTGTAAGGGGGGCGGAGGACGCCGCGTTCTGTAATGATGGCTGTTACATATTGCGCGGGTGTTACGTCGAAGGCGGGGTTCTCGATGCCGACGCCGTGCGGGGTGAGCTGTTTGCCGGCGTGGTGGGTGACTTCGAGGGCGGGGCGCTGCTCGATGGGGATGGCATCGCCGTTGGGGGTTTTAAGGTCGATCGTCGACCAGGGCGCAGCGACATAGAAGGGGATGCCGTGCTCGCGGGCGAGGATGGCGACGTTATAGGTGCCGATTTTGTTGGCGACGTCACCATTGGCGGCGATGCGGTCGGCGCCGACGACGACGGCATTGATCTTGCCCTGACGCATGAGGCTGGCGGCCATGTTGTCGCAGATGACGGTAGTGGGGATGTGGTCGTGCATGAGCTCCCACGCGGTGAGGCGCGCGCCCTGGAGGAAGGGGCGGGTCTCGTCGGCGTAGACGTGGAGGGTGCTGCCTTGTTCGACGGCGGAGCGAATGACGCCGAGGGCAGTGCCATAGCCGCAGGTGGCGAGGGCTCCCGCATTGCAGTGGGTGAGGACGCCGCCGGATTTGGGGAGGAGCGGCGCGCCATGGGCGCCCATGCGGCGGCAGGCGGCGATGTCCTCGTCGTACATGCGTTGCGCTTCGGCGATGAGGCCGGTGCGGATGCTGGCGGTGGTGGCTCCGGTGCGGGCGGCGAGGGTGGAGAAGCGCTGGCGCATGCGCTCAATGGCCCAGAAGAGATTGACGGCGGTGGGGCGGGTGGCGGCGAGCGTGGTGCACATGGTGTCAAAGTCGGCGCCGAGATCGGGGAGGGTGGTGGTGGGGCTGTCTTTGACGCCGAGCGCCAGGCCCATGGCGGCAGAGACGCCGATGGCGGGGGCGCCGCGGACGACCATGGTGGTAATGATGTCAGCCACCTGCTGATAGGTGGTGGCGAGGACGTAGGTCTCTTCGAGGGGGAGCTTGGTCTGGTCGAGAAAGCGAACCCCTTCGGGGGTCCATTCGAGGGTAGGGATCATCGTTTTTAGTTTAACTGGACGCACTTTAGTAGGTGAAGCCAAGGGCGACTTTAGTAATGCGCACATAATTGAAATGATTCGGGTTGCGTAATTTCCACCAGACAACCTGTTAATCTTCTGCTTCATTAAAAAGAAGAGAGGGAAAATACAGCAGCCGGGTTGGTGCGTGCGGCTGCTGCCGCCACCGGTACGACAAGCGGGAAGGGTAGCCACAGGGAGAAGGAGCTGAGTTGACGCCGCCGGGATCAGAGGGACGCAAGACAAAGACCAAGCTGAAGTGTTCGCGATGCGGACAGAGAGAGATGGCGCGGATTTCGCGCCGCGGATTCTGGCAGGAGCGAATTCTGCCGATGTTCGGGAGGTATCCGTGGCAGTGTGCGATCTGCGGTGAGGAGCGGATGCTGCACCGGCGAGGCGCGAAGATCCGGAAAGCGACTGGGCGAAGTGAGGAACTGGAGCCGGGCGAGACGGCCGGCGAACACGCACACCAGCATTAAGTTCGCCGGGTTGAAGCGCCGAGGCCAAGGCGCCGGTTGCTGTGGATGGAAGACGCTGTAAACACAGCGATCGGACGGTTTCCATTGACTGGGCAACGATAGCGACATACACTCAGCGCTTGGCGCGTCGGCGGAGGTAGAAAACCGAGCCGCGGCCGCCGAAGAAGCTCATCGCCTCGAATGTCCTCAGGAACCACTCGGTACGCGCCGCAGTCCGACCGTGTGAAGCTGGTCGTCGCTTCCTCGGTCATGCTCACTTTTATTTCGTTTTGGCGGGCCGCGGCGGTGGTGCTCAACGATCTTGGGTCCTCGGCCTTCTACGCAGGAGGCATTGCCGAACAAGCGGTAGGGAAAGCCGCGCCCTGGTTCATCCTGGGCGTGATGCTGTTTTCCTTTGCGGTGCGGGCAGTTTACGTCGAGAGCTGCTCGATGTTCACCCGCGGGGGCGTCTACCGGGTCGTTAAGGAAGCGCTTGGGGGAAATTTCGCGAAACTCAGCGTATCCGCGCTGATGTTCGATTACATCCTGACGGGTCCGATCTCCGGGGTTTCGGCCGGACAATATATCGTCGGTCTGCTGAACGAACTGGTGAAGGTGTGTGCCCTTCATGGGTGGCTGCCGGGCAGCATGATGCACTGGGGGCACGGGGCAAGCCCTTTGCCCATCGATGAGACGGCCGCTCTGTTTGCCGCAGCTGTGACGATCTATTACTGGTGGCAAAACACCAAGGGGATCGAGGAATCGACGGACAAGGCTCTGAGTGTGATGCAGGTGACCACCGTGATGGTGGTGCTGCTGCTGGGTTGGGGCTGGGTTACCGCATTTCATCTGCACGCAAAGCTGCCGCCATTCCCGATTCCCGCCAACCTCCACTTCTCGCCAGATGCTATGGGGTTCCTCAGGGGCACGCGCCTGGGAACCATGCTGGGGATCTTTGGCATCCTCATGGCATTTGGGCACTCCGTTCTTGCGATGAGCGGCGAGGAGACGCTGGCTCAGGTGAATCGCGAGATCGAGCACCCCAAGCTGAAGAACCTGAAGCGGGCCGCGATCGTTATCGCAATCTACAGCTTTGTCTTTACCGGGGTCGGGACACTACTGGCGACCATGATCATTCCCGACAGTGTGCGAGTGCCGGTGTATCGCGACAACCTGATCGCCGGGATGGCGATGTCGATGTGGGGTCCTCAGGTTGCGCGCATCGTCTTCCGGGTATTTGTGGTGATCGTGGGGGTCCTGATCCTCTCCGGAGCGGTCAATACGTCGATGATCGGTTCAACCGGCGTGATGATGCGCATCGCCGAGGACGGGGTGCTGCCGGACTGGTTTCGCAAGCCGCACCGGCGGTTCGGCACCAGCTATCGCATCATCAATGTCATTACCGGGCTGCAGCTTTTTACCATCGTCGCCAGCCGCGGTAACGTCATTACCCTTGGTGAGGCGTATGCCTTCGGCGTGATCTGGAGCTTTACGTTTAACTCGCTCGCCATGCTGGTGCTGCGACGGAAATACAAAGGAGAGAGAGGATGGAAGGTCCCTGTCAACCTGCGCATTGGCGGGACTGAATTACCCATCGGGCTCTTCTCCGTGTTCCTGACGCTGTTTACGATTGCCATTGTCAACCTGATCACCAAGAGCGTGGCCACGGAGAGCGGGCTGCTCTTTACCGCCGTGTTCTTTACGATCTTTGCGGTTTCGGAGCGAAGAAACGCGGCAAAGCATCAGCTGACCCAGCAGCAGATGAAAGAGCATTTTCAGCTGGAGCAGCAGGAGACGATCGGGCGCGAGGCGCTCCAGGTGCGGCCAGGTGGCGTGCTGGTTACCATGCGCGATCCGGTGAACCCCTACGCTCTGAAATGGACGCTGGCGCGAACCCGCACCGAGGACCAGGACATCGTTGTGCTGACTGCCCGGATGATGGGGGCGGGCGGCCCGGAGTACGTGGAGAATCAGATCTTCAGCGAACATGAGCAGATGCTTTTCACCAAGGCTGTATCGGTCGCCGAGAGCTTCGGGAAACATATTTCGCTGCTGGTGGTCCCGGCGGGAGATATCTTTGCTGCCCTGGTGCAGGCGGCGAATTCGCTGGAAGTCGCGGCCCTGGTTTCGGGCTTATCGACCCGGATGTCGGCGCAGGAACAGGCGTTTCATATCGGGCAGGCATGGGAAAATCTGCCCGAGCCCAAGCGGCAGTTTACTTTCTATGTCGTGATGCCCGATGGCGAGACGGAGGCCTTTCACATCGGCCCGCACGCACCTGCGCTCCGTGCCGAGGATGTGCAGCTGGTCCACCGTTTGTGGCTGAACTTCCGCCGCGATCCGGAGATGCAGGGCCTGCATCACAGCGACATCATGACCTATGCGCTGACCAGGCTGGCCATGGAGTACGCGCGGGATAAACAGGAAACGCTGAGAAGTCTGCGCCGCTATACCCAGGAGGGCGGGCGTGATACCCAGCTGGGGATAAGTTATCGGACTCCCGGCCACGGAGATCAGTCGATGCCGGCGCCGCGACCCTCACTCGACGATGAAGGCCACTAAGTTTCATACTGCCCGCATCTGCGTTATCATGATATGCTTTCCCGTTTAGTCTCACATTAGAAACAATGGGTCCGCCTTGACTCAGGCGAGCAGGGCGCTGTTTGATGTCGGTAACGGGAGGACAAAGTGGAACTGAATAAGATCGTAGCGGAACTGGAAGATCAGATTACACGCTTGAAGGAAGCCCGGGCTCTTTTGACAGAGGGTGCGGCAACCGGGAAGAGACGGGGCAGACCTCCGGGAAAGACAACCCACAGGGCGGGAAGAAAACGGCATCTGAGCGCTGAAGGCAGAAAACGGATTTCAGAGGCGTTGAAGCGACGCTGGGCACTTCGGCGCAAATCGGCAGGGCAGAAAGCTAAAGCCGAGTAAAACAGGGCGGGAGATATCCCGCCCGTTCTACTACAGGGTCCGCTTAAAGAGCGGCGTGGCCAGCAGGAGGGAAATAATTCCGAATCCGAAAAGAAAGAGAATGTCTTTCTGAATGGCCGCGAACCCGCCATCCTTGATGAGAATCGCTTTGAAACCGTGCACAGCATAAGTGAACGGATCGACCACAGCGATGGCGCGCAGCCATTTGGGAAATGCCGCGATCGGATAAATTGCGCCGCTGGGGAAAAAGAGCAGGGTATTGAGGACTCCGAACATGGCTCGCGGGACCAGGGGATCCTCGACGCGAACCATAAGAAGAAACATCATGCCGTTGAAGGCAATCGATGTCGCCACGATCAGGAGCGCGAGTTGAAAGACGGCTGCCAGGTGAAAGACAACTCCCAGTCCCGCAAGAAGTGAACCGATGACGGACAGGCTGATGCCGGAAAGCACGGCTTTCATGGCGCCGGCGATATTGAGACCGAGGACCAGTTCGAGTTTGGTGATGGGCGTGACCAGGTAGCCTTCGTGAACGCCGCGGGCTTTGTCGTCGATGTAGAGCATCCCGCCGCCGATCATCACCGAGATATACATGGCCAGGGCCACGGAGCCGGCGAGAAGAAACTTCATGTACTCGATATAGGGGTAAAGCTCAACCACATCGAGGGTAATTGCCGCAACGACCTTCGGCTGAATCAACGGAGCATTCAGGGCGTCGACGAGGGACTGCATCTCGGATTCAAGACTTCCGCTGACAAACTGATCGGAGTTATCGACCATCAGGCCGATCTGTGGGGATTCGCCCGCCAGCACGCGCCGGGAATATTGTGCAGGAATAATGATTGCGGCATCGATCCTGCCTGTGCGTACGTCTTCTCTGGCAGTCTGCTCGTCGGCGTAGGGGATGGTCTCGAAGGTGCGAATATTGGCGGCCACAGTCTGGAAGGCTTCGTGAACCTTCAGAGCCTCTTCTCCATGGTCGTAATCCACAACTCCCATGCGAGCGTTCGTGACCTTGCCGCCAAAGGCATTGCCAAGGATGATGAGCTGTACCAGCGGCAGAGTCATGGACATCAGCATCAGCGTTGGGGAGCGAAAGAACTTTCGCATCTCCCGTTCGACAATGGCCCACATGCGGTTCATGGCTGCATCCCCGGGCGCGGCGGCATGATGAAGCTGACCGACTTCACCTGTTCGTCGCGCAGCTGACGACCGGTGTAGTAGACGAATACGTCGTCGAGCGTGGTGTTTTGGACGCTGAGGCCGCGGATGGGATCGCTGGCGGAGGTGGCCATTTCGACCAGTTGCGTGGTGGTGAGCGAGCCGTTGGCGGTCATGAGGCGATATTCGCCGGAGCCGCGGGATTCAACGGCGGTGACGCCAGCCAGATGCTGGAGCTGGGGCTTGCGGT
>Ga0224555_1002086_pt1 | contig 24634 bp, 24 predicted proteins | sample 714S23034metaG_FD_180687 | JGI IMG/M metagenome (GOLD analysis project Ga0224555, IMG submission 180687) | Peat soil microbial communities from Stordalen Mire, Sweden - 717 S2 30-34 | ecosystem: Environmental > Terrestrial > Soil > Wetlands > Peat | place: Sweden: Norrbotten County, Stordalen...
AAGCTCAAGTCTTGGTGCCAACGCCATAAAATCGTCCAACGGAAAACCGGACGCACTGTCGTCATCGGCAGTCAAAAACACCACCAAAAACCGACAGGAGCCTTCAAAGGAAGGCGCCTGAAGCAAACCGATCATTTGCCGGGCTGCAGGGTGTCACATCAGACAAAATCCAGTCCCAAAACCGCCACTGAACCCCATGCCAGCCATTCGATTTTTCAAACTCGCTTGTTTTAGGACTAGCTGAGGTGCCTGCGCCCTAAAAGAGGGCATCTGGCACAACTCTCCAAGCCTTTCAAGAAGCAACTCCTTTGGAAAGGTGTCGGGGAGGTTGGGCAGTGCCATGATGCACTTCGAGATGTTTGGATACGTAAATCCAAACTCGTTTTCCAAGTCAACAAGTCGGTTCGCACAATACCTTGCAATTGTATCCTGTATATGTCCCTCGCCCGCCCGCGGCTCTGGCCGAGTTTCCCTCTGTAGCATTCTGAAGAAATTGATGTAATCACGAGGGCGTTGGAGAATATGGCGGGCCAAGTAATCTTCGACAGCTACTCCCTGAATTGACTCCGGCAACAGATCCCGAAGTTCCTGCACAGCGCTCTCGAGTCTCTTGGTGGGGGCAACACGTCTGGCTATCAATTCGAAGAGAGAGCGACTATTCCATATTAGGTTGATTATGAGAGACTCAAGTTTGTCATATTCGATGCTTTTGGTATCAACGAGCGTGCGAAATATATTGTCTCGAAGACATATCAAGAAGCGTGTCGATTGCCCGAACTTCGCAGTAAAATCCTTCGCAACGGCCAAGAGCTCTGCAAGAAAAAACAACGAAGGAGTTGAGGGATCCCAGTGTTCATCAAGCCCATCAATCACAATGAACATCCCCACCGTCGAAGGATTACTGGCTGTGAAGTGATGCGCAAGCGCTTGCACGAGCGGTCCCCATGAATACGGTTCCAGCCTTTTCCTGAGATCAACCTGCGACAAGGCATCCGTCTTCTTAGATACTTCCCTTACGTGCTTTGCAATGACATCTGATAAGGCATCCCCTAACGCAGAAACGTAGAAACCGCATTCACCTTGGAACCGCTCAAGTTCTCGGCGCAATTCAGGCGAAATGCCCTGAGAATTGTGGCTGCGAGCACATTCGAAAAAGTGGCGGACTATCTGGCCGAGGACTATTCCTTCCCATACCTTTCGATATATGTATTGCCAAGATGTCCCTTTGTTTACCAAGCAGGCCAAGAGATCCCGGACCTCAACATGTCGGAAGTCTGCCGGAACGAAGCGGAGGAAGCAGCAATTAGTTTCTCCCTTGCTGGCCGTGATCTGCAGCCGTGCCGCAATTGCAGATTTGCCGGAGCCCTTTCGCCCAACTACAAACGGCATTCCAGCAGCCGACGCAATAGATTTCCAGCTTTCAGCTTCGTAAAATGATCTTTCTAGGGCGTCTGCGTCATGCTCGGCCTCCGGTTGGCCAAAATCTACCTCAGAAAGTGAAAAGGACTGCTTCATAGGCATTCCGATCGTAAGTCGAGATTAGTGTTTGGCGCCATGGTGTGCCGCGAGGTTCAACACCTCGTCCGTTTTGGGGTTCGGGCGAGAGAGAGGCGCAGCAATTCAAACGGGTCGATGCCAACACTGATGGCGAGGACGGGAATCTCAAAATCCGAGACGCAGCGGATTTGAGCCTCAATTTTGGCAAGCGTATCCCGGCTCACGTCCCAGCCGATCAGGTTCAGTTTGGTGGCGAGTTCGGCCTGGGTGAGGCCGTTCTTCTCGCGGAGCTTGCGCACCACGGGGCCAACGATATTTCTGGGCGGTTGCATGTTCCGAATCCAGCACTTGACAGTGGCAGAATTTGTGGGAATCTTTGTGCTGAATTCGGCACAGAGTCGAATCCTAGAGAAAGGCGTTTTTATGTTCCTACGAAGACTCGGTCAAAATGACCGGCAACAGTGCATTTATGGGCACAACTGCCCGCAGATTTTTATCTTCGGCCTTTGCTTCGAGAAGGATAAACGGGAAGCCCTTTTCATTGAGCAAGAGAAAATCGATGAAGCCTTTGGTCACTTTCTCAAAATTCTCCCCGAGGTCGTCAAGAGCTTGTTCTGTGAGGGCGACGCTGGGCTCAAGCTGGATGTTCGCCGGACCTCTCGCATCCGCAAAAAAGCGCCAGCCGGCGTTTTCGAGCAGCTTATTGATTTTGATACGGGCGGCGGCTTCTTTCATTTGCTGGAATGATTAGAGATGTCTTTCTCCTGTGAAGCAACGCGATAGTGCCCAATCTTCGAGTTCACGCTGTGCACCCGAACCGATGTCGACCATATTGCGCATTTCCGCAAAATGGTCGGCCACAGAATGGCCGCTTTTGACGCACGCCTCTTTCGCTTTCTCGATTACAGGCTGGAAGTTTCGGAAGACGGAATACTCCAAGACGCGTGCGAGGTCGCGAGCCGACCAGGATTCGTTGCCTTCCGGGCTGACGCGTTTGATGCGCTCGAACGTATTGGCGGCGGCTGGAACTGGTGGTTGATCGCTCATTTAATGCTTCCTCGGCAACGGACCGTGGCACAGATTGAAAGACAAAACCGTTTTAAGAGGTTGGACGAGGTTGGGCAATGTAAATCGTTTATTCGCGAGAATCACCAGCGAAACGTCAGGGATTCCGTGAGAGTTGGATCGTTGTAAATAAGTGTCTGTCCCAACCTTGACAGTGCAGGTTGTTTGTCTTATTCACGAAGCCGGGGTGGGAGAAGGGTGTTCGGCGGTTGCACCATTGGCAATCGTTGCCTTCTCCCTACCCCGTTTTCATTCTCGTATCATTCCATCCAAGAAAGCGCAAGTGGTAACAATTCTCGTGCGGGCAATGTTTCCCACGCGCAAGAACGGTTACTCGCCTTCAGGGGGACCCAGCCTCCGGATTCTGTTTAGAGGGAGGGGATGCAATCTGGGCGCGCAGCTTTTGCAGTTCGGCCAGAAGTTTCTCCTGTTCTCCTGCGGATAAGGTTGCGCCCTTCGTTTCAGACGCTGCCGGCGCGACAAGTTTAGCGAGCTCTGCGCTGATGTAAGCTGCGTCGTTCCCGCCGAAAACCTCGGTGTAGGTGTTCAGGATCAGTTTGCCGCCGTCGTTATGCCCCTGCCACTTGGCAATGAGCTTGATGTCAATCTTCGCCTGCCAGAGCCGCCGGATGAGATAGGCCCGGATGCTCCGTTGCGAAAAGGCCGGGTAGCCCCAGGCGCGAGCAGGCATTCTGTAACGCTTTCCGAGCGTCCTGGATGCTGAAAAGCGGGGCATCGGTGGCCGGTGGGACAGTGTGTTTTGAACGGAGCCTCTGCAGGAACGGTTGCAGGTCTGGATAGATCGGGGGGAAGAAAAGCTCCTTGGTCTTGCGACGCCGGACGCAAAGCTCCCCTTTTTCCCAATTCACATCCCCCCACTTGAGGGAGCTGACCTCGGCCTGTCCGAGACCTGCCAGCCCCATGAATTCGATGAAGTCCGCGCTCTCCTCGGCTTGGGCATTCCGCTTTTCCGCTCGAATGCTCTCAACGATGGCGTGGAACTGCTCGTCGGTCGGCACCAGTCGCTTCGGCTTCTCGGGGCGTTTCCAGCTCTTCTGGAGGCGGTAAAACGGGGATTCAGCGATGATGCGGTCGTTGACGGCCAAGTCAAAAAGCTGTTTAAGGAGCAAAGTCACACGGTCATAGGAGCTGTTCTTGAGGTTCGGCTCCTGCTTGGCGAGCCATTCGTCGATCATCGAGGGCCGGATGCGTGAGACCTGAATGTCGGTGCCATGCGCCCAATCCTCCCGGAGCATCTTGAGAATCCAGCGCTCGGTTTTTATGGTCTTCTCCGCCTTGCCCTGGCGGGTCTTCTCAAACCTTTCAATGAGCTGGGCGAGAGTGGTCTTCTCTGCCGCCGAATCCACCTTGTCAAGATTGCCAACCCAGGTCTTGAATCGGCGCTCCCCTATTTTGCGGTCGGTGGTGTCGAGGGAGTGGTCTTTCGACTTGCCAGCGATCTTTTTACTTCCATAGTAGATGCCGTTGATCGAATGACGATAGAGCCCTGGAAAATTTGGAATCTTTCCGAGCAACTGCCGCGTGCTGCGGCGGGGTGCTTGCCTCTCGTCGGCCACTCCCAAAATATAGGGGGAACAAGACTTTCGATTTTCCACAGATTCATTACAACTCTCTGTGGATAAGTGGTTAGGGCGCTTGGCGCAGTGGTTAGCGCGTCTCGTTTACACCGAGTAGGTCGGGGGTTCGAGTCCCTCAGCGCCCACCACTTTCATCCGTTGCTGAGTCTTGGCGGATAATCTTAACGCTGATGGCGAAACAAGGCGAATCGGTCCTAATAATGCCGAATGTCAGGCACTTGCGCCTTGGAAACAGGCCAATTTTGGAGGGTGCAGTTTAACGCTGTTTTGAGGCATCACCAGTTTGATCGGCGAAGATGTCCGACCGCAAGTGGCTGCCATTTCAACATTGGACATGCAAAACCGTTAAGATTATCAAAACTCGCGGGAATGCGTGCGATTCACGCTTTTCGCCCTTTCGTGGCATGTTTTGGATACCCGGTTGAAGTTACCTACCTACTTTTTTGACCCGATTCGCTTGGCGAAATGACCCCTTTAAGCGCCCGTCGAAGACCGGTTAAGACCACAAAAAAGCCGGCCAGTTTACAGCCTGGCCGGCTCGGCTCATGTCTCGCGCTCACCCGCGAGTCTCCTGAGCAAACCCGGTTAATTGTTCAGATGTTGTCCAGCCGGAGCGAGAATTTCTGCGAGGCTGATCGCTACGTGCCCCCCTTTCATAAATGCCTTCAGCCTCAGCCGGGCGACCGTCTTTTCCAATAGTCCGGCCGCGTCCAGCAGTTCTTCAGTGTCTAAGTCGAAAGCAGCCGTCTCGACTTCCGGGTCCTCACAGGTGGTATCGAACAGGTTCAAGGACGCTGTTCCATCCGCCCCTTTTTCCCCGCTGTGACTTTTAGGGACTTGTGCACCCTGCTTTTTCGATGTATTTGAGTGATTGATCCGACGTTGGTTTTTCATGTGTATCGTGATTTCCTTTGTTGGGTCGCTTTGCCCTGGTCGCGCTTCTACGCGACTGGGGTCTTTCAGGCGGCGGCGCGCCGCATGATCTCATTTTCGAGCACGCCTTGGATGAATTCAAATGCCGTGCATCCAACCTCCGAAGCCAGGCGCCGCAGCGTCTGGACGGTTTTGGGGGAGAGTTCAACACCGCAGGTGACTTCGGGGCTGGGGTACTTCCCCTCCGTGCAAAGCATAATTGTCTTTCATTCGGGTCTTTGTGCCTCGGTCGCGTTCTCGCGCGTCCGGGGCGTTTTGTTTTTCATTGTTGACGCCCGTCAGCTCGACCCAGTGAAGCATTTGAAGCGTCGTTTCACCGCCTGGCGACAGGCCCGGCGGTGTTTTTCAGCCGTCGCCGCCGCCACTGCAGTAACCAAGGCCGCTGCCATCCCCACTGCCTTCGCCGGCGCCCTCCGAGCTGCCGTCCCCCGTCCCGTCGCCGGCCCCATTAGCTCCATCTCCGACCCCAGAACCATAGGAGTCTCCGTAAAGGTAACCTGACCCGTCCCCAAACCCCGCCCCCAGGGCATCTGCGTACGAGTCCCCGTCTCCCGTGCCGTCGGAAAAAGCCGAGCCCGCGCCCCTGCCGTCTAAAGTCACCACGCTCGCCTCCACTTCCGGGTTAAGGGATTTCATTTGGATTTCCGCCCCTGCAGCTCAACCCAGCGAGCCAAACGGAGCGCGGTTTCGCCAGACGGCATGTATTTGCCGGCCAGCCATTCACTGACCCGAGGTTGCGGAACGCCCAAGTCTGCAGCAAGCCGGGCCTTCATCCCGCGCGCACTGACCAAAAGGCGCACATCGGCCAGGACTTTCTGCAGCGTGATCTTGCGCATCTCGGATTTCATATCGGCAGAACTCATACGGACTTCAGAACTATCTGTCAACAGTTCTTTTGCATCCTCGGAACTTCCGCTGTCCACCTTGGATGCATCAACAAACTCGCGTATTTTTCTTCGCTGGCTCATGTCCCGCTTCATCGCTCGAAGAAGCTGATCTATGGCTTTTTCCTCACGAAGAACCTGGGCGCGGTTCTTCGCAGTATGCTTGAGGCCTGCGAGTCTTTCTGTAGCTGCCGAAAGCGCCCCCCGCAGCTCCACCCATTGATCCCGTGCGTCCGCAACGAGCTTGTTGAAATCTTCACCGAGGGTTTCCTCAAACCACGCGCCGAACGGAAATGGACCGGGAGACACTTTGTTAAGCAGGCCAGCGACAGCAGAATCGCCATGATATTTCGGAGAGCCCACCCCTCTTGCAAGCCACAGGGGACTAACGTTGAGCATGAGGCAAAAGCGCAGAGCCACATCCGCCTTCAATGGCACCCGCGCCGCCTCAATGTTCGCGACTTGATTTCGGGTTATGCCCAAGCGCAGGCCCAGGCCCGCTTGTTCGAATCCCTCAAAACGTCGAATTGCTGCCAGGCGCCGGCAAATTTCCCTTTCGCCGGCGGGCAGCGGTTTGAACCGCGAAGATCCCAACTCGCTCTGCACGGTGAATTCTAAACAGACGCCGGGGCAAAAATAAAGCTTGCAGCGTAAATCATGGCGTGTTACAGAATGGATAGCTGTTATGCCAGATTCGAAGCCAGTAATCGAAAAATCAAGGCGCGGTCGCCCGACGCGGTTCCCACAAATAGTCGCGGACGCTAGGGATCTGGCCGTGTCACGTCAGACCCTTTGGAATTTACTTTCCGGCCGGCAAAAGAACCCCAAACTGGCCTCACGCTATTTCGCCCTCAAGGCCGCACAGGAGGGCGCAAAGGACGGCGCGCACAATACGGTGGCAGCCGGCCGTGACGCAAGACAGAGGGTGTTCTGCGAAAACCAAAAGTCCGTTTTCAGGAAAGAACGCACGGCCGACCTCGCCGCGATCCAAAACCACCTGGAGGAATATCAGGCAATTTTGGAAAAGCTCGGTTTACAAATCCTTGTGTTGCGATTCGACGGCGACGCCGCAAGTCCCGTCTGGAAAGAGCCGGCCCTGGGAGAAAGTCTCGGCGCTGAACTTGACGCCTGCGGCGCGGGAAGTTTCGACAGTTCGCACCTTGCGTTTGGCTCGTTTTTTTGCTACTTCCACGTGGCCCACCTTGCTAAAAGCCTCGGCGCGCTGAAGAATTCGCTTCAATCGCGTGGCTTACTGGACAACGTCCGAATTTTTCACATAGAAATCGAATCAGGCTGGCGCGAATATTTTCCGGCCACCGGGCAGATCTTTTCCCCGGCCGATTCAGACTAAGATTCATGAGCACCTTCAATTTTGCCCAATCGCACAACCAGCCGCGAGCCCTCGTACGTGGGGACGGGTTCGCGGATTATGCCCCACAACGCGCGCTTGAGCCCGTCCCCAGCAGCCCAACAAACCAGCTCCCGCAGGCCCATGGTCGCGCATCAGCCTCGGGAGACAATGATGCGCTCAAAAGGTTGCAGCTCAAAAACGCCCGGCGCTTTGCGCCTGGCGACACCAAACCGTTGCCTGAGCAGCGACAATTCCCCACATAATCAAATGAGATTTAAGTTTAAGTACCCGTCCCTATTGGCAACGCTGGGCAGCCTGGCGTTGGTTTTTGTTCTGTGCACACTCGGCCTTCTTTCGTTGCCGGGAGCCTTCCTGCTTCTGGCCGCCGCGCAACTGCTCGCCCTTTCCCAGCAGTCCCCTCGGCGTGGCCTTTGTCTCCTGGCTACACTCACCCAGGCTCAGGTTGAAGAGTTCGAAAATATCTGCGAGAGCCTACGGGTTCAGTTGACCGACTCAAAGGCCGACGCAACGGCCATGCGCAGGGAACTCGACGAAGTAAGAGGGAATCAGAGAAAGATGCAAAAAAACGTGGCCTTTGGCAGCGTTGGCCGCTCCGGCGTGGTTTGGATCGGAAACAAACCCTTTGTGACCGACGATTGCGCCACCGCGTTAACGAGCGTCTTTGTGCTCGAAACCGACCGGCTCGGCGATGGCGCGTTATCTAACCTGGTGAAGGATGCCAGTGCTCGCGAAGGGGTCCTAAATAAGGCAAAAACCTTCCTTGGACTGGAACAAAAGACTGCGATGACCACAACGCAAATCCCCGTCCCGACGATCTACGTGCCGCAGATCATCGAGCTGGTGTTTGCTTACGGCCAGGCCCGGCAATTCGCCACCGTGTTCCCGCTTGGAGCAGGGACCGTCAAACTGCCCATGTTGGCAGCCGGCGAAGACAACTTCGGCTACCTCGGTGCTGGAACGGCCGGCATGTCGCAGAGCGTACCGGAACGCCGGGTCACGGCAAATCTCGTCACATTTACTGCGAACAAAGCAGGTGGCATGATCAGAATACCTACGGAGCTCGAGGAAGACACGTTCGTGCCGTTAGGTCAGTTCCTGGCGAGATACATCGCGCGCCAGCTCGCCCTCCTGGAGGACAAATCCATGTTCATGGCAGACGGAACGTCCACCTACGCGAGTATCGTGGGCATCCAGAAGTACTGCCAGACGAACACCGCTTACCTCACGGTCCTGGGATCGACCAAGACCCATCCGAGTGACGCGGTTATCGCGGATTTCCGGTCCATCAGGCCCCTGGTGAACGCGGCGGTCCTCGCAAACATGAACATCGGCGGCAAGAGCGCCGCGGCATATTTCATGCATCCCTCGATGGATGCGTTGCTGGTTACGTTCAACACCATCAACAATCCTCTCATCTACCAGCACCTGCCGGACGGCAGCGCGTCGCTTGACGGTTACCCGATCCACTGGATCGGTGTGAGCCAGGCCTTCTCGTCCGCTGCTGCTCCCAGCACGCCCCTGGCCTTCTTCGGAGACCTTTCCTACTGGTACCTCGGTGAGCGCGGTGCGCCGCGTGTCGAGGTGAGCAAGGAAGTGTTCTTCGCCACCGACGAACTCGCGATGCGCGCCCTTGAACGCATCGACGTCGAGGCAATGGCGGTTGACGCCATGTCCACGCTGCAGACGGCTGCAGCCTAAAAGTTTCGGGAGCCTGGTTATTCCTCGCTCCCGATGTTTGAGTAATAGGTTCATATTGGGGGGGGCGCGGTTGGTTGCCGCGCTCCCTATTTTTGAAATATGGGTCACGACCAAAATAATTTCGGCGACTCCAGCCAGAGCCGCACCGCAAGAGCAGGTGGGGCACCGTTGGGGAAGCCGGGCGCCAGGTTGCTAGACCCATTCCTGGCGCCTCATTTAAGGTGGCAAGCGGAACGTGCAAAAACTTTGCACAAGCTTTGTACGAGAATCGAAGCTCGCGTTGACGATGGGCAACCGCTGCTAAAAGCTGTTCGGCGGGCGACCCTACGCCGCAACGGCAAACCATATCACTGCGATCCACAACGCCGCTGGGCACTGAGCCCCACGACCCTCTATCGCCTGTGGTATTGCTGGCGTCGAGGCGGCGAGATTCCGTCAGCATTCAAGCTCCACTACGCAGGAGGCAGGAAGAAAACGCTGACACTGGCCGTCCTGAGCCGCTTCATAGAGTTCTGCTCCACGTTTCAATTTCACAGCCAGGCCAAGGCGTTCTCGGCGTTTGCAAAAGTTGAAGATAGGCACTGGCGCCACATGCGACCGGGGCGCCCATCGCTCGCGCATCGATTTTCCAATGTCCCGCGATACTTCACGGGATTGCAATTCAGAGCGCTGCAGGCGCAACTCAAAGCCATCGCTGCTCAGCAAAAGGAGCTTGGTCGCTTGCGGCTCCTTTTCTGCGCCGACCAGGCGCGCCGATTCCCGGCGCCGGCGGCGCGCCGGCGCCGAAACGGCCCCGGCTTCGACATATGATAACCAGCCTACCTGAGCGAACAGGAAAACGGACCTTGCCAGTCAGCGACCGGACGATCCTGGTGTCCGTAGAATCCGTGAGGATATCATGGGGCGTTGAAGCCGAGGTAGTGCTGGCTTGGGCAGATGCCGGGATGCTGCAGTGGGTGTTCGATGTATCCAGCGCTCGGTTCCCCGCGAACAAGGACCACAATCGTGCGCTCAGATTTTGGGGCCCGGAAGTCATCGATCCACACTCTGTTGCGAAGCTCAACCTTGCGCAGGTAATTGCTTCAATCCTGCCGCCATCACGTAATTGGTTTCGTGGTGGCGAGGTAATGAGGATATTGCTCATAAGTCGGCCCCATGTGGCGGCCGTGCGCTTCGAATGCCGCGGCGTCATCGAGAAACACAGCACCCAGATCGGGCGCGATGACCTGGCTTCGTATCTTCGCCGGCGCTGGATCGGGGGCGGCGTCCCTGAAAGGGCCACTTCGCGCCAGGACGCCCCAGGACGCACTTTACCCTACAAGGCTATCCACACCCCCACCGCTGTCAAAGACCTCTCCACCGGTCCTTTAATTCTCATTAACGGTATCGTGGCGCAGGATCAAACCCCGGTGCCCCAGAAAACCGGAAACCCAAAAACCGCCCTATCATGAGCGAAGACCGGCAATTCAAGATTCAGATCTCCGCTGACGCAAGCTCACTTGTCTTTGAGTTTCCCGGCGCTTCGACGAGTCAGGCGGCAACAACGGGCGACTTCCGCTCTCATCAAACCGGCAACTGGAGCGCCACCGTCACCTGGGAATACTATAATGGCTCGGCGTGGGTCACACCCGCTCCGAGCGCACCCGCGGGCACTGGCACCATCACCATTCAAAGCGGACATGCTGTGACTGTGGATGGGGCCGTGAACATCTCCGGCACCCTTGTGAACTCGGGAAGCATTACCCCGGCCAGCATCCTGACCTTCACCTCGGGCGGACAATACCAGCATAACTTCACCACAACGGCGGCGCTGGATCGGAGTAGGGAATTACTGATAGGACTATTTAGCCCACAAATGCCAGCACGCGCAAAGTCACCGCGCGGAACACCTGAGTAATTATGGCCACAAACATCTGGACACTCGCTTGCGCCGGTATCGAGAAATCCTTCGCCGATTGGGGCTTCGATCAGGATTCAGCCGACGGCATGTTCAGCAACATGCTGGTGGACGTCCTTTCGCTGTGCGTGCCCGGAGCGACCGTTCAGAGCGATCCAATCTTCGCTTTCGAGGCGCAGGTGATCGTCAGGCGCGGGCGCACTGGCAGCGGCACTTCCTACACCGGCGGGGCCATTGAGTTTCAAGGAAAACGGCTCCTCCACGTCCTGGACGGCCGGCCGGAATTCGAGGGCATTGTCTATCAGTTCGGCGGCCCATGGTATGACCTGGACCAGACTCCTTATTTGCAGGACGTCAAGGTGTATGGCGGGGACCCGGACGCTCTCCTGGATCTGTGGCAGAGTGAGGTGATTCTGTTCTTCGACCGATCCTCGACGTGGGCGAGTTACATCAACATGACCAATGGTCAGCAAATCACAGCCAGCCTGAACAGTCTCCTGACGCAATATGCGGCGCAGGGCCTGCCGGCGCCTTTCCAGATCGGCGAGATCGATCCCGCCGTCGCTCTTCCCACTTACCAGGTGAAGGACATCAAATGTTCCGAGGCCATCATCCACTGCATGAGGTCCTCGCCGGACTGCAAGGTGTGGTTTGATTATACGACCACGCCGCCGACGTTCAACGCAACGAAGCAGGGGAACTGCGTTGCGGTCTCTGTCGCCATCGGGGCCGGCACTTCCCTGGAGAGCATCAAGCTCACCCCGCGTTACGATCTACAGCCCAGCAGCGTGACACTCTTTTTCCAGCAGACCAATTCCATCAGCGGTCAAAACTGGCTCAGCACAGTGGTGCAGCAGGCCAACTCTTCCGGTTCGACCACCACTGAAAACGTCCCCACTCATCCTGCAGGCGGCCTTCGCGGAGTCGTGCAAACGATCGACATGCAGGGCATCACGGGCACGGTCGCAACCGGAGCGCTTGTTTGCGTGACGGTGGCCAATACTGTCGCATTCTGGTCCCGGTTCCTGCCGCAATGGGGCAGCCCGCGCATTCGCATTCCAGATCTAGAGCCGGGACCCAACCCTGGCGCTACGGTTGGCTTCAAAATCCTCGATGTCATGAGCGCCGTGCTTGACGACAATTCCGGCACCGTGGTGGACCTTAGCCTCTATACCAAGGTGCTCACGGATGGGTCTTTTGCGCCCTGGATGACCCTCACGAGCGGGACGCCCGTCATTGCAGTCCGGGCGCTGGTCAAGACCCGCATTTCTTATGATCAATCGGATGCGGACACCGGTGGACGCCTTCTTAAGCGGCAACCGTCGCAAGAGATCATGATTCGCGTCACACTCACCAGCGGCGTGACGGGCAACTATTCGTCCTACCTGTCCGCCTTCCCCGCTGAACCCATTCCAACCGGCCTGGCGACCAACCTGTACAATGCCATGGCCACGTTGCAATACCAGGGCACCGTCAGCATCATCGAGCAAGAATGTTCCGGCAGCCTCGGCATGGGCGATGTGCTCAACCTCACCGGCGGCCGCACCGAATGGGCCACGATGAAGGCGATGATCCAGCAGGTGCACAAACTCTATGGCAAGGGCCGGACCGAAGTCACCATCGGCCCGGCCGCTCACTTGAGCGCCGCCGATCTCACCCAAATATTCCTGGTGAACCGCTACCGCCGCAACTGGAACAATCCACTGGTCCAGTCCACAGCCCAAAACACGGCGGGCAACAACCTGGTCCTGGGCCAAAATGCCCCGAAAGAGAATTCGACCCAGGGCCTGGGTGAACCCAGCCAGACCACCACGTCCTTCGATAACGGCGACGGCACGAGAACGATCATCCGCAAAGACGCGCAGAATCAGCAGATCACTTTGTTCGTCGTTGACGCGAGCGGAGCTCTCGTCACATCGAAACCCAGTTTCAGCATGGCAACGGGCGACATCCCGGCGCCACCAGGGGACGGCACCGCGCTGGCGATGAAAGCGCGCGAATATCCAATCTGCGTTATGGTCGGAAGCCCCCCCACTCCCACCACGCAATACGTCATGCTGATGGGCACGACGACATACCCGACCTCGGGGAATCCCTACGCATGAACCAAAACCTTTACACGACTTCGCAGATTGCCCGCACGCTTGGGATGAACCGCAGGGCGGTCCGGCGCGTGCTCGCCAATGTCCCGGCCGCCGGGAAGGTGATAGTCTCCGGATCTCCGGCCAATGCATGGACCGTCTGCGCCCTGCCGGCATCCCTGCAGGAATTGCTTGCAGCGGAAGCCAAGCGGCTCGGCTATCAGTCCGCAGAGCAACTCTTGCGCGCGCCCGCTAAACGCTGGGAATCCGCCGTCCCGTTTTCGGAAGTCGCGCAGCACTGCCTGGACAAGGCTGCAAAGCTGCAGCGCGCGCTGGCGCGAGTCTTGAGCCTTCGAAACGATCTCACGATCTCACCCGCCGAACGTGAACGGATCGGGCTTGCCGATTACCAGACGGAATTTGGGCACGCTGTGAGCGCGCGTTACCTGCGTGAATTAGTCAAGCGCACCCTGGATCGGGACGGGGGCGCCGGCGAGCTTGGGAGACTTGATATTTACCTGGATGACAACCTGGCGCGCAAACACGCGGCCGGCCGCGGCGTTCCACTTTCGGCGAATTCGGATTTTCGAGAGCTGCAGGACGTGGTTGCCAGCTTCACGAATCCCGCCGCACCAACTCCAGGAGAAAAGCAATACCTCTGGCTGCGAGCTTTCGATCTGCGCGAAGAGCTGACCGCAGCCGGCAGGAAGCCGAAAAAGGTCCACAACTCCCTGCTCAAGTTTTTGTGGCGTTGCGCGCCATTCCTTGCGGCCAGTCCCGACGCGCTGCGCCAGGCTTTCAATTGGAAGCACGCCCGATGGATCGCGAACGATCAAAACGCCGCCTCTCTGGTGGACGGCCGCAAAGACCACTCCGGGTTTCACCGCGCGCCGGAATTCACGGCAGCCGACCGCGATGCGCTCATTGCGCACGCGGTTCTGAACTGCGACGGCCGGGTTAGCCAGGCCTGGCGCGAACTGAGCGAGCGCGGCGCGCTCAGCGAAGCGTTGCTTGGCCACTATCTGAGCAACCCGGCTTCCAAGAGCCATTGCCCCGCGCGCATCCGCGACGCGGTCAAATATGAAGTAGCGATGATGGAAGACATCCACCACGGCCCGCGCCAGGACAAACTGAACGGCGCGCACTTGAGCCGCGATTGGAGCAACGTTGCCTCGATGGACTGGCTTTGCGCCGACGATGCAACCCTGGAAGTATATTTCTACGCGCCGGACGGCAAGGGCTGGTTCACACTGATGCGCGGGCAATTCCTGGTGATGATCGACGTGCGCTCGCTGCGCGTGCTCGGCTTCGCTCTGCAGCCGGAACGGAACTACAACGCGCACACGATCAGGACTCTCATCACCCGCGTGTGCGATGAACACGGGTTGCCTCGGAAAGGTTTCTACTTTGAGCGCGGCATTTGGAAAAACTCACGCCTGCTCAAAGGCGACCCGCAGGCAGACCCGCTGTCGTTTGGCGAAACCGAGCTTGGCCTGCGCTCGCTTGGATTGCGGTTTGTTCACTCAAAGCTCCCGCGCTCCAAGCCCGTCGAGCGCGTCATCGGCGCCATCCAGGATTTGTGCGAGGGCGAGCCTGGCTATGTGGGACCGGATGAAATGCATGAGACGTTCGAGCGCGTGAAAAAGGCGAAGCTGCAGGTTGACGCGCGCAAGGTGCATCCCTCAGACCATTTTTACAGTCTCGACGAATGGGTGGCGCGCTTGGAGGAAGTTTGCGACCTCTACAACTCCACCGTGCAAAACGGCAAGATGACGTGCGACCTGTCCCCCGAAGCCGCCTTCGCGAAATTCACCCGCACCGCCGACCCGGTTATCAAATTGCCAGCGAGCTGCCGTTATCTGCTCGCGCACCACAAGCGCCCACTGAAAGTCACCAGCAACGGCATCACGCTCCGCTTCGGCAAGCAGGTTTTCAACTATCGCAACGAAGAGACCGGGCGCCTGCGCGAACAGACCGTGCTCGCCTGGTTCAATCCCGACATGCCGGAAATCCTCACTGTTACCGATATGAACCGCGAAAACGCCTTTTGCGTCGAACGCTCGCAGGACGTGCCGGCCATGGATGCGCCGGAGGAATTGCTGGGCCAGGAAATGGCGCGAATCGAAGCGCATCAATCTTACGCGCGCGTCCGCTATCGGATGCTCAAGTCGAAATTCGCAACACCGTTCCGGCGCGTTATCGCGGACGCGGCAACTGCCGAACTTGGGGCACGGATCGAGGCCGAACAGTCGCGCGTCAGCGCTGAGCGCAGCAGTCAACAGAGGCAGCAGACAAAAGCGCGGAAGATTTCCAGCCGGCTTGGGATGATCGTTGGCGGCGGCAGGCCGCTCCGGCCTGATCAGGTGGAAGACGGCGAGTGGTTGAATTCATTCCTGAACAAAAAGGTCAAGCCATGAGCAATACCCGTATCGCGGAGTCCGGTCAGCCGTTGCGCCAAGAGCGCTGGTGTTCGAGCGAAGAGATTGAACAGGGTTTGCTGGCGAATATCGTGGCCCGGCGTTGCTCCGTACTGGACACCCCCAAAGAGCGTGAATTGATTTGGGCGCTTCAACATTTCAGTCACCAGCCTGGCGGCCTGCGGCGGGTTGCAAGTGACCTGGTCGCGATGTTCCCCGGCAGGCTCGGCACCAAATCAATGCAGCGATTCGGAATGAAGCCGGGCCGGGTCTATAACGTCAATCAAATCAAGTTGATTCGCAAGGAACTCGGACCGGATGAACCGAGTTTGCCCTTGCGCGGTGATGTAGCCTTTGACTTTTCCGAGTTCGCGGGCAGCCGCGACACGGCGGATGATCGCCCGACTTCCTATAGGCTTGAAGACTTTTGGAATGGGGAAAAAATCACCACGGAAACGCTGCCGGGTTTTCTGGAAGAGCTTTGCCTGAACCCAGCTCTACCCGTCGCAGATTGTCATCCTTGGTTTTTCCAGGATTTGATCGCGTCTCTTTGGGAGTATCTCGACAGCCGGGCGGGGAGTCTCCATAGAACCGCCGTTGTCACGGAGATTGGGACGATCATCTATGACTCCCTGGATTACGTGGCGCAGTCCAAATGCCTTGTGCTCATCGAAGGCGCTGCCCGCACGGGCAAAACTTTTGCAGCGAAGCAGTATGTTGCTGAGCGGCCTGGCCGCGCGCGTTACGTCCAAGTCCCCTCGACAAATGACGATATTGGCTTCTTCAGGGCAATCGCGAAAGCCCTTGGGGTTTCCTGCGGCCGCTCCTGGAAAGCGGTCCAATTGCGCCAGCGAATCGAGGACGTGTTGCAGACCGGCGACTTGATCCTGGTGATGGACGAGGCCCATTTTTGCTTTCCCGTCAGTGATTGCCGGCACAGTCTGCCCGGCCGGGTCAATTGGGTGCTCACAGCGTTGGTGAACCAGGGCGTCGGAGTCGCTTTCTTTTCCACCCCGCAGTTCACCGCGTCGCAAGAGGCCGTCAAAAAACGAACGCATTGGGCCTCCGAGCAACTGATTGGCCGCATCACTCATTACGAGCGTTTGCCGGAGATCTTGCCTAAGAAAGACTTGGCCAAGGTGGCAAGATCGCTCTTGCCTGAGGGAGACTCGGATTCAATCCAGGCGCTGGCGAAGTACGCGAACACCTCGGCAAAATATCTGGCCGGGATCGAATCAGCGGTCAGGCGGGCCAGATACCTTGCCCAGAAGGACGGCCGGGAAAAGGTTACGGCATCGGATATTCAGTGCGCGATCAGGCAGGGTGTCATCCCATCGGACACCGCCCTGGCGCAAGCTTTGGCTGAGGCCCAGGCCAAAGGGCGCGGGAAGCGGTTTAAGGGCGCGTTAACTGCCCCTCAAAGCCCGATTTCAGCCACCGAGGAAAGCGACGCGCCGGCAGCCAGCGAACCAATTTGTTCAGACCGAAATAAGCGTGGCATCCTGGATATTCGGAGCCTACTCCGTGCCCCCCAGGCCGAGCCTGAGCCAGTGACGACCTGACCGAAAAGCGAGCGAGTTTCGCGCACACCCGCCAAAAGGGTGCGCGATGTTTCTGTACAGGCGCTACAGGCACTTTGGAACTCGGAACTCCTTAAAAACGTTAAGATTATCGGCGCGTTTACATTGCCAGTGATCTCGAGGAGATACATGGAGCCGGTCGTCGTCCGCGTGGCTCCGAAAAAATGAATGCGCATGGGGAAAAGGATGTGGGTGGGAAGGTGAAAGTCGAGAAGGGAGTGCGGGATGGGCACGGGGAAAGCCCCCCGTTGAGCACCCGCAAAAAACGCGATGGACAATTCATCGGAACCCGCTACAGTGCAGTCCCATTATGAAGAATAACTTAATCACGACCATCCTGACTTGGGTTCTGGCCGCGGGTTTGCTTCTGTCGATGTTTTTCTCCGTCAAATTCTTTTTCCAGACGAAGCAATTCCGCACGTGCCAGATGGAGATATCCCGATATCAAAACACGCACAACGGCCTGAACGTGCTGCTGAACGATCTCGTGGAATACAGCAGGCGTGACAGGGGGATTGAACCCATTCTGGAATCGGTGGGGGTGCGCGTGACCAGAACGGCTCCGGGTGCGACAACAAACAAGCCTGCCGCCAAGTAAACTTATGAGCGAACTCGAAAATAGAATGACGGATTCTTCCGAGCTGGCGGAATTGAAAGAAGTATGCGGGGAACTGCAGCGGCAGACGACCCTCCTGCTGGTGGGGTTGATCCTGTTGAGTTTTACCCTGGCGTTTTTCGTGGGTTTCCAGGTCAGGCGCACGGGCAGGGATCTGGATGCCATCCAGCCGCAGGCCACGAAAATGATGATGGCGTCCGAGAAAGAAGAGCCGACGATCAATGCGTTCATGGCCAAAATCACCGAGTATGGCCGGTCTCATCCGGATTTTGCGCCGATCATGGCCAAGTACCGGCTGAGCACCAACTCGGCCGCTTCCAAGTTGAACGCGGGGGCGCCGGCGGAGGCTCCGGCTTCCGATCTGAAAAAGTAGATTTCCTCAGGCCACGCCGCGTTCCCGCCCGGGCAGCTTCGCCCCGCAGGAGGCGCAGAAGTTGGATTCGGGCGGACAGGACTTGCCGCAACCCGGGCAGTCCACGTGCGCGTCTTCATGCCGGGAGTGGATGATCAGGTTCCGGATGTACGGGATCCAGTTGAAGGCGTACGCAAAGATGAAGACCCAATCCCGGCGTTGAAGCGCGTAAATGAGGAACAGCAGCGACCCGCTCAGGCTCAGCCACCAGAATATGGTCGGCACCACCACCCGTTTCTTCTTCTCGGTGGCATACCACTGAATCAAAAACCGCAACGAGAAAGCGGCGTTGCCCAGCCACCCAATAACCACCCAAATGCTCCAGGCGACCCCGAGGAATTTGCCTCCGGGGAAGATCTGGTGCGTCAGCCAATCCATAGCGGGCGAGCTTAATTCATCGGGCCAAAATCGAAAGCAGGAAGTGGCCGGGCTATTTCTGCGCCGTGCTCCCGCCGATGCCCTGCTTCAAATAGACCGCTCGCGCCGGGAACGCGAACGTGATCCCTTCGGCGTCGAAGCGCTCCTTGATTTTCAGGTTCAACTCCTGCATCCCGGCCTGCTGGGCCGCGCCATCCGTGCCCTTCCAGCAATGAACGACGAGGATGTTCAGTGAGGAATCCGTGAACTTGTTGAAGGTGACCGTCAGATCGGCCGTCATGGGGTGCCCGCGGTATGTTTCGTCCAGGATCTCGAGGGCCCGCCTCACCTTTTCCGCCGGCAGGTCATAGGTCAGCCCGATGTTCATTTCCGTCCGGATATTGGTGCGGCGGGTGACGTTCGTAATGGTGTCGTTCCCCACGGTTTTGTTCGGAATCGTCACGTGGTGCCCGTCCGGGCTCCGAACGCGGGTGCTGCGCAGTCCGATGGACTCCACCGTTCCGGTCACTCCTTCCAGCCGGATCTCGTCCCCGATGCGGAACGGTTTGTCGATGAAAACCGCGACTGCTCCGAACAGATTTGCGAGCGTATCCTGTGCGGCGAGGCCGATGGCGAGCGCGCCAACGGAAAGCGAAGCCAGCGCGCCGGTGATGTTGATGTGCAGGTTGGACGCCGTCACCAGGACCGCGACGATGACCGCGAAGAGTTTCAGGCTCTTGCTGATGACGGGAAAGAGTTGATTGTCAAAGGCCCGATCGCTTCCCGCCTGGGCGCGCTCGCGCCACAGCCCCAGCGCCAGATCGATCAGTTTCAGCATCACGTAGGTCAGTGAGAAAGCCACGGTGAGGATGAAGCCCTTGGCGAGATAGGACTGCGCCGCCGTTCCCCAGTCGAAGATATCAAGGCCGACGTCGAGGAATACGACGAAGGCCACCACCTTGACCGGACCGCGCAGGAGAGGCACCAGCAATTCGTTGAGCTTCGTTCCCGTCTTCTCGGACCAGCGCTTGAGCCGGGCATTGGTCAGAAAATCCAAAAACTTGGAGACATAAAACGCCAGCAGGATGTACAGGAAGGAGGCGAGATATTTCCAGAGGGGATGGCCGAAAAGCTTGTGTTCGCGGAGAAAGGGCACCTCATCCAGCCCAAACGTGAGATAATCCTCGTGTGATTTCAACTCGACCAGGAGCGGGACCGCCTGGCCGGTCCGGTTTGAACCCGCAGCCTTGACCGTGACGCCCGCCGCCGTCGAAATCTTGGCATCGGGGGCGTTCGTGGGTGCGGGTTGGGCCGATGCCCACATCGCCCAGGCCAGCAACGCCAGCAGAATGAACGCGCTCGTGCCGAACAAGCGCTCGAACTTCAACTTCATAGCCGGCGCGAGTATCGGCCAATCCGCCGCCGGCGACAAGATTTCAACACGTCACTCGTTTAGGCCCCAATGATTGTGGCTCGGCGGGTCGAACGGCTCAGTCACGCCCGCAGGGGCGATGTTCGGCCGGTTCCGGAAGGATTGGATGATTCTCTCCGCCGGTTGCGGCATGAGCGGCAGGAAATCCATGTGGAGATGGCGGGCAAAGAGCTGCAAACTGTCGATCGCATGCCCGCTCGAGGCGGATAACATGAACGGTTCGGCGAGGAGCAGGGCCAAAGCTCCCTCCGCCTTGGTCCTCGCCTCGCGGCATCGCTCGAACCAATTGCCGACGGCGGCCGGCAGGTCGTTGCCGTGGGCCGAGAGCAGAATGATGTCCGCGTGCGCCGCGGCTTCAACCGCTTTGCTCGCGGCGGCGGGTTCCGCCAGCTCCTTGAAATTCCAGAAACTAAAATCGAAAACCGGTTCCTCTCCAAACTGTGCCCTCAACCAGTTCGCGGTTTCCATCGCGCGACCCTGCGCCACACGGTCCTCGGACACCACGACAACCCGGCACGCACTGGCCGCCATCGCCGATGCTGCGTCGGCAGCCCTGGATGAGACAGGCTCATTCATCGTTCCAATCGCCCTTTGTTCCAGCCCCAGTCTCCTGCTCGTGCCGGGATCCGGCACGGGAAGATGATTCGGACGGCTTCACCTTCAATCCTCCGACACTAACATCGAACCGCAACCAAAAGTTGCCCACCGCCATTCACAGGTTATTCACCGTGACGCGGCCGTTGGGTCTGGCTGGGATGCTTCAGCCTCCGGCGACAATTCGGACGATTTCCAACCGGTCGCCGTCGTGCAGTTGGCGTTTGGAAAACTCGGACGGAGCCACTGCTTCGCCGTTGTGTTCCACCACCACGCTGCGGGGCAGGAGATTCTGCGCGAGCAGGAATTCCTCGATCGAACACGGCAACGGGCTCTTCACCTCGCGGCCATTTGCGGTAACGGAAGTTTCATCGGCACGCAAATTCGCACCTCATTCAGGCCGTCAACGCCGCATCCCAATCTTTCCACACCGGATCGTAGCCGAGACGGCGTATCAGGTCGGCCACCTCCTGCGGTGAACGTCCGTCGGCGATTTGAAACTGTTCGGTTGCGTTCAGGGGCGCGGCCGTGGTCGCCACCCATTGGCTGGAACCGGCGGCCTCGACTCTGCGGCCCCGGACGGTCTGGTGCAGGTTCTCGCGGCCGGCGCCCGTGTAACCGCCGGGTTCGGTGTGGCTGCCGGCGCTCATGAGCGTGATGCCCAGCCGGACCAACCCGTCGCGCAATTTTGGAGGCTCGCGCGTGGACAGCACGAGTCCCACATCGGGAAACATCAGGCGGAAAGCGCAAACCAGTTGCACGAGATCGCGATCCGACATGTGCGTGAGGGGGTGGAATTCGCCCGCGCACGGTCGCAATCGGGCCAGCGAAATCGTCACGTTCGCCTTCCAGCAGTTGCGCAGCAGGTAGGCCGCATGGGCCGCGACGCTGATGGCTTCGAATCGCCAGTCCGCGAGCCCGTAAAGCGGGCTGATCCCGAGACGCCGGAATCCCGCCGCGTAGGCGCGTTCGGGTGTGCCGAGACGCCATTCAAAATTCCGCTTCGGACCGGCGGTGTGCATCTCCGGGTAAACCTTGCGGTCGTAGGTTTCCTGGTAAACCACCAGCCCGTCCGCTCCCGCCGCGACCAGCGGCCTGTAATCCGCCGTGTCCATCGGCCCGATCTCGAGCGAAATGCTGGGCCATTCCGGGTGCAGTGCGGCGACGCATTCCCGAAGATACCCGTTGGAAACAAACTTGGGATGCTCGCCCGCCACCAGCAGGAGGTTGCGGAATCCCTGGGCCTGGAGCGCGCGGGATTCCCGCAACACCTCGTCCACGGTCAGCGTCACCCGAAGAATCGCATTGTCGCGCGAGAAGCCGCAATACTTGCAGTTGTTGATGCACTCGTTGGAAAGATACAGCGGCGCGAACAGACGGACGACTTTGCCGAAGCGCTGTTGGGTGAGCGTGTGCGCGCGGCAGCCCATGGATTCCAACAGTTCGCCCGCCGCCGGCGAAATCAGCGCGGCGAAATCGCCCAGGGAAACAGTCGGTTTGGCGATCGCCTCGCGCGCGGCGGCGGTATTGGCGGCGCGCGACTGTTTGACCAGCGCGTCCAGCGGCAGAGAATTGAACTCGGCGACAAAGCTCACGGGTTGAACCTACCAGACCGGCCGGCAATGTCGAGCGAAGCAACGTGGCAAACGTTCTGACCCGCCAGGAATTGACGATGTTTCGAAAAGGCTCCGCGCAATGCCGTGGACAGTTCATCCTGGAGCGCCTGGAGTTCGCGATAAACCTTCGCGCTTTTCGAATCCGGGTGGGTGGTTTCCGCCGGATTGGTTTCCACAAACCGGTCCGTGATTTCCTGGATTGAAACTTTTTCGCCCTGCTCGCGCCGCCAGCACCAGAGTGCCTGCAGAGCGGCTCCGTAGGCGGCGCCTTCGCTCACTTTCAAGGTCACGACCTCCTCGTTGAAGATGTCCGCCATGATCTGCCGCCAGACCTTTGACTTCGCGCCGCCGCCGGTGGCGCGGATTTGCGCCGGTTTCACCCCCAGCGCCGCCAGCCGGCGCAAGCCATAGTTCATGCCGAGCGTCACCCCTTCCATGGCGGCGCGGGCGAAATGGCCGGCCTCGAACGTGCGCCGGTTGACGCCGAACCAGACGCCGGTGCCGTCGGGGACGTTCGGGGTGCGCTCGCCTTCGAAATACGGGAGCAGGAGAAGCCCGTTCGAGCCCGCCGGAATCCGCCCGGCCTCGCCGGCGAACTTCTCGTGCGACCACCCGAAATCCGCGCGCACCATTTCCGTTGCAACGGTCACGTTCATGGTACAAAGCAGCGGCAACCAGCGGTTGGTCGAGTCGCAGAAAGCCGCGATTTCACCCAGCGGATCGACCACCGGTTTTTCCGCGCAGGCGTAGATGGTTCCGCTCGTGCCGAAGCTGGCGGTGATTGCGCCCGCGCGCGTGTTGCCGGTTCCGATGGCGCCCATCATGTTGTCGCCGCCGCCCGCGCTCACCAGAATGCCCGGAGCCAGGTCGAGCGATTTCGCGGTGGTCGCCTGCAGGTGTCCGGCCGGTTGGTCGCTCGGGATCAGGCGAGGCAACTTGTCACCCAGGTCCGGGTCGATGGCCTCGACAACGGCGCCCGACCATTTGCGCTTCCGCACGTCCATCAGGGCGGTGCCGCTGGCGTCGCCGTATTCCATCACCCTCTCTCCCGTGAGCCAGAAATTCAGGTAATCGTGCGGCAACAGGACCGTGGCGAGCCGTGCAAAGTGCTTCGGCTCGTGTTTTTTGAGCCAGAGGATTTTTGAGGCGGTGAACCCGGGCAACACCGCGTTGCCCAGCGTCCGGAGGGTCCTTTTAGGTCCGCCGAGTTTTTCGGTGATCTCGTCGCATTCGGCGGCGGTGGACGTGTCGCACCAGAGTTTGGCGGGGCGGATCACCTCGCCGTTTTTGTCCAGCGGGACGAACCCATGCTGTTGGGCGCTGACGCCGATGGCTTTGACTTCGGCGCCGGAGGCCTTGGCCTGGCGCAAGGCGCGGCGCATGGCGCTGGCGGTCGCTTCGCGCCAGGTGTGCGGATGCTGCTCCTTCGCGCCGGCCGGCAGGTTCGGAATCAGATCGTAGGCTTCCGCCGCCGATGCCAGGACCTTCCCGGTATTTGCGTCCACGACGAGCGCTTTCGTGGATTGCGTGCCACTGTCGATGCCAATCACCAGTGTTCTCATAAGTGCATCGCATTAAAGCCAAACTCAGAAATAGCATGGTCCATAATCATTAGGAAGCATTTCCGCCGTTGCGGCCAATTTGAGGTTGAAATTCCGACAAAGGGGCGGCCCGCTTCGCAAACTTCAAGGCATCCGCATGCGTCATCCCTCGCGTGAGTTCGCGCACAATTTCGCGTGTTGTCATCCCGCTTGCCTTGGCCAGTTGAATGGCTGCCGCGAGGTCAGTGTAACGGAGGATTTCAGTTCGACAAACGAACACTGGCCGGCTTCAGCCCATTGGCAGAGTTCCTGTTGCCGGTTCTGATGCCAAAAGCATCTGGATTGTTAGATACGCGCTGTTGCACCACAAGCTGGAAATTATGCGCCTCGGAAACGCATTGGCTTTTCGCGGGTTTCGTGTATTTCGTGATCCCCAATGCGGATGCAGACAAAAGGCAGGCCGGCACGGAAGGTGCCCGGGCGGCGGCGGGCGCCGGCGTTCATGGTGCTCGGCGTCGGTTCATTCGCGCACAGCATCGGGCAGGCTCTGAAAGACGCCGGCGCGGGTGTGGCGACGTATCTGACTCGCAACTACGGTCATTTCCCGCCTTCGCTCGTCGGGAGAACGTTTTCGTGCGAGGCGTTTCCCAGCCCGTGCCCGCTGCTCGAAGAACAGGGCATCGATTGCGTCATCCCCCAGTCGATTGACTGGGCGCAGGCGCCGTGGGCGGAGGAGTTTTTGCGGACCCGGCGGCCTATTTTCAGTCCCACGGGCGAGGCGATGAGGATCGAGCGCGAGCGGGATTTTGCGCGGCGGCTTTGCGCGGATTTCGGGATTCCGTTTCCGCGGGCGTTCGTGGCTTCCAACCGTCTGGAGGCCGAAAAGATCCTGGCCGAACATCCGCAGCCGTTCGTCATCAAGAATCCGCTCTGCTCGCCCGTCAGTCCGGTTCACACCATTGTCTGCGAAACGGTCGAGGACACGCGCGCCTGGCTCAAGCAGGTCAATTACGCCGAGGGCGTGTTCCTGCAGAAATACCTCGG
>Ga0224555_1002089_pt1 | contig 24623 bp, 15 predicted proteins | sample 714S23034metaG_FD_180687 | JGI IMG/M metagenome (GOLD analysis project Ga0224555, IMG submission 180687) | Peat soil microbial communities from Stordalen Mire, Sweden - 717 S2 30-34 | ecosystem: Environmental > Terrestrial > Soil > Wetlands > Peat | place: Sweden: Norrbotten County, Stordalen...
GCCGTGACGCTCAGTGCGGAGAATCCGCTGCTCACACACATCCTGGCAGTCGCCTTCTTCCTGGTGTCGGCGTTCTTCGTGCACAAATCGTTCTATGGCATGAGGATTGAGACCAAGGAAGGCAACTGATTCCTGTCTGGTAACCGCTGCTGACTGGCGGACAACTGAAACGACTCAGCGGCCCCGCGCACTCTCGCGTGGGGCCGCTTTGTTTTGCGCTGGCCAGGAAAGGCTGCTTGGGTGCTATGATGGCTGGCGACATCAATATTCTTTTTGCAGCTCAATCTGTTCCGGGAACTTGCGCGGAAATCCGCGCGGATGTGGATGGATTTCATGCGTATTCACCTTTGTGCAGGCGCGGCTCTGATGCTGGCGGCCTTGTCTTTACTGCCGGCGTGCGCGGCGCAGAAGTTTCAGCAACCCACCAAAGAAGAGCTGCAGATGACCTCGGACCCCAAGGCGCCGGGCGCTCCGGCGGTCTTTCTCTATCGCCAGGAGGAGGCCGACAACCGCACCCATTACGTCGGTGAATACGCACGCATCAAGGTGCTCACCGAGAAGGGCAAGGAGTGGGCTACGGTCGAAGTTCCCTACATCCCCGGATATATGGATCCGCCCATCATCGAGGGCCGCACCATTCATGCCGACGGCACTGTGATTCCCCTGGCCGGCAAAGCCTCCGACCTGCTGGTCTTCAAGAGTCACAACAACCATGTACACGCCGCTGTCTTCAATCTGCCCAGCGTCGAGGTGGGCAGCATCCTGGAGTACAAGTGGAGCCTTCCCATCACCGGCGGAAAAGTCACCGGCGTCTTGTCGGAAGATGAGGATGTCATCTCCGGTATGCTGGCCGGCACAACTCCCGAATGGGAGGTGCAGCAGCCGATCTACGCCCACAAGGAGCACTTCTATTGGAACCCTTACTCCGATCTGGAAACCGGTCCTGGCGGCGGAGGGATTACACATACCATCAATGGGGAAATTGCAAGCTACTTGTTAACCGTGCAGCGCCTGCCTGCGAGAGCCACGGCGACGCGCAGTCCCAAGGGCGACTTCACGCTGGACATCCAGGATGTGCCCGCTTTCGTTCATGAGGCTGATGCTCCGCCGGATGAGGTGATGCGTTATAGCGTGCACTTCTATTGGTCGATCTATAACTCTCCGGATGTCTTTTGGCAGAATGAGATTCAGCGCTGGTCAAAACAGTTGAATGAATTTGCCGGCCAGAGCAATGCAATTAAGGATGCGGCCAATCAGATTACTGCCGCAGCGGCAACGCCCGAGGCCAAGGCGCGCAAGCTCTACGATGCGGTGCACGCCTTGGACAATACGGACTTCTCGCGCGCCAAGACCGAAGAAGAGCGCAAGCAGTTGCATCTCAAGAAAGAGGCGAAGAAGGCGCAGGACGTGTGGAACGAGAAGAGCGGCTCGGGCAACGACATTGCCGCGCTCTACCTGGCCCTGGCGCGCGCCGCGGGACTCAATGCAGACGGGCTTCAGGTGGCCGACCGCAACAGACGCATCTTCGACCGCTCCTTTCTCTCTCTTCAACAACTCGATTCGCTGCTGGTGGTGCTGCACATCGACGGCAAGGACATTTATCTCGATCCCGGCGAGAAGCTCTGCCCCTTCGGCCAGTTGCAGTGGACGCATATGATGACAGGCGGCATTCAGCAGAACGCCAAGGCGCCGGTCTACATGCCGCCCAACGCCACCAAAGACGCCATTACCGCGCACGCCGCCGACCTGATTGTCGATGCGCAGGGCGGAATCACCGGCACAGTCAAAATTCTGATGAATGGCCCAGCCGCGCTCCATTGGCGCCAGCTCAACCTCACCTCCGGCCCGGAGGAGGTCAAGAAGCAGCTCAACGAATCCCTGCCCAATCTGCTGCCGCAAGGAATTACAGGAGAGGTGGACAAGATTCAGGGGCTGGAGACCGCGGAGGGTTATCTTAGCGTTTCCACCAAGGTCTCCGGACAGGTTGGCAGCTCCACCGGCAAGCGCCTGCTGCTGCCCGGCTTCTTCTTTTCCATCGGCGCGCATCCCCAGTTCGTCGCCGAGGAGAAACGCGAGGCCGCCGTCGATCTGCACTACGCCGAGCAGGTGATCGACGACGCGGTCTACCACCTGCCGGCCGGATTCACCGTTGAGAGCGCTCCCACGCCGGCGCAGTTGCCCTGGGAAGGGCACGCGGCCCTGGTGGTGAAGACGGCTCCCGGCGCGGGATCCATCGACATCCGGCACACCTTCCAGCGCGCCTTTGTGCTGCTCGAAGCCAGGGAGTACCCGGCCCTGCGCGACTATTACCAGAAGATCGCCGCCAACGACCAGCAGCAGTTAGTGCTGGTCAAAGCTCCGGGCGCGGCAGGGAATTGAGGGAAGAGGCCGGCCAGTAGCGATTGGAGCTAAGGCCTCGCAGTTCTGAACTGCTCCAGACTCCGCCGCTGCCAGTCCTCGTCATCGAAGTTCTGCGGGTCCAGCCAGGCTTCAAAGGCTTGCTTGCGGGCGGGCCACTCGCGGTCGAGCATGGAGAACCAGGCCGTGTCCCGGTTGCGGCCTTTGAGAATCATGTGCTGGCGGAAGATGCCCTCGAAGGTAAACCCCAGACGTTCTGCCGCGCGGCGCGAGGGCAGGTTCTCCGCATTGCACTTCCACTCGTAGCGGCGGTAGCCCAACTGGTCGAAGACATGGCTGGCCATCAGGAACATGGCCTCGGTGGCGGCGGCGGTGCGCTGCAGGGAGGGCGCAAAGAGGACGTAACCAACCTCGACGACTCCGTGGGCCGGCTCCATCCTCATATAGCTGGCCCAGCCCTCGGCCAAACCGGTCGCGGCCGGTACAATCGCCAGAAAGACGAACCCCGTTGCGGCCTGCTTTTCCTCGATGTGCCGGCGCAGATCGGACTCGGTGGCGAATGGACCGTAGGGTAGCCAGGTCCACAGATCGTCGTGGCCGCGCAAGGCCTCCCAGAGAGCGGCGGCGTGGCGCTCGGCGTTCAGCGGCTCCAGCGTGACGGTCCGGCCGCGGAGCGTGACAGGGCCGGCTAGTGGGACGGGCTTCCAGTCGAGCGGCTCTGAGGCGGGTGCGGACACCCGATCAGTCTATCAGCAGAACTCACTCGGCAATCCTGAGTTGAATGTTCTTCTTACGCAGATTCGTGATGGGTATCACTGCTAGTGTTGCTCTTGCCGAATGACCATGCCAGTTGACATAATCGTTATAATTGGCCGCGATACGCCATCTGAGGTTCCTCGACATGAAGAAGCAGTCTCCAGTTGCCAAAGGCGGGCCGAAGAGTGTGCCCGCATACAAGAACGCTAACCTGACCTCGGCAAAACGCGTCAAGGATCTATTGTCGCGGATGAAGCTCGAAGAGAAGGCCGCACAGATGCAGAGCGTCTGGCTGGAGAAAGCGCAGAAGCTGGTGGACGCGGAAGGCAACTTCGATCTTGCCAAGGCGAAGGCCGCCTTCAAGGATCGTCGCGGCATGGGGCAGATCGGCCGCCCCAGCGACGCCGGCGGCGGCAAGGACGCTCGCGGCATGGCGGAGTTGACCAACGCCATCCAGAAGTTCTTCCTGGAAAACAGCCGCCTGGGCATTCCTGTCGTTTTTCATGAAGAGTGCCTGCACGGCCACGCGGCGCCGGCCGGAACCAGCTTTCCGCAGCCCATCGGCCTGGGCGCAACCTTTAATCCGGAGCTGGTGGAGAAGCTCTTCACGATGACCGCCGAAGAGGCGCGCGTGCGCGGGACGCACCAGGCGCTCACCCCAGTGGTGGACGTGGCGCGGGAGCCGCGCTGGGGTCGCGTCGAAGAGACCTACGGCGAAGATCCTTTCCTGGTCTCGCGGCTGGGAATTGCCGCCGTTCGCGGCTTCCAGGGTGACGCCACCTTCCGCGACAAGAAGCACGTGATCGCCACGCTGAAGCACTTCGTCGGCCACGCCGAGCCGGAGTCGGGCATGAACTGCGCGCCGGCGAACGTCTCAATGCGGGTGCTGCGCGAGACCTTCCTGTTCACCTTCAAGGAGGTGCTGCAAAAGGCTGGAGCGATCAGCATCATGCCCTCCTATAACGAGGTAGACGGCGTCCCCTCGCACGCCAATAAGTGGCTGCTGCGCGACGTGCTGCGCAAGGAGTGGGGCTTCAAGGGCTATCTCGTCTCCGACTACTACGCGATCTGGGAACTGAACTACCGGCCCGACACGCATGGGCATTTTGTGGCTGCGGATAAGAAGGAAGCCTGCGCGCTGGCGGTCAAGGCGGGCGTGAATATCGAGTTGCCCGACCCGGATTGTTACCTGCATCTGGTCGAGCTGGTGAAAAAGGGCGTGCTCAAGGAGCGCGAGCTGGATGAGCTGATTGCTCCCATGCTCTATTGGAAGTTCGAGATGGGCCTCTTCGACGATCCCTATGTGGATCCCAATGTGGCCGAGCGGGTGGTGGGCTCGGATGCCAATCGCGAGCTGGCTCTGACAGCGGCGCATGAGACCATCACGCTGCTCAAGAACGAAAACCAGCTGCTTCCCTTGAACGCCAGGAAGCTGAAGAGCATCGCCGTGATCGGCCCCAACGCCAATCGCGGCCTGCTGGGCGGATACAGCGGCGTGCCCAAGCACAATGTCACGGTGCTCGACGGCATCAAGGCGAAGTTGGGCAAAAAGGTCGAGGTGCTCTACAGCGAAGGCTGCAAGATCACTGTCGGCGGAAGCTGGAACCAGGACGCGGTTCAGGCCAGCGATCCGGAAGAGGATCGCAAGCAGATCGCCGAGGCGGTTGAAGTGGCCAAGAAGGCCGATGTGATTGTGCTGGCTATCGGCGGCAACGAGCAGACCTCGCGCGAGGCCTGGGCGCGCAACCACATGGGCGACCGCACCAGCCTCGATCTGATCGGACGGCAGGATGAGCTGGTTCAGGCGATGCTGGCGCTGGGCAAGCCGGTCGTCGCGCTGCTCTTCAACGGCCGACCGCTCTCGATCACCTCTCTCAGCCAGAGTGTTCCGGCGATCATGGAGTGCTGGTATCTTGGCCAGGAGACCGGCCGCGCGGTGGCCGACGCGCTCTTCGGCGACATCAATCCCGGCGGCAAGCTGCCTATCACCATTCCGCGTTCGGTCGGCCATCTGCCGGCCTTCTACAATTACAAGCCTTCGGCGCGCCGCGGCTATCTCTTCGACGACGCCACACCGCTTTATCCCTTCGGTTTTGGGCTGAGCTACACGAGCTTTGACCTCTCCAATCCGCGCCTGACCAAAAAGAAGATCGCGCGTGACGGCTCAACCCGGCTGCTGGTCAATGTGAAGAACTCCGGCAAGCGCGCCGGAGCCGAGGTGGTGCAGTTCTATATCCGCGATCTGATCAGTTCGGTTACGCGCCCGGTCAAGGAGCTGAAGGGCTTCAAGAAGGTCTTCCTCAAGCCGGGCGAAAGCACGACGGTTGCGCTCGACATCACTCCCGATCTGCTGTCGTTCTATGACATCCATATGAAGTACGTCGTGGAGCCGGGCGACTTCGAGTTGATGGTGGGCAATTCCTCGCAAGACGCCGACCTGACCAGGCTGACGCTCACGGTGACGAAATAAATGCAAGGACAGTACGAATAATCCTGGTTCTGAAGCAAAAAGCGGGTGGAAGTCGATGAGCTATACAAGCATGAAACTCTCCTTCGGAGAAAAATTCGGATACGGCCTGGGCGACCTGGCTGCTAACTTTGTCTTTCAGGCCGTGATGGCCCTGCAGTTGGACTTTTACACCAAGACTTATGGATTGACGCCGGCCCAGGCGGGCACGATGTTTCTCGTGGTCGGGTTGAGTTCGGCCGCATTCAACCCCATCATGGGCGTGATTGCCGACCGTACCCACACCCGCTGGGGCAGATTCCGTCCCTGGCTGCTGTGGACCTCGGTGCCCTTTGGCGTCATCGGCATTCTGACCTTTACGACGCCTAACCTCAATCCTGCCGCCAAACTCATCTATGCCTGGGTCACTTACCTGCTGCTGCGCCTCATCTATGCCGCCAACAACGTTCCTTATGCCTCGCTGACCGGCGTCATGACCGACGATCCCAACGAGCGCAACAGCATCACTTCGTATCGTCAATTCTTCGCCAACAGCGCGGGATTTATCGTGGGTAGCTTGGCTGTTCCCATGGTCGCCTTTCTGGGCCATGGAAACAATGCCTTGGGCTATCAGTTGACCATGGGCAGTTTCCTTGTGCTCTCGGTGATCTTTTTCCTGATCGCCTTCGCTGTATCGAAGGAGAGGATTCAGCCCGATGCGCGGCAAGAAAGCTCCGTGCTCCGCGATCTCGGCGATCTGATCCACAACGGCCCCTGGATCGCGCTCTTCCTGGCGACGGTTTTTTACTTCACCGCGCTGCTCATTCGCGGCAACGTGATGCTGCCCTACTTTGAGAACTGCGCCGGCAACAGGATGTTCTTCAGTTGGTTCAACGGCTTCGGATTGATCGCTCTGCTGGTGGGCGTCACCTGCTCCACGGCCCTGACCAAGCGGATGGGCAAGCGCTCGGTCTTCCGCTGGAGTATGCTGCTGACGGGCATCCTCGCCGCGGCATTGTTCTTCCTGCCGCCCACCGCCATAGTGCCGATCATCGGCCTGGAAGTTGTGCGCCAGTTCTTCTTCGGCTGCTCCGGCCCGGTGCTGTGGGCGATGATGGCCGACGTGGCCGACTACGGCGAATGGAAGACGGGACGCCGCGCCACCGGGACGGTCATCTCAGCGGTGGTCTTTGCGCTCTGGGTCGGCGTAGCCATCGGTGGAGCAATCGCCAGTTGGCTGCTTGATCTATATGGCTACTCATCAACGGCCGCGCTCCAATCAGCCCGCGCTCTCGATGGGATCCGCCTCACCGCATCGGTCTGGTCCGGCGCCGCCTTCCTGGCCGCCGCGGTTTGCCTGCTCTTCTACCGCATCGACAAGAAGCTGAATCTGGAAATCTCCAACGAACTGGCCGAACGGCGCAAGGGCTTCGGCAGCGCCTCGTAAGTCAAACTTCGATCGGCAGGCGGGTTGATTGCGCCAGGAATAAACCCTGGACCATCCAACCTGCCTCATCTGTTTTTTATCAAATGTGTTATCATTCCTGTATATCAAAGGAGGCGATCATGCGCACCTTGGTTGATATTCCGGCGGAAGATCTGGATCTGGTCAACGGTATCGCCAAAAAACTCGACATCTCGCGCGCGGAGTTCGTGCGCCGGGCGATTTCGTTCTATCTGGAGCCGCACCGCTCCGATCCGGCGGCGGGAGCCTTTGGGATATGGCGCGAACGCCCCGTGGATGGCCTGGAATATCAGGAGAGGATTCGCGGGGAATGGTAGGAGCGAAGGTTCTCTTCGACACCAACATTCTAATCGACCACCTGAGCGGCATTGACCGGGCGGCCACCGAGATCGGGCGATACCAAGACCGCGCCATCAGCATCATTACCTGGATGGAAGTGATGGCGGGGAGCAACTCCGAAGACGAGAGCTGCATCCGGGCTTTCCTCACGGCCTTTCGTTGCCTTCCGATTTCCGCGGAGGTGGCTGAGCGAGCTTTCGTCGTGCGAAAAGAGCGAAAGTTGAAACTGCCGGATGCAATCATCCTGGCAACTGCCGAAGCAATGGACCGCCTGCTTATCACCCGGAACACCCGCGACTTTCCCTCGGACGATCCTGGCATTCGGATTCCGTATCGGCTTTGATCGGCGGAATCTCAACGGATGGCTCTGTGCAACTGAGACCGGGCTCTCCTTCGCCATTCGCATGAAAATCCGTCCCCGAATCTCCACATCTGCACATCCCTGCCCCCAATCTGCACCGTTTCCTCGTCTTGCTTCTGGCTCCGGCGAGGGCTAGGCTTGTCTTTGTGACAGGCACCGGCCGGGAAACCTGAGCCTGCACCGGATTTGATGCAGATCAGGCAGCCGGAATCCGCGCCCCGCATGGGCGTTTGCAGCTTTCCACAGGCAATTGCCTTTGTTTGGCAAGTAGATGCCCGGAATGGTAACAAAACACAAGATATTGTGGTTTTTTCTTGACAAGCACAACAGAGAGCGGTATTTTTTCATCTGCGGCTCTAAACGGTTTGGTTCGAAATCCGGTGTGAAAGTTCCACCGGAAGGCCGCTGAGAGAAGAGAACTCGCAGTACTTTTCAATCCCCGATTCCCGTTCTTCGCAAAAGATTTTGCCCAGACCGCTCCAGGCTGCCTTGCGCCGGAGCGGGCCAGAGATTCACACATTTTTAGACTGAGAGGATTTCATGAACGAGCTTCAGTATCAGAGTCCCACCGCCACCCCCCAGGCTTCCCACACCCAGCGGGGACTGATCTTTACCCGCCGCTTCACCACCGAGGGCGTCTCCCCCTATGACGAGCTCCAGTGGGAGCAGCGCACCGCGTCGATCACCGACCAGAAGGGCAACATCATCTTCGAGCAGAAGAACGTCGAGGTTCCGCTGGACTGGTCGATGACCGCGACCAACATTGTGGCCTCGAAGTACCTGCACGGCAAGCTGGATTCGCCCGAGCGGGAGACCGGCGTCCGCCAGTTGGTGAGCCGCGTGGCTGAGACCATCCGCGACTGGGGCCTGACCGACGGCTACTTTGCCACCCGCGAGGATGCGGCCATCTTCCACGACGAGCTGGCGCACATGCTGCTCACACAGAAGGTGGCCTTCAACTCTCCGGTCTGGTTCAACGTGGGCTGCGACCGCCTGGAGCCGGATGCGGAGGGGCAGAACTGGCATTGGGATCCGGCGACCGGCGGCGTGCGCTACTCCGCCACCGGCTACCACAACCCCCAATGCTCGGCCTGCTTCATCAACTCCGTTGAGGATTCGATGAGCGGCATCATGGACCTGGCCCGGACTGAGGCGATGCTCTTCAAATTCGGCTCCGGCACGGGCACGAACTTCAGTTCATTGCGTTCGAGCCACGAAGCCGTCTCCGGCGGCGGCACCGCCAGCGGCCCCTTGAGCTTCATGCGCGGGCTGGACGCCTTTGCCGGGGTCATCAAGTCCGGCGGCAAGACGCGCCGCGCCGCCAAGATGGCGATTCTGAACGTGGATCACCCGGACATTATTGATTTCATTGAGTGCAAGGCCAAGGAAGAGGCCAAAGCCCACTCGTTGATCAAGGCCGGCTACGACGGCAGCGGGCCGGATTCCGAGGCCTTTTCATCGATTTTCTTCCAGAACGCCAACAACTCCGTCCGCGTCAGCGACGAGTTCATGCGCGCCTACGAGAGCGACGGCGACTTCACCACTTACACGGTCAGAGGCCATGAGCCGGTTGCGACCTACAAGGCGCGTGAAATCATGCGCAAGATCGCCGAGGCCACCTGGCTCTGCGGCGACCCAGGAATGCAGTTCGACACCACCATCAACCGCTGGCACACCTGCAAGAACTCGGCCCGCATTTTTGCGTCGAACCCCTGCTCGGAGTATATGTTCCTGGACAACTCGGCCTGCAATCTGGCCAGCTTCAACCTGATGAAGTACGTCTCCCCGGCCGGCAACTTCGACATTCCCGCCTACCGGCACTCCATCTCGGTGGTCATCACCGCGATGGAGATTCTGGTGGACAACTCCGGCTACCCCACCGAGAAGATCGCCCGCAACTCCCACGACTACCGCCCGCTGGGCCTAGGCTACGCCAACCTGGGCGCGCTGCTGATGGCCTTTGGCCTGCCTTACGACTCGGCCGCTGGCCGCGATCTGGCCGCCGCCTTCACCGCCATTCTCAGCGGCCAGGCCTACCTGCAATCCTCCATCGTGGCCGCCAACTGCCCGTCCATCACCTCAGCCACGCCGCTGACAGCCAATGTCGATCGCCAGGGCGGCGCCTGCCCCGGCTTCTACGTCAACCGCGAGCCTTTCCTCGACGTGATCCGCATGCACCGCGCCGAGGTCAACAACATCGGCGCATCGCGCCAGAGCGGCGAGCCCTTCAATGTGCCCCAGCTTGACGCCCTCATCGACGCCAGCCGCGAATGCTGGGATATGGCCCTGGTTTACGGCGAGCGCTACGGCTATCGCAACTCCCAGACCACGGTCCTCGCGCCCACCGGCACCATCGGCTTCATGATGGACTGCGACACCACCGGCATCGAGCCTGACCTGGCCCTGGTCAAGTACAAGAAGCTGGTCGGCGGCGGCATGATCAAGATCGTCAACAACACCGTCCCCGAAGCCCTCTTCAAGCTCGGCTACTCCAGCGAGGACGTGAACGCCATCGTCAGCTACATCGACGCCACTGGCACCATCGAAGGCGCGCCCGGCATCAAGCCCGAGCATCTGGCCGTCTTCGATTGCAGCTTCAAGCCCTCCAAGGGCACCCGCTCCATCCACTATATGGGCCACATCAAGATGATGGCCGCCGCGCAGCCCTTCCTCTCCGGCGCCATCTCCAAGACCGTCAACCTGCCCCAGGAGGCCACTGTCGAGGACGTGGCCGAGGCCTACGCCGAGAGCTGGCGTCAGGGCATCAAGGCCGTGGCCATCTATCGCGACGGCTCCAAGGGCACTCAGCCGCTCAACACCAGCATGGACGACGCCAAACGCGAACCCTCGCCGCTTGACGCCGCCGGCAGCCGCGTGTTGGCCCATCTGGCTGCCGGACAGCCTGCTGCCGACGCCGACCTGAAGGCCCTGGAAGCCAAGGCAGGCGAAAAGCTGGAAGTCACCGCAAAGTCAGTCCTCCTCGCCGAGGCCGCCTTCCAGCGCGCGTTGCATGAGATCGCCAAGGCCGCCGCGGTGCCTTTCCTTCAGCCCTCGGCCGCCCTCGACTCCGCGCCGGACCCAGCCGTTCAGGACCTCAACGGCCCGCCCCGCGCCGTCCGCCACCGCTTGCAAGACGAGCGCGCCTCCATCACACACAAGTTCGCCATCGCCGGCCACGAGGGTTACGTCACCGTCGGCCTCTATCCCAACGGCCAGGTGGGCGAAATCTTCATCAAGATGGCCAAGGAAGGCTCGACCGTCTCCGGCCTGATGGACGCCTTCGCCACTTCAATTTCGATTGCCCTGCAGCACGGCGTGCCGCTCAAGGTGCTCTGCGAAAAATTCGCCCACACCCGCTTCGAGCCCTCCGGCTGGACCGGCAATCCACAGATCGGTTTCGCCAAGAGCCTCATGGACTACATCTTCCGCTGGCTCAACTTGCGCTTCCTCTCCGGCACGCAGCTCTCGCTCTTTGCCAGCCTGACTCCCCATGCCGAGCAACTGCCCGCCCCGCCCACCATGATTCCGGAGAGCGAAGCTGAGGAGGATGAAACCATCTCGCAGGGTCAAATGGCCCGGCTGGCCGAGGAGGTCGCCCGCAGGCTGAGCCAGATCAGCACTTCGGCCACGCATTTTGGCAGTGACAAAGTTGGTGGCGGCGGCATTGCGGCATCCAATGCAGCCGGCTCTTCTTCGGTTTCCGGCCTCACTCCGGAGGCGATTGCGGCTTCGGGCGCAACGACTGCTCCCAGCCTCGCCGACCGCGGCATCTTCCACGCCGCCGACGCGATGAAAGAGATGTACGAGATGGGCGACGCGCCCAGTTGCTCGGTCTGCGGCGCCATCATGGTTCGCAACGGCAGTTGCTACCGTTGCATGAGCTGCGGATCAACCAGTGGCTGCAGCTAGAGCGATTCCGCAACAGCCGGGATTCTGCTACACTAGCAGGAGCGTAATCAAGGGGAAATCGCGCCAGGCCGCGCCCCAGCGATACGCTCCTGCAACCCACGTTCGGGGAGTGGCTCAGCCTGGTAGAGCACCTGGTTCGGGACCAGGGGGTCGGAGGTTCAAATCCTCTCTCCCCGACCATTTTTTTCAATAGCTTGCAGACGAGCGATCCCGGCCTCCTGGGATGAGTCCGGGGGTTCTATTGCCGGATGGTGCGTCAATATTGGATTTTCGCCGCATCCTGGATGCAGCACCATCTACAAGAATATCTACAGTCGGAAATATGAATCCGTTTCACACGCAGACAGACGAGAAGAACACGCTGCGCATCTGTTTGAATTGACATCAGATCGGCATTTTGGCAAGGGACTGCTGGCTGATTCGTTCGGTCGGGAATATCACTGTCAACAAATGCAATTCGCAGGCGCCTCGGACGGAACCTGAGACTCCCATCAGATCAGATCAGCTCCGTCCGCCCGGTGAGACCCAGTTCCTTCACGATCTTGCCCACGTCCTGCGAGTGGTCGCGGTGGGCGATGAGCAGCGCGTCCCCGGTGTTGACGATGACCAGATTCTCGACGCCGACCAGCGCCACGAATTTGTTTGGACTGTAGACGTAGTTGTTGACCGCGTCCAGAGCCATGTGGCCCTGCGTTTCGGTCACGTTGCCCTCGGCGTCGCCGCGCAGGCGCGTCTCAATCTGGTACTCGTAGAGCGAGGCCCATGAGCCCAGATCGTTCCAACTGAACTCGGCGGGGATGCAATAGAGGTGCGATAGGCGCTCGCCCTTGGCCGAGCGCGGCTCCAGCACAGCGTAGTCCACGCTGATGTTCTCGCACTTGGGATAGAGTGCGTGGAAGACCTCGTCGAACTGCGGAGTGCCGAAAGCGGCGGCGATGGCTTCCAGCAGCGGAGCGGTCTCCGGCAGGTGCTCGCGAACCGCATTGGCCAGCGTGCGCGCCGACCACAAAAACATTCCTGAATTCCAGAAGTAGTTGCCCGCCGCGACGAACTCCTCGGCCTTGATCTGGTTGGGCTTCTCAATAAAACGCCGGACGTGCAGCGCGGAGTCGTCCCTGGTGAAGTCAGTGGTCTCGATGTAGCCGTAGCCGGTCTCGGCGCGGGTGGGTTCAATGCCCAGCACCACAATGTTGTCGCCGGCGGCGGCCACGGCGATGGCCTTTTGCAGCGCCTTGAGGAAGCGCGGCTCGTCGGCGATCACGTGGTCGGAGGGAAAGATACCCAGCACCGCGTCGGGGTTCTGGCGCTCGATCAGAAAAGCGGCCAGCCCGCAGGCGGGGGCGGTGTTGCGCGCCACCGGCTCCTGCACAATCTGCCCGGCGGGCACGCCCTCCAACTGGTCGGCGATTTCGTGGGCCAGGTACTCATTGGTAATGACCCAGATCTGCTCTGGTCCGGCGATGGGCTTGAGGCGTTCGACGGTCTGCTGGATCATGGAGCGCTCGCCGTCCAGGGCAAGAACCTGCTTGGCGTGGGCGCGGCGAGAACGAGGCCAGAAGCGTGTTCCGCTACCTCCAGCAAGTATCACAGGGCGAAAATCCATCGTCTTATCCATTGAAAGCCAATCCTACCTGAGAGAGATAACGTTTGCAAAGAGGCGAGCGAGAAAATCGCAAAAAAGGCAGCTTTGTATAAGCAATGCTGCCCTGCAATGATTAGACGTTTCCGGGGTCGCAACCGCTCCAGGGCCATTTGGCCGAAAAAATCGACCTTATCCACAATATGCGGTTTGCCCGGCGCAGTGCATGCTCTCGACGCGGTTTTCACTGCGCCACACGGCATCTGTGCCGGATACGAGCTTCGAACTCGATTCGCAATGCGGTGTTGGTTTTCGGAATATGATACAGGCGGTCAAAGATCATTAGATGCGCTGGAGAAAATTGATATATTAATATTGAGATAATCTTGGGTAGAGATACCTTTTTTATTTGCTTTCCTATCCGGATTGCAGCGTACCTGTGTCAAAACGCCGGCTTCTGGCCAAATTAGGCGTTGGCAGAGGGAATTACAAAGCTAAAGACATGTATTCAGGAGAGATCGATGAAAAAACTTGGACTTTTAGGAGTCGCCTTTGCCTTGGCTCTTGCGGCTGCGCCTATCGCTCAGGCAGATACCTACAACTTCAGCTACACCGACAGCGCGAATGGAATCACGCTGAGCGGCGACCTGACCACCGACACCAGCAATAACATCCTCAGCGTCACCAATGCCATCTACACCGACACGGCGACCGGACTTAACGGCGCAGCGACCCTGGACACCGACACGACGGATTTGAATAATGCCGATGCTAACAACGTGTTTTATCCGGCGGGAAATGCATACCTGGATTTCTACGGCATACTACTTGAAGTGGATGGGGGCTATGTCAACCTCTTCAGTGATGGTGGCTATTTGGATAACGAATATGCTCCAGCATCTGATCTCGCGAATGAAAATAACTACCAAACCACTGCTGGCGGCACCTTCACGGCAACGGATTTGAGCACCACAAGCGCCACGCCGGAGCCGTCCAGTTGGCTGCTGCTGGGCAGCGGCTTGCTGGGGTTGATCGGGATTGCTTATCACCGCAGGTCAGCATCTTCAGCCGTTTCGAGCTGGTAGACAGATTCGGGATGCAATCATGCCGGAGGGTGCAGCGATGCAGCCCCCGGCATGATTGCGTGTGCTGCGTGACGAACCTGGAAGATTTTCAATGTTTTTGCAAGGCGAGGTAGCTGGTCTCCCACCCTTGCGACAAAAACAAGAACGTCGAAGGATGGGGCACCAAGTCTTTACACAATCGCTGAAAACGCCTACGCCAGCTTGGTGAGGAACTCCGCCATCCGTCGCGTCCCTTCGTCGATATTTTGCTTGGTCACCGGGTAGGAGAGGCGAATGTGCTCGGCGGTGCCAAAGGCCTCGCCGGGCACGGTGACCACATGGGCCTCATGGAGCAGCCGCGTGGCCAGCTCCGTCGCCGTTTTTATGCCGCCCTTGCCCAGGTAGGCGCTGATGTTCGGGTAGACGTAGAAGGCGCCTTCGGGCTTGGTGCAGGTAACGCCGGGAATCGCGGTAACTTTGGTCAGCATATAATCCCGCAAATCGATGAACGCGGCGCGGAACTCCTTGACGCACTCCTGCGAGCTGGTCAGAGCTGCGACGGCGGCTTTCTGCACAAAGCTGGTGGCATTCGAGGTGCTCTGCGATTGCAGCTTGCTGAGATTGGCCGTCACGGCCTTGGGGGCCAGCGCGAAACCCGCCCGCCAGCCGGTCATCGCATAGGTCTTGGAGAGCGAGCCGAGGATAACAATGTGATCCTTGGCCCAGGTGAACGAGCCGCCGCTGACCGGCTTGCCGGCATAGTTCAGGTAGGCGTAGCACTCATCAAGCAGCAGAAAAATCCCGCGCTCGTGGGCCAGATGAACGATGCGCTCCAGATCCTCGGCGGAGACTACCGAGCCGGAGGGGTTCGACGGCGTATTGAGGATGATCGCCTTTGTCTTTGGCGTGATGGCCTTCTCAATGGCGTCCGCAGTGACGCGGAAGTTCTCCGCCTCCTGGGTTTCCAGTAAAACGACCTTGCCGCCGGCGTACTGGATGATGTCCTTGAAGCTGACCCAGTAGGGCACGGGCAGGATCACCTCGTCGCCGTGATCGACAAGGATTTGGACGGTGTTGAAGAGCGCCAGCTTGCCGCCGGTGGTGAAAATGGCCTCGTCGATCGCGTAGTCGGAGCCGAAGTCGGCGGCGTGGCGATCGACGATGGCCTTGCGCACGTCGGGAATGCCGGGCACGACGGTGTAGCGCGAGAAGTTGGCCTCGATGGCGGCAATGGCCGCGTCCTTGATGTGCCGAGGCGTAGGGAAATGCGGCTCGCCGGCGCCGAAATCGACGAGATTGGCGCCCTGGGCGCGCAGTTTGGCGGCCTCCGCGGCCACGGCCATGGTTGCGGAGACCTCAATCCGGCCGATCCGGTCGGCAAAAATCTTGGGAGAAGAGCTTGCGGTCGTCATCATACTTCTATTTTTACAGATTTTTGGGCGGGGGCAAAATCGTTTCGGGGAAAAAGTCTATGAGCCTTTCTGGCGTGTCCAAAAACAGCTTTCCAAGTAGTGCTGGCCGCTGCTTCTCCAGCGTCTACCACAACTCAGCTGCCAATCACCTCAGGCGGCCAGCCTTTATCCATGGTAGGCGAGGCAGCATGAATCTATCTGAGCTCTGGCCCTCAACCATTCTGGCAAGACAAGCGGCGCTCACGCACCGCCCGGGGTTGGTGCGCCTTGACAAACCTGCGTCTTTATCGAGAGCCACACGCCATCGGCGCGCGATAGAATTCAGGCTGAACACCTGAGCCTGGGAGGAACACGATGAAGACACGTCTAGCTGCGCTGCTGGCGATTGCATTGGCCATGGCCGTTCTGCCCGCACGGGCAGAGAAGCCGCTGAAGGATTACAGCTTCATCCGCGGTGTCAATTACGGCATGAACGGCGACCAGGCGGTGCTGGAACGGGATCTTGGCTACGCCAAGCGAATCAACCTGAACAGTACGCGCATCTGGCTCGGCTATCGGTTCTACGAAAGGGATCCGCAGGCCTTCATCGCGCGGCTGAAGAACTTCATCCAGACCTCGCACCGGATGGGCTTCACCACCATGCCCATTCTCTGGAATGGAAATGACATCGATCCGGCGACACTGAAGCCCGAGTTCCGTCCGCGGGGCGATGCCTATGTCAAGGCCGTCGTCGAGGCCGTCAAGGACGAGCCGGGCCTGCTGATGTGGGACATCATGAACGAGCCGGTGACCAATGATTACGTCATGAAGGCGACAGGCGAAGAGAAGCAGCAGCACATCGCCGAGATCACCGAGTTCGTCCGCTACTACCTGACCTACGTTCGCAAACTGGACCCGGTGAACGCGCTCACGGTAGGGTATGAGTTCTCAAGCCAACTGGACGTCGCGGCGGACCTGGAGGACGTGATCAGCTTCCACGACTACACCGTGCGCCGGTCCACGATCGAACACGCATACAGCGTGGCCGAGGAGGTCGCCAAAAAGTACAACAAGCCCATCCTGAACACCGAGACCGGCTGCATCGGCCGCGCCAATCCATACGACCTGGTGCTGGAGATTGCCGCCGAGCACAAGACGGGCTGGTATCTGTTCGAACTGATGATTCAGGGATACTGGGGCGAGATTCACGGTATCTTCTATCCGGATGGCACAGTGCGCGATCCTTCGACCGTCGCGGCCATCATGGGCTTTTACAGAAACCGCGACTTGAACACGATCATCAAGCCGGCGCCGAACCGGGAGGGCCAGGCAGAAAAGGCGCTCAAGGAGTTGGAAGAGGCTCTGAATATGAAAGATGACCACCCTGTCTTCGGCGCCAGCCTTCATGGGGCCGCGCAGACGGACAAGATTCTGGATGCCGCGGAAGAGGCGGCGAACCTGCTGGAAGCCGCCGAGATGGTTCCCATGTATGTGCCTCCGACCGCGCAGATACGCTATTGGCGCGAGCAGCCGCCCGAAAAGCGCGACCGGGAGGCGATCCGCAAATTCGCCTATGAACTGGGTCAGGAACTGAAAAAGAACTGCCAGATCTACTAAGATACGGGCGGCGTGAGCTTGTTGCCCGCGCCGCCGAAGGAGAATAGGCTGATCTTCTTTAGAACTCCGCGCGGAGTGAGATTTGACCGGTACGCGCACCGCCGAAGTCAGAGCTGATACTGCTGGAGATGAGTCCGAAGCTCGGCGAACTCAGGTTCATGTTGGGATCGCCGAGGTTGGTGTGGTTGAGCACGTTGGTAAACGTGCCTTCCGCCTTCACCCTGAAGCGATCGGTGAGCAGGAAGGCCTTGCTCAGGCCGGAGGAGAGGTTGAAGAGGCCAGGGCCTGGGACCGAGCCAACCTGGCTGTTGCCGAAGCGGCCGATGGGCAGCGGAGCCGGGCCATTCGCTTTGAAGGTTCCATTCAACTGCGGAGTGTAGCCCGAGCCGGTGGTGCAGGGATTGCCGGCCGTCCAGGTGGAGTCGCCGGGGCAGGCAAAGGCGGCGGCGTTGATCCAGTTGAGACGGTTCTTGCCGGATGGGCTAAGGCTGGCGCTGGCGACGCGGTCGGCGTGCTGATTGCGATGGCCGCCGTCGAACTCGCCGGTACCATTGCCATACGAACCGTCCAGCCCCGAACCGGTGCCGGAGGGATCGCCCTGTCCATCCGGGAAGTACGGCGTTTCAAAGGGGCCGGTCTGCGCGGTGAGGATGGAGGAGAAGCGCCATCCGCCGACGATCAGGTCAGCGGCGCGGGGGATATTTGCGCCGAATTGCTTGCCGCGTCCGAAGGGCAGGTCATAGAGCAGGGTGGTGTTCCAGCGCAACCGGCGGGTGCCATAGACATTGCCGAAGTCCACATGGCGGTCGAGGATCGAGGTGGCGCGCTGGCCGCCGCCTTCACCGCCGAAGCCGGAACCGGCTGGTCCCTGGTTGTCGGCCAGCGCTTTGGCCCAGGTAAAGCCGGAATGGTATTCGAGGCCATTTTGCAGCCGGTGGCTGGCTTCCAACTGGAGCGAGTTGTACTTCTCGTTGGCGCCGGTGGCGCGGGTGTTGATGCGGCCCCAGTTGGGGAAGAGGCGGCTGCTAATGGGCGCGTTGAAGGCCGAGACGGTGGTGGAGAAGGGAAGTGTATTCTCATCCGGCGCCCAGACCAGTTGATGGGTCTCGGAGCCGATGTAGGAGATGCGCGCCGCGTAGCCGGAGCCGAAGTCGTGGTCGATGCTCAGCGACCACTGTTCGGTGTAGGGGTCCTTCCAGTTGGTGCTGTTGGCGGTGCCAAAGTAGTCCTGGCCGTAGTTGGTGGTGCCGCCCGCGCTGCCAGCGCCCGCGTAGATCGCCGGCCACTGGTAGCCGATGGCGTTGGTGGCGGGGTTGTAGGAGTTCTGATACTGCTCGGTCTGCGCCTGCACGGTTCCGGTGAGGGAGTAGAAGCTGGAGCCTAGCATATTGATGTTGTATAGACCCATGCCGCCGCGAATCGCCCACTTGTCGTTAGCGAAGGGACGGTAGGCAAAGCCCAGCCGGGGCATGAAGCGCAGGTGCGGATACTTCTTGAGTCCCACCGGGTAGCCTGCCGCATCGTTGCCGACCACCTGCATACAGGGAGCGCCGTTGACGGTGGCAGTATTGGTGGCGGTCACGCCGTCCGGATCGCAGGCGTTGGCGCTGGCCAGGAAGGACTGGGCCAGCAGAGCCTGCTTGCCGGTGGGATAGATGACCCGGCCGGCGCCAGGCACGCTGGGATCGAAGTTGCCAATGTCGCCGTACTTGTCGTAGTAGCCGGGATGCAGCTCATAGCGAACGCCGTAGGAGAGCGTCAGGCGCGAGTTGAGCCGCCAGTCGTCCTGGCCGTAGAAGTGGTAGTGTGCGGAAATGCCGTCGTTGTCCTGCTTGACCACATCGTAGAAGGTTTCATAGGGAATGCCCAGCAGGAAGTCGGCGAAATCGACGCCAGTGAACATACCGGCGCTGCCCTTGGTGTTGAACTGATAGGTGCCGTAGTTGTCCGAGCCGTTGAAGCCCAGCGGGGTAATCGCCTCCAGGGTTTGGATGTTGAGGCCGAATTTGAAGGTGTGCCTGCCCTTGGTCCAGATCAGCACGTCGCTGTAGTCGTAGGTGTTGGACTTGGTCAGGCTGGTGAGGCGGTCGGCTTTGAGGCTCTGGATATTGTTGAAGTCCATCTCCGGAATGCCGTTGTAGAAGAGATTCTGCAATCCCTGCCAATTCTGCGCGGTTGTCCAGGCCGCGCCATTGAAGCTGTCGCTCTGGCCGTTGGTGTAAAGCGTGTAGCCGAAGCCGCCTTCGTTGATCAGGTTCGGCGTGATTGTCCAGTTGGTGTCGATCTTGAGCGCCCGGTTCTGGCTGGTGTTGAGCGCCGAGGGAACCAGCAACTCCTCGGGCTGGCTGGTGGGGAAGTTCTTCCAGGTGAACTTGCCCCAGATGAGGAACTTCTGGTTGGAGCCGAAGTACTGGTCGCCGCGCACGTCGAACTGGTTGGAATGGCCGCTGGCGTCCACATTGGCCTGATAGTTTGCGACGCCGTCATCGGTGTAGGCCGTTGGATCGCCGATATTCGGGTCAGGATAGAACTGCTTGAGGGTGCTGACGGCGATGGCGCTGAGCGGCGATGTAATCTTCGTGCCGTAGCTCGCGCCAGTGAAGGGATTGTTCAGGGCGGTGAAGCCGGTCGAGGTGTACTTGGAGAAGTCGCCGCTCTTCATCAGCGTGCTGGGCACTTTCTCGTTGATGGTCTGTTGTGCCGGATGACGCCAGCCCTCGTAAGCCCCGAAAAAGAAGCTCTTGCTGTGGCCGTTATAGAAATGCGGGATGACAACCGGGCCGCTGACGCTGCCGCCAAAGGTGTTGCCGGTGACGCTGGGCTTGGTCTTGGTGGTTGGGTAGGTGTAGGCGATGGCATCGAACGACGAGTTCTGGTAATACCAGAATCCCGAGCCGTGCAGCGTGTTGGAGCCGCCCTTGGTGGTGACGACGACCTGGCCTGGGTTGCCGAACTCGGCATTGGCCAGCACGCCGTCAGCGCGAATCTCGGAGATCGACTCGGTCGAGGGGAAGGCGTCGCCGATGAAGTTGCCGCCGGTGGCGCTCTTGGTGGTCACGCCGTCGATGGTGACATCCACCTGGTAGGGAAGCGCGCCTTGCAGCGAGATGCCGGAGGCGTCGGCCTGCATGCCGGGCAAGGTTCCCAGGATCGCCGAGGCACTGGTGCCGCTGAAGCTGGCGCGGGTATTGACGGGAAGATTGTCCGCATCATCGGTGGTGAAGATGCCGCTGATGGTGGGCGTGTCGGTCTCGATGGCGCTCACCGAGTCGCCGTTGACACGGACATCCTGCTGGACCCGGCCAATATCGAGCGTTACGTCCAGGCGAAGGTTTTGGCGAACGCTCAGAACAACGTCCGTTGCCGACCACTTCAGAAAGTTAGGAGCGGAAACCTCCACCGTGTAGCGGCCGGCTTTTGCATCGACAAACCGGAAGTCGCCCACATCATTGGTCTTTACGGTGCGGACCGTGCCCTCATCCGTGTTGGTCAATTTGACGGTTGCGCCCGGAACAACGGCGCCCGTCGTGTCTTTGACAACGCCGATAATCGCGCCCTGGGTGGCTTGCGCCCAACCGTGCGAGCAGGACAACGCGAGCGCCGCCATCAAGCAGAGGGTTACGAATGGACCGCGCTGAATTCGCTGCCAGAGAAGATATGCCTGGTTATTCATAAATCACAGCCTCCGAAATTGCATCAGTTGAGTTGCCAGAGAAAGAGGATGGGGGACGTGAAGTCAATCGCCTGTATGTAACCAGCACAGAATGACTTATGCAAAAGCGGCAATGGACACACACGTCATCCGGGCAGACTTCCTGCGCAAGACAATTTACTCTCTGCCTGGAATAAGTGTTTATAGACAATCCCCCACTGCCGGCCGCCCTCCTGTGCATTGAATCCAAAGGAGCAGCGACGCTTTCAGGCTAGGGTGATTAAGTTACAGTGCTATCAATCTGGAGTTACAAAACTAAGAAATCAATCGTCGTCTTTATGCTTATGAAACTTGCCCGCGGATTTCTCAACCTCTTTGCGGATCTGGTCGGCGTCGTCCATATCGCGCAGAGCCGCTGCCTCTTCCTTCGTCTTCGGCTTGGCGAAGCGCGCCTTGGCAGGCACGAAGACTTTGGGATCCGCCGGCTGCGGCACAAACGGTTCCAGATGCGGCCGCTCCGAGAAGATGCCTGTGATCTCGCCGGCCAGCGCATCCTCCAGATTCATCGGGCTCAGACCCAGCAGCTCGTCGATGGTGCGTGTAATGGAACCCATGCTGGTGTGCTGGTGCGAAACCGCGCCCGGTTTGACCCATGGGCTGGCCACCAGCAAAATGCTGCGATGAGCATCCATGTGGTCTACCCCTCCCTGGGCATCGTCTTCGGTCACAAACAGTGCGGAGTCCTTCCAGATCGCCGTCTTCGTCAGAAAGGCCACGATCCGGCCCAGCGCCAGATCGTTGTCGGCGACAAACGAGGCGCGGTAGGAGTATCCATCTGCTGGGCGCGGGGCGGCCGTGTGGTCGTTGGGCAGGCGAATCACAATCAGCGCGGGAACCTTGCCGCGGGCCAGTTTCCGCCGGAAGTCGCGCTCGAACTCCGTGGCCCGAAACTGGTCGGGAATGCCCAGGTTGAAGGTGGGGTAACGGCGGTCACTGAACTCGAAGACAGGCCGGGGCGCAGGCGCGTTGAGAAAGAGCCGATGGCCCTCCGGCGCGGAGCCGTCCATCTCGTCGCTGCCTTCCAATTCAATGCCTTCGCCGTAGTTCAGCACCTGCCGGCCGCCCGCCACAATATGCTCCCACAGCGAGCCAAACTGCGGCTCATCTTCCGGCATGGGGGCATCCGCGCCGCCAAAGAGCGCTCTGCGGCCCGGTTGGGGCGCGCCGGCAAACTCCTTGCGACGGCCACCGTAATTCGAGGTCCAGGCAGTATTGAAAAAAGGTGTGGGATTGATGCCCATCACCCAGCGGTGCCCATCTGCCGACACGTCGCTATCGACGAAGAAGTTGTCGCTCATGGCGAATTGGCCAACCAGCGCGTGCAGGTTGGGGGTCACCTTGAGGTGGGTTGCGGATTGCCGCTCTTCCGCCCAGCCGTCCAGGCCGTAGCGGGCAAGCGCCGGATCGCCGTTGGCGCCTGCCACGTCGCCAAGCACCTCGTCATACGTGCGGTTTTCCCTCACTACTAAAAAGCAATGCTTCAGCCGGGGCAGCGGCGAACGGTTGGCAACAGCCGCCAGGTTGGACTCCAGCACCGTCTGGGTCAGATGCTCGGCCGGAGGGAGGTTGCGAAGCGAAATGACGCTCAGGCTGCCGTACTCAAGCGATCCAATGTAACTGGGAGCGTTCGGATTGTGCTGCTTGCCACCGTTTGGTCCCGCGCCCTTCCCCTTGGTGTTCACCACGTAGAGAGTCTCTCCATCAGGCGAGAGATCCACGGCGGAGGGATTCCAGCCCACAGGAATCTGCTCAATGAGTTTCATCGACACGATATCCACTACGCCGACGGCATTGATGCCCGCCTCGGCCACATACAGGCGGCCGTCGCGCGCCACGACTCCGCTGGGCATGACGCCGCGCAACGGGCGGCCCTCGCTGTCTTGAAAGCGCTTTCCGGTAAAGGGAGAAAGCGCCACCTGGGCCAGCAGCCGGCTTCCATCCGTGCTCACTTTGACCACAGCATCTTCGTGCGTCAGAGCCACATAGACTGCATCTACTTCCGCCGCCACTCCACTGGGAGCCGCGCCGCCCAGGGTTTGGCCGCTGACCTCGGTAATCCTGGTTCCCAATCGAAGTTTGGCCGTAACAGCGGGGTGATCGCGCTTCCGCACATCGTAGGTCCAGAGCGAACTGCCCATGTCGGAGTTCTCGTCGCCCAAGCCGGGAATCCGCCTGCCCTCGACAACCACTCCCTCGCGCGCCTCCCTGGACGGATAGCCGAAGGGCGGAAAATGCAACCCTGTGGCCAGCGGTTCCTTCGCACTGGCCCCAGGAACAGCAGTGTACTCAAACAGTCCCGTATTGGTGACATAGAGCCGTGATCCATCCGGAGAGAGAGCGAGTCCAAAAGGGTAACGCCCGGTCGGAATCGAGGCGATCCGCTCCATCTTCGCCGCGTCCACCAACACCACTCGCCAATTGCCCTGGTCGAGCGCGTAAAGCGTCTTGCCGTCGGCGGAAACAACCAATGTCGCGGCAAAGCTGCCTTCAAACTCGCCCCCCGCTGTACTGGAAGCCGCCACCTCCCCATTCAGAGAAACCTCACCGGCAGGCTGCCAATCACTGGTTCGATAGGCTCGAATCTTTCCCGAGTCCCCGGTGGCGACGTAAAGTAACGCTCCGTCAGGCGAGTAGGCAAGCCCCGCATGGACCTCCACCGCTGGATCGTTGCCGGCGCCGGCAGGCATGCGCCGCACCGCCGGAGTGGATCCAGACGGCTGATCGATTACATTCAGAGCAAAGGGAAACCCGATCGAAGGCACGGCAATCTCCGCGCCATCCGCACGCACCGCCAGAGCAAATGGGTAAGGCGCCAGCGGAATCCAGTTGCCCTCCGGATGGATTGCGCGGCCATTGGGCAACACGGCGCTGACCCCGGTCTGCGCTGACGCAACCGAACCCGGCAGTAGTGCCGCGGCACAGAGAATCAATGGAAGCAACCAACGTAGAATCATCTTCTTCAATATGCAGATTGTAGATGAATTCTATGTTACAATGGAATGAAAACCGTCTCCGCCGTGTAAACAAACCGATCAACAACAATCTGAAAATAGACTACGAAAAACAAGATAAGGAACCTTTGATTAAGTCATCCAACTGCACCGTGCTTGCATCTGATAGCATATTGATGGAGGTTGCGATGCGCCAGATTTCATTTGCCTGCCAGCCGAGTTTTGAATAGCATGCGCGGCCCAGCCGCCGGGAGCAGATTTTGCTGACGATGGAGTCGGTAGTTCCTGGTGAGAGTTGGAAGCGCTGATCAGCCGTATTATCCCAAGGCGTGCAACGGCCGCCAGCCTGTGGGCTTGTCGATCATGCTGCGCATTTACTTTTATGCAGCACTGGTTCAATCTCTCCGATCCCGGCGGCGATCATGTCGGGATCGGAAAGAGTTGCGGCGTCCTCCAGGCTGTCGTCCTTGAGCCAGAAAAGTCCAGGTTTACTTTGTCGCGTTTGGCCAGGTCGTCAAAGATTATCTTTGCCTGAATCGGTGTCCCGCTGATTGAGTCCTTAAAGTTCTGTAGAAGCGTCTGATTGGTGAGCGTGAGCGAGCCATCGGTTCGATTCCTTAGGATGTTGTTTACCAAGACGACATTTCCAAGGAGGATGAGACAGATGGCTCGCAA
>Ga0224555_1002090_pt1 | contig 24594 bp, 19 predicted proteins | sample 714S23034metaG_FD_180687 | JGI IMG/M metagenome (GOLD analysis project Ga0224555, IMG submission 180687) | Peat soil microbial communities from Stordalen Mire, Sweden - 717 S2 30-34 | ecosystem: Environmental > Terrestrial > Soil > Wetlands > Peat | place: Sweden: Norrbotten County, Stordalen...
GCGGAGATAATAGCATACATGGCGGCGGCCAGCTTTATTTTTTCAGAATATAATTACCTGGTCAGCCTTGCGGACCCGGTTTTTATAATGATATTCTGTTACCTGAGCATAAGCACGTACAAGATAACCGTCGAAGAAAAAGAAAAGCACAAAATAAAAGCCACATTTTCCAGGTACGTCTCACAGAACCTTGTCGAAGAACTTTTGAACAGGGAAATAAAGCTCGGTGGCGAAAAAAAGGAAATATCCGTGCTTTTCTCCGATATACGCGGGTTCACATCAATGTCCGAAAAAATGGAGCCTGAAAACGTGGTGGCTACCTTAAATGAGTACCTTTCGGAGATGACCGACGTTATCTTTAAAAATAACGGCACGCTGGATAAATTTATCGGCGATGCCGTAATGGCTCTTTTTGGCACGCCGGCTTTTTACCCGGATCACGCTCTGCGGGCAGTGAGGACGGCTTTTATGATGAAGGACAGGCTGGAAAAGCTGAATGAAAAATGGAAGGGGCAGGGTAGGCCGACGTTGAAAATCGGCATCGGAATCAACACGGGCGAGGCGATTGCGGGCAACATGGGGTCGCTCCAGAGGATGGAATATACCGTTATAGGGGACACGGTTAATCTGGCTTCAAGGCTAGAATCGCTCAATAAAGAGCTCGGTACGGAAATTATTATAAGTTCGTCAACCTATGAAAAGGTGAGGGATTATGTGAAAGTAAGGCAATTTACGGGTATTCATGTTAAAGGCAAGGAAGAAACGCTCGTTGTGTATGAAGTAACCGAAGTTTTATGATATGAAAAGCGGCAGTAATTGGCTTGAAAACATGGAAAATCTGATAAAAACTTGATAAATATCATATTAATATCTGGAAAAATCCAGAATTTGTAGTAAAATTAAACAATAAACAGTTTTGTTTAAAGATGAAAAAAAGGGCTTAATTGCCTTCAGGAATGTTGTATCTATTAAAAAGCAAGTAAGACTGGTAAAAGAGTAAACAAAATAAAAGCGAGCATGGTGAAATTGGCAGACACACAGCCGTGCGCGAGGTAGTTTCGAGCGCTACGGATGAGTGTCTGAAGACTGGTAAAAGAGTAAACAAAATAAAAGCGAGCATGGTGAAATTGGCAGACACGCCAGACTTAGGATCTGGTGCCGCAAGGCGTGTGGGTTCAAGTCCCTCTGCTCGCACCAAAATTTCTTATTATACTTTATACTAAAAGGGCGGTTTCCGCCCTACACCATTAAGGAGGAACAAGCGTTATGAAGTGGGAAGTTAAAGACGAGAAGAACTGCAGAAAAGTGATTGAAGTGGAGATTGAAAAGGAAAGGGTTGACTCTGTTTACAATAAAATATTCGAGTCATTCAAGAACAACGCACGCATCGAGGGCTTCAGAAAAGGCAAAGCGCCGGAATCAATGATAAAAACAAAATTTTCAAAGGATATTGAGGAAGAAGTAATGAAAGAGATAGTTCCCGAGACATATAACGAAGTCATGAAGGAACTTGACCTGAAAATAGTGACATATCCGATGCTGCAGGAAGTAAAGCGCGACGGGGATGTTGTCAAATACAAGATCGTCGTGGAGGTAAATCCCGTTTTTGAACTTAAAGATTATAAAAAAATTAAGATCGAAGACAGGAAACTCAAGGAAGTAACGGATGCCGACGTGAACAGGGAACTGGACCGCGTCAGGCAGTACCGCGGCAAGCTTAAGGACTCGGACGCATCCGAGGTAAAGGAAGGCCATTATGTGACCATTTCAATGGCCGGGTTTGTTGACGGCAAGGCCGAACCTTCCATGACAAGCGACTCGCAGTTCATCCGTGTCGGGGCGGGGGCCATGATAAAGGATCTTGAGGACGGTTTGATAGGATTAAAGCCCGGGCAGGATAAGGATATTAATGTAAAGTTCCCGGACGATTACCGCGAGAAAAAATTTGCGGGCGTGCGCGCCCTGTTTAAGGTGAATTTAAAATCCATAAAGGAACTTGAGCTTCCCGAGATGACGGACCAGTTCGCAAAAGAGGTCAGCGGCAGGGAAACGGCGGCGGAGCTTAAAAATCTTATAAAGGAAAATTTGGTTAAGCAGGCCCTTGATGAGGTCAAGAATTTCAAGGTGGACCAGGTCATTGGAAAACTCCTTGAAATGCATAATTTCGAACTTCCGCGCGGGCTCGTCGACGAGGAGATAAACAACATAGTAAGCCGCTACCAGAACAACCTTACCCAGCAGGGGCTTAATTTAAAGGCCGTTGGAATGACCGTTGAGGATTTACGGGCGAAGTCGGTTCCGCAGGCGGAAGCCAATCTGCGCATGATATATGTGCTCAGGAAAATAGCCGAAGCGGAAAAAATAGAAGTTTTAGACCCGGATGTTGAAGTCGAGATAAGGAAGATAGCCGCCGAGACGAATGACAACCCGGAAAATATGATAAAACAGGCAAAGGCGCGGGGCAACTGGGACGCCTTAAAGGCAAAGCTTCTTGAGGACAAAGTCGTGGAGTTCCTTGTGGCCGCGGCCGCAAAATAATCAAAAAAGGCGGGAGAATCATATGAAAAGCAAAGAAGAGACCAGAATGAACCTTATTCCCATGGTCGTCGAACAGAGCGACCGGGGAGAGAGGGCCTATGATATATTTTCCAGGCTGCTCAAGGAACGTATAATATTTATCGGAACTCCCATTGACGATGATGTCGCCAACCTGATAATCGCGCAGCTGCTTTTTCTTGACGGCGAGGATTCAGGCAAGGAAATATCAATATATGTAAACAGCCCGGGCGGAGTTGTCAGCGCGGGGCTGGCCATATATGACACGATGCAGTATATTAAATCACCCTGCACCACAATCTGCGTCGGGCAGGCAGCCAGCATGGCCGCCGTACTTTTGACCGCCGGTGCAAAAGGCAAGCGTTACGCGCTGCCGAATTCGCGTGTGCTGATACACCAGCCTATGGGCGGGGCGCAGGGACAGGCGTCCGATATAGAAATCCACGCGAAGGAAATACTGAAACTGCGCGAAGGGCTAAATAAAATACTCTCCAAACATACGGGGCAGACAATAAAGAAAATAGAGAAAGACACCGACCGCGATTATTATATGAGCGCGGAAGAGGCAAAGGAATACGGGATAATAGACGAAATAATCGAAACCAGGAAAACAGAACCGAAACAGCAGTAAGAATCCGGGGAAGGCGGCATATATGAACAAGTGTTCGTTTTGCGGGAAAAAAGAAAAAGATGCGGTGAGGCTGATAACGGCAGACGGTGTGGCCGTATGTGACAGTTGTATAAAGCTTTTCTCGAAAATGGAAGAAGAAAAGACGGTTGCGGAAAAGGAGAAAAAACCTCTTCCGACGCCCAAAGAAATTAAGGCTGTACTTGATGATTATGTAGTATCCCAGGAAAGGGCAAAAAAAGTCCTGGCCGTGGCCGTTTATAACCATTACAAAAGAATAACCGCGAACAACGACGACGGCATTGAGGTGCAGAAATCAAATATAATGCTCATGGGGCCGACCGGATGCGGAAAAACGCTGCTGGCCGAAACACTTGCGCGGATACTTGACGTGCCTTTTGCCATTTCCGACGCGACCACGCTGACCGAGGCCGGATACGTGGGCGAGGATGTGGAAAACATCCTTCTGCGTTTGATTGAAAACGCGAATTTTGACATTGAGGCCGCCCAGCGCGGTATCGTATATATTGACGAAATAGACAAGATATCAAAAAAGTCGGAGAATGTTTCGATAACCAGGGATGTATCGGGAGAAGGCGTACAGCAGGCCCTGCTGAAACTAATAGAGGGTACTATTGCCAATGTCCCGCCCAAAGGGGGCAGGAAACATCCATATCAGGAATATCTGAAAATAAACACAAAGAACATCCTTTTTATAACGGGCGGAGCTTTTGTGGGACTCGACAAAATAGTCAAAAAAAGGATGGAAAAAAAGAGCTTCGGATATAAAGGCGGAGTGGAAACCGAGAAAATGTCAAAGTATGAGATACTTTCCGAGACGCTGCCGGCTGACCTGATAAAATTCGGGATGATACCCGAGTTTGTGGGAAGGGTGCCGATAATAGCGTCGCTTGAGGAATTAAGTGTAAAGGATCTTATTCATATACTTGAGGCGCCGAAAAACGCCATAATCAAACAGTATGAAAAGATGCTTAAAATGGAGGGCGTTGAGCTTGATTTTCTTGAAGAGGCAAAGGAAGAAGTTGCCAACCAGGCCGTTAAAAAGGAAATAGGGGCCAGGGGGCTGCGCGCCATAATAGAGGGAATAATGACGGACATTATGTACGAGGTGCCGTCGTCAAAGTCGATTAAGAAAGTGATAATAGACCGGGACATTGTCCTTGGGAAAAAGGACAGGCTCTCGGCAATAGTAAGAGAAAAAAGCGCGTGAGGTGAGAAATGGCCGATGAAATAAAGAGTGAAAATCAGGACGAGAAGTCATATAAAAAGACCAACAAGGTGCCCCTGCTTGCTTTAAGGGATCTTGTTATATTCCCCAATATGGTAATTCCGCTTTTTGTCGGCAGGGAAAAATCCATAAAGGCGCTGGAAGCGGCCATGGAACGCGACCGTATAATATTACTTGTGGCGCAAAAAGAGGCCAAGACGGACAATCCATCCAAGGAAGAAATTTACAATACCGGTACACTTTCCGAGATACTGCAGATATTGAAACTGCCGGACGGCGCCATAAGGGTGCTGGTGGAAGGGCTCACAAGAATAAAAATCGGCCAGTACACCCAGGAGGACCCGTTTTTTGAGGTGACAGTGGCCGAGGTTAACGAAGCCGAGGTTAAGGACAAGGAAACCGAGGCATTAATGCGCATGGTTATGGAGGAATTCCAGAAGCACGTAAAGATGAACAAGAAGATACCTCCGGAAACGACCATGTCTGTATCCGAGATTGATTCCCCGGGAAGGCTTGCGGATGTCATAGCCGCCCATATATTCCTCAAGCACGAGGAAAAACAGGAACTGCTCGAGATGGAGGATTCGAAAAAAAGGCTGGCCAGGATGTCCGAAATTTTGCAGAGGGAAAACGAGATACTCGAGATAGAGCGAAAAATACAGGTCAAGGTAAAAAGCCAGCTTGAAAAATCCCAGAAGGAATATTACCTGTCGGAGCAGTTAAAGGCCATACAAAAAGAACTCGGTAAAGGCGATTCTTCATATAACGAGACCGAGGAACTCAAGGAAAAATTAAAGAAGGCAAAAATGCCCAAAGAGGGTGAGGAAAAGGCCCTTAAGGAGCTTTCCCGCCTGGAAAAAATGATGCCCATGTCCGCGGAGGCCACAGTCATAAGGACCTACCTGGACTGGCTCATAGCGCTGCCGTGGAACCACAAAACAAAGGATAAAATAGACATAAAAAAGGTGCAGGAAGTCCTGGATGAGGACCATTACGGCCTTGAAAAACCCAAGGAACGCATCGTTGAATATCTTGCGGTCAAGAAAAACATGAAGAATAAGCCGGATAAGGCGCAGGACCCCATCATATGCCTGGTCGGCCCTCCGGGCGTCGGGAAAACATCGCTTGCAAAATCCATAGCCAGGGCAATGGACAGGAACTTTGTGCGTTTGTCTCTTGGCGGCATCCGCGACGAGGCCGAGATACGCGGCCACCGGCGCACATATATTGGCGCGCTGCCGGGAAGGATTATCCAGTCAATAAGAAAGGCAAAATCAAAGAACCCGGTATTTTTGATGGACGAGGTGGACAAGATGTCCTCGGATTTCAGGGGGGATCCTGCCGCGGCGCTTCTCGAGGTGCTTGACCCGGAACAGAACAACACTTTTATGGATCATTATCTCGACACCGAATTTGACCTCTCGGATGTAATGTTCATTACGACGGCAAACACTTTATACGGAATCCCGCTTCCCCTGCAGGACAGGATGGAAATAATAGAGATAAACAGCTACACCGAAAACGAAAAGCTCAACATAGCGAAAAAGTTCATAATACCAAGGCAGCTTAAAATGCACGGGCTTACGACAAATGACGTGGATATAAAAGACTCCGCGGTTGCGTCTGTTATAAACGATTATACAAAAGAAGCCGGAGTGCGTTCGATGGAGAGGGAAATAAAGGCGATGTGCAGGAAAGTCGCCAAGGCAATGGTTATGGAAGAGAAAAAATTCAAAAAAATTACCATCGACATTGATAACATCCAGAAATTCCTGGGCGTGGCAAAATACCAGGATGTGCCGACAAAGGACGTAAACGGCGTGGGGACGGCTACGGGCATGGCGTGGACCGAGGTGGGCGGCGATGTACTTGTTATAGAGGTAACCACTATGAAAGGGAAAGGGCAGTTGCTTTTGACCGGAAAACTCGGCGACGTTATGAAGGAATCGGCGCAGGCCGCCTTGAGTTACGCAAGGGCAAAGGCAAAAAAGCTCGGCATCAAGGAAGAAACATTCGCAAAAACAGACATTCATATACACGTTCCGGAGGGCGCAATACCCAAAGACGGACCCTCGGCCGGCATCACGATTGCCACGGCTATAATATCGGCTTTTACCGGCAAACCCGTGAAAAAGCTCCTATCCATGACGGGAGAGATAACACTGCGCGGACGCGTACTTCCAATAGGGGGATTAAAGGAAAAGACCCTTGCGGCGCAGAGGAACGGTATAAAGGAAGTAATATTGCCTTATTATAACAAAAAAGATTATGAGGAGCTTCCGGATTACATAAAGAAAAACATGAAGTTTCATTTTGTCAAGGCTATGGATGAGGTAATAAAAATAGCCCTCGGGATTGCCATGGGCGGAAAAACAAAATAAATGCCCAAATATGTATTCAAAAAAAAGAAATTAAAGTTATTAATCGGCGCGGTGGATTTGCTTGGCGGCATAATTTACGCGCCGATTCGTTTTTTACGCGCCGCAAAAACAAGAAATAAAATCCCTGAAAATATAGTTGTTTTACGGCTGGATCAGACCGGCGACTGCGTGCAGACCCTGCCATTCTTTGACGCCCTCAGAAAAAAATACCCCGCAGCCAGGATTACTGCGGTTGTGCTTGAAAGCAATGGTTTCCTGTTCAGGGAAAAGCCCGGGATAGATGGTGTGATTACCATTCCTGTTTCATGGCTGGTTAAGGGCAGGAAGACCGGTTTAAAAATGGTTATGGGGCTTGTCAAGTCGATAAGATCCGGAAAATTTGATCTTGGATTTGAGCTTCGCGGAGACATAAGGAACATTGCCCTTCTCTGTTTTTCCGGTGTAAAAAAGATTGTGGGATACGCCTGCGCGGGCGGAGGCTTCATGCTTGATGGGGAAATCCCGTATGACAGGGATATGCACGAGATAGATAAAAATTTAAAGCTTATAGGCATAGGGCCGGTTTCCCCGCCTGTCACAATGGATTTCCCGGCGTCGGGCGAAGCCGCGGCGGCCGAATTCATGGAAAAAGCATCCGAGGGCAAGAAAATTAAAATTGTAATACATCCATTTGCCGGGGCCGCGTCAAAAATGTGGTCCCCGGTAAGGTATCCGGAACTTGTCAGAAGGATACTCAAAGCGCAAAAAGACGCGCTGATTTTTATAACGGGCGGCCCGGGTGACGCACAGGGCTGGGATCAATTTAAAAACAACGGCGTAATAAATGCAATAGGACTGCCTGTGGAAGTTTCAACCGCAATTGCCGGGAAATGCGATATATTCATAGGCAACGATTCGTTTATGCAGTTCGTGGCGGCCTATTCGGGGTTAAAAACATGCGTCATAGCGGGATATACCTCAAATTACCGGCGCTGGAGCCCAAAAACAGCTCCGGAAAAATTGGTGGTATTTCATAAGCCGGTCCCGTGCGGCCCGTGTGAATTACAAGTTTGCAATCAGAAAAGCCATTTTTGCATGGAAATGATAACTGTGGACGAAGTTTTTAATTCATTAATAAAATGGCTTTAATCAATACAACAAGGGAAGGTCAAAAGTGGAAAAAAAAGAAAAAATCCTTATAATTAAGCTATGCTGCATCGGCGATATAATCCAGCTCACGCCGGCGTTGCGGGCGATAAAGGATTCGGGGGCCGAAGTACACCTGCTTTGCTCGAAATGGGTTAAAGAAATAGCTGAAATGGTACCTTTTATAGATAAGGTTCACATTATTGACACTAAAAATATTTTCAGTATAGCGGCGGCGTTTTTCGGCCTGCGGCTGGAAAAATTTGATATCGCTGTCAATTTCCACAGGGACCTTAAATCGTTTATTTTTATGAAACTTGCGGGCGCGCGTTTAACGGCCGGGTTTGAATGGAAAGGGTCGGGAAGGTTGGTTGACCGGGCTTTTCAATTTGACCCAAATCAGCATGAAACCCAGAGGTACTTATCTGTTGCCCGGGGGCTCGGGTATACAACAGGCAATGAATACACCGAGATATCAGCGGTTGCAACAAAGCTTCCAGGAGCGGAAGGGCGGCCGAAAATAGGCATATTTCCCGGAGGCGGGAGCAATCCCGGGACAAAAATGCCGACTAAAATATGGCCGGCGGAAAAGTTCAACGCGCTGATCAGGCTTCTGGAACGGGATAAAATGGAAGTTTACGCTTTTGGATCCGCGTCAGACAGGACTTCTGTGGAGAACGCGGTAAATGGGACGGGTGCAAAAACAATAATTACACGTTCAATAAAGGAATTTGCATCATATGCGGCCGGACTTGACGCTTTTACCGCGTCAGACACGGGGCCTCTGCATATAGCCGCGGCCCTGGGCGTGCCGGCAATAGGTATCTTCGGGCCGACTTCGCCGGAACATTTCGGTGCGAGGGGAAGAAAAAGCGTGAACCTCCGGGAAAGCGGGGCCTGCGCTGATTCGCCGTGCTGCGAACCGGAGACTTTTCATCAGAGAAAATTTCTGGACTGCGCGGATAATATATGCATGAAAGCTGTTACACCGGAAAAAGCATTCGGGGCGATAATAGAGTCCTTAAGAAAATAGGTTTATAATATTACAAAAAGGAGATAGTATGCGCGTAGCGGTTATACACGACTGGCTTACAGGCATAAGGGGCGGAGAAAAGGTGCTCCTTTCCATACTTGAACTCTTTCCGCGCGCGGATATTTTTACCATTATTTGCGACCGCACAGCTCTTGATGAGAGGATAACAAAGCATAAAATAACAACATCTTTTCTGCAGGGCATACCGGGAATATTTACGTCATACAGGAATTTTTTGCCGCTTTTTCCGGCTGCTGTCGAAAGCTTTGACCTGAAGGGATACGACCTTATAATATCATCCAGCCATTGCGCGGCAAAGGGGATAAAACCGCCATCACCCCAAATCCACGCCTGCTACTGCCACACGCCAATGAGGTACGCCTACGGGCAGTTTGATAATTACTTTTCTGTAAAAAGAAACGGCATCATAAAATACGCAATGATTTCCGCCGTTATGCCGGCATTAAGGCGCTGGGACAGGAGCACTGCAAAAAGGGCGGGTTTTTTTATGGCAAATTCAAATGCTGTGAAAGGGCGTATAATGGAATATTACGGCAGGGAAAGCTCGGTTGTGCATCCTCCGGTTGATACTGATTTTTACACCCCTGGAGGGAAAAAAGAAAATTTTTTTCTTATGGTGAGCGCGCTGACCGAATATAAAAAAGTTGATTGGGCGGTTGAAGTGTTCAATTCAATGGCTGATAAAAAGCTTGTGATAATCGGCGGAGGGCCGCTTCTCGATAAAATAAAAAATTCCGCCGGGCCCAACGTCGCCGTGCTCGGACGGAAGAGCGATGAGGAAATAAGGGACCATTACCGCAGGGCGAGGGGATTTATTTTTCCGGGCGAGGAGGATTTTGGAATAACAATGGCCGAAGCGCTCGCGTGTGGAACTCCTGTACTGGCTTTTAACAGGGGAGGCGCGCTTGATATTGTTACTGACGGCGAGACAGGCTCGTTTTATGACGGTTCAGGGGAAGGTTTTATAAAAGCCCTTGAGAAAATGGAAAATAACAGGTATGATGATAAAAAAATGAGGGCATGCGCCGAAAGATTTTCAAAGGACGCATTTAAGACGAATTTTGTCCGGTTTCTGGCGGAAAATTCGCTCATACCCTCCGGAGCAAAGCTTGGATAAAAAAACAGTACTGGGTTTTTTGAGAGGATCATTGCTGCTCGGCGACGCCGCAGTCGTGGTCATATCATCTTTACTGGCTTATTACCTGCGTTTTTTTTCGGGCATGGTATCCATAAAATACGGCGTACCGGACGTTTCTATATATTTCAAGGCGCTGCCGGTGATTCTGGCGGTTTTTATACTGGCATTTAATTACGCGGGGCTTTACAGGGTTGATTTCGGCCGCTCACGTTTTGACGAGGCGCTTTCCGCAATAGCCGCCTCAAGCGCGTCCATAATTATACTAACGGCAATGACTTTTTTTTTCAGGCGGGTATCTTATTCAAGGATAGTTATAATGCATATGTGGCTACTTATAGCTGTTTTTATTACTGTATGGAGGTTTTTTTACAGGACCGTATTTCAGCACATGAGAAAAACGGAACTGATCATCCGCAGGCTGCTGATAATCGGGGCGACGCCGGCATCCGGAGTGCTTATCGAAAGGCTGAAACGCCTGACGGGCAGCGGATATAAAGTGGTGGGCGTCATAGACGACCGCGCGAAAAGCAATTCCAAATTCTGCGGGGTACAGGTTCTTGGCGGCTCGAAAAATTTCACGAAAATAGCGGAAAAAATGAGGGCGGACGAGGTTTTCGTGGGGGACACCGGCGGCTCAAGGAAAACGCTGGCTTCAATCATAATGAAGAACGACAAACTGAAATTTATGATAGCGTCGGATGAACTGGGAATTATAACAAAGGTCAAGGATTTCGGCGAGATCCACGGCATTCCGGTCTTTGAAGTCAAAGAACTGCCGCTGAACAGCGTATTTAACAGGTTTATAAAAAGAAGTTTTGATATAATTTTTTCCATATTTTTTATTATAATTCTGTCGCCCGTTTATATCGCGGCGGCGCTGCTGGTAAAATTAACATCAAACGGCCCGGTATTTTACGGGCAGGAACGTGTGAGCAGGAACGGCAGGCGTTTTATAATGCTTAAATTCAGGACAATGAAGGTGGGAGCCGAGAAAACCACGGGGCCCGTATGGGCGAGCGAAAATGACCCGAGGCGCACATTCATGGGTGGATTTTTGAGAAAGACATCCATTGATGAATTGCCGCAGTTCTTTAATGTGTTAAAGGGGGATATAAGCATCGTCGGGCCGAGGCCGGAGAGGCCGCACTTTGTAAAAAAATTTGCGGGTGAGATACCTGGATATATGGAAAGGCATGTTGTAAAAGGGGGCCTTTCGGGCTGGGCGCAGGTCAACGGGTTGAGGGGGGATACGTCGCTTAATGAACGGGTAAAATATGATCTGTATTATATTGAAAACTGGACGCTATGGCTGGACCTGAAAATAATAATCAGGACGGCGCTGGAGATTTTTCACCAGGATACGGCGTATTAATAAAAAGGAGAAATTATGAGAATTTTAGTTACTGGCGGTGCCGGATTTATTGCTTCAAATGTGGCTGATGCTTACATCAAAGAAGGCCACAGGGTGGTTATTGTCGACAATCTTTACATGGGTTCCATGAAAAATGTGAACAAAAAGGCAAAATTTTATAAAATGGACGTCAGGGATGTTAAAATCAGGGATATAGTGAAAAAAGAAAAAATTGAAGTCATAAACCACCACGCAGCGCAGATTTCCGTGCCGGATTCCGTAAAAAAACCCGTGGAAGACATGGAAATAAATATAGGCGGAACATTGAATATGCTCGAGGCGGCAAGGGAAGGCGGGGTAAAGAAATTCATTTTTATATCAAGCGGCGGCACGGTTTACGGGTCAAAGATAAAACTGCCCGCTGTTGAAACATACCCGCTGACCGCGGAGAGCCCTTATGGCATTTCAAAGGTAACCGGCGAACATTATGTGAGGTTTTATCAGGCACAGTACGGCATTAAATACACAATATTGAGATATTCCAACGTTTACGGACCAAGGCAGATACCGCACGGCGAGGCCGGGGTCGTGGCTATTTTTATCGAAAAAATAATGAAAGGCGTCCAGCCGGTAATTTTCGGAGGCGGCAAATGTGTGCGTGATTATGTTTATGTCGGTGATGTGGCGGCGGCCAATTTAGCAGCGCTGAAAAAAGGCGATAATGAGGCCTTTAATATAGGAACCGGGATAAAGACTGATGTGAACGGGTTATTTAAGGAAATAAGGCTGGCTACCGGTTTTATGGGAAAGGCGGCGGCGGCGCCGTATCGTTCCGGGGATATTCCGGCCAATTATTTGAATGCCGCCAAGGCCTCAAGAATCCTGAACTGGAAAGCGGCGGTTTCGCTCAATGAAGGCGTGAATAAAACATACGAATATTTCAAAAACAGGCAGTAAAACGGAGGATATGATGAAAGCTCTGATACTTATCGGCGGCGAAGGGACAAGGCTCAGGCCGCTGACAATGGACACCTTGAAATGCATGGCGCCTATTGCCAACAGGAATTTTATTGAATACCAGATAGCGCTTCTTAAAAAATATGGCATAAATGATATAGTCCTGTCGGTGTGTTACATGCCGGAAAAAGTGAAGGAAATAGTCGGAAACGGCAAAAAGTACGGCGTAAGGATATCTTACACCGCTGAAAAATTACCGCTGGGCACGGCAGGGGCGATAAAAAACGCGGAGAAGCTGCTTGATGAAACTACCATAGTCATGAACGGCGACATTTTGACCGACATAAAACTGGACGAAATGCTTGAGTGCCATATTTCAAAAAATGCTGACGCCACAATAGCGCTCCATGAGGCGGCAGACCCTTCTGCCTACGGGCTTGTCATAACAGACGCTCAGGGCATGATAACCCGGTTTCTGGAAAAACCCAAGGAATCCGAGATAACGTCAAAGTGGATAAACGCCGGGATATATATATTCTCGAGAAAAGTCATAGACATGATACCTTCCGGGCTGAATGTTTCACTGGAAAGGCAGACGTTCCCTCTGGTCATTGATACAAAAATGCGCCTTGCGGCTTTTAAGTCATCACAATACTGGCTTGACATAGGAAAAATAGAGAAGTATATGCAGGCAAATTTTGACGTGCTGCAGGGCCGGTTTGAATCGCTGTTCGGGGACGAAATAGCGGACACCGGAATTAAGACCGGGCATGGTTCAATAATTGACGACAGGGCCGTTCTGTCAAGCCCGGTAATAATAGGAAAAAAATGCCGGGTCGCCGCGGAGGCAAGGATTGAACGCAGTATTATCTGGGATAATGTTAAAATTGGCGAAGGCGCCGTAATAACAAATTCCATAATCGGGAACGGGTGTGTTGTGGAGCAGGGCTGTGTGATAATCAATACGGTTGCCGGAGCCGGAAGCGTATTCACCCGCTTCACAAGATCGGGGACAAAATAGATGTATAATATAAAATTCGGGACAGACGGCTGGCGGGCGAAAATAGCCGAAAATTTCACTTTTGAGAACCTTTCAAAAGTTACAGATGCATTTGCGGTTTTCGTGCGGCGGACAGTAAAAAAACCGCGCATTGCAATAGGATATGACAACAGGTTCCTGTCGGATAAATACGCGGAATTCACTGCAAACAGACTGGCCGGGCTGGGTTTTGAGGTGTTGTTATTCGACACATCCGTGCCGACGCCGCTGGTTTCATTCTGCGTCGTGAAGAAAAAGCTGGATTACGGAATAGTCATAACATCGAGCCATAATCCGTATACTTATAACGGGTTTAAGATAAAGAACCGGCATGGAGCAGGAGCGTCAGAAGAGGAAACACGGGAAATAGAAAATATAATTGCCGGCGGAATTATTCCAAAAAAGGCGCCGGGCAGGGTATCTCCCGTTAATATGGATGAGGCATATGTGAAAAAGCTCTCCTCGATAGCCGATATTACCGCTATAAAAAAAAGCGGGATAAAGGCCGTTCTCGACAATATGTACGGGCCGGGGGCCGGATATGTAAAGATGATATTCGGCAGTTATAAAGGCATTACATATATTCATGACAAAAGGGACCCGCTTTTTGGATCCATCAATCCGGAGCCTATAAGGAAAAACCTGATGGAACTTGAATCCGCGGTAAAAAGCGCGAAGGCTGATATTGGCCTGGCTCTTGACGGAGACTCCGACAGAATGGCGCTTGTTGATGATAACGGAAGATTCATCCCAACACACAAGGCTCTTGTAATAAGCCTTATTCATCACGCAAAAAACCGGGGCATGAAATTCAGATTTGTCAAGACCATCTCCGGGACATCGCTTTTAAATATCATAGCAAAAGAGTATGGAGTAGAGATAATTGAAACGCCTGTTGGATTTAAGCATATAGGCGACCTGATAATAAAGGACAGCGCCACCATTGGCGGCGAGGAGAGCGGCGGGCTGGGATTCGGTTATTATCTGCCGGAGCGCGATGGTATAGCCGCAAACCTGCTGCTGCTGGAATTTCTCGCGAAGGAAGGGAAAAAAATATCACAGGTACTCGCGTCATTCGATAAAAAATACGGCGCTTTTGAGTACGACCGTGTAGACGTAAGGTTTGACGCGGAAAAAATGGATGAAATAACCGCGAAGGTAAATGAATTTGAAAAGCAGGGATATATTGCAGGTAAAAAAATAGCCTCGGTAAGCCGCATGGACGGGGTAAAGTATATCCTTTCCGACAGGGAGTGGCTGCTGTTCAGGTTTTCGGGGACGGAACCACTGCTCAGGATATACTCGGAGGCTCCGAATTTATCGGAAGTATGGCGTAACATTAATTTCGGAAAAAACGTCACGGAGTAAACCGGGGTTTAATATCCCATCTTTTTAAGTTTTTCCAGGTCTGTTGCCAGCCTTGCCTGGGTCGGGTCAAGCTTCAGGGCTTTTTCAAAATATTCTTTTGCTTTTTTGTAATCATTAAGCCTGATATAACACAGGCCTTTGTTTGCTAGAGCGGGAACACTGTTGGGGTCCAGTTGCAATGTTTTGTCATAATATACAAGTGCTGTTTTCAGGTCGTTTTTCATGGAATAAATGAGCCCTATGTTAAAATAAGATCTTGGATTTCCGGGGAAAAGTTTTATATCCTGGTTGAATTCCGCAAGAGCCTCATCAAGTTTGTTCTGTTTTAGCAGGTCCATACCGCTGTTAAAGTGAGCCATCTTTTCCTGAATGGCTATCTCTTTGTCCGACTGCGCCCTGTATTCGGCCAGCGCTTTTTGCAGGTAAACCCTTGCGGAGTAATTGTAAGGATCCAGTTTAACCGCTTTTTCAAAAAAATAAGCCGCCTGCTGGGGGTTGCCCGCTCTTCCATAAAAGCTGGCTATGTTAAAAACGATCGGAAAAGAATCGGGGTTAAGTGCGTAACTTTTCATAAAAAGATCCCGGGCCTTCAGGTTGTTATCTTTTATGAACGGGTCAAGGGAATATACAAGCGCCACATTGCCCAGCACGGGCACGGAGTCGTATCCGGTATCGGAGGCTTTTGCGAGCAGCCATTCATACACATCAAATTTAGCCTGGTTCTTGTAGAAATTTGCCAGCCTGCAATAATATGTGCCGGCTATTTCACGCTCCTCGTAGTCGTGATAAATATAGGGGCCTGTAATAAGCCCTTTCATGGAGTACATTTTCCAGTACTGATTTTCCGGTTCACCCGGTTTGTCCGATATTTTATAGATTAATCCGCACGGAATCTCCGAAAAAAGCCTCGATTCGACTTCGGTGGCGGAATACAGGCTGGTATAGCCCATTGAAAGCGCCTGCATTATGTTTTCCTGCGTCTGGCTTGATTTTGATTTTTCCATTATGGGCAGAGCATCCTTAAAAACAGTAAGAATGTCGTCGTAAATCGAAATGTTTGGCTTTTTACCAAGAATGAATTTGAAATAGGCAAGCGGATAAATATTGTTGTCGCCGGTTGCAAAAAGCCCCGCCTTGTCTGCCGGAAGCGGCAGAAGCAGGTCGGAGGCGTAGTTATAAGCCATAAAATTATTACGCTTGCTGTCCTCGTATGAATTTTTCCCTATTGAAAGAAAAAGCATCAGAGCGGAGAAAATAACCGCTGAAGCCGCCGGCAGGGCGATGCCGCCAACCAGGTCGTATATGTAATAAACCAGCAGGCAGATAAAAAACATCATTATGATATATGACGGGATCATGTACCTGAAAGCAAGTTTTAAGTCGGTATAATTTCCGTAAAATAGAAGCATTATTATTGATGCGAAAAATATTACAAGAAACGAAGCCGTGTACCTGAATTTTTTGATTATGGCGGCTATTACGCCGGCCATGAAAAGTATTATTGCGGCGGGCGAGAGTTCGCGGAGCAGGACATCCTTTATATACGCGAAAAACACGGACATGCCCTCCCATCCGCGGGAAAATTTCTTTATGGAATACTGTTCCTGCGTGATGTAACTGAAAAATTTCGAAAATGAGTTAAGGTCGGACCATTTCAGCGTTATATCCGATGAACCGCGTATAAGCAGAAAAGCGTAAACCGAAAGCCCCGTAAAGAAAAAGAAGGCTATCCATCCGGATGCTTTTTTGAACCCGGCAAAATCATCAAACGCCAGCTGTATCCAGAGTACCGCGGAAAAAGCCATAAATGTAAGATGGAGCCCGGCTCCCAGCCCGGTAAGCAGGGCCCATAGATACAACAGTACCGGGGATTTTTCTTCGGTATATAAGAAGAACAATAAAAGCACGGCCGCGCAGAAAGCGGCGTTTAATGTATAAATTCTGGACATTACCGCCTGGGACCACAGCGTGTAGGAAAATATCATCGTCATTGAAATTATGGCCGGAAGGAAATATGAAAGGAAAACCCCGGTTTTTTTTCTCAGGAAAACATGCAGCGCAAAGAAAAAGAGGGTGACTGCAAGCGCGCCTGAAACCGCGGAGAGCAGGTTTATTTTAAAACCCGGGTTGGCAAGGGGTAAAAAGTAAAAGAGCCTTCCCAGAAGTACGTAAAGAGGGAAACCAGTGGGGTGGGGGACGCCCAGCGTGGCGATGTCGGATATGAGTTCCCCGGAATCGCCGAAAGTCAGGGTGGGCGCCAGGCAGAAAAGGTAAACTGCATAAGCCATAAAGAAAACAAACGCGCCGGCGGCGCCTGCTGCCAGTTTCTTATTCATATTTGATATCAATCCTTTCTATGGTTTTAGCCCTGCCGTCAGCCTCGTCGACGCCGGTTAAAACGGCGTTTATATGGACGTCTGTCTCGGAGAGCTCAAATTTCTCGGGAGCGGCCATTAAAAAGCGCCTGATGATGATTTCTTTTTTTACGCCTATTACTGAGTCAAACGGTCCCGTCATGCCGGCGTCTGTTATGTAAGCTGTGCCTTTTGGCAGTATTTTTTCGTCCGCGGTCATGACATGCGTGTGAGTCCCGAAAACTCCGGTGACGCGGCCGTCAAGATAATATCCCATGGCCTGTTTCTCGGAAGTGGCTTCCGCGTGTATGTCCACGAAAATTATTTTCGCGTTGCCGTTGATTTTTTCGATTTCCCTGTCGGCGGATTTGAAAGGGCAGTCCACAGGAACCATAAAAACACGGCCGATGAGGTTTATGACCGCTATGTTTATTTTTTTTGAGTTTTTTTCAATTGTGAATATTGAATGGCCCCTCCCGGGGTTTCCTTCGGGAAGATTCGCCGGCCTGATGAGCCTGTTTTCGGCCTCAAGAACCGGGATGATATCCTTTTTGTCCCAGATGTGGTTGCCCAGGGTCACCGCGTTCACGCCGGCAGAAAGAAGGTCCTCGAAAGTCTTGCCGGTGATGCCAAAGCCGCCGGCGGAATTTTCGCCGTTGGCTATAACAAAATCTATTTTTCTGTCCCTGATAAGTTTTGGGAGCAGGGCCGAAAGAGCGCTCCTGCCGGGTTTTCCGTTAACGTCGCCGATGAAGAGTACATTTATCATGAAACACCGCTCATTGATCCGCTTCCGGAAGGCCTTTTGAAAGGCCCCCCGGTGCGGGATTTTTATTATTTACTTCGCGTACTCCACGGCGCGCACTTCCCTGATGACGGTAATCCTTATCTGGCCGGGGTACTCGAGTTCCTGTTCGACTTTTTTCGCTATATCCTTGCTGAGCTGGTAGCTCTTGAGGTCGTCCATCTGATCCGGCTCGACCATTATCCTGACCTCACGGCCGGCCTGTATGGCGAATACCCTCTGGACGCCCTCAAAACTTGAGGCGATCTTTTCGAGGTTCTCGAGCCTCTTTATATAGCTCTCGAGCGTTTCGCGCCTTGCTCCGGGCCTTGCCGCGGAAATCCCGTCGGCCGCCTGCACAAGCACGGCTTCGATTGTCTTTGGCTCGACGTCATTATGGTGCGCCTCTATGGCGTGCAGTATCTTTTCCGATTCGCCGTATTTGCGCGCTGCTTCCACGCCGAGCGCCACGTGCGAGCCTTCCTGCTCATGGTCTATGGCTTTTCCTATGTCGTGAAGCAAAGCGGCCCTTTTTGCCACAGTGGGATCAATATGAAGTTCGGCGGCTATTATCGATGTGATATAGGCCATTTCAATTGAATGCTGCAGGACGTTCTGGCCGTAGCTTGTCCTGAAGTGGAGTTTGCCGAGAAGTTTTACTATTTCCGGATGGACGTTGCCCACGCCCACATCCATGCATGTCCTCTCGCCGATCTCCTTTATTTTCTGGTCCATATCCTGTTTTGTCTTCTCAACTATTTCCTCAATGCGGCCCGGGTGGATCCTGCCGTCCTGTATGAGCCTTTCAAGCGACATCCTGGCAATTTCCCTGCGCACCGGGTCAAAGGCCGAAATTGTCACGGCTTCGGGGGTATCGTCGATTATGAAGTCCACACCGGTGGCGGCTTCAAGGGCCTTTATGTTTCTGCCTTCGCGGCCGATAATGCGGCCTTTCATTTCCTCATTGGGAAGGGGAACCACGGAAACGGAAACTTCCGAAGTGTGGTCCGCGGCCACGCGCTGAATCGCGGTGACTATTATTTCACGCGCTTTCTTTTCGGCGTTTTCCTTTGTTTCTTCCTCTATCCTTTTTATCTGGAGAAGCGAAGCCTGCCTGGCCTCGCCAACGAGGGAATTTATCAGCTCGTTTTTTGCGTTTTCCGCGGAGAGCCCCGAGATTACCTCGAGTTTCTGCCTCTGTTCGGCGACTGATTTTGAGAGGTCCTCCTCGGACTTTTTGAGTTTTTTCTCAAGCTCGGTAAGTTCGTTCTTTTTCTGGCCGATTTCCTTCTGGCTTTTGTCCAGGGTGTCCGCGCGTTTGTCTATTGATTCTTCGCGCTGCCTGAGGCGTTTTTCCAGATTGCCGATCTCGGCGCGCTCTTCGCGTGTTTTCTGGTCAAATTCCGACTGTGCCCTGAGGGTTTTGTCCTTGATCTCAAGCTCAGCCTCTTTTTTAACTGTTGCGGCGTCTTTTTTCGCGGTTTCGATAATCTGCGCCGAATATGCCCTGGCGCTAGATATCTGCTGTTCTGAAATGAATTTTCTCATCAGGAACCCGAGTCCTGACCCTGCGGCGAGAGCCACCAGCGCCGCGATGATAGTTACTAACATAAAATACCTCCTAAAAAGGTCCAGTTTTTTTTCCGCAACACAGACGTTCTTAGCTACAAATGACAGTCTGTTTACGGAAAGCTTATCGGGCGGAAAAATACAAAATGGGGGAAATGAAGGAAATGCGGTTAAACCATATTAACAGAAAAAACCCCGCGAACAAAGTACAGGGTATTATTATCCGCTAATATGACAGGGCATTGTATGCCGCTATTAACCTTGATTTCAATCAATTCTACAACCATTAATTTTTCTCCACCGCTTTTTTAAGCTTTTTGCCGGATTGCCGGCTATCCCGTTTTAATCAAAAAACGGGTAATTTTTAACCCCGAGGTGCCGTGAGAAACAACAATTTGGACCATATCAAACAGGTGGGTGCCCCCTCATACGCTTCAGGCTTCCTGCAAGCAGGCATGCACACGGCGTATGGTAAAAGGCTCCCTATTTAATAGGTGTTGGACCAAATTAAGAGTCCCCCACTAACATCCCAGGAATTTTTCACTCTGGTTTCGTTTCAAAATAACACAATATAAAGTAATCAAATATTAACATAAAACATAGTTTTACGTCAAGTGGTTTTGAAAGGCAAAAAAACCGACCAAAAGTCTAAAGAACCGGAAATGGAGCCTCAAAAATCATCTTGTTTATCTCATTATTATAGTATAAAATTATTAATCAAATAAATTAGAGGTAAAAAATGGGCAAAAAAAATGTAAAAACTTCCGGAAAAAGAATTTTGGAAAACAGCGCGGAACAGATACTCCTTTTAAAACCAACTCCAATCAGGGACGCGCCTGTATTTGCGTCTCTAAAAAAAAGAAAGACAACCCGTGAAATCAGCGGCAAAAAACTTCCGCCGCAGATTCTTTCAAATCTTTTATGGGCCGCATGCGGCGTAAACCGTGAAAAGGGGCCTTTCGGCGACCCGGGATCAACCGCGGCGTCCGCAAGTAATTCCAGGGAAATTGATATTTATCTTTTTTTAAAAGAGGGTATTTACCTGTACAACCCCGTCCGCCACTGCCTTACACTTGAGGCCGCCGGGGATTTCCGGAAAATTGCCATTGGAAGAGGGCAGCGCTCTTCGGGAAACGAGGCTCCAGTAAGGCTTGTTTATATCGCGGATATTGACAAGTTCAGCCTGGCTGGATTTCAGGAGCCGGGTTTGAAAAATCCGGAGGTCCAGAAGGCTTACTATTACGTAGATACGGGAATTATAGCGGGAAATGTATATCTTTTTGCCGCATCGCAGGGGCTCGGCGCGTGGTTCCATAACTGTGACAGAGAGGCGGTCGCCGCCGCTTTAAATCTGCGCCCGGGACAGCGCGTGTTATTCGGGCAGACCATAGGGTTTGCCGGTAAATAAAAAAAAGGAGAGTCAATTATGAATTTAAAGGGAAATACGGTTTTAATTACCGGAGGGGCTTCGGGGATAGGATACGCGCTTGCGGAGGATTTTTTAAAGGCCGGCAGCGAGGTCATCATATGCGGCCGCAGGGAGGAAAAGCTTCTTGAGGCACAGAAAAAACATCCTGAATTTAAAATAAAAAAGTGCGACGCGGCTTCTGACGCTGAGCGCGCGGAGCTTGTTCAGTGGGCTGTATCAAATTTTAAAAACCTGAATATCCTGGTCAATAACGCGGGTATTCAGCGCGATATTGATTTTAAAAAAGGAATAGCGGAGTATAAGGCGGGGCCAAACGAAATAGCGATAAACCTCGAGGCGCCGATAGTGCTTTCAGGGATGTTTATACCGTATCTGACCGGCAAAGAGGGCGCCGCAATAATAAATGTTTCGTCGGGGCTGGGATTTGTTCCGGCGGCAAAAATGCCCGTATACAGCGCGACAAAAGCGGGGCTGCACGTTTTTTCAATGGCGTTAAGGCACCAGTTGAAAACCACGGGGATAAAAGTTTATGAGGTAATCCCGCCGGCGGTGGACACGGATTTAAACGCCGAAGGCAGGGCGTCAAGGGGCGGGTATAAGGCAAATCTGGGGCCGGAAGAATTCGCGGCGGCTGTCATGAAAAAACTGGAAGCGGATGTATTTGAAATAGGATACGGCATGACGGAAAATTCAATAAACGCGTCGCGCGCGGATTTGAATAAAAGTTTTGAGCAGATGAACAGCCGCTGGTAGTTAGCGGGGAAGTTAAATCTGAAAAATAACAGAGCCCTTGTTTATTCCGAGCCACAGGAACAGCGATATGAGGCCGATGACAATAAAGAACATGAAGGGGTCGGCTTTAAGCTGTAAAAAGGGCCTGTTTAATATCATCAGGAATGAAGCGGAAAATATTACAAGCGCCGCAAGGTAGACAACGGCGTCTCCTTTTATAATGAAGGCGAGGCCGTAAAAAATGGCGGCTATAAAGATTGACCAGAAAAGCGGCATGCCGAGCTTTTCCACTTTTCCGGCTTCCGCGTCTGACTGGTCGTATACCGAAAGCTTCGCGATGCCGCACGCGCCGAAAAGAAGCAGTATCCATACTATATGCAGCCTTTCAAAACCAAAATAATAGAAAAAAACAGCGGGTGAAATTATATATGCCAGAAATTCTATGAGCCCGTTCATGTACCTGCCGAAGTGCCTCTGTGACTTGAACACTTTCACGAAGAACGGGTCAAGAAGGTTTATAAGCATGGCGACGAACATGAAGGCCACGGCGTTCTCGAACCGCTGAAAATGTGAGTGGAGTATCGAGACCAGAGAAAACAAAACGCCGGTCAGTGCAAACAGGTCCGACGGGCTTATGCTGAGAAAAAAGATGCTGTTTTTTTTCATTTTAAACTTCCTTTTTGTTTTTTAATATTATATAGCAAACAAAAAAATGGACAACTAAAATAATGGGAAATAATGAAAATCTCTTGACAAAAAAAACCCGTGGGGGTATCATTCTTATTGAAAATCATTTTCATCAGGAGGTTGCATGAAAAACTGCGAATGCCCCGGCGCGGAAAAACTCCACGGCAGGTTCCGCGGCTGCGGCTACAGGATGACCGCGGGCAGGGAAGCCGTCATAAAGGTGCTCCAGGAGACACAGGAACATTTGAGCGCGGATGAGATATTCTCAAAGGCCCGGGTGATAAACCCCGATATTGGGCTGACAACCATATACAGGACACTTGAAAAGCTCAGCATGATGGGGGAGGTGCACAAACTTGATTCCGGGGACAAACGCGGCAGGTTTGAACTGGCCAACAGCGGCAAGGGGCACCATCACCACCTGGTATGCTCCAGATGCAACAGGATAATAGACTATGATGATTTTATTGACGACGAGGTAAGGCTGCTCAAGGAAATGGAAAAAAAGCTTTCCAAAAAATATAATTTCGCAATAAGCGGACACCTAATCCAGTTTTACGGCGTGTGCGATAAATGTAAGTAATTTTTTTTATTTGTAAATGAAAATGATTTTCAACAGGAAGGAGTGGAAAAATATTTTAAAAGGCAATCATGTGGGGCTGCAGGGCGGGATTTATAAACCGCGAACGCAGTTTTCCGGGAAGAATCCGCGGCTCTTGCGGGCGGCAGTAAAAAAAATAAAATCAAAGTTGAGGTGTAAAATGAAAATCGGAATCACAATGGACACTGATGAAGGCATGAAGGGAACAGTATCACAGCATCTCGGGCAGTGTACGCATTTTCTGGTGGTCGGGATAGAAAACGGGAAGGTAATATCCGAGGATGTTTATAAAAATGAGGACACTCACGGCGGCGGCGGATGCGCGGCAGTCGCCGGCATAAGTAAATACGGGATATCGCACGTGATATCGGGGGGAATGGGAGCGGGCGCCAAGGCAAAGTTCGCGGCGGCGGGAATAACCGTTTTTGGATTCAGCGGAAGCGTAAAAGACGCCGTAGCCGGGTTCATCAAAAACTCTCTGGGAAATATTGAGGCCTGCGCGGGCCACGGGCATGGACATGAGGACGGCGGCCACTGCCACGGCCATAACTGAAAAGCCTGATTTTACAGAGATTTTAATCAGCCTCAGCCGGGACCGGTAAAAATATTTTTTTGGTATGTTGTAAAATACTTGAAAACCGTGTTATACTATGTAATACAAAATTTCCGGCAGGGCACCGGCTTTTCCGGAAAAATTGTTTGTTTTGTTCCGTTGCTTTAAAAAATAGGGCAGGGAGAATAAAATGAAGGCTGGAATACTCGGAGTAGGTTATTATGTTCCGGAAAATAAAGTCACGAACGCGGATATGGAAAAAATAGTCGAGACCACGGATGAGTGGATCAGGACCAGGACCGGCATAGAGGAGAGAAGGTTCGCAGCGCCGGAGGAATTTGTTTCGCACATGGGGGCAAAGGCCGCGGAAATGGCCATAAAAAACGCGGGTATTAAAAGGGAAGAGATAGGCATGATAATAACCGCGACCATTACGGGGGATTATCAGTGGCCCTCGACGGCCGGGCTCATACAGGAAAAGCTCGGACTGTACGGGATGCCGGCTTTCGACATATCCGCCGCATGCTCCGGGTTTATTTATGCGCTCGGCATCGCGAAAGACATGGTAGAGGCGGGAACATATAAAAAAGTTCTTATAATAGCGGCCGAAAAACTCTCCACAATAATCGACATGCAGGACAGGGGCACTTGCGTGCTCATGGGAGACGGGGCCGGAGCGGCTGTCGTCGGGGAAAGCGAAAACAGCAATATCATGTCGGTCGTTTTGCACGCCGACGGTTCGAAGTCAAAAATTCTTTACCAGCCGGCGGGCGGGTCGGCGATGCCGGCTTCGGTTGAAACCGTAAATAACAGGCTTCACTACATTAAAATGGACGGCAAGGAAGTCTATAAACACGCCATTGAAAAGATGCCCGCAGTCCTGGCTGAAGCCATGGAAAAAGCCGGCGTGACGAGCGGACAGGTTGATTTTGTGATTTTTCACCAGGCAAATATCAGGATAATAAAATCCATCGCGGAAAAATTTGGCTGGCCCGATGAAAAAAATATTGTGAATATCCAGAAATACGGCAATACTTCC
>Ga0224555_1002092_pt1 | contig 24577 bp, 26 predicted proteins | sample 714S23034metaG_FD_180687 | JGI IMG/M metagenome (GOLD analysis project Ga0224555, IMG submission 180687) | Peat soil microbial communities from Stordalen Mire, Sweden - 717 S2 30-34 | ecosystem: Environmental > Terrestrial > Soil > Wetlands > Peat | place: Sweden: Norrbotten County, Stordalen...
CCACTCGACTCAGCTCTTTCCTGCTCAATCCCGTTCTCCCCAATCTCCGTTCCTCCTCGCGAAGGAACTCTAAAAGGGGACACTTCTAATGTGGTCTCATGGGGACACTTTTAATGTGGTTCAACATGGGGAGGAAAACCGATGGGGAGGAAAACCGATGGCCTCCCGCTGCAGATCTAAACTCTTGTCCCTTCCCCTTTTGTGGCCGTATCCGATGCCCAGACGGCGCGCTGCCTCGCCCACGCGCGCAGGTCCGCAATTTCCTCCGCGCGTGTGATGGAGAGCGGCACGGTGGACGCGAGCGCCGTGAGCAGATCTTCGTTGCTCAATTCCTGCTTGCCAGCGAAGGCAGCGTAGAGGGCGGTTTGCACGGCGGACTCGATTTCCGCTCCGGAGAAGCCCTTGGCCGCGGCCGCAATGCGATCCAGGTCGTAGTCGGCGGGATTGCGTTTGCGCTTCGTCAGTTGGATGGAAAATATCTGCTTTCGCTCGGCTGCACTGGGCAGGTCTACGAAGAAGAGTTCATCGAAACGTCCCTTGCGAATTAACTCGGGCGGCAGGACGGTTACGTTGTTGCAGGTGGCGGCTACGAAGACGGCGGGCTTGCGCTCCTGCATCCAGGAAAGAAACGACGCCAGCAAACGCGAGGAAACTCCGGCGTCGGCGGAAGCGGAATCCGGCCCGCTTCCGGCGAAAACTTTTTCCAGTTCGTCGATCCACAACACGCAGGGCGCGAGGCCCTCGGCTACTCGGAACACCTTCTGGATTCGCTTTTCCGTTTCGCCTATGAATTTGTCGTAGACGGCGGCAGTGTCGAACTTTACCAGCGGCAGTTTCCATTCTCCGGCTACGGCGCGCGCGCAGAGACTCTTGCCGCATCCTTGCACACCGAGAATGATTACGCCCTTCGGCGGATCGAGGCCAAACTTGAGGGCGCCCTCGTCCCATGCGCCCCGGCGCTGCTCCAGCCAGCGCTTCAGATTGTCGAGGCCGCCGACGCTGGCCATGTTGTCGGTCGCGTCCACGAACTCCAGCATTTCCGAGCGCTTGAGCAGAGCCTTCTTGGCGTCGAGCACGTCGGTGATGCAGTCGGGCGAAAGCGCCAGGCGTCCGACCACGGTCTGCGAGATGGCGCGCTCGGCGGCTTCTTCCGTCAACCCGCGCAGATTGGCGGCCATCGCGTCCACGCCATTCGCGTCGAGTTGGAGCTTCAGGGTATGAGTGCCGGCCAGGCGGGTGTAGGTTTCACGGATAATTTCGCGCAGCCGGTCGCGATCGGGCAACGGCAGATCGAGAAATTCGACGAGGCTGGCCAGTTCGGGAGGCATCTCGATGGCGGGGGCGGTTAGCACCAGGGTCCTTCGATTCGCGGAGAATTTCTGTCCCACGTCGCGCAGGCGGCGCACCACGACCGGGTTATCCATGTGCCTATGGAAATCCTTGAGCACGAATACAGCCTCGATCGTCATAGTCTCCAGGTTCGCCAGCGCTTGCACCGGATCGGCAGTGTTGTACATGGCGGTCCTTGGACTAAGACTGGCGCCGGCATCGGAGCCAACCGGCGACAGCACCGCTCGCACCAGCCGATCCGCTTCGCTGTTGCCCTGCGGGATCGCGCCCGCTCGAGTTTCCGTACGCGCATACGCAAGCGGCTGGGGAGCGGCGACACCGCTGCCGGAGCGAACGAGGCCGTCGGCGATGGTCCATTCGAAGACCGGTAGATTTAGCTCGGAGCAGGCCGTGCGCACCAGCGAAAGGGCGCGCAGTTCCTCGACCGTCTCCATCACCACGATTGGGGTTGAGGAATTGATGAGAACTTTAAGCCGATCGAGTGGATTTACGGGCGGTTTTACGGACGACATTGCGGGCGAATTCATATCTGTTTGACCCGATGCGACTTGCTGCCTTATAATACTAGCTTCGGTTCCTACCGGAATATCTTCCTAGCGCAATCTAGGACAAACAAAGGTAATCAAGCCGCATGGCAAATCATTTTTCGGCGCTGAAACGCGCCCGCCAAACCACGAAGCGAACCGTCCGCAACCGGGCCAACGCTTCCGAACTGCGCACCGCTCTGCGGAGCCTGCGCGAGAGCTTGGAAAAAGGCGACAAAACCGCCGCTGGCCAGACTTACCGGCAGACCGTGTCGGCGCTTGACAAGGCAATCCAGAAGGGCGTTTTGCACGAAAACACGGCCTCGCGCTACAAGTCCCGCCTGGCGGCCCGGCTCAACGCATTGAAGTAGGCGCTCGGGCAGGTGCCGGGAAGGTAACCGCCGGACGCCAAATTCGGTTGCAGATTCTTCTTGACCTTCCCCAGCGGTTTGTTATACTTAGACGTTCTCTGGACATTAAAGCAGTTTCTGCCGGTCCTTCGGAACCTCCGCCCGCGTTGTGGCAACTCCTTAAGAATTGAGCAACTTTCGGGTAGGGCGGGGCATCTATTTGGGTAATTCTGGCAAATCCCTTTGAACCTGGCCCGAATTGCAGCTTGGCTGACCTTAGTCGACCATCCCCCAATGGGCGGACGATGGGATCGTAGCCTAAATTATTCATGTTGAAGGAGAACGACCGAACATGCGCTCTGATCGTGTATTTGACGCTCTACATACTTTGCGGAACCGGTATATGCTTTGCCAGCTTGCCTCGAAGGCAACGCGCAAATTTCATAAGCCGAACACCCGCATTCAGGAAACCATGAATCAGGTATTTGACAAAATCGCCGATGCGGAACGTCATGACATCCTGAGCGAACCCGAGAACTTTGCCGAAGCACAACGGCGAGCTGCTTAAGCAGCTCCGCCGTGTGCCCGCACGGCGGCAAAGCAATCCATCCCCCGACGAGGAACGACAATCCCTCCCGAAGAAAATCCACGTAGGTAAATATGACCATCGCCGAACTGAAAGAAAAAAACATTACCGAGCTGACCAAGATCGCCCGATCGTTGGAGCTGCCCGGCGCCAGCGGACTCCGCAAACAGGATCTCATCTTCAAAATCCTGCAGGCGCAAAGTGAAAAAGAAGGACACATCTTCGCCGAAGGTGTGTTGGAGATCCTCCCTGACGGCTACGGCTTCCTGCGCTCGCCCGACTACAACTACCTGCCCGGGCCCGACGACATTTACGTGTCGCCATCGCAAATCCGCAAGTTCGACTTGAAAACCGGCGACACCATCAGCGGCCAGGTGCGCCCGCCCCATGAGGGCGAGAAATATTTTGCGCTGGTCAAGATCGAGGCGGTCAATTTCGAGTCGCCCGACGAGGCCCGCAACAAGATCCTGTTCGACAACCTGACGCCGCTGTATCCGCAGGAGCGGCTGAAGCTCGAAACCACGCGCGAGAATATCAGCGCCCGCGTCATGGACCTGCTCACACCGCTAGGCAAAGGACAGCGCGGCCTTATCGTCTCGCCGCCGCGCGCCGGCAAGACCATGCTGCTGCAGAACGTGGCGAATTCGATTACCACGAATCATCCTGAAGTCGTGCTGATGGTGCTGCTGATCGACGAGCGCCCGGAAGAAGTCACCGACATGCAGCGCTCGGTTAAGGGTGAAGTCATCTCTTCCACCTTCGACGAGCCCGCTGCCCGCCACGTGCAGGTCGCGGAAATGGTGATCGAAAAGGCCAAGAGATTAGTCGAGCACAAACGCGACGTCGTCATCCTGCTCGATTCCATCACGCGCCTGGCGCGCGCTTACAACACCATCGTTCCACCCTCGGGCAAAGTCCTCTCGGGAGGCGTCGATTCGAATGCGTTGCAGCGTCCGAAGCGCTTCTTCGGTTCAGCCCGCAACATCGAAGAAGGCGGCTCGCTCACCATCATAGCCACCGCCCTAATCGACACCGGTTCGCGCATGGACGATGTGATCTTCGAAGAATTCAAGGGCACGGGCAACTCGGAAATCATCCTCGATCGCAAACTGGTCGATAAGCGGACTTTCCCGGCCATCGATATCCAGCGCTCGGGCACGCGCAAGGAAGAGCTGCTGATTCCGAAAGAAGATTTGCAGCGCATCTGGGTGCTGCGCAAGGTGCTGAACCCGCTGTCTCCGGTCGAAGCCATGGAACTATTGATCGAGCGGCTTGCCAAAGCGGGATCGAACAGCGAATTCCTGGCCAAGATGAGCCAGCTGTAGCTCGTGTAGGGCGGGCGCCCTCGCCCGCCCAAGCCCACACTGGACAGCCGCGCGGCGTGAAGGGCGAGCCCCCTAAAACCTCTAAGGTCGTGTGGTCAGCGCAGCAAGCCGTACTGTTTTAGGAGCTTGAGTTGTTTCTCCAGCTTATCGGGGTCGCTGCTAGAATCGACAGCGAGATTGACCCGCACGTCGGCATTAGGAACGGCACCGCTCTGACCGCGCTGTAGGGCACCGCCGTTTTCCGCACCCGGCGGTCTCGATTCCGCTTCTCCTGCTTCATGCTCTTGCTCTGTTTCCTCGACGTGCTCCTCAAGCTCCTCTGTGCGCTGTTCATCCGCGGATGTTGCCGCCGCGGCAGGCACAGCACTAGCATTTATCAGCTGCACATTCTCCCCACTTGGCGTCCCGAGTCCAGCGGTGACGGCCGAGTCAATGAAAAGCTGCGCACATTCGTCGGCAGAATCAGGATGAACTCCCAACTCTTTCGCGCGCTTCGCAACCTGTGCCTTAGAAACTGTGTCGCCATGATAGGTATCGAATATCTTATTGAACGCCTTGGATGAAAGCACGGCCTGTCTAAGCAACGCCGGACGCTCGTCATCAAGCGCTTTGTCGATATTTCTTGCTAACTGTGTCGCCTCGTAGGCCTTGGCATCGCCTTGCATCAGTCCGAACTGCTTGAGCGCCGAGGCGCGGACTTGGCCGTCTGGCCCTGAGGTACCGAACACGCCGGGAAGAATCTCGTCTGCCGGTTGAGCAGAGACGTGCGTCTTCGCTACAAGCTTCTTGCTGTATTCGAGCGCCTTTTGCAGGTTGATCTTTGGGAACAACGTTCCGCCCCTGCGCCCGCCTTTTGGCGTTGTCTTCTTCTTCTCGGTCTTAGCTGCTTCGGCCATCAGTCACCACCTTCCGAGCCTTAATCGATCGGATCATCTTCTCCAGCCCGTCTTCATAAGACTTGGAGAAGTCTGCGTAGAGTTTGTCATTGATCGTGTCCGGCATCTTCGCGCCGTCGAGTTTGATGGGAAGCACGATCACCTTCCGTCTCTCGATCTCATGCACGATAGCGCTGTTGAGTTCCCTCTTTACCCATGGCGAGTTCACCGAGTTCTCGCTGACAACGATGAGAAAGAAGTCAGATTCGGCGAGACCTTGAGCGATCTTTTCCGGGATGGAATCACCTACCAGAATGTTTTGCTCGTCGAGCCATACCTTAACGCCGCTTGCGACGAGATCGGCGGCGAGTTTTCGCACGAACGGCTTATCCTTCGTACTGTGGGAGATGAAGGCGACGCGCTCATGTTCGTGCTCGGCGTGCCGAACTTCCTTCGCCGCGACAGCATCGTTGACCAGCACTTCCACCCGAACGCCCAAGTCCAGCGCTTTTTCGGAGTTGGCCCACGAAACGAGCGGAGCGATCGCGCCCTTGTCGTAATTCGTTTCGCCGTTCACGGTGGAGGCTTTTCGCATCGCGTCTTCCAGGTTGTTTCCTAGACTAATGAATTGCCGAATGCTGCGTATGAGAGGATGCTTGAGCAACGCCTCGCGCACTACGTTCCGCTTCTCTTCCAGCGTCCCCTTGTAAGGATAGGGTTGCGCGAGCACGTAAGCGTCGTCGCCGGGCAACTGTACGACTCCGATGAGCCGAGCGTTCTTGAGGATTTTGCCGGCTGTCCGAGGATCGATGTCGGCGAATTGCGCGATCTCCTTTGTACCGGGAGAGTCGAGCCAAGCGACAGCATCGAGCACCTCGAAGAGCGAATCGATCTTCACCGGCTCGAAGCGCAGAACCGGTCTTTTCTTGTTAGTGGCGCGCTGTTTAGACACTTCGCAAACATTATCCGCCTACTTACTCCGCACAGCAAGGCGGGCGAGCCACATCAACCGGGAAGTCTAACGCGGGTCTGCCCTTTTAACATTGACCAAATAACTCGGGGTGCGCCACTTCTCGCGCTCTTCGAGAAAGCTTGCCCTGTTTTGCCGAAGCCCCGAGCGAAGCCGAGGGGATAGCCGAAGGGTGGCCTGCCGAGCAGCCGACACCGTTCGGCTCCGGCGGGTGCTCCCGCCCGCCACCGGACGCGCTAGTCAGTCGAGACCTACGAGCACGACGTGGCAGAGAACACCAATGGTGAATCCGTAGTAGAACACGAACACGCGAGAGTCCTGAATTGCGGCATAGCCGAAAACAAGAGCGGAGAACGAAGTGGAACCACAAAAAGCGCCGAGTGTTGTCGAAGTAGCCGGATCTTTTATCTCCCTTAGAAAAGGTACGGCGAATCCCACAAACAAGGAGACAAGGAATCCGAATACGCCGCCCCGAGAGGCAATGTTGGAAAAAAACGCGCTGTCATAGACGAAGATAAAGACGACAATTATGAACGGTAGCAACGCGCCGGCGAATGCGCGAATGCCTAGGGTACTCTTTTTTGCGAATGCCCTCGCCACAATGCCGACAATCACCATTAGGGTGGCCAGTGGTACGCCGATAAGGATGGCAGGATGTAGGATGTGTTCGATTGCCCATCCACCCCAGCTGGGACTGACCTGATACACGGAGAACGACAGGCTGGCTGGCGCTATTTGTCGGATGTCCATTGGTAGTCCGGCATCATACACTATTTCTTCGACGCGGGCGGGCCACTCTAGCGGGGAAGTGTAACGCGGGTTTGTCTGTTAGCAGTGACCGAAATAACTGGGGGTGCGCCACTTCGCGCGCTTTTCGAGAAGTGGCCTGCCCAACCGCCGACACCGTGGGGGCTGGCCCGCCCCTCCATCTCAACTCCCGAGGGTGCCTCGTCCTTGTGTCTGCGTTCTTTGCAGACACAGGGCGGGGATTTTGACTTCCTATCCCCACCGACAATACCCTCGTAGGCGGGTGGGCCACTTCAACGAAGAAGCATAACGCGGGCCGCCTTGTAACATTGACCGAAAATAACTGGGGGTGCGCCACTTCTCGCGCTTTTCGAGAAGTGGCCTGCCGAACCGCAGATGGACGAAAGCGGCTGTCCCTGTGGGTTTGACCGCGCCTCTACCGCACGATACTATCGCTTCCATGGCTAAGGCCAGATACCACTACAACATCATGCTCCGGCCCGAACCGGAGGGCGGCTACACCGCGCTGGTTCCGGCGCTGCCTGGGTGCGTTACTTACGGACGCACCGTGGACGAAGCGCGAGAAATGGCCAAGGACGCCATCTCAGGCTACATCGCTAGTCTGCGCAAGCACAAAGACCCCATCCCGACCGACGACAATACCCTCGTAGCCTCGCTCGACCCAGAGTAAGTTACCCGCCGTTAAGCCGCGTCAGATCGTTGCGCGGCCCCGAACTTACCCCGAACACTTGACATCTTGCCGTATAATAGCACTTAGTGGCAGCCCAGCGAGGCCGCAGCCGTAATTGACCATAAGCTCTTTGAAATCTAGACTTTGCGCCAAGCAATAAGTCGAGCGCACGAATTCTAAGAGTCAGGTGCCAATAGGCACCATTAACTCCTTATTTATCTAGATTTTGCGATTTTAGCCCTTTAAAGTCAAAGATCTACAAGGAAATTCCAGCTAACCCACTGATTCCAAAAGATCGAAGATTAATTTTTTTTCGCGGTTCTTCAAGCGCCTCCCATGACCAACCCAAGCATCTCTCCACTAAGTCTTTATTCCTGAAGACTTTTCATGTAAGCCCATATTGTTGAATACTTTAGCGGGAATTATGCGCTAACTCGATGATTCTAATATACCGAGAAATAGGGGGTGGGGGTACCGCAATTAATCGTGCCTTAGGGGGTGCCCCGCTCGCCGCGTTCTTTTCGATGACTGGGCGTGCGCACCGTCAAATGTCTCGCGGGAGCAAGCCGGAGCAATTGCACCTCGGGCGGTTAGGGAAAGATGCCGGCCTCGTTACTTTCGTCCTGAAATACGCCCATTAGCTCCTCTGCGGCGCGCGGGGACCGTGCTAAACAGTGCTTAGCCTTCGCAAAATGCCGACGGCCATGCAGGAGCCCGGCCCATGTTGAAGTATGTTGTAGTTCTGATTTTGTCGCTGACGCTGTTCGCCATACCCGCAAACTCGCAGTCGAGAACAACTCCCGTGAACGCCGCGCAAGTTCAAAGAATCGCCGCCGAGAGCGAGGCGATGGACAATGGCTTGTCCAGCGATCCGCACCAGCGGTTGCAACAGGAAATGATGGCGCGCGCCGTCGCAGAGCGCCAAGCCCAGTTACGGCTTGACACCGAGAAACTGGTGGCTCTGACCGCCGAACTCAAGCAGCACGTGGATAAGGCCGGCGGCAATATCCTCTCCATGGATGTGATCAGGAAGGCGCAGGAAATCCAAAAGCTGGCCAAGAGCGTTCAAGACAAGATGCGCAACGCCTACTGAAGCGGATTCGGCTAAGGCGGTTTTCGTGATGGTGTATAGTGCGTGCCCTCAGCGGCTAAAAAGCCGGAACCCGTTGTAACTCCTGACGGCACGGCTTCAAGGCGTGCCCTACCCAAAACGATTTATGAGATAGCTTCTAAAGAGTGCGAGCCGCGGGGACAGCCGCGGGCGGCTGTCCCTGCAAGCTCAATTCGCGCACTTAGTTCGAACTGATTCGCATCCCGTAGAACGACCGGTAGACGAAGGAGACCGAGACCGCGAAGAAGCAGACCGCCAGGATGTGCGTCAGCCGGGCGCCATGGCTGTTGGCCAGCGAGACGGCCAGTTCGACCGCCAGCAGTCCGAAGAGCGTGGTGAACTTGATGACTGGGTTCATAGCCACCGAAGACGTGTCCTTGAAAGGATCGCCCACCGTGTCGCCGATCACCGTGGCGTCGTGCAGCGGCGTGCCTTTCTGTTTCAGTTTGGTTTCAACGATCTTCTTGGCGTTATCCCACGCCGCGCCGGCGTTGGCCATGAAGATTGCCTGGTAGAGACCGAAGATCGCAATCGAGATCAGATACCCGATAAAGAAGAACGGTTCCACGAAGGCAAATGTGAGGGTCCCGAAAAAGACCGCGACAAAGATGTTGAACATGCCCTTCTGCGCGTACTTGGTGCAGATTTCAACTACCTTCTTGCTGTCGGCAACCGAAGCCTTCTCCGCGCCCTCGAGATGGATGTTGGCCTTGATGAACTCCACGGCGCGATAGGCGCCGGTGGTCACGGCCTGCATGGATGCGCCGGTGAACCAGTAGATCATCGCGCCGCCGGTTATCAGGCCTAAAAAGAAGGGAGCGTGCAGCAACGAGAGCTTCTCCACATTCGCGGTCAGCCCATTGGTTAGCGCCATGATGATGGAGAAGATCATGGTCGTTGCGCCCACGACCGCCGTTCCGATCAGCACCGGTTTGGCGGTCGCCTTGAAGGTATTGCCGGCGCCGTCGTTCTCTTCCAGCAAGTCCTTGGCGCGTTCAAAATTAACGTCAATGTTGAAGTCCTTCTTGATCTCCGCCTTGACGTTGGGCACCTGCTCGATCAGCGAAAGTTCATAGACGGACTGCGCGTTGTCGGTCACGGGTCCATACGAATCGACCGCGATTGTCACCGGGCCCATGCCGAGGAAGCCGAAAGCAACCAGACCGAAGGCAAACACCGGCGCGGCAATCATGGTGGCCGCCGCGCCCAAGCCCATCAGGCTGAAGAAGTAGGCAATCGACATCAAACTGACCATCGCCAGCCCCAGCCAATAGGCAGAAAAGTTTCCGGCCACGAAACCGGAAAGGATTCCGAGCGACGCGCCGCCTTCTTTCGCCGAGGTCACCACCTCGTTCACGTGGCGCGATTCCACCGAGGTAAAGACCTTGACCAGTTCAGGAATCAGCGCTCCCGCCAGCGTTCCGCAGGAGATGATCGAAGCCAGCTTCCACCACTGCGTCGTGTCGCCGCCGAGGTCGGGGATGATGAAATGGGAAACAAAGTAGGTGGCAATGATCGAAACAATCGAAGTGATCCAGACCAGCGAGGTAAGCGGCGTTTCAAAATTCATTTGGTCGGCATGGCCGAACCGGGCTTTCGCGATGGCGCCATTGATGAAATAAGCCAGCGCGCTGGACACCAGCATCATGATGCGCATGACGAAAATCCACACCAGCAACTGCACCTGAATCGCCGGATCCTTCACGCCTAGCAAAATGAAAGTGATCAGCGCGACGCCAGTCACGCCGTAAGTCTCGAAACCATCGGCCGACGGTCCCACCGAGTCGCCGGCATTGTCGCCGGTGCAATCGGCAATCACGCCAGGGTTGCGGGCATCGTCTTCCTTGATCTTGAAGACGATCTTCATCAAGTCGGAACCGATGTCGGCAATCTTGGTGAAGATGCCGCCGGCGATACGCAGCGCCGCTGCGCCCAGCGACTCGCCGATCGCGAATCCGATGAAGCACGGGCCGGCGTAATCGCCGGGCACGAACAGCAGGATGAAGAGCATGATCAGCAGTTCGACCGAGATCAGCATCATGCCGATCGACATCCCGGCCTCCAGCGGGATCTGATAAATCGGGTAAGGCTTGCCGGGCAGAGAAGCGAAGGCGGTGCGCGAATTCGCGAAGGTGTTCACGCGAATCCCAAACCACGCTACCCCATAGCTGCCCGCGATTCCCACCAGGCTGAACGCCAGGATGATGACAACGCGCGGAATTTCGAAATGCCGCAGCACGCCAAAGTAGAGCACGATGACCACGGCAATGAAGGCCCACAACAGCATCAGGAATTTGCCCTGCGTGATGAGGTAGGTTTTGCAGGTTTCGTAAATCAGTTCCGAGATTTCGCGCATGGAGCGGTGCACCGGCAGGTTTTTCAACCGCATGAAGATAACCATGCCGAAGCCGAGGCCGAAGACGCAGAACAGCAGCCCAACCATGAGCAGGCGATGTCCATCAACACCGAGGAACGAAACCGAAGAAAGATCGGGCAGTTTCAAGGCCGCCTCGCCACCTTCTTCGGCCGGTTGCGCCAGCGCGGAGCCGGCAGTCAGAAGCAGCAGAGTAGCAAGCGTTGCCGAAGTTTTCGCCAAGCGTCTTCTCGCAAACCAGCGTCCCACCGACGCAATTTTAGCGGTCCAAGTGCACATCGAAATCCTCCTAAGAAATCCTATCCAGGGGTCAGGACGTGTGATTTTGCTGCGGCGCGTTACCGTCCGCTGCAGGGTTCGATCCGCCACGGGTACGTCCGCCACCGGGGTTCCGAACACGCTCCGAACACGCTTCCACCGCCAAGCATAACAACAAAGAGGAGTGCCGATTTGGCCGCGTCGGAAAACCCTGTGCCATCGGCAGATAGCCCCGCGATCAGACTACACACCTCCGGACAAAGCACTTGTTTATAGCACCTTGCCGGAAGTCGGGTCAATGATGGGCATCACATAGAGTTAGGTCGGTTTCTTCAAACGCCGGTCGTAAGTCGTAGCAGGAAGCTCGGGGCTCGCTCTTCGCTGATCGTCACTTGTTGTATGCCAGGCAAACCACGAACAGCAACGACGAACAGCGAACTGCTTCCGTATAATTGAAACTCTGCCATGCCAGCCTCCCTTGACTCGATTGTCGCCGCCACGCGCCAGCGCCTATTTCTGAGCCGGCGAAACTCCGGCCTGCGCGCTCTGGAACACGCAGCTGCCGCGCACACTCCGCGCGGATTTCGGAATCAGCTGCGCCGGGTCGCGCAAGGCGGAATCGCGGTCGCCGTTATTGCCGAACTGAAAAAAGCCTCGCCCTCAAAAGGCTTGATTCGCGCCGATTTCAGACCCTCCGAACTGGCGCGGGAACTCGAGCGGGCCGGCGCCGCCGCGCTGTCGGTTTTGACCGACGAACAATTTTTCCAGGGCTCGCTGGACTATCTGCGCCAGGCCTCGTCCAGCAGTTCTCTTCCCTGCTTGCGCAAGGATTTCATCGTCGATGAATTCCAGATCGTCGAAGCCAGAGCCAATTGCGCCGACGCCATCCTGCTGATTGTCGCCGCCCTCGACCAGAAAGAACTGGTATCGCTGGCCGGGATCGCGCGATCTCACAGCCTCGACGTTTTGTGCGAAGCGCATGACAAAGAGGAACTCCAACGCGCCCTTGATGCCGGCTGTGACCTGATCGGCGTCAACAGCCGTAATCTGCGCACCTTCGAAGTCAATCTCGAAACCGCATTCCGGCTCGCGGACAAAATGCCCGCTACCTGCGTCCGCGTAGCCGAGAGCGGAATCCAATCCGGCGCAGACATTGCTCGTCTGCGATCCGCCGGCTACGAAGCATTCCTGATCGGCGAATCGTTGATGAAAGCGGAGCACCCCGGCGAAGCGCTGGCAAAGTTGATGGAAGAAGCAAGAATAGTGGTCGGTGGCTAGTGGATTTCACTGACAGCTGACAACCGATAGCTGACAACTGTTCTTATGACTTGGATCAAAATCTGCGGAATCACGAACCTCGACGACGCGCTCGCCGCCAGCGATGCGGGCGCGAACGCGCTCGGCTTCGTCTTCTATCCGAAGAGCCCGCGCCACGTCACTCTGGAAACCGCGAACTCGATCGTCGCCAAGCTGCCGCAGTCGATGGAAATGGAAAAAGTCGGCGTTTTTGTCAACGAAACCGTGGACCGCGTGTGTGAGGTCGTCAAACAGGTCGGCCTCACTGCCGTGCAATTGCACGGCGACGAGAGCACGGAATTCAGCCGCGCGCTCTTCCAGGAACTCGCCAGCGGATCCGCCCGCCCCATGATTTTCCGCACCTGGCCGGCGAAGATCTTCGACGCTCCTGCTGAACAAACGGTCGGATGGGACCCGGTCGCGGCCGGACTGGTAGAACCCGACGAGGCTTACAAGGGGAAACGCGTGCATAAAATCCACGTCGCCAAAAACGGCGACCTCTTCCTCGAAACTCACGGCTTCCGTCCCGGCGTGATCTCGGGCGTGCTGCTCGATTCCTCCAACGACGAGAGACGCGGGGGCACCGGACAGGCTTTCGACTGGGAACGCGTCCAGCCCTGGGCCGGAATCATCAACAGCATCAGCAAGCTGATCGTCGCCGGCGGCTTGCGTCCCGGCAATGTGCAGGAGGCGATCCACCTGCTCCATCCTTGGGGCGTGGACGTTTCCTCTGGCGTCGAACGCGAGCCCGGCAAGAAAGATCCCAGAAAAATCCGGGCCTTTGTGCAAGCCGTGCGGGCCATGGAAGAGGCAAGTTGACAATGGCAACCGCGACCGCAACTAAGAAAGCTCGCAACCAGGCAGCAGGCAAACTTCCGCCAAAGGCCGCGGCTGCCGGCCGTTTCGGCGCTTATGGCGGACGCTACGTTCCGGAAACGCTGATGGCCGCGCTCGAAGAACTGGAGCGCGCATACGAGAAAGCAAAGCGCGATCGCAAGTTCCAGCAACGCCTCGACCAACTACTGAAGACATACGCTGGGCGCCCCACGCCGTTGTTCTTCGCCCGCCGCCTGACCGCAAAACTTGGCGGCGCGAAAATCTATCTCAAGCGCGAGGACTTGCTCCACACCGGCGCGCACAAAATCAACAACTGCCTCGGCCAGGCCCTGCTCGTCGAACGCATGGGCAAGCACCGCGTCATCGCTGAAACCGGCGCCGGTCAGCACGGCGTCGCCACGGCTACCGTCTGCGCCCTGTTCGGGTTCGAATGCGTGGTGTACATGGGCACCGAAGACATGCGCCGCCAGGAACTCAACGTCTTCCGCATGAGGCTGCTCGGCGCCGAAGTTCGCGGCGTCGATTCCGGTTCGCGCACCCTCAAAGACGCCATCAACGAAGCCATGCGCGACTGGGTAACCAACGTGCGCACCACGCATTACCTGCTTGGCAGCGTGCTCGGAGCGCATCCCTATCCGACCATGGTGCGCGACTTTCATCGCGTCATCGGACGCGAAGCCCGCGCGCAGATTCGCAAAGCCGAAGGCAAACTTCCCAACGCGATCATCGCCTGCGTTGGCGGAGGATCGAACTCCATTGGCATTTTCTACGACTTCCTCAAAGACAAGAAAGTCGAACTCATTGGAGTCGAAGCCGGCGGCCGCGGCGAGGCGCTGGGCCAGCACGCAGCCCGATTCCGCGGCGGTTCGCCGGGCGTTCTACAGGGAACATATTCTTACCTGCTGCAGGACAAGTTCGGCCAGATCGCAACTACGCACTCGGTCTCCGCTGGCCTCGACTACCCGTCGATCGGCCCCGAACACGCCATGCTCAAAGATACGGGCCGCGCCGAGTACGTTCCCGCGTCTGACGCTGAAGCGCTAGAGGCCACGGTGCTGCTGGCTCGAACCGAAGGCATCATCCCGGCGCTCGAATCCGCGCACGCCGTTGCCGAAGTTATTAAGCGCGCTCCGAAAATGAAGAAGTCGGAGATTGTGATCGTTAATATTTCTGGGCGTGGGGATAAGGACATTGGCATTTTGCGGGAGAATCTTAAGCTGGATTAAGCGCGAAACGAACGCCTCATGGTCTCACATCTTTCCTGATCCATGAACTTTAGAATAGAGATTGCATCACACGCGGCTGTGAAGGCACTCAACGCATCGTCTTTTTCGAAACCCACCTCGCCCCAATGCATAATGCGATTACGTTTGTCGAACAGTTTCTTGTAGATATAAGAGGCCTTCAGTTCATTTTCTCGCCGCGGAGACTCGGCCCCGATCAGTGCAGCTGTACCGTTTTTCTTGACAAAACCACTTACGAAATCATCGAACAACTTATCCGTCAAATATTTCGATACGAGATCTGCTGATTTTTCAAATTCACTTCGTTTTGATTTATCTCGTTTTGTACCGTTTCTGTATTCCTTTTCCAATTCCTCGCGCTGTTCTGGTGTCGGTTTTCCAATTTTGCGGTCAATCTCTTTCCACTTCATAGACACCTGAGTAAGCGCGGTCTCGACCGCTATCGCACTACAAATGATTGATACAGTTGGGTCATTGCAATCAATCTCGGCCCGGCTGCGGTACAACAGCCGGTCTGCAACAATACTTATGGACAGAGGATCGATGCAGAAAATTGCTGCTCTACAAGTTGGACAAAATGCCGCCGGAAAACTTTTCTCACCATAACCGGTAACTGGGAGAACGGTCCCACAGGTTGAGCATGTAATAGGAATTGAGAATTTCATAGGAGATATTTTCACCGGTTGGCCCATTCAAGCCTTCTTTGGAGTTTTGGCTTGAGTGTTACAGTTCCACCGCTACTTCGACGCAGCAATCGCTTGTTCGAGAGTCTCCCGAATGAACCTGGTATAGGGGATACCGCGCGCCTTTGCGCGGGCCTTCACGGCCGCAAGCAACGGCTTCGGCACGCGCATGTTGATTTGTTCGTCCTTTCTCTCGAACTCAAAGTGCGCCGGCTTAAACTGTGAGAAATCGAGCTTAGAGAGGTCCTGGGCAAGAAACGCCTCGGCCTGCTCATCGGTTCTTAGGCGTGGCACTTTCTTCTTCATAAGCTGCGATCTCCCTCGCGTGCATATACCGGGCGGTCACCGGGCGGATCAGGCGGCGACCTTCTTTTGTACGCATCGTAAAAGCCACAAATAGCGGCCTCCCCGTGCCTGTTTTCCCCACCGCAATCAAACGATCCTCGTCCTCCGAGTGCTTTGGGTCCGGCGCAACGCGAGGGCCATGCACAAATAGAGCTTCGATCTCCGCGATCGACACACCATGTTTCTGGCATTTGGACCGATTGCCGTCATCCCAATCAAATCCGTCGACTTGTAAATCCATAATAGCAGAAATTTATACAAATGTATATACGTCGGGCGATTCTGACGTGGGAAGCCCCTGGATGGATTTTTCCGCCCTTCTTCTGGATTGGCCTGCCACTCGCGTCGGCAGGGCTGCTCCAAGATCGTCTTGAGGTAGTCTATTCATTAACGATGCCTTTCCACTTCGAAGATAAACCATCGCTCATCGCTTACGTAACCTGCGGCGACCCGGACCTCGCGACCACGCGTGAGGTCATCCTTGCGGCTATCGATGCCGGTGCGAGCGTGATTGAACTGGGCGTCCCCTTCAGCGATCCGCTCGCCGATGGGCCGGTCATCCAGCGCGCCAGCGAGCGGGCGCTTAAACATGCTACGTCGCTGCAGCACGTGCTCACGCTGGCCGCCGAAATCCGCGAACATTCGCAATCCGTCGGCCTGGTGATCTTTTCCTACCTCAATCCCATCTTGCGCATGGGCCTCGCTAAGTTCTGCCAGGTGGCGCGGCTTGCCGGGATTGACGGAACGCTGATCACCGATCTGCCCGTCGAAGAATCGGCCGAGTATCTGCGCGAGGCTCGCAAGCATGATTTGGCAACCATTTTTCTGGCTGCGCCCACCTCGACCGACCGGCGTCTGAAGTTGATCGCCGACGTTTCGACCGGATTCATTTACGCCATCTCGCGCACCGGCGTCACCGGCGCGCGCCAGCAAATAACCGGAGACGCCCGGGTCCTGGTCAAGCGCATCCGCCGCTTCACCAAACTGCCGATTGCTGTCGGCTTCGGAATTTCAACCCCGGCGCAATTCGCGGCCGTCGGCAAATTCGCCGAAGGTGCAGTCGTCGGCAGTGCCATCGTGCAGTTGATCGAACAAAATCCGGGACGGGAAGCCGCGACTGTGGCAAAATTTGTTAGCCAGTTGTTGGCTGTTGGCTCTTAGCTTTTCGCTCATGCGCCCAGCCCCTAAAGGGGTTTCCGATTTCGAAGGATTTACGGCACCGCTAAAGCGATGCCCCGATACGAAACCGGAGTTCTTTCGCGACCTGTTAGGATTTCGATGCGTAAGCTAAAGGCCAAACGCTAATAGCTAACAACCAAAAGCTTCTATGGACATTTCCGATTGGCGCAAGAAAATCGACGAACTGGACCGCAAACTGGCGGCGCTGCTCAACGAGCGCGCTGCCGCGGTAGTCGAAATTGGACGGCTGAAACGCAATACCAGCCTACCCATTTACGAGCCCGATCGCGAGCGCGAGGTGATCGCCAATGTGCAGCGCAGCAGCACCGGTCCTTTAGTCGAACGCGATCTCGCGCAGATTTATGAACGAATTATCGATGTGATGCGGAGCATTCAGAAGCACGAAATCGCTCCCGACGAACCGGCCTCCCGCGAGACCGAGATGGATTCGCAATTCGAGGACTAGAACTTTCAGCCACGCCGCGATGCAGTTTCCAGCGCGCCACGGCCGGGCAAAACGAGCGCACTCATGATCGTCGCAATGCAAGATTCGGCCAGTGAAGATCAGATCCAGCAGGTGATCGATCAACTGGTTCATTTCGGCTTTGAAGTCCACCGCTCCACCGGAGCGCGTCAGACCGTGCTCGGCGGCGTCGGTGTTCCCCATGATTTCGATACCCGCGAAGTCGAAATGCTGCCGGGAGTGCAGGAAGTTCACCGCATCACTTCACCCTACAAGCTGGCGGGCCGCAACTTCCGGCCCGAAGGCACGGTGATCAAATTTGCGAACGGGATTGAAATCGGCGGCAAGAAGATCGTCGTCATGGCCGGGCCCTGCTCGGTCGAATCCCACGAGCAACTATTTACCGTCGCCGAACTGATCGCTAAGGCGGGAGCGCGCATTCTCCGCGGCGGCGCTTTTAAACCCCGTTCTTCTCCTTATTCATTTCAAGGACTCGGCGTTGACGGCTTGAAATTGCTGCGCGAAGCGGGCGACCATTTCAAACTGCTGGTGATCAGCGAAGTCATGGAGATCTCCCAGATCGAGCCGATGCTGCCTTATGTCGACATCTTCCAGGTGGGAGCGCGCAACATGCAGAACTTCAATCTGCTGCGCGAACTGGGCAAAGTCCGCAAGCCGGTGCTGCTCAAACGCGGCATCGCGGCCACCATCGAAGAACTCCTGTGCTCCGCGGAATACCTGCTCGCCGGCGGCAACTACGAAATCATTCTGTGCGAGCGGGGCATCCGAACTTTCGAAACTTACACGCGCAACACAATGGATATTTCCGCGATCCCGATCATTCATAAACTTTCGCACCTGCCGATGACCGCCGATCCCTCGCACGGCACTGGGCGCCGCGACAAAGTGGCGCCCATGGCGCTTGCATCGGTCGCAGCCGGCGCCGATGCTATGCTCATCGAGGTGCATCACCAGCCCGATAAAGCGCTCTCCGATGGCGCGCAGTCGCTTTACCCGGAACAGTTTGCGGAGTTGATGGGCCAGGTACGCATGGTTGCGACCGCGGTGGGACGCGAGATCGCGTAGAGCTTCATTTGTAATTTGCGATTTGTAATTTGTAATTGAAAAACAAAATCACAAATTACCAATTGCAAATTACCCATGGCCTTCAAGCAAGTCACCATCATCGGAACCGGCCTGATCGGAGGCTCGCTGGGCCTCGCCCTGAAGAAACGCCGGCTCGCCGGACGAATCATCGGGTGCGATCGCGCTCCAGTTTTGGAGCGGGCCCAGGATTGCGGCGCCATCGAAGCGGGGACCACCAATCCCGCGGATGCCGTGCGCGGCAGCGATCTGGTGGTGCTGGCCACGCCCGTGATCCCGATCCTCGATCTGATCGGCCGGCTTGGCCCAGTGCTGCCGCCGAAGACACTTATAACCGACGTCGGCAGCACGAAGGCGGAGATTGTCCGGCGCGCCGTGAAATCGTTCGGGCGAAACGCCGGTCACAGATTCCTCGCCGGTCATCCCATGGCGGGCAAAGAACACGCCGGCGTGGAGTTTGCCGATGCCGATCTTTTCGAAGGCGCGGCCTGGCTTTTCACGCCGCTCCCCGGCCAGAACGTTCACACCGGTCAATGCGGAGAATTTATTCACTGCGCGGAAAAGATGGGCGCCAAAACTGTGGTCGTCGATCCCGCCGATCATGATCGCTTCTGCGCCTGGATCAGTCATCTGCCGCAGATGATTTCAACCGCTCTGGCAGCGGCGCTGGTCGACGAATTCGGCCTCGACGCGCCGGTGCTCGACATTGGAGGACGAGCCTTGCGCGAGATGACCCGGATCTCGGGCAGTCCCTATTCGATGTGGCGCGATATCGCCATCACTAACCGCAAAAACCTCGGCGACGCGCTGCAGAAGCTGGAGCAACGCCTGACGCACATCCGCGAAAATCTAGACTCGCGAGAGCTGGCGGCGGAATTCGAGCGCGCGCACCAGTTGAGAAAGAAACTTCCACGGGAACGCTGAGCAGCAACAATTTTGCAATTTGGCAATCGGGTAATTGTGTAATTTTGAAATCCTAAACCCCGCAGCGGGGATTGGTTTTCAAATTACACAATTTTAGAGATTACAAAATTACCAATTCTCGCTATAGAATTGTCCTGCCATGCACAAAGTTGTCGCCAGCGCCGAACAGGCGATCCAGGACGTGTTCGACGGGGCCAGTATTATGGTGGGCGGATTCGGTTTGTGCGGGATTCCCGAGAACCTGATCCGCGCTCTCGTCCGCAAGGGCGTCAAGAACCTCACCACCATGAGCAACAACGCTGGTGTCGATGGCTTCGGCGTCGGGATGCTCCTGGCCAATGGCCAGATCCGCAAGCACATCGGAACCTACGTCGGCGAAAACAAACTGCTCGAACAGATGGTGCTGAACGGCACAGTCGAACTTGACCTCGTTCCGCAAGGAACGTTCTCCGAGCGAATTCGCGCCGCGGGCGCTGGGATTCCCGCTTTCTTTACGCCCACTGGCGTCGGGACCGTGGTCGCCGAGGGCAAAGAAGCACGCGAGTTCGACGGCCGCATCTACATCATGGAGCGCGCGCTGAAAGCCGACTTCGCCTTCATCAAGGCCTGGAAGGGCGACCGCTGGGGCAACCTCGTCTATCGCAAGACCGCGCGCAATTTCAATCCCATGATGGCAACCGCGGCCAGGATCACCATCGCCGAAGTCGAACACCTGGTCGAACCGGGAGAGCTCGATCCCGACCTGGTGCATACGCCAAGCGTGTTCGTAAAGCGAATTTTCCAGGGCGAGCTGTACGAAAAGCGAATCGAGAAGAGGACTGTGACGAAGGCCGCGGCGGGATAACTGGGGCTGTTCGTCGTTCGCTGTTCGCAAAACCGTTCGGACGGCGACTAGCGAACGACCAACAGCGAACAGCGTTTCTCGTCATCACCGGACCAGACTCGAAGGAAAAATGTCAACGTTACCCAAATCCACCAAAGACCTCGACAAACGCGAACGCATTGTGAAGCGTATTGCCCGCGAATTGCGCGATGGATTCTACGTCAACCTCGGCATCGGATTGCCTACGCTGATTGCCAATTATGTTCCGCCGGGCATGGATGTGATTCTTCAATCCGAGAACGGGATGCTTGGCATCGGGCCGTATCCGCTCGAAGGCTCGGAAGACGCGGACCTGATCAACGCGGGAAAAGAAACGGTCAGTGAGTTGCCGGGCACCGCCTACTTTTCGAGCGCCGATTCTTTCGCGATGATTCGCGGCGGCCATGTTGACCTGAGCGTGCTGGGCGCGATGGAAATCGACGAACAGGGCAATCTTGCGAACTGGATGATTCCGGGCAAAACGGTCAAAGGCATGGGCGGCGCCATGGATCTGGTTGCCGGAGCGCGGCGCGTGATCATCGCCATGGAACACGCGACCAAAGATGGGCAGCCGAAGATCCTGAAGAAATGCACACTGCCTCTGACCGGCGTGAAGGTAGTGGACACAATCGTGACCGAGATGGCCTACATCCGAGTAACGCCAGAAGGCCTGCTGCTCGAGGAGATTGCTCCCGGCCTGACGGTCGAGGACGTACAGATGGTTACGGAAGCGAAATTGCGGGTGAGTTCTGAACTGAAGACGATGTGAGTAAGGCAGCTTTCAGCTCTCAGTGCTCAGTTTTCAGTTTTCAGTTCTCAGTTCTGTTTGGCGGCTTCGAACTTTTTTCCCTGTGCTGCGTATCATATTCAGGAGGAGGTGTCCCAATTCCTATGATCGCCTTCCTGCTCTGGTGCTTGCTCTTCGTGCTGTGCTGGCCGGTCGCACTGCTGGCGCTGGTCCTCTATCCAATCGTGTGGCTGCTGTTGCTGCCCTTCCGCTTGGTCGGGATCGCCGTCCATGGAGCACTCGCGCTTGTCTGGGCGGTCGTCATGCTGCCCGCGCGCTTGCTCAGCGCTCCGTTTCGGCTCTCGCGAATTTAAGGCGCTGCCGAGCTGCGCTCGGCTGGACGGCCGACGGCGGCCGTCGCTACGTGAGTTTCTTAGCTTCGGGCGCGGCCAGGTATTTCTGCAGAAATTGCAGGCTTCTTAGTCCGGCGTCGCGCCAGATGGTTTGGTCCTCGAAGCCATGGCCGGCTCCGGGGTAGATTTTGATTTCGTAGGGGATTCCTTTCTTCTCCAGCAACTTCTGCAGCTGATACGCTTCTTCGACGGGGACGGTCGCATCGGCCTCGCCGTGCAGGATTAGCACGGGGCAGAGGCGTCTCATGAAGAGGTTCATTTCTTTGGGCATGCCTCCGAAGAACTCGACCACGGCTTTCACACGATGGTCGATGGCGGAGTTGGCGAGCGAGAGGTAGGCTCCCAGCGAAAAGCCCAACAGCGCGATGCGCTCGCGATCGACTTGCGGCTGCGTTTCGATGAAGCTGATGGCGTCCCAGAGGGTTTTCATCCACAGCGGAAAATTGCGCATGATCGTCTGCTTGTCGGCGGACTCAATGCCGGTGCGATCAAAGTAGTGCAGCAGGTAAACAGCGAATCCCTGGGCGGCGAGCATGCTGGCGTATTTCTCCATACCGGAGACGTTGCCTCCAGCGCCGTAGAGCGCGACTACGCCGGGAAGTGGGCCGGCGGGCGTGTCGGGCAGGTAGGCGGCGAGGCGGATGGGCTTGCCGCCACTTTGGAAGGTGAGTTCGGACTGGGAGACGGTGGGCATCTTATGGATAGGTCTGGGGCATCTGCCGGGCTTCGCCCGGCTGGACGGCCGAGGGCGGCCGTCCCTACGTGAGCTTTGGCGCCTCCGACAGTTTTCGTAGAGATTCTGTGTAGGGCGCGCGGGCTATGCCTCGTTCGGTGATGATGGCGGCTACGTATTTTGCGGGCGTCACGTCGAAGGCTGGGTTCTCGACCTGGACTCCGTCGGGCACCATTTGCTTACCGGCGATGTGCGTGACTTCTCTCGGGTTGCGTTGCTCGATGGGAATTTTGCCGCCGTCGGGCGTGGCGAGATCGACGGTTGAAATCGGCGCGGCGACGTAGAACGGGATGCCGTGCTCTTTGGCGAGGACGGCTACGGTGTAGGTGCCGATTTTGTTGGCCACGTCTCCGTTGGCGGCGATGCGATCGGCGCCGACTACGACGGCTCCGATTTTGCCTTGCTGCATCATGGCTCCCGCCATGTTGTCGGAGATGACGGTGGTGGGGATGCCGTCTTTCATCAGCTCCCAGGCGGTGAGGCGCGAGCCTTGTAGAAAGGGGCGCGTTTCGTCGGCGTAGACGTGAATCTTCTTGCCTGCTTCTACCGCCGCGCGGATTACGCCGAGCGCGGTGCCGTAGCCGGCGGTGGCGAGCGCTCCGGCATTGCAGTGGGTGAGCACGCCGCCCGTCGACGGCATGAGCGTGGCGCCGTGGCGGCCCATGGCCTGGTTGGCGGCGATATCTTCGGCGTGCATGCGCTGGGCTTCTTCGATCAATGCGTGGTGGATCTGTGCTATGGGGCGAATGCGGAGGGCTTCAAATTTCTCCTGCATGCGGCGGATCGCCCAAAACAGGTTGACGGCGGTGGGGCGCGTCTGGCGGATGGTTTCGCAGATCTGGTCAAAATCTTTTTTGAGGTCGGCGACGCTCTCCGCTTTGGAATTTTTCACGCCCAGTGCGATGCCCATGGCAGCGGCCACGCCAATGGCGGGTGCGCCGCGGACAACCATGTTGCGGATCGCGTCGGCAACCTGCTGGTGCGTGGTACAGGTTACGTACACTTCTTCGGTGGGCAGCTTCGTCTGATCGATGAAGACTACGCCGCGGGAGGTCCATTCTAGAGTTTGGATCATGAGTCAGTCGTTGGTCTCTGGTTGTTGGTCGTTAGTCCGTATTCCCGGAGTTCGTCGAGCGCGTGCGGGGTATTTGATCCCGAGGGCCTTGGCTATTAGCTCGAACCCTTTGCCATCCTTAAACTGGTCCGTGTTGAGCCGCCTCAGCCTGAGCTTGCCCCACGAGCTCTTCTTATCCTGGTGTCGCCTGATCCAAGCTGCCGGAAAGGTAAAGAACTCGGGCTCACGTTCTCCCGCCGGTCGGCTCTGAACCTTACCGTAGAAATTCCCCACGTTCAAGAAAACGGCAACCAGGAAATCAAAAGCATCGAGGGTCTTTCTGTGAACAATAACGCTGCGATCACAATCAGTTTGATAGCGGCTTTTGACCTGTACGCGAACGGATTTTGTTTTCTTCCTCGGGTTGGGATGTATGCAAATCAGATCGTAACCCTCGTTGTTCGGCGGAGCTTTGTAGGCCAAGATGTTGCGCCGCATGAGGTAGCCTTGAACCAGAAACTCCGCCCCGTGGGAGACTGCAGGAAACCTTAGATACTTCGATTCCTTCGGGTCAGCCATTTTTCACAACACCTCGCGTGCCCGTCGCAGGGTCGCCACCGCCTAGTTGTTGGTCGCCAAGTGCTCTTTTCTCAATTCATGGGCGCTGATCTAATTCTGTGTTGCTGGAGATGCCCTAGGTCATATCGCAATCGAGGCCACGGCTGATGGCTTCTCGAAAGGCGTCGGCGGTTGCGTCAAGGGCAGCGCATACCTCGTCTGAATCGCCATCTGCTGCATTAAGAAGAGCTTCTAGGTGAGGCTTCAGCTGACCTTCGACGCGACTAGCGACTTGCGCGGAAATAGGAACATCGTACCAAGCGTCAGTGATCCAGCGGGACACCGACGCCAAGACAAGGAATATGGCAGGATGCCTGGGGTTCTTCTTTTCGAGAATCTCGAGTGAAAGTTCAGCTATCGTTCGGAGGTTATCTACGTAGAAACCTCTACCGATAGCAATTCGGAGTTCTTCGTACGCTGTTGGCATTCTTCCAACTCAGAGCGGAAATCATCCAAAGTATACAGCGGAATGTAGCGTTTTGCTCTCGCTCTGATCTTGTCGCCGCCGCCTTCCAAACGATCAACCAGCGTTATCACAGCCACCACTTTGCAGCCTTCGCGCTCCGCTACCTCTATGGCCTTAAGAACAGAACCCCCGGCGGTCACAACGTCGTCTACGATGACGACATTGGAGCCCTTCAGGGGCGCGTTTTCCACAAGGTTCCGTGTTCCGTGATTCTTGGGTTCCTTCCGAACATAGAATCCGTTGAGGGAGACCCCGCGCTGTCGGGCCTCCATCATGACCGCACCAATGATAGGATCGGCTCCGTGGGTTAGGCCGCCGATAGCCTCAATTTTTTCTGGCAAGCCCTGGATAGCGTCCAGAACCGCCTCCCCGACCAATCCAGCACCCTCCGAACTGAGGGTCACCCGTTTGCAGTCAAAGTAGTGGTTGGAGTGGCTTCCGTTGCTGAGTGTGATTGGACCGACTATG
>Ga0224555_1002094_pt1 | contig 24569 bp, 21 predicted proteins | sample 714S23034metaG_FD_180687 | JGI IMG/M metagenome (GOLD analysis project Ga0224555, IMG submission 180687) | Peat soil microbial communities from Stordalen Mire, Sweden - 717 S2 30-34 | ecosystem: Environmental > Terrestrial > Soil > Wetlands > Peat | place: Sweden: Norrbotten County, Stordalen...
CGTCGAGTGCCAGCGGTGTGGTGGTGACAGACACGCTGCCGGCGGGAGTGACGTTTGTGAGTGCGACTGGCGGTGGCGTCAACAACAGCGGCGTGGTGAACTGGAGCTTGGGCACCCTGGCCAATGGCCAGGTGAGCAACGTGACGGTGACGGTGACCGCCCCGGCTTCCGGCTCGTTGACCAACGTGGCGAGCGTGAACACGCCGACGGGTGATCCGAACCCGACGAACAACGTGACACCGCCGGTCATCACGACCGTGACGAACTCTGCGTTGCCGCAGGCTGACGTTGCAGTGTTCAAAACCGGCCCCGCCAGCGGAGTTGCCGGATCGAATCTTACTTATACCGTGACTGTGACCAATAGCGGCCCTTCGACAGCGACCAATGTAGTGGTATCGGATCTGTTGCCTGCTGGATTCACGTTTGTCAGCGCGACACCGTCGTCAACGGTTTCGAACAACCTGGTGAGCTGGCCTGCGATCAGTCTGGCCAAAAATGCCGTGAGTAACTTCACGGTGACGGCGGTTTCCGCCGCGGGCGGCAATTTCACGAACATCGCCTTCGCCACTTCCGGTACGCTGGATCCGAATCCGACCAACAATAACGGCACGCTGACCAATGCCCAAGTGCGCACCACGGTGGCTCCGCTGGCTGATGTCGCCGTGTTCAAAGCCGGCAGCACGAATGTCAATGCCGGCAGCGCCGTGGTTTACACCATCACTGCGACGAACATGGGACCGTCAACGGCGTCAAACGTAGTTGTTAGAGACAATCTTCCGGCCGGCGTGACTTTCCAAAGCGCATCCGGTGGCTATACATTGAGCAACAATGTGGTGACGTGGCCGGGCGTGACTCTGGCTATGGGTGCGTCGGTGAATTTCACTTTGACCATGACCGCGCCCGCTAGCGGCTCATTTGTCAATGTCGCCTCGGGTACATCTGACACGCCGGATCCAAATATGAACAACAACAACGGTTCCGCCGCCGGTTCAAGAGTCAGCACGTCGGTAACGCCGGTTGCGGACTTGATTGTTCTCCTGTCCGGTCCCACCAACGTCATAGTCGGGAACAGCTTGGTTTACACTATCGTCGTAACCAATGGCGGGCCTTCGACAGCGTCCAACATCGTGGTGGAAGACAATCTGCCGGCGGGCCTGAACTTCAATAGTGCGTCGTCAAGTGGTTCGTTCTCGAACAATGTCATCAACTGGCCGACGATTCCCGCCTTGACCAACGGTGGTTCGACGAACTTCACCATCACAGTTACTGCGACAAATGCGGGTGTGTTCACGAACGTCGCCGCGGCGTTGTCGAGCACGCTGGATCTGAATCTGACAAACAACAACGGCACGTCGCCCGCGTCACAAGTCCAGACAACCGTGGCGCCGGCACAGTTCGCGCTTGCTGTCTCCGGCGTACCCGTCTTCAATCCACAGACCGGATTGTTTGAAGAGTCGGTGACGGTGACGAACATCGGCTCGACGACGGTTCTCGGCGTGCGTTTGCTGGTCGGTGGGCTCCCCAGCGGTGTGACGCTTTACGACGCCACGGGTACCAACAACGGCACACCTTATGTACAATACAATTTCCCATTGGATCCAGGCAACACCGTCAGTTTCGCGCTGGAATTTTATGATCCCAGCCGGCTGCCGTTCACGAACAGTTTGACGGCGATTGCAATTCTGCCGGCGTATTCCGGTTCGCCCGGTACAAACGGTGTCTTCATCAGCGGGATATTTTTGGACACGCGCATCGCGGGCGACCCGCGCATCGTGATCGAGTTCCCGACGACTCCCGGGAAGACTTATACCATTATTTACAGCGACAGCAACCTGTTCACATGGCAGGTCGCCACACCCTCCATTACCGCCAATGCAACAACCACCCAATGGTATGATGATGGCCCGCCCAAGACCGACAGCAAGCCGTTCTCGATAACCAGCCGGTTTTACCGGGTCATTGCCGCGCCTTAATCCTTGATACGAACATGAACCACCGTTCTTCCATATCGCCCACCCTGGTCACGTTGGCGTTGCTGGTCCGGGCAGCGGTTTCGGCAGAGCAATCGGATGCCTTGAACATTACACCTCAACCTGTATGAAGGCAAAATGGCTAATTCCACTGGCGCTCGGCGTTTGTTTAGTTGGGGTGATCGTTGTTTTGCGCTCCGGATGCAGGCGGACCGTGCAAGCAACGCCGGTTCAAAATTCAAAGGCGATTCCGGCGATGGCTTTGCCGTCAAATCGAAACTCCGACGTTTTGATCACAAACGATAGCCTTTCCGAGCCTCGCCCGCTGGCGAGCAATTCTTCGACAAACGCCACGGGAGCCACAGCCAGTTACGAAGTTGTTGACCGACTGAACACAAAAGAGGCGTTTATTCGTTGGGATACGAACCGGCTGGACCGCTTTAGTTTAAACGCGCGGTTCGGCCTGAATATCTCGGCCAAATTCAAGCGTGCCAGCATGTCTCTCACCGCGCTGCCGCGGACCTCCCCGGATGGCAGCCGATATAACTATGACGACGGCTACGTCCTCACCGATGTCAGCGGCAACTACGGTGGCCAAACCTGGAATTGGGGTTACGACCAGTCCGGCCAAATTGCTGGCAATTCAATTTTGATGCACCGCTCCACGGTCTCAGCGGATACACCGTCCGCTACGGGCATTGATGAGGACAACCCGCAATGCGGTTTTGAATTTGCCTACGACCGTGAATTAGGCAAGCGGGACAAACTGCACTACGGTTTCGAAGCGGCGGTGAACTACATGAATCTTTCATTTAAAGATACGAGTGCCTTTTCCGCGAATGTCAGCCGTTTGACCGATGCCTATCCGTTTACTCCCGGCACAACTCCACCGACGGCACTGTATCAAGGCAGTTTCAATGGGCCGGGCTTCGTGCTCGGCGGTACGCCAGTTAGTTCGACCACCGCGCTTATTCCTGGCGGTGCGACCATTGTGGATCAGCGAAATTTCGACGCGGACATTTGGGGGGTTCGGCTTGGACCTTATGCCGAATATCCGCTCGGCCAGAATCTGGATTTGTGGTTTTCCGGAGGCTTGGCGGTGGGGCTGGTGGACGGCTCGGCGTCCTGGAAGGAAACTGCTTCCCTTGCTGGTGGCGGCACGATGGTTGGCTCCGGCGGGGGTAGTGACCTTGGCTTGCTCTGGGGCGGCTACTTGAGCGCGAAGGTATCGTGGCAATTGTCGGAACACTGGAGCGCCGAGAGTGGCGTGCAATACCAGTACCTGGGCACTTACGAACACAACTTCGGCGGTCAGGTGATGCAGTTGGATCTCAGCAAATCAATGTTTATAACCATAGGATTGGATTATAGTTTTTGAGTTCAGGCAGCGGAAGTGGAGCCGCGCCGAATTTTACCTTGCGCGCCTGTTCCTGTGAGTGTTCCGCTTGCAGGTGGGAATAGACTTTCAGGAGCAGCTTTCCGTTGTCCCGGTGTCCAACCCATTTCGCCAGCGTGAACACGTCCACGCCGGCTTGCAGGCATTTCGTGACGAAATAGTGGCGCAGATCATGGTGCGTCAGTCGTTTGCATCCAACCAGTTTGCACGCCCTGGTCAATGCTCCCTGACATTCAGAAACGACACAAATGCGGTCTGTCGGCTGGGGTTTCTGCTCGTGACGCAAACGCTCCAAATGCTGCTTCAATGCTGGATTCAACGGGGTAACCCGCGTCACGTTGCCATCATGTGCGCCTCTGACTTTGACGCTGTGAATTTGCAACGTATTTTCCTGCCAGTCCACGTCCGACCAGACCGCTTGTTTTGCCTCGCTGATTCGTGTCCCGGTGAACGCCAGAAACCGAATGAGATCGGCGCAGTCCTGTGCCTGTGCCGCGCCGGATGATTCAACCAGTGAGATGATGCGGTCGAACTGTTCAGCCCGTGGCAATCGAATAGGTTTTTCGAGAATGTCCATCCGGCCAATGTCATAGGCCGGGTTATTGTCCCGCGACAGTCCGGCCAGTTCCAACACCCGGCGAAACGTGTTCAGGGTATTGTTGAAAACTGATGCCGAATACTGGCTGGAATAGCGCGTCTGCCATGCCTCACAGACCTTTTTCGTGATGTCACTGGCCTTCATGCTGTCCAGCCGGTCAAGCGCGTCCTTCCGGATCTGCTCGCTCAGTTCCTTCCATGTGCGGTTCGGAAAATAGAGGCACTCCGCCAGCGAACGCACCAGACATTCAAGACAGCGCAACCTATATGTGATGGATAAGGGAGCGAGTTTGATGAGCCGCTTTTTCCGTGACGTGTAGCCATTGCGGGTCTCTGCTTCGTATTTGATTCGCCCATCGCCAAACGTGCCGACTTCCGCCTTTGGCTTCCGTAATTCTTTCAGCTTGTCCGGCAGGCGCAGCTTTGCTGTCGTGAACACGTCCGTTTCAAGAGAAAGGCGAACAGGCTTGCCGCGCACCTTTGTTCTGGCGTAGTATGTCCCGGACATGACGTATTGCAACAGATTCGGGACTTTGGGGAATGAATGCCACTTGCCGTCTTTGGACAAGTGGGGGTTTCGTTTTGTTTTCGGGATGCTCTTTGTTCCCGCTGTTGTGGTCTCTGTAGTGGTTGCTTTCATCAACAACACTATACGGGATACAATGATGGGATGCAATGGAAAAATGCAGCATGCTGAAACAATAAAAAACGTCAATGTTTACTGTTGATGTGGCTGGGTAGCTCAGTTGGTAGAGCAGAGGACTGAAAATCCTTGTGTCGGCGGTTCAATTCCGCCCCCAGCCACCATCTCCGATGCTTGGGCATCAATGAGTTGTGAGGAACCAAGTTGCAACTGCCAGCAAAACTGCCAGCAGAAAGCGGACTTGGTGAAGCTCGGGAACGACTCGCCAAAACCCGCTGAAACTCCGGCAGAACCTGCTGACGGGCACTTGGCCGCGCCGGATTGTGTAGGACTTACACAACGCGGACGCATCGCAGAATTACGCTGCTTCATGGAAAAAACATATGAAGCAACGATTCCGTCTTTATCGGCGCCACGGCATCTATTACACACACGATGACCAAACCGGCAAACAGGCCAGTCTTGGAACCCGCGACCGTGGTGAAGCCTTCGAATTATTCAGCGCCAAAACCCAGGCACATCGGCAAGCGCATTTGAACCTTCGGCTCGCACGAACCTACCTGACGGCGACCGATCCGCTGATTGACAAGCGCAACTGGCAGACGGCAATGGAGGAACTGGCAAAATCGAAACGCGGCACTTGGGGCGAGCGCTGGCAGCGTGCCATCAAAGACAAGTCATTTGATTGTCTTCGTGACATGACGATCCTTGAAACGCAGGGTGAACACTTCCTGAAGGTGCTTCAGATCGGCACGGTTTCCACCAATGTGTATTTGCGCCGCATCCACAACTTCGCCTTGGACATGGGCTGGCTGCCCTGTCCAATCCTTCCCAAACGTCAATGGCCGGCCGTGCGTTACAAGGACAAACGGGCCATCACACGCGAAGAACACCTGGCCATATTGCAGAGGGAAAGGAATGACGAACGGCGGTCCTTTTACGAAATGTGCTGGCATTTGGGCGGTTCACAAAGTGACATCGCCGCTTTGAAAGTCGAAGATGTTGATTGGGACGATCAGGTCATCAGCTTCTTTCGGAAAAAGACCAAGTCGGTTCAAATCATCCATTTTGGCGACGAGGTTGCGGCAATTTTGAACCGGCTGCCCGACCGGGGGCCGTTGTTTCCAAATTTCGGGCTGCTGGATGAAAAACATCGGGCAAGTTGGTTCCAAATGATTTGCCGCCGGACGGGGATTATAGGTGTATCCCTTCACTCCTACCGTTATGCGTGGGCGGAACGCGCCAAGACCTGCGGCTATCCCGAACGCTTTGCCCAGGAAGCGCTGGGACACAACAGCAAGGCCATTCACCGTGCTTACGCCCGCAAGGCCAAGGTGAAGCTGCCGTCGCTTGAGGCTTACGAGAAGCGGGCGAGTGAAACTGAAATCATTCCCATGCCGTTCCAGCGGGGAGTGGCGGCGGATCAAGCGGCTTTGGCGCTATACGCCTGATGCGCGGGAGGGGTTGGACTGGCCTGGCCGGCCAGTCCGCCTTCGGGCGTTCTTGCGCCGCCAATGGGCACTGATCGCGTCGGTGGCTTTTGCGAACCACTTTCCATCACTGCGCAATGCGGTCAGGGTTGCCGTAAGAAAGAACTTCGGCGTGTTGGCGGGTGGATGACCGAGCGGACAGAGCAAGCCAGCGCCAACCAGGATCGGAATCTGATGGGGCTTGAAACCGAGATACCACGCCGTTTCAGCGGCCTGCAAGCGGGCCGGAAGGAGCGGCGCATTGAGAAATGAGTCCCGTTCGTCGTTTTTCATGGTGTCTGCTCTTAACAAGGGTGGATTGTTGGCTCTGTAATTATCTCTGCCGGTTCAACGGACGCGCCCCGTGACAATTCATGGGAAACAAGTCGAGAATGGACACGCGCAGCACGGTGGCCAGACCTACGACTCCGGTGTCGGGAACCGAGATTTTACGAGTTTCCCAACGCGCGATCATGTCCCGCGTGGCCCGGTAACCGGCTGTCTGGAGTTTTCGGGTCAAATCCACCTGGGTCCATCCGCGCTCACGTCGCAGGAGCCGGATTCGTTCTCCGATGATGTTGGTTCGTCTCATACTCGAATTCCTGTTTTGGGTTTAACGGTTTGGTGGCGGGTCTCGTCCGGTTGCTCATTCACGGCATTGGTTTCAGCGTTTTCAGACGCTTCAAGCTGGCTGGAAGCCTGATTTTTGGTGAGGTCAAGTTTCTCCTCGATGTCCGACTGGCGCTTTGAAAGCTCGTGGTAACGCTGCTCGTGCTCGAAGGGCGCGCCGACCTTGGCTTCCAATTCGGTTGCCCGCTTTTGCGAGTCACGAATGTCGGAGTCCAACCGCGTGGCACGCTCCTCAAATCCCTGCGCCATCAATTCCAGTGAACGGACGGTGCCCAGCGCCGTGTCGGTGATGCGAGTGCTGTAATTGTTTTTGCCGCGCAAAACGAGTTCGGCGGTATTGTTGAAACCGGAACGAATGAACAGGTCAAAACCGGCAAACCGCCCGACACGAACGTCCTCGCCGAAACGGAATTTCAGCTTCTGCGCCTGGCGCACGATCAATTCACCGGCGATGCCGCGATTGTCGAGGGTCTGGCCGTCCAGTTCGATGCGGAATCTGTCACCGGAAGTGTCCTGCCGCACCGTCAAATCCTGCCGCAGATGGGCCAGCCGTTCGGTATAAGTTTCCGATTCCTCCCGCGCATGGCGCAGATTGGCACGGATGCGGTATTGTTCCTCGGCATGGGCAGAGCGCAGCCGGGTGAGCCGCATCAACCCAGCATCCACCTGTGCTTTTTCGATCACGAGCGGATTACCGGAAGCGATGGCCTTGACTTCGGCGTAGGTCAGGGCCGCCGAGTCGAGGTCTTCCACACGCCGAACGGTCATATCGCCGGTCATCACCTGGGCGATGAACTTGGCCTTGGTTTCCAACGTCTGCCACATATAGGCGTCAAATGAGCCTTCGGTGACGTAGCGATAAACCTGCACGCTGGAATTCCGGTTCCCCTGCCGCAGAATGCGTCCTTCGCGCTGTTCCACGTCGGCAGGCCGCCAGGGAGCGTCAAGGTGATGCAAGGCTATCAACCGCTCCTGAACATTCGTGCCTGAACCCATTTTCTGCGTGCTGCCGAAAAGGATGCGAACCTTGCCGGCGCGAACGTCGCGGAACAAAGACAGCTTCCCCGCGTCCGAATCGTAATCCTGAATGAAGGCAATCTCCCCGCCGGGCACGCCGAGACGTTCCAACTTCTGCGCCATGTCGCGGTAAACGGAAAAACCACGATCCCGGGGAGTGGAAAGGTCGCAAAAGACAAGCTGGCTCAGGCGATCATCTTTCGATGACTCCCAAATTCGATGAATGTTTTCGACGGCAATGTTGACCTTGCTTTGGGGATTGTCCGGCACGGACGGCAACATCAACCGAAGGTCGAGTGCGGCCTTCCGTCCCTCGGTCGTGATTTTGAGCATGTTATCTTCATGGGGATGGACTTGTCGCATTCGGATGCGGTCTGCGCGCTCAACCAGTTGCTGCACAAACTTTTTGAGTTCTGGTGTGGCGGGCGCACTGCGAATGGCCGGCTTTTCACCCTCCAGTTTCGGGCGCGGCAAATTGAGCATCTGGGCGGTCTGCACGTCCGCCGTTTGCCGGAACAACTGCATCAACTCCGGGACATTGATGAAACGGGCGAAGCGCGTGTTGAGCCGGTAGCCCGCGCCATCGGGCGCAAGTTCCATTGCGGTCACCGGCTCTCCGAAGGTGGCCGCCCACGAATCGAAATGATTCAGGTTGTGTTTCTTCAAATCGTCCGGCTGAAGATACCGCTGCATGGTGAACATCTCGGCCATGCTGTTGGCGATGGGCGTGCCGGTGGCAAAAACAACACCACCACCGCCATTGATGGACTGGATATGACGCACCTTGAGGAACATATCGAATGCCCGTTCGCTGGCAGTCTGCGGCAGACCGGCGATGCGCGTCATTTTCGAGACGTAGAACAGGTTTTTGAAATAATGCGCCTCGTCCACAAAAAGACGGTCCACACCAAGTTCCTCAAAAGTCAGCGTGTTGTCTTTTTTGTGGTCGGCAGCCAGTGCCTGCAACCGCGCTTCGAGCCGTTTCTTCGCCTTCTCAAGGTCTTTGACTAAACGGCGATTGGAACTGTCGGCATGTTCGCGCATCGCTTCTTCCAGTTCATCCAATTGCTCCTTGAAAAACCGAAGCTGGGTTTCCTGGGACAGCGGAATGCGCTCAAAGCCAGAATGCGTGACGATCACCGCGTCCCAATTTCCCGTGGCGATGCGGCTGAAAAGTTTCCGGCGGTTTTTGGTTTCAAAGTCTTCCTTGCCGGCGACCAGGATGTTCGCGCCCGGATACAGGATGAGCAACTCGGTCGAGAACTGGCCGAGCATGTGATTGGGCACGGCGAACATGGGTTTGCGAGCCAGCCCCAGCCGTTTCAACTCCATCGTGGCGGCGACCATCGTGTAGGTCTTGCCCGCGCCGACGACATGGCCAAGCAAGGTGTTGTTCGTCTGCAAAATGCGCCACACACCCGATTTTTGATGCAAATGCAGTTGAACGGCCGAGCTTGCCCCCGGCAACGTCAGGTGCTCGCCGTTAAACGTGCGGAGACGCGAATGATTGAACGTGTCGTTGTAGAGGCGGCAAAGCCGCTCCCTTCTTGAATCATCCGACCAGATCCATTCCTTGAATCGTTCCTTGATGCGTTCCTGTTTCTCCCTGGCGGCTTCGGTTGCCTGCGCGTTGACGACGGGTTTCCGGTCCTTGGTGTAATCATAAACAGTCGGGGTCTTGAGATTCAGAGTTTCCTCAATGAGTTCGAGGCCGGAGTAACGGTTCGTGCCCCAATCCGTGGTGTTGGGGGTCGCCCCTTTTGCCTCCCAATCGCCGGTGACATGCCATGAACCGAGCAGGTGGATGTGATTGACCTCGACACCGGATGAAATGCCGAGCAGTTCGTGGGTGAACTGCTTCACGTCCTCCGGTGGCAACCAGGATGCACCCAGGCGCACGTCAATCTCGGTGGCGGACAAATCCTCCGGCTGGACGGATTTCAACGCCTCGACGTTTTCATGGAAACGCGGGTCGGTGACGCTGGCGGCATCGGCGGCAACCAGCTTTTCGCGGACATTCCCCGAAAGATATTGGTCGTCGGTTTCCCATTGTTCGGTCTGCGGGTTAAAAAAAATCAGCCCCTTCAAATCAGGCAAAAAGTCCTCGGCCGGACGGGCCAACAGGCTGCTCATGTGTTCCAAATCCACGCAACCTTTTTCATTCAGCGAAACCAGCAATGCCTCTTTCGGTGATGCAACCGACTCAATAGGTTGTTTGTGATGGATGGTGCGTTCGTGGAAAATTGAGGCTTTGACCGCCAGATTCATTTCCTCGTCGTAATGCTCCAAAGACAGGAGCAACGGGAAATCGGGATCGCCGTCGAAGGCGTTTTGATTGACGCGGGCGTTGACGGGACCGAAACGGGAAACAAAGCGGTCATAGGCCAGATTCAACTGCTCCCTGGCTTCGATAACCTGGCTCTCGCTGCTGCCGTCGAGCTGCGAGCGGAGACAGACCCGGACGGCGTCACGCACTTCAATCAACCGCCGAATCCGTGAGCGCGTTTCGGCGGGCAGGTCGTCCAGCGGCCGCAGCGTGTCCTCCTCACGGATGCAAACCCGGCCGTCTTCGTGAACGCAGAAGGCATTGGGCTTGATGAAATCAGGCGCAGGAATGCCGGCGTCGAAGGATTGCCCGACAATTTCCTGAGCTTGCGACTCATAGATGTTTTGGGGAAGTCGCTCAACCGTTTCGGCCAGAGCCTTGCCCAAATCGCGTCCATCCGGTTCCAGCGTCGGTTCATTATCCCGATACATCCGGCCCGACAACCGCATTTTGCCCAGCATCATTTCGGGATGGGCGACAAAGTATTCGTTGAGCGAAAAAGCTTCGTTGCGGTCGTTGGTATAATTCGTCACCGCTTTCCATGCCGGGCCGTCAGGCAACTCACCGGGCCGGAGTTTACAGAGCATCACGATGTCGGTGGTGACTTCTGTGCCGGCGTTTTTCTTGAAGGCATCGTTGGGCAGCCGGATCGCACCGAGCAACTCCGTCCGGGCACCCAGCAACTCACGCAAGGTCGAATCGAATTTATCCAGCGTGCTATGCGTGGTGATGAACATTACCAATCCACCGGGCCGCACCTTCTCCAAATTGGCGGCGAAGAAATAATCGTGAATGGAAAATTTGTATTTGTTCCAGCGCGGGTCGTGGACGGTGTAATCGCCGAAGGGCACATTGGAAATGGCCAGATCGAAGGAATTGTCCGCAAGTTTCGCCTTTTCAAATGGTTGCTCGCGAATATCGGAGTCGGGATAAAGCGCCCTGGCGATGCGGGCGGTCAGCGGATCAATTTCGATACCGGTGATGGTTGAACGGCGAAGCATTTCTTCCGGCATGAGGCCGATGAAATGGCCGATGCCACAGGCCGGTTCCAGAATCCTGCCACCTTGAAATCCGAATCGTTCCGCCGCCTGATACATGGCGCGGATGACAACGGGAGCCGTGTAATGGGCGTTGAGTGTGGTCGCGCGGGCCTGCTCGTATTCTTTGTTCGTAAGCTCTCGCTGCAATGCCTCCTGTTCCTTTGCCCAGGCGGAATTGGCGTCGTCAAACACCTGGGGCATGGCGCCCCAACCGGCGTATTTGACCAACGCGGCCTTCTCGTCCGGGGTGGGTGGTCGCGCCTCGGCTTCCAGCACGCGAAGAATCTGTATGGCCCTGAAATTTTGCTGGAACTTCTGTTTGGGACCGCCTGCTCCAAAACGGTTGTCGTCGGTGATGCGATGGTTGTTGAGGTTGCTGTGAGAATGACCGGTGGTTAAGCCTCCGGTGGCAGGAGGATGTATTTCTCGCGCACCAGCTCCCAAGCCTGGCGCTGGGCTTGCTCCGCCGTCTTGCCCTGCTTCATCAGTTCGAGCCGCAACGTGGCCATTTCGTCCTTCGTTTTTTCCTCCGCCTCCTGAAGCATCTGGTGCAGCAGTCCGTTCCGTTTCAGCTCCTGCACCAGCTTCGGGCAATGTTCGCGCCAGTGTTTTTCGGCCATCGTTCCGTATTGAGTCAGGGTGTTCATGTGAATTGGGAGCAAACAGCTCCAGTTGATCATCCGCCGTTGTTCGTTTAAGCGCCATCGAAATCTTGTCCGTGCCGGCTCCAGGGAGCAAGCAAGGGCCGGTTTAACAGGTTTATGGTTTACGCTGGCGGTGTCGTTTCAGGGGCCGGACGTTCTCACGCTCGGCGAATTTTTCATCGAGTTCCTGAACCGCCTTGGGAAAAAGCAGGATGATGCGCACGCCAAACGCTCTTTGAAGGCCAACGACTTGTTCGTCCGTGACTTTGGTGCGGCCCGACTCGATGTTGGCCAGCATGTCGCGACTAACATCCACCCCCTGGCATTGCACGCGCGCCGCCAGAATTTCCTGTGTCCACTTCCGCTCAAAGCGCAGTTTGGCCACCACCAAACCAATCACATTCTGCCGGCGCATGATGCCCCTCTCCCTTTAATCTCCGCCCGGGCAGGTTTCCGCCGCAAAATCTTGGCTTGGAATTGATGTCATTCCGTTCCGATTTTTGGGCTTTGCTTCCGGCGACGAGAAAGAGGCGAGGGAGGCCAGGGCCGTTCAAACGAAGGTTGGTTTGCTCCTGAACCGAAATGTCCAGAAACTTGCCAATGCACACAACATACTGGACGAGCGGTTGCATAGAGAACCCACGAGGCTTCCAATGATTCATAGTAAGCAAATATAATGCCCATGAAATAAAGGCTCTTGATCGCATCGTTATCGTGAACTGATTGGTTCGCCGTGGCCGGTCTGGACTCCGTTGCCAGAGTCAGACCGGCACAGGGGGCGGATCAAACACCGACGGCTTCTCCTTTCGTTTGTTGTTGTCCCTGCGAGCGGGAGACGGCGCGTTGCGTCTGCCGGGCGATCTGGGTCATGACCTCTTCGCGCTGGTCTTGGGGCACGTTCTTGACCAGCGTCTCGTAAGCTTGTTTCAGTTCCGGGCTTGCGTTGATGCGTTTCATCGTGCCCTCGCGCATCCGCTGCTGGCGGTCGAGCTGGCGGACTTCGTTCAGGACGACGGTTCGTTCCAGCCGGTCACGGGGCATGGCCTGGATGAAGTTCCAATACTTGGGATTTTCCTTGATGTAGGAGTCGATTTTGGCGTCCACCTCCGGATTGCTCCGAAAGTTGGGCGCGTCGGCGACGGGAGAGCCGCCATTGGACGGCGCATTGGGGGGTGTTTTTACTTTGCTCATAATGAGTTTGGTTTTTGGTTTCGAGTTGCCGGCGGAAAGGGTCAGATTCACGGCCCCTTCAATGCGCCGGCAAAGTGTCAGGGATTCAGCGAATCGGGCGGTTCATTGGTTGCGGGTGAAGCCGGCAGGACCAACGATTGTCCTTGATTGGCTTCGAGCGCGTCGAGCCGCTGCTTCATCTCGCTCAACGTTGCGCGCATGGCCGCCGTTGCCTGCAAATTTGTTTTGGTGTCCAGCAAGGTGATTTGAACCCGCGCCAGCGCCACCGACAAAAGCCGCGCCTGGGCCATGATTTGGGCCGTGGCAATTCTTTGGGAATTGACCTCGGCCAGGATGGCATCGTTGACCGGCACGGGCGAAAACGCCGAATCATGTGCGGACGGCAGCGCGACGACGCTGCCGTCAACGGGACCGGGATGAAAATTCCAGCGGGTGTTTTCCTCGACGCGATAGACGACATGCTGCTCGTGCAGGATCAGGTCGTAATTCGGGTCGGTGTAGCGCCCGACATGATAGGCGCGGACAGCTTCGGGATAGCGAACGTCCGAATTGTCCATTGCTGGCGGTGCCGGTTGTGGCAGCGGTCGCAGCGTGAGCTTGGGGGCGGTCGAGCAAGCGGTCAGAAACAACAAGGGAATAAGATAGAGCGTTTTCATGGTTTCGTTTTGGTTGAAACTTGTTCGTCCTTTTCTTCAACGATGCCCGTGCCGCCGAACGTGGCATCGGCACGGTCAATGGTCTGGAGCACGTAGAGATAAAACTGTTTGCCGCTGGGCACGCGGACATAAAATCCATCCTTTTGAATCGATTCCAGGATGCGCTGGGCATAGGTCTGGAGCACCTGTTGCGCACCCGCAAACGGAGCGTTGTTCAATGACGGACTGTTGATCGGCCCAAAAAGTGTTTCCTGCTTTTCGGTCAAGGCGTTGGCCGCGCCGGAAAGAAACGTGGCGGCAAAAAGTTTAATGTCGGCCAGATTGTCGGACTTGATGACTTCACCGCGTAACCCGGCGCTACCGTCAGTGATTGCCCACCCCGTTTGATTGGTGCTGTTTTCAAATTCACGGTCCAACGCGATGGCCTTGAGTTGCATCTCCTCGCCGTTTTGCCAGACAAACGTCCAACTGCTGCTGCTGGCGATCCGCTCGCGCTGGTGGTCGGTCTGCGCCGTGCCGTGAACCTCTGTACCCGCTGGAATAACCAGTTTACCGCCGAAATAAACGTCCTCGGTGACCAAGCCGATGATGGGTGTGCGGATGGAAGCGGAATCCACCGTGACGACAGTTTCACAGGGAATAAGACGGCCGAACGGTGCATAGATGGGACTCAACTTTTTGGGTTGGGGAACGCCCGCTGTGCTGTCGGCAAACAAACTGATGGGAGAGAGTTGTTGCAACTGGCTGGGAGGAACAACCGGCAACGGTTGCGGTGATGCGTTCGTGAATCCGGACAGACCCGATGGTGATGACGGTGCTGGTTGTGGCTTGGGTGACGGCGGATGAAAAGCCTGCATGGGCCGCACGACGGATTGCACCACCTGGGGTTTGCCGCCAACGCTGTTGGTGGCCAGTGGCGTGACCGGAATGGTGTCTTCAGGCGCTGTGTGACGTTTGCGCATGACGCTGAAAAGGATCAACGCCACGGCAAACACGGCAGCGAACGTAATCAACTTGCCGCTTCCGGTTTTGAAGAAATTGAGAAAATCGCGCGGTTTCATGGCTGGCCTCTGGGTGGACGAATTGGATGCACGCTCGGAGCATTGGTAACGATGGTATCGGGTGGTGGCGGCGACAGCCGGTTTACCAGCACGGTGAAAGCGTTTTTCAGAGACAGTTCATTGCGCCCGCCATCCGGCGTGCCGGTCACGGAGAAATAGACGATGCTTTGGCCCTTGGGTGGCACGGTGCCGTCGGCGTCACTGAGGGATTGGGGATAAAGCCGGTTCCCGGCGCGAAGGGCAAAACTGTCGGGCTGATAAATCAAAGGCGCGTCGGCCTTGTTGGTGATGGCGGCGCGAAAGACCAAAGTGTCCTCGGCGTTGAACCGGAACGCCTGTTCAATCTGGATTTCGTAGTCGTCAAAATCACTGATTAACGGTTTGCCGTCGTAAGTGGTGAAACCCACGTCGGCGACGCTTTTAGGTTGCTGCGCTCTGAGCAGTGGAAATGCCTTCGCCTTGTCGAGCAAAGCCAGGAGCCGGGTCGGACTGACTTCGGGCGCGCGACCAACGCCTTCCTCCAGCGGCGTTGGCGGCGCTTCCAGGTTGAGCGCCAGCACTGGCGCATCACTCTCGAACAAGGCAAAGACGTAGGTGCGATTGTTCCATCCATCTCCCCAAGCATCAGCTCGATTTCATAATAAGTATCGAGCGCGGCATCGTAAGCGAGGATGTCGAGCCGGCCGCCTGACTTTGTGGAGTGCTGAATCTCAATTGCTTTGATAGCAATGTTGCCTAGGCCCAAGCGAGTTGGTTTAGTGACTAGCCAGTCGCGTATCCCGGCCTCGTTCATTCCGAGTGCCTTGAGTGTGGTGTTTTGGTGGTCGTGAAGTGGCATGGTATTCCTATTCCATTAGTGATCGGCGGGGATCTCTGACTGCCATACCCAGGAACGCATCAAGCGCAACAGCTTTAACGAACTTCGCGACCCTTGGTCGTTTGACCCGGTCGAAAAACTCGACCAGCGGAAACTGGCGTTTCCCTGCTCCAAACTGGAGGAAACACCAGAACATGAGGCCGCTTATATTTCCGCCCTCGGCGGCTTCGGCCTGTTTCTCCGCTCGGCGAACACGTTCCCCGGCCAGCCCAAGCCCGACGTGCCCACCACCAAAGACCTCATTTGCGCTCTGTTCGAGGGACTCCGGCAGGCGAACATCGTCCGCGAATGTGTAAAGAAAGGCGAACGCGCCCCTGTGCCTGGTTATCGTATCAACTCTGGTTCCCTCATCTGGCGCGCGGGTGATGGCACCAAGGCTTACCACGACCGCATTCGCATGCCCACGGCTTCCGCCACCGGCAGCACGCCCAATAAATTCTTTGTTGAACTGTTCCGCTCGCGCATCCAGCAATTGCGGGGTGTTTCCTCACGCGAGCACACCGCGCAGGTGCCCAGCCAGCTTCGGATGCAGCGCGAGAACGACTTTCGCTCCGCCAAGCTGCCCATCCTCTTCTGTTCGCCGACGATGGAACTGGGCATCGATATCAAGGATTTAAATGCGGTCAATCTGCGCAACGTCCCGCCTACGCCGGCCAACTACGCACAGCGCAGCGGTCGCGCCGGACGCAGCGGGCAGCCCGCTTTGGTGTTCACCTACTGCTCGTTCGGCAGCCCCCACGACCAATACTTCTTCAAGCATCCTGAGCTGATGGTTTCCGGCCAGGTGCAGACACCGCGACTCGATGTGGCGAACGAAGACCTCATCCGTTCACACATCCACGCCGTCTGGTTGCGCGAAGCCGATCTTGATCTCGGCAATACGCCCGGCGACCTCATTGTTCTCGGCGGCGACCCACCCTCGTTGGAGTTGCTCCCGGATGTGAAGGACAAAATCCGCAGCCACGCCGCCGCCCAGCAGGCGCGCGTCCGCGCCAAGGACCTGCTTGACGCGCTCAGCCCGTATCTGGCCAGCGCACCGTGGTATTCCGAAGGCTGGCTCGACGAAGTAATCCGCGGCATCCCGCACGCTTTCGAGGCCGCGCTGGAACGCTGGCGTTTTCTCTACCGCACGGCGCGTAATCAGGCTGACGAGCAGCATCGCATCATTCTTGATCATTCACGTCCGCAGGATCACGAAAACGCGAAACGTCTGCGACAGGAGGCGGAAGCCCAGCTCAAGCTACTCACCGACAAGCAGAGCGTCGTTCAGTCTGACTTTTACAGCTACCGCTATTTTGCCAGCGAAGGCTTCCTTCCAGGCTACAACTTCCCCCGCCTTCCGCTTTCCGCCTTCATTCCCGGCCGGCGCACCGCCCAGGAGGCTGAGGAGTTCATCTCCCGACCGCGCTTCCTCGCCATCTCTGAATTTGGCCCCGGCGCGCTCATCTACCACGAGGGTGCTCGCTATCAAGTCACGCGCGTGATGATGCCGATTCCAGAAGGTGCCACCGGCGACCTGCCAACTTCAAAGCTCATAGTGTGCAGCGCCTGTGGCTACCCGGTTTCTCACGGCTGGAATCAGGTGCCCATCCATTTGGTCGGTTCCCATGCGGACCTCGACCACCGCACGCCCGGAGCCATTGGCGCGGCCAAGGCCAGCCCGCACTCGCTCGTTCAATCGGCGCTTAATGCCAGCGACGCTCACCTTTGGGGCATCGTGTCCAACGGCCTCAACCTACGTCTGCTCCGCGACAATGTCGCTCTTACCCGTCTGGCTTTCGTCGAGTTCGACCTTCAGGCCATGTTCGATGGCGACCTCTATTCCGAGTTCTTCGTCCTGTGGCTCGTTTGCCACCAGTCCCGTTTCGAGGGCGAGAAGCCCACGCAATTCTGGCTCGAACGCTGGAAAAAGGCCGCCGAAGACAAAACGTTGCGTGCACTCGACGATCTTTACCCTGGAGTCAAAAAGGCCATCGCCGTTTTGGGGGCGGGACTCGTCTCGAATCGCGCCAACGGAGTCCTGCTCGAAAAACTGCGCACCGGTCGGCTGTCCACCCAGGAATTTTACAAGCAGGTTCTGCGGGTCATCTATCGTCTGCTGTTTCTGCTGGTCGCCGAGGATCGTGAACTTTTGCATCTGGTGGACGACACCGAAGCTGGCATCAAGGCCCGTCGCCGCTACCGTGATTTCTACTCCATTGCCCGGCTCCGCGCGCTCACCCTCTACCGGGCGGGCACGCCGCATCCTGACCTCTGGCAGGTCTTTCAGCTCGTCACCGCCAAACTCGGCAGCGACACCGGTTGCCCGGAACTCGCGCTTCCGCCCTTGGGCAGTTTCCTGTGGACGGCCGCCCAGTCCACGCCCGACCTGCTCGACAGCCTCATCTCCAATCGTCACTTCCTCGAAGCGGTCCACGCGCTCGCGTTCGTTCAGGACAACAATGTCCGCCGGGCGGTGGACTACAAGAATCTCGGCTCGGAGGAACTCGGCAGTGTCTATCAGGGATTGTTGGAAATGCATCCGCGCATCAACGCCGACGCCGGCAGCTTCGAACTCGACATCGCCGCCGGCAACGAGCGCAAAACCAGCGGCAGCTATTACACGCCCGATTCCCTCGTTCAATGCCTGCTCGACTCCACGCTTGAACCCGTCATCGCCGAGCGATTGGCGAAGGCGAAAACGCCGAAGGAAAAAGAAACCGCGCTGTTGAGCCTCAAAGTTTGCGACATGGCCGCTGGCTCTGGTCACTTCATCATTCGTGCCGGACACCGCATCGCTCGGCATCTCGCCCGCGTGCGCAGTGGCGAGGAAGAACCCAGCCCGGCGGTTTACCGCACTGCCTTGCGCGACGTCATCGGCCACTGCCTTTATGGCGTGGACATCAACCCCATGGCGGTCGAACTGTGCAAAGTCACCCTCTGGCTCGAAGCCCTCGAACCCGGCAAACCCCTCTCTTTCCTCGACCACCACATCTGCTGCGGCAACAGCCTCCTCGGCACGACGCCGGAACTCATTTCCACGGGTCTTCCCGACGACACGTTTGAAGCCATTGAAGGCGACGACAAAGCGGCCTGTGCCAGCCTCAAGAAACTGAACCGCGCACAACGCGAGGGACTGCGCCACCTGTTCATTGCCGAGGACACTGCGATTCGCGAACGCATGCACCAGGCGGCGGCAGCGATAGACGAAATCAGCGATAGCCGACCCGAGGACATCCACCGCAAGGAAGCCGCCTTCCGCAATGCCCAGCAGAACTACGATTTCCAGAAAGCTTGGGACTTGGCCAACCTATGGTGCGCCGCCTTCGTCATCAAAAAACATTTCCCCGGTGGGGCGAGCGTCCCCGCGAGCCTTGAAGCCTCAACTCCCAACCAGCAACCTTCAACTGTTCAAACCGGCTTGTTCGGCGGCTCGGAAGAAACTCCGAAAGCGAAAGCCAAGAATACCAAAGTTCCGGGTCGCGCGGGTTCAGAAATTCCCATCGGTATCACGACCCAGCACCTACGCGACTTTGTGGAAGGTGGTGAACTGCCCGACAGCTTGCGTGCCGAAGCCAAACGACTGTCATGCCTGTCAATCATGAGGCCGACAGCATTGACCAGCTTCAGCGAATCTCCGCTAAACTAAAAAATGTCTGTTCCTACGTCGTGCTGCGCAATCAGGTTCACAACGACAGTTTCACCCTCTACGAGCAGTCCGCCGTCGGCCAGCGGTTGCGGAAGGAATTCGGGGCGAAGGAAATAACCATGACGCGGTTGCAGCCCTGGCTGGTCGAGGAATTGAGCCTCCAAAACCTGACCGTCACTGCTGCCGCCAACGACGGCCACTTTTATCTGCTGGATCGCCAGCGCCTGCAAACCTGGCAGCACAAACTTTACGCTGAAATCGAATCTGCCGCGGAATTCTTATTGCCGCCAAAATCATGAGCGCGAAAGAATCCCAATGCCAGGTGTGGCAGCACGCTTTGGAACATGCGCGCGGTGAAGGTTTTTCCATTGCTGAACTCAAGGATCTGACGCGCCAGCGTCCTTACATCCGCAATGCTGAACACCCAAGTGAAGTGACGTTGCGCGATGTGCTGTTACGTGAGACAGAAATTGTCCGGAACGTCAAGGACGGTGCCGGCAATTGCCGTCCATTGGTGGACATTCCCTCCACGGTAAATCCAAAATTGGATGACGAACAGCGCCATGCTTTGGACACATTGCTTGGTTCAACCAATGCGGTGTCGCTTTTCCGGGGCGGCGCGGGCACAGGTAAAAGTTTTGTCCTGCGTGAGTTGGTCGAGCAGGTCAGGCAAAAGGGCAGGGCCGTGGCTGTCCTCGCGCCTCAGCGGCAGCAAGTCGTGGACATGGAAAGGGCAGGTTTCCCGGCACCGACGACGGTGGCGAATTTTCTGCTCAGGGGTGAACTGGCCGATGGCACGGTCATTGTCGTGGACGAAGCCGGTCAAATCGGTGGCCGGCAAATGCACCAATTGTTGCAATTGGTGCGTGAGCGGAATGCGCGGATGATTCTTTCCGGCGATACCCGGCAACATGGTGCGGTCGAGGCTTCGGATGCGCTGCTGGCCATTGAGCGATATTCCGGCATCAAGCCGATCGAATTACACACCATCCGGCGGCAGGACCCGGCGCTGGCTCGCAATGCGAATGAGCGCACGCGCATCACGCAATATCGCAAGGCCGTCGAAGCGGCTGCGGCCGGCAGGCTGGCCGAATCATTCAAGCGGCTCGAAAAGATGGGCGCGGTGGTTTCCTGCGGTTTGGGCGAGCAGGCTGGCAAGTTGGCCGACGAATACCTCCGGCTGGCGAAGCAAAACGTTTCCGCCGTCGTCGTGTCGCAGACCTGGGCTGAAGTTCATCGGGTCAATTCGCAAGTGCGCGACGCGCTTAAAGGAAAAGGATTGCTCGGCGCAAAAGACGTAGCGGTTCAGGCGTTGGACAAACTGGATTTGACCAATGCACAAAAACGTGATGAGCGGTTTTATCCGAAGGATGCGGTGATTGTGTTCAACCAAAAGGTGCGCCAGGCTGAGCCGGGTACAAAAGGGAAGTTGATGGGCATCGTCAAGGCCGGGGTTCTGGCCGAAGTTGATGGCAAATGCGTCACCGTTTCAAATAAGTTACTCGATAAAATCACTGTCTGCTTGCCGCGTGAAATCTCAATCGCAGAAAATGACCGTCTGCACCTGAAAGCCAACCGGAGATTGGCCAACGGTGCGCGTGTTACCAACGGGGAACTGGTCACAGTGAAGACAGTTCGCGCCGATGGCGGAATTGAGCTTACGGACGGTCGTGTCCTGGATAAAAGTTTCCGCGAGTTTCTCCCTGGCTACGCCGTCACATCCTACGGCTCACAGGGCAAGACGGTGGATTATGTTCTCTTTTCCGATTCCACCATCAAGGCTGCGACCAATGCCCAGCAATGGTATGTGACGATTTCACGCGGTCGGCGCGGCATCCGTATTTTCACGCCGGACAAGGAGCAACTGCGGGAAAACCTGACCCGCTCCGGCCACAGGCTGCTGGCATTGGAGTTTGCGGGGGGACTCCGCCCGCGCAATGGCAATCGGCTTTGGGACCGGCTGCATGGCTATCTCCTTCGTTTCGGCCTGCGGGCCGCCGACACCTTTTGCCAGTTAAAACAATCCCATCGTCACCAACAAAACTTGCAGAAACATGAGCACCAAGTCACCCGAATGTTACACCACTGAACCGCAGGCTCGCTGCCTGCGCGTTGAGGTTTCGCCGGGGCGTTCGCTCTTGCTGCCGCTCGATCAATTCACGTTTGCCGAATTCATTAGCGCCGACAAGGAACAGCAACTGCGCCTAGTTTTCGCAACCCATGAGGTCGTGATTCGCGGTTTTACGCTACGGCGAATCGAAGCGGCCATGCACCGGATGGAATTGGCGTCCATCGTGACGCTGCCAGCCAAATATCAACCACTAATTGCTGATGGCCAGCCCAAGATTCGGGAAATTGTGGTGACAGAGGCCAAGGCTGTCGGCCTTCAATCAGAGGCATCTCTTAATTAAAAGCGGCGTGTTGGAAGTCAACCCTCCGTCGGTCCTGGTGAATTGCTCTTTGGCGGTATTTCGTTTGCAGTCTTCACCATTTCATCGAGGAGTTTCCTGAATTCTTCCAGACCGGTTGATGGAATAATAATGGTGTCGTGTCGACCACCGGCGTCTTCACTGATGCGTAAGAATCGACCACGCGGATTTTCTTTGAGCGTGAAGACAAATGCCTTGCGCTCAATTTGAATTTCTTCGCTTTTCAGCGTGTCCTCTTGAACCGGTGGTTTAGGCTGGCCATAAGGGGACTGACCGTAAGGCCGGCGAGCGAAAGGTGATGGCCGTTCGTTTGAAATCATAAAATTCGCGCATTTTTCCGATACGCACATCAGCATGACAAATCTCGGTCATATTTTCAATCCCCCAAAATTATTGTTCAAATATGCGCAGGTGGAAAAACTTGGCGACCCTTTGCCTCTGGTTGCTTCGGCCTGCGGTTCGGCGAACGGAAAAGTGAAGCGCAGGCGCAGAGACGGCAGGAACGGAGCCGGAGCGAAACGACCGTCGCCGTGCCGCAGGCGGAAGCACGCCAAACATTTGGTATTGTGCGGATGCTGCTCGTGACGAGCGCGCTTTTTGCGGAACGAAACGGGCATGGTCGTGACGGGAACAGGGCCGACCATCAGCCGGTGAAGTGAAGCATAAAAGCGCGTTGGTCACGGCGGAACAAGTGTGTCCACGAATGCATGGTTGCCAGCAAAAACGGGTCATGGTTTTATGGTTTTCGACTGCCAGCAAAACTGCCAGCAAAACTGCCAGCAAAGGTGTAGTGAAAGAGTAATGCGGGAGTTGTTTTAGAGTTTTGAAGGGGTAGTTAAAAGCTTGACGAAAGCGTCAAAACCTGCGATTTATCAGGGGTTGCAGCGTAAGTTCTGCAACTTGCGTTCTGGCGGGGACATCGGAAGTTTGGTCAATTCCGCCCCCAGCCACCACTCTCTGACAATTGGATGTCAAAGAGTTACGAAAGTGGGATGCAAAAGTGCCAGCAGAAATGCCAGCAGGATTTAACCCTGGCGGATTCTCTGTAACTCCCACCTGCTCCCTACCGGAGTCGAGATCAAATGTCGTAACCTCATCGCTGTGAAAGAGAAAAACAGCTATGAGACAGCAATTCCGACTCTACCGCCGCAAGAAAAGCGGACGGTATTACCTTCACAATGATCTGACGGGCAAACAGGAGAGTTTGCATACCAGCGACCGCGCGACCGCAACGCGGCTTATGCACGCTAAAAACGAGGCCAGGCAACAACCCGCCCTCAACCTGCAAATCGCCAAGGCCTATCTGGCGGCCACGGATGAAAGCTTTGTCAATCGCACCTGGCGCGAGGTCATGGACGAATTTGTCAAAATCAAGACCGGCAGCAATCGGACCCGCTCGGAACGCGCGGTCATGGACAAAGCCTTCGATTCGATTCGTGACCGGCAATTGATCGAGACACGCTCGGAGCATTTTCTGCGGGTGCTTGAACATGGTAAAATATCAACCAACAATTATCTCCGGCGGTTTCACAATTTCGCCGTGGACATGGGTTGGCTGCCCTGGCCGGTGATGCCAAAACGACAGTGGCCGGCCATCCACTACAAGGAAAAACGGGCGGTGACGCGGGAAGAACACGAATTGATTCTCAGCCGTGAACGCAACTCGGAAATGCACGCCTTCCTCTGGTGCTGCTGGCACATTGGCGGCTCGCAAAGCGATGTCGCCCATCTGAAGGCGGAAGATATTGATTGGCGGACCCAAGTGGTGAGTTTTTTCCGCGCCAAGACCGGAACGGCCCAAATTATTCATTTTGGCAACGCTTTAGCCGAAGTGCTGCGGGATTTGCCCGGACAAGGGTTGTTATTTCCACGACTTGCAGGAATGGATGAAAAACACCGTGCCGCACTTTTTCAACGGGCTTGCCGCCGCGTAGGCATCACTGGCGTCTCACTTCATTCCTACCGCTACGCTTGGGCGGAGCGGGCAAAAACGGCGGGTTATCCTGAACGGTTTGCGCAAATGGCTTTAGGACACAACAGTAAGGCCATCCACCGTGCTTATGCAAAGAAAGCGCAGGTGATTTTGCCGCCGTTGGAGGAATACGAACAAAAAATTGTGCCGTTGACGAATTTAACTCAGCGTGAACCTGTCCGCATGGAACAACCGGTAATGACGAGTGCCCAATTGAAGGGGGTGATATGAACTTGAATCCTGACTATGGGGACGGGCGAGCGGCAGCGCGGAGCTTCGAGCCTCCAGCTCGCCGCGCCGCCGGTCGCAACCGCGTAACGGACTCGCCCGTTTCATTCTGTCGGTGCCGCAATTTGACCTGCCTGCCGCGCCCGCTTGCGTGCGTTTTGGATGCGCCAGTGCCGGTGGATGGCCGCCGCCACTTTATCGAGCCAGGTCTCGTCGGCAATGTTGCGCGCGAGCGTTTCACGGGAAAATTTCTTAACGCAATATCGCTGCGGATGGCCGAGCGGCTTGAGCAATCCCGCCCGCACCAGCAGCGGAATGTTATGTGTACCGATGCCCAACGCCTCGGCCACTTTTTCCTTGGTCATGAATGCGCGAAATTTTTCCAGCGTCTCTATTTTTAATGGCGAATCAGGATTCATAGGTTCTCCTTGGTTATGGTGATGGTGACGGCGGCAATATGGGTGTTGAAGGTGGCGGCATAACGCCGGTCCGCTGACTTCATAAATTTCAATTCATACTTTTGCAGGTCGCGCTCAACGGACTTGAGTCCGCTGCCGAGCACGACGACTTCAGCCAGGGCAAAACGGATCAACATCTTTTCCGGCGGCGCGTCCGGCTCCTTTTCCAAGGCCGGATTGGAAATTCTCTCGGCAAACAAAAACTGCGCGTAATACTAACTTGCAATCAATAGGCTATTAATATAGGGTGAGGGCAATCTATGCGCCCTCGAACTGAAATTCCCGCCGCGCAGGTTGGCGCGATCCATCGCGCGATGCTGGCGGCTTCCGGCAAATC
>Ga0224555_1002097_pt1 | contig 24565 bp, 22 predicted proteins | sample 714S23034metaG_FD_180687 | JGI IMG/M metagenome (GOLD analysis project Ga0224555, IMG submission 180687) | Peat soil microbial communities from Stordalen Mire, Sweden - 717 S2 30-34 | ecosystem: Environmental > Terrestrial > Soil > Wetlands > Peat | place: Sweden: Norrbotten County, Stordalen...
AATGCGGCACACGCAACGATGGCGGCAACGGCTATGGCCAGCGCTTGCAGGAAGTTTCGGGCCAGCGTCGAGGCGAAAAAGGCAACCGTAGCCACACCGAGTGAGCAGGCAGAAATCGACAGGCCAAGCAAAGGTACTTCGTCACCATTGAAAATTTTCGGGGCACCCAATGCGATTGCGCAGCCTTCTATCAAGCACGGCAGCACGCCGCCGAGCAGCGTGCCCAAAACCACTGCCAGAAGAAATTTGATGGTGAATTGCACGCGGCTTGAAACCGGCAGGCACAATTGCCCCTCCGCCACGCCCAGCTTGCGTTCCTCGGCAACAGCCGTACAGCCAACGATCACCGGCATAATCAGCCAGAGACACCAATAACTCTCCAAGGCGACGGTCGCCGTGAAAGACTTATGCTTGGCCATTCGCATAAAAATGCTGATGAAGTGCAGGGCAAGCAATGCGCCGGCACACGCCAAAGTGAGCTGGTGCAACTGCAATTCCTTCCAAAACAGCGCGGCGATTGGTTTGCGCCGATGCGTTGGAACAAATGAGCCGGAGTGAGCGCGGGAAAATGGCCACGCCGGCAACGAGACTGTTCCGCCAGTCCAACCCACGTCTTGCGCCCTCATGAACAGGCGTCGCGCCCACCAAAACCCGCCGATGGCATAAGCCCAGAAGACACCAATCAGTATAACGTTTTCTACAGTGTCATAACACTCCGCCGTGAAACTGACCACCACCAGTGCGAACAACGCCGCGGGAACCAGCAAAGCCATCAAAAATGCCGGCGCCACTTGACGGAACAGAAGAGAGGTCCAAAGGCCGCCGGAATAAGCCGCAAGCACGGCCGTAAAAACGCAAACCATAAACGCGAGCTGCTGCCAGTGCGTCCCTGGTATCTGTCTATACCAGGCAAAGCGCGTCGATAAACATGCGCACCAAATGCTGACAACAATCAATTGCGCCAGAGCCAGAACAGACACTTTTGTCCACCAAGTGCGCGTGCGTGGCCAGGGCTGAGCCAGGAGCGGCGAAAAAGTGCCCAGGCTGAATTCGCGTCCCGCGGAATTGACTGCCATCATCACCAGCATCACCAGCCCGAAACACGCCAACAGGACAGCGATGCCAGTGATGCCGCCGGCTGGAGGCAAAACGATAGGGGCAAACGCCAATGGCAAAGCCGCGACCCAGCTTGGCAGCAGCAGCCGGATTTCCTTCTTAACCTGGGCATTCATAGGTTTGCCTTCTTCAGGATGCCCGAGGCCACGAAGATTTCCTCCAACGAAAGGGATTCACAGCGCAGTTCCTCGGGCTGGCGCGCCCGCAGCTTTTCCAGCAGTTGCTCGCTGTTGCCGTTGGCCAGAATTTCCAGCTCGCGGCCGTTTCGCCGCACGTCCAACGCGCCTGGCAGCTCGAACGAGCCCGGCGGTTGCACAAAACGCGCGCGAATCTTGCGGAACCGATCCCGGGCGCTGTCGGCCTCCATCGTCAACAGTTCGCGGCCTTGCTCGATGATGGTGAATTCGTCAATCAACCCCTCGAACTCCGAAATCAGATGCGTGGAGACAAAGACCGTCCGGGGCTGTGGCTCGCCGGATTGATAGGCGCCAATGACCGTTTCGATGAATTCGCGGCGCACAATGGGGTCCAGCCCCATCGTCGGCTCGTCCAGCACGAGCAGTTCCGGCTCCGGACAAATGGCGCCGATCAAGGCCAGTTGCGTCTTCTGGCCTCTCGAGAGCCGGTCGGCCTTTTGATTCGGGTCGAGTTGGAAACGCTGTAACAGGTCGGTTTCGATGTCGCGGTTCCAGTGTTTGCGGAACGAAGCGAGATAGGCCAGCGTGTCGCGCACGCTCATCCAAGGATAAAACGCGACTGAGTCCGGGACGTAGGTCAGGCGCGATTTCACGGCCACTTCGTTCTTCTGCGGATCCAACCCGAACACGCGTGCGGTGCCGGAGGTGGGGCGGAGCAGGTTGAGCAGGCATTTGATGGTCGTGGTTTTGCCCGCGCCGTTCCGCCCGAACATGCCGTAACAGCGCCCGGGCCGGACGGTCAGACTCAGGCCGTTGACGGCGTCCACCTTGCCGTAACGGCGGGTGAGGTTCTTGAGTTCGATGATCGGAATGTCGGTTTGCATAGGGTTCTCCTTTCCATTGGAATCAATCGTCGCGTTTGGTTGCGCCGGACTTGCGCTCGAAATAATCGAGCCTCTCGTTGACCAGCGCCAAAAACCGGTCGCGGTCCACCTGCAGGTGATGCGCCATCACCACCGCTTCATCAATCTCGGTGATCAGCAGCTTCTGCCGGACCTGTTTGGTGAAGGGCGAATTGTTCTCCTTCAGGAAGCAGCCTTTGCCGGGGGCGGTTTCGATGACGCCCTGGCTCTCCAATTCCGCGTAGGCCTTGGCGACGGTGTTGCGGTTGACGCGCAGTTCCTCGGCCAGCGGGCGGATGGACGGCAACGGGTCGCCGGGCCGCAACGCGCCGGAAGCCGCCGCGTAACGGACCTGGTCGGCCAGTTGGAGGTAAACCGGCTTGCCGGACTTGAAATCGATCTGAAACATCATAGCTGTCTTTTACTGTCATAGGACTATATGACAGTTGACGCCGGCCTGTCAAGCGGAAAAATCATTTGCTGCGGATTTTTGGGAAAATTCATTTCAGGGCGCGCGATGGGGGGGGTGCTTGATCAATCATTTCTGCCCATGCTTGCTGATCAGCCGCCGCCACGCCATTTCTTCGCCAAAGGTTTTCAAACGATCGCTGTAACTGATCCAATCCTGATCCAACTGTTTTAATTCCGTGAACTGCGGAAGCGGCAGTTGAAACGAGGCGCGCACTTTGGCCTCGGCTGCCGAGTAACCTGCCGAGAGGTAGGCTTCTTCGTCATCCCGATAACGGTCCAGTGAATAATCCTGAAAGTGTTGCTTGCCGGATGCGGTGACGAGTTCCTGCACCGCTTGATCCGTCGGGCAGCTTTGAAGTGCCCAAAAGGTCTGGCACCATCCCATGCCCTAACAGCCCGTTGAAAAACTCCTTCCTTTGTAGGAGCCGACGTAAGGAGGCTCAAATCTCTTTGAAAACGAGGGTGAATTCAGAGCCTCCTCACGTCGGCTCCTACTTTTTCAACGGGCTGGTAAGGAAGTATCATTGTGGAGGATTGCTTTGAAGCTTCACTCCGAACACCGATTCAACCTCGTGCGACCAAGCAACCATTTCTTCGTCTTTCGTCTGCGATTGCGCAAGGATCCGGGCCAACTGATCAAACCGCTTCTTGGCCTCTACCGGCTTTTCTGCTTTGTAAAACGCCATCGCAAGGAAAGGCAAGTCATCGCGCGCGGCAATGCCGTCGGAGCTCGCGCGTTCCGATTTGATGAGCGTCTCAATGGCTTCCTGGTATTTTCCGGCGCGATACTGAGCTACACCCAGCGTGTTGCGCATGTCGTCACTTTGGTTGAGCCGGTATGCGGCTTCGGCTTGGGCCAGCGCCAACTCGTAATCAGCTCCGGTCCTGCCTGGCTCACGCACAACGTCCCAGCTTGCGTCGTTCAGCTCGTAAGCGTCCTCCTTGGTTTTCCCGGCCAGCGTCAGAGCAAGCTTCCGCTGTTCGTCCGTCAGGCTCTCCAATCGCTCCACGGCTCGAACCACCCGTTCGCGTAGCAGCAAATTCTTTTGTTCCTTCCGCACCAAGTGAAATACTTCGGCAACCGGAACCATTCTTAGGGCGGTCTGCAGCACATCCTCATTCAATTTGGCATTGGCCTTTATTGCCGACTGAACCGCGGACGGTGTCTTGCCTGCGGCGAGAAGTTTCAAGACGAGAACTCTTGCCGCTTCTGCATCCACTCCGAACAGGGTTTCGTTCATCTCGTTGAACACTTTCGTCGCGTCCCTTTGCGGATCCCACCAGCGACTCCAGAGAGTCAGCGCTATTTCCAGCGCGGAACGCGTTTCACCCTGTTTCTGCAAGGCCATCGTCCGGAACAGGAGGCCTACGGGCGGCGCCCAGCGATCTTCCCCCTCGTCATCTTTGATGGTCTCAGCTCGGGTGAGGATTGCGACCGCATTGCTAAACGCACCGACGCGATACTCTGCGGCACCCAGAGTCCTCAGATACGCTTTGGTTTGGGGAGAGTTGCGAGCTGCGATTTGGGCCTGTCGCAGAGCGCGTTCGTAAAGTGCCGAAGGTTGGCTAATTCGCTGGACTACTTCCCATGCTTCAGAATTCAAAGCCCCTGCGTCATCCGGCAAATGTGCGGCCAGGCGTTGGCCACGCTCGTGAGTTGATCCTTGGGCCGGCGATTCCTCCGCACCATTGATTCTGGACCAGGAACGAAGCCCCTTGCCACGGCTGACCGCAGTGACCGTTTTGCCGTCCGGTGAAAAAGCTACTGAAACGACATCGCTGCCGTGGCCTTTCAGCTCGATCTGCCTCTTGGCCGTCGCGATATTCCACAATATCACGGTCTTACCCCGACCAGCGGCAAGCGTTCGTCCGTCCGGTGAGAAGGCGACCGAATAGATAATGTCTGTGTGGGCGTCCCGTAGAGAAGCCTTTTCCTCGCCGGTTGAGGCATCCCAAACCTTAACGGTTCCGACGCCTCCCGCCGCAACTTGCCGGCCGTCGGGCGAGAAGGCTACGCTCCACGACGGAAACAGTTGTTGCTTGAATGCCTCTATTTCCCTGCCGGTCCCGACGTCCCATAGCCTGAGAGTGTCAAATCCAGCGCTGGCGAGCGTTTTGCCATCGGGAGAAACAGCTACCGCAAAGATCGGGCCTTGATGACCGACAAGCTTCGCCAACTCTTTGCCAGTGGAGAGGTCCCACAGACGAACCGTGTGGTCAGCACCGCCGGTGACCATTCTTCGACCGTCCGCAAAAAAAGCGGCGCAGTTGACCGCGCCATCGTGGCCTTTCAGGGTGACGAGCTCTTTATCGGTTGCCGTCTCCATGACTCGCACGGTCGAGTTTGTCCCGACGATGGCTAACCGTGATCCATCGCTCGACAGAGCAACTGGCATGATCTGCTTGCGCTGAGTGTCAAGTATGGACTCCAAAAGCGATTCTTCGCCGTCACGCACGATCCGACCGCCGGGGTCGATTAGAACCTGAGTGGGGAAACCCTGGATTCCATAATTGTCGGTGCTCTTCTTCGTCGCATCCACGATCACCGGGAATGGCAAAGCGCGTCCTTTCCAGAGGCCTTTCACCGTCGGTTTCAGCTTCTCATCCATGTCCCGCAGGCTGTCTGCGCCGTTATGGATCGCGAGAATCTCAAATCGGCCGCGATCAGCCGCGTGCCGGTCGTAAAACTTTATCAAATCCGGCATGGCTTGAACGCACGGCCCGCACCAGTAACCCCAGAAATCGAGCAACAGCCATTTTCCCCTGAAGTCGGCGAGGGTGACGTTCGTGCCAACCCCTCGCGCCTCGGTGATGTTCCAGGACGGTGCGGGTTTGCCCCAATGCAGCCCAATCGGGGTTGCCGCCAGATTGATGCGTCCAAGGTTCGTGACCGGTGTGTCCACCGAAAGTGTGACGTGGCGATTTGTTCCGCGCACTTCCTCATTCCCATACCCGCTAATCTCATACTCACCGGGCGGCAGCTTGAGTTCAAACTTCGACGGGACAGAATCATCCTCGGCTAGTCGAATCCTGTTTGTTGTTACATTGATATAAACGTTGCTCCACGAGGGCGCCTCGTCCAACTCCTCGCAAAAAACTCTCCACGGAGCGTGATCAGTGGCTGCAACCTGAGCGTAAGAGGCCGGCCGAGACTAGTGGCATCCAGAATGGCGAGTTGTCCGTGCTCTTGTTCGTCATCAATCGCGAGCAACTCCGTGGGATGACCGTAGTTATCAATTCCCAAAGCGAATTGGCCGCGGTCATCCGTAGTCGCCTCATCGAACGGCTTCATGGCGCCCTTCTGAGAACCCCAGAATCTGGCAACTTGCGCTCCGGCGACCGGTTTTCCGGCGGCGTCCAGAACCACACCGCTTACTGTCTTCTTGCCGGCAAGTGCAGGACTGATTGCCATAAAGAAGAGCAAAGTTGCGGCGATCATCTGTGGCCAGCGCGAAAACACTGTCGCGTGGATTCGTGGCCTGATGCCGAATGGGCTGCTATTCCGCCCACCGTGGGAGATATGGAGATTTCTGGTGTTCATAAATTGACTGGAGCAACTGATTTGCATTTGTTTTCGATGTCATTCCACTTGCACCGCTCTGCAAAATCGCCAAGCCGACGGGGCCAACCGTCGTCAAAACGCCAGAACAGTCAATTGGTTTTATCACTTCTGTCAAAGCGGTCCAATGGGCACTTTCACTTGGACAAAGCGCACCCCGAACACTCACGCCGCCACGAGGCACGAGGCCATCCAGATAACCAGAGTGGCGATGCCGAGATTAACGCTGAAGTAGAAATGGATCGGCCTGAGCGATTGCCTCGAATGGACAAGGCGCACTCCAAATACTCACGTTTCTAATTCGCCGGTCCAAAAATCTTCGCGAGTCATTGCATTTCCGGTCTTCTCAGTGAGACGTCCGGCTTGGTCCGCTGAAGCAGCCGTTTGTCACCGGCCGCTTTCTTGTAGAGGCTCTCAAGACCATAAAAGAAGGCCCGATGGGCCCTAATTTTGCCGAGCGGTGTGTCCAGAGAATGTATCCCGGTTCCGTCATATCCCAGGATAACCACTTTTCCTTCCAGTCTTTTGGGTTCAATGCCGCCGGACAAAAGCTCATGAAACGGGACATATTCAATCTCATCTTTGGCGGGAAACTCAATCGCGACCTGGTTTTTGCCGTCCATCGGGATTGCCTGTCCCTTGATGGTGACCCTTTGGCCCGGCAGAATCTGCGCCCTTTCTCCCAGCGCCAGTTCCAGAGCGCACAAATACAATGATTTCACATATCTCCCCCGATATTTCTCCAGTATCGGGACCCTGTTCGGCGTTGAGAGATCGACAAATCCGATGTCGCACGCCTCTGCTGAAAATATCTCCAAAGGAATCCATCCGCTCTGCGCCGACAGAGTGCCGTCGCCTGCCGCGAGTGAATTGGTCAAAAAAAATCGGTCCGGCAGGCGATTGGGATGCTTTTCCGAATCATCCAAGCGGGCCTCGATGAGAACCGGAAGACCAACAAACGCCCTGGCCAGCTTCTTATCGCTTTCGATGTTCCTTGGCAAATCGAGAAAGAACTTCAAGACAATCCCCTTTGCCTTGAGCCGCTTGATCTGCTCAACGCCTTTGGCCAGAATGGACCGCTCAAAGGGAAAGGCGCCATACTTTTCCTCCGTCTTGCTGTCGATAAACACAACCGCGAACGGAGACTCGCCTCCATACGCTTTTATGCCAAGCGAGAGCCACAAAAAGAGGATAACGATGACTTCTCTGCGCGTCATGGGCGGAGTCAACATTGACAATGAAACAACGCCATCGGGTCCTTGTCCAGCTCGGTCGCTCAAGCAGTTGGGCGGAAGTATCCAGCGCGAGCGCATAGCAAAGGCCACGACCCAACAGCAAGCCGCCGGCGTGTCGCGGCAGGAGAAGAAGGCACCATCAAACAACCAAAACCGGAAAAATAATATCAAAAAATGAACCTTTTGGCGTGCTCCCGTTATTAACAGGCAAATGCAACCTCGGAAAACCATTATGAAAACCACAAAATTCACCTGCCTTGCTTTGCTGATTTTAACGGGAATCGTGCCCGGTTCACGCGCTGAGCCATACCGCACGGACATCAATCCGGCGCTGCTTTATTATCGGGCGTTTCTTCTGTCGCCGGATTTGTCCCCGGCTGACTTTGACTACCTGTTCACGACCAATTGGCAGGGTCAAAAACTCCCGAAACGATTCGGAGAGATCATTGCTGGCTATGATAGGCAGTTCAAATTGGTGCGGGAAGTGGCACAACAAAAAGTGCCCTGTGATTGGGGCATTGATATGAGCCCCGGGCCAGCCACGCTGCTTCCTCACCTGGCCCCTGCCAAGAGGATAGCTCAGGCGGCGCAATTGCGCGCGATGTGGGATTTGCAACATGGCAATCAAATCGGCGCGCGCGATGATTTGCTCGCGGCATTCGTGCTGGCAAGAAATGCCTCCCGTGACGGCACTTTTTTTGGCGCGCTGGTTCAAATAGCCATTGAAGCCCTCGAGTGTGCCACGGTGGCGGAGAATTTCGGCCAGTTCTCGCCGGAGACTTTGAAGCAGTTGGTAGATGGATTCGATGCAGCCCCGGCTCGGGGCACAATGGCCACGGCCATAATGACAGAGAGATTGAATCACGTTGACTGGGTGGCGAACAAAATCCGGAAATTGCAGCAGGAGAATCCAGGAAACGACACCAAAGTGATGGAAGCTGTTCACGGATATGCCGATGACTTCGAGGACACCAATCTTTGGCCGCGTATTTTAATCACGTCAGGGAGAACGAGTGATGGAGTCCTCAAGCTGGTCCGGGAATCGGAACCGTTATATTTGCGCCTGGCCAAAATCATGATGTTGCCGTTGCCCGAGTATGAAGACCAGATTCAAAAGTTCGCCGCAGAAATTCAGAAATCTCAAAATCCTTTGGTTCAAACGCTTTTTCCTGATCCGTTGCTGCCACGGGTGAAGGAATTTAGAATTCAGGCATGGCTGGCAATGGTGCACGCCGCTGTGGAATACAAACTGCACGGCGAATCCGGATTGAAGAGCGTAATGGATCCTCTAAGAAACGGCCCTTTTGTCTTCCAACGTTTTGTGTTTGAGGGGGTGGATCGTGGATTTGAACTCAAATCCGCCTATACCGGATACGGCGGATATCCCTGCGCGCTCATCTTTGTCGAGAAAGAGGGGACTCCATTTCGCGTTGCTGGACCGCATATTGGTCAGGCGGTGCAACCATGATTTACCAGGCAAAAAATTGACGGGGCCGCACAGTTCCACGATGGAACTGTCCCCGTTTTTCAGCTATAATCGAAATGTGTTCAGCCTGAGTCCAACGTTCGTGGAAACCGAAATCTCAGAGACGCGGAGTCTTCTCGACCAGGCCCGGGCAGGCGACCCCGAGGCGTTCGGTGAGATTTGTCGCGTCCATGGAACCCGGCTGTTGAGGCAGGCCGTCGCGCTTTGTGGCAACCTCACGCTGGCCGAAGACCTGGCGCAGGACACGTTGGCGGAAGCGTGGAAGGGTTTGCGCCGCTACAACGGGCGCTGCCAGTTTTTCACCTGGCTTTGCGCGATCCTGCTGAATCGTTACCGCAATGTCCTTCGGGGAAATCGTCTCCGGCCGGCTGCCACGCCCGGTGCGCGGGATCAGGATGAATTCGAGAAACACACCGGCAATCTGGCCGACCACGCCGCCCTGCCAGACCAGGCAGTCGAACTGCGCGAGCAGGCGATTCTCGTGCGGCAATGCGTCCAGGCATTGCCGGCCAAACACCAGCAGGTCATCTATCTGCGTTTTTACGTGGATGATTCGTTGGAGGGCATTGCCGCCGCTTTGGGCTGTTCGGTGGGGACGGTCAAATCCCGTTTGTTTCATGCCTTGGAAAAGCTTCGGAAAATGAATGCCGTCAGCGCTCAACGGTCCGATTTCAAAATGAAAGGCGGGATGCTATGAAACCTTGTGCCCAAAACCGGAAACTCATTGCGTGGCTGGCTTTGAACGCGCTGGAGGTGCCACAGGCGCGGCAGCTTCGAGCGCATCTTGAAACTTGCGAGGGCTGTCGCCGCTATCTGGCGGAAATTTCAAACGTGACTGAAAGGCTGGCGACGGTGGAGGCAACCCCTGATGTTCAGGCGTCCGAAATCTTCCACCGAAAAGTGGCCGGCAAATTGCGGGCGGCAAAACCGGATTCCCTCGGGGAAATCCTGGCGGCGTATTTTCGGGGAACCCTGTTGAACTGGCGCGTGGCTTTGCCGGCCGTCGCGGCATTGGTAGTGATCGCCATAACCGTCGCCATCTGGCAGCAACCGCCGGAGGGTGTTTCGTCCCCACGAACCGGCATCCAAACCGCCTCAGTATCGGGCGCGGACAATGATCCGGCACCGACCATTGCTAACTACCAGAGGGTTGCCAATCAGTCCTTGGACAAATTGGATGCCTTGCTGACCCGACAAGGCAACCGGGCGTTACCGTCCATGCCAATCTATACCGCCTCGACGCTTAGACTTGCGCAAGAGTCGTTTTAAAAACTTGATTTTGGATTTCGCCGACCCACACGCCGGTTCAAGCGGTTTCTTACGTGCCAACCCATTCTCTTCACTCCATTGATTCTGACCCCAATCTGCTTCTCATTCAGTTCCTATCGACTTGTTTGAATACATTTTGTTGGCGGCAGTTCGCTCTTCGAGATCGTGGGTCCACTGGCCAGCGTATTATGGTGCTCGACAGGATCGGCGCACAACGCCGACTCTACATTCTGAAAGTCTTCACCCATCTTGAAAACTTGTGGACGGGTCTTGGTCGATTCTTGATACTGGATTTCGGCCTCAAACCAACCTGGCGTACGTTGCGGTGCGCGGATCATGTTCGGGGCGGTGGCAGATGAGTGTCTGCACCCATTCTGACAAGCGCCGACCCAGACGGCGGCAGGCCTCGCGCTCGCCTTCATTGCGGGGCCGCCCCGCGCAGATCGCCCCGTAATGCAGGGTCTGGCCGGGCGCGACATAATCCGGGATGCCGAAAACCAAGAGTCCGTAGTTCATGAGCACGATCTGAAGCGCCAGGCAGGTCAATTCACCACCCCCAGCAATCCCGCCGGAAGAGGTGAAGGCGCATCCGAGCTTTCCTTCAACCTTCGGCCAGAGTGGTTGGGCGGTTTCGTCCCACCAACGCTTCATCTCCCAGGCAATCGTGCCCATGTGCGTTGGCGACCCGACGGCGACACCGTCACACCACACCAGATCCTCGGCGGTGGCTTCGTTCACGGTCTTGATGCGGACTTCAGTGTCAGGAACGCCAACGGCGCCTTCGGCGACCAGGTCGGCCATCATTTTCGTGCGGCCGTCCTTACTATAGTACAACACTAGGATTCGGGCTGCACGTGACGCGTCGTTTTCCATGCCGACGATGATACACGCTGGTCAAGGCTGCGGGAAACGGAAACCTCGACGTGCCAAGCCGTAACAGTCCAAGATGCGGCGGTCGGTATCTGTCAACGGCACCCGTTTGCCCATCGTAGTCGAAATAGTCCCTGAAGAAGTCCGGACAGATAACGCGGTAGTTGGAATAATCGAATCCCTCCGGCTCAAAAGAAGTAGCATCCATGAACGGGTCGGTCCGAAGCAAGCGGACTGTGAAGCGCGGATTGGCATATTCACTGGAAAGAATATGCGGTACAAAAAGTGTTGGGCGGAAATTGTCAATTGTTCGGACTGACCCGTTCTCCGCTGGCGCCGGGACATTTTCAAATGGCCGTGTCCATGATCTCGCCCGAAATCATTTTCCCGGTGGCGACGGATTTTCCGCCAGCCAGCCCCAGAGTCAGCGTGACCAGGCTCATGGCTGCGAACAGGCCGACACATGCCGGCCAGCCGCCGTTCAGCCAGAACCACGCGGGCAGCGCCGTGCCCATGGTGCCGCCGATGTAATAGAAAGTTACATAAAGGCCGGCGGCGGAAGACCGGGCGCGGCCCGCCACCTGGCCGGTCAGCACCGTCGCCGACGCTTGCGAGACAAAGATGCCGGAGGAAAAAACCGCCAGCCCGGCAATGACCGCCGGCAGCCAGTGAACCAGCGTCAACAGCAGCCCGCCCAGGCTCATGCCCACGGCCAGAAGCGCCGTGGGGCGAAAACCGTTGCGGTCCTGGAATCGTCCCGCCAACGGTGTGACGACGCAGCCGAACAGATAGACAAGAAAGACGCTGCCCAGCGCGACGGTGCTCAATTGAAACGGGGGGCGGGCGAGAAAAAAGTTCACGTAGGTGAACACGCCCACCAGCGAGAACAGCACCGTGAAGCCCATGCCGCAAATCATCAGCAGGCGCGGGTTTCGCAAATGCCCCCAGGTGTCGCCGAGGGATTTGAAGACATGTTGGGCCGGAACGAAATGCGTGGCCAGCGGGAGCCACTGCCGCACGGCCAGCGCGCCCAGCAAATCCAAAACGCCCAGTACGATGAACGCCGCGTGCCAGTTCCAGTGCGCGGCGATGACGCCGGTGAGAAACCGTCCCAGAAAGCCGCCGAAGACCGTTCCGGCCACATAGGCGGACATTACGGCGCCGGTGCGGCCTGCGAACTCCTCATTGATGTAGGCGATGATCACGGCGATGACACCGGGGACGAACAACCCTTGCATGAAGCGCCAGAAAATGAGCGCGGACAGGCTTTGCGCGGTGGCAGCCAGCAGCGTTGGTACGGCCATCGCGAAGAGCGCGGGCATGATGACTTTTTTCCGCCCGATGCTTTCCGCGAGCATGCCAATGACCGGCGCCATGATGGCGACCGACAGCGTGACGGCGCCCACGGTCAAACTGACCTGCACCTCGGTCGCGTGAAAGAAGTTCTGAAAAAACGGCAGCAGCGGCTGCGTGCAATAGACGTTCAGAAACGTGCAGGCACCCGCGATCGTCGCGGCAAAGACGGCGAACCCGAACGGCTTTTCCGCCCGTGCCGCCCGAGTTCCGGCCGAATTCATAAAATGACAGCATAGGCGCGACACGGACGGAAGGGAAAATCAAAACTGGAGTGGCTCTCCCCAAGGGCGCAGCCTGACACTGCCCGCGATCGCAAACAGGCCGGAGCGCGCCGTTTCGAGCCAGCGTGAGAAGCTGGAAGGGTAGCACGGGCCACTGGCCCATCCCGTCCGGCGACCCGCCGGACGGAATGGAGAGGGGCGTTCAAGTTGAAATTCAGGCCAAAGTGTCGTCAGTCGCCCAGCTATCCCGATCGGCGAGTCGCCGACCGGAACGGGCGGTTCGCCCGTTCCACCCGTTCCAGAGACAGCCACTAAATGCCGTGGCGTCTGGGGCAGTGTCAAGATGCGCCCCTCCGCAACTGCCGGCCAGTGTTGGCGTCGCGCTGGTGGAGGCGATTGTGCCCCCGGACAGAGATCGTGAACGGGTCCATCCGATCAATTGACAATCTCCGGTCCGAACGAAGCGGACTACGAAGGGAAGATTGGCATGACCAGCGTGAAGAACTCTGGGTACAAAAAGTGTCGGCGGAAATTGTCAATTGTAAGGACCGACCCCTTCCGGGGCGGAAACTGTCAATTGTAAGGACCGACCCCTTCCCGCCGTTCTCGGCCAGCAGTGAATACAGCCGGAGACGGGTGAAAACAATCCATCGTTCGATGCAGCAGGACCGAGCGGTAAAACTGTCGTCTGATGCCTGGCGGCGCCGAAACCGGGAAGCTGAATACGCCGTTGGCCGGGCAATAGGTGCCGACATCGCGCCAATCCTTGAGATTTGAAGAAGCTTGGACGGCGTACGCGCAGCCGTCGTAACCGGTGAACTGCACCCGCAGTTGGGTGTTGGACCAGGTCATCAAGCCCCAGGAATCCTCCCGTAACAGGGGCAAAAGCTGGCTGGGAATGCACTCCATCATTTCATCACTCAATCCTCCGGCTGAAAGCGTCTGCAAATAGGCCGTGTTCAGGAAGGGCGACTGTTCCGAAAGCTGCGGTGTTGCCAGAATATCTCCGAGATGCAGGAAGATGTGGTTCGTAAACAGATTAAGGCGCGCATCGTTTATGCCTTGCGCGATCAACAGCGCCTGCAATGAGTTTGAGGATACGATCAGCGTCGCAACCGGTGAGCTGTTGGTTTGAACCGGCATTCCATTTAGAACGGCGAGCCAGGCGTTGATATCCGAGTTGTTGATGGACAACCGCCGGCACGGATTGTTCGTGCTGAGCATCGGGCCAAGCAAGTCGATCAGATCGCGGTCCATTACCGGACGGCTGAATGCGGCGTCAGCGACGTCACCGACTCCAGCCAGAACCCAGTTCACAAAATCGCCGGTCCAGTTGATCCAGGTACTCAGGTCAATATCCGACGCTTTCAGATAAACCGTCTGCCACGGCGTGCCGCGATGGATCCGGCCCAGCGTGCCAAAGCTCAACGGTTCGCCGCTCGGAAAATCCCACTCATCGGACGACCGCACCAGCGGATCCTTCAGCGAGGTAAGATACGCGCTCTTATTGCCGACAGGTCCTCTGGCCGGATTTCCACCCCACGGGTCATAGCGGTCGGCATAGCGCCAAAGATTCGAGGCGGCCGGGAGGAACGCAGCGTTGGGTGGGGTCACGGTAAAAAGGGTATTCGTCGCCGCGTAGGTGAGGTCGCCAAGGCTGTAATGCACGAGCGGATCATTGGCCTGCCAGGTGAGCAACTGATACTTTTTGCTCGTGGGCGTGAACGGCACCTGCATCACGAGTTGGGTGTTTTGGAGGCCTGAATTCCACAAGGGTTGAAACCCCAAAAACGCTCGAAAATAGTCAATTGCCCACTGTCGGGTGGGGCCGATCGGAGGACTTAGCATGTTGTTCGCCCAGAAGGAATCCCCGAGATCCGGCATCCCCATCGAGATGTAGATCTGGTTGTTAACTCCCTGCGGCGCGGTCCCGTTGCCCCAAAACGTTGACACGAGGTTGGTAATCCAGACGTTGGTGACGCTCAGGCTGCTCGAATAGATTTCCCCTGCCAGGTCGCGGTACGAATTCAATCCGCTCAACTGGACGTAATCAATGACCCGTCCTGGCACCCCGCCATCCAGAATCATGCATCGGATGCGGTTGGTGATGTTCAGGCCCCATTGCGGCTGAGGGAATGAGCCGGGAGGGTTGAGGGACCAGTCTTGAGCATTGTTCGTCGGAAGGGGGATGAACTGGCCCGGCAACGGAATCAACTGATAGGCGGAGTCCGGGAGGAAAACCACGTTGGTGAGCAGCGGCACCAGGAACGACTGCGGGTTGGGCGGAGCCATTACGCCGGGCTGCCAACCGGTGCCCTGCCAATTGCCGGCCGCGACAATCGTCGCACCCGTGATCACTCCGCCAATCGGGTAGCTCAAGGACAGGTTGTAGCCCAAATCATTCGTCAGGGTCATCGACAGGGTCCCATCTGCCTGGACGTAAACCGGGCGCGGATAAGTGTTCGAATACGAATTCCAGACCTCCACCCCCAGGACATTTGAAATGCCGATTAAAAACATCTGGGCGGTTTGGAATTGCGTGAAGTCCGTAGTGATGATGTATGGTTTCCGGATCAGGAGCTTGCGCGTGATCTGGGCCGCGCTTTGCATCACGATCTCGTTCAGGTTCGGAAAACCTTTCCGGGCGCCGATGATCCACGGCACGCCATAGACATTCAAATGGGTTGGCGTTTCTCCGATCGAAGCGCGAGCCTCAGGATCATTCAAGTCGATGGGAATCGTCAGAAAAGTCGGGCTGGTCGGCAGAGTGTCGGGGCCATTCACCAGCTCATAACCGTTGATGAAAATGTTTGTTCCGTCCGACGTGAAATAAGGCCGGAAAACGGTCGGGTAAAGGTTGTTGGTGGTCGAGTCATAGAGATTCACCGTGATTTGAAGCAACCGGTGAACTGCGGGAGTGTATTGGCTTGTTGGATAGATTTGAATTCGCGCCAGGTCGAGATTGAGTTCGGATGTCAACAGGCGTGAAGCAATGTTCGTGAAAAACTCCGTCGGATTGTCCGTGCAAAGGTTTTGTCCCGCCCGGGCGCAAACTGCTGAAAAGAAGACCGCCAACAAAAAGAGCAGCCCGACAATCGAGCCTCTCCGGAGACATCGTGCGCGCGGCTCCGGGCATGTGATCGAACAGCCTCCAGCACTCACGGCCGGAGTCTATTCACAAAACGCGCCATTTGTCACCTCGAAAACATTCCTTGCCGTGAGCGGCTGGAATGCGGGAGCCGGCGCCGGGTTTTATTCTCCGATAATTTTCACCAGGACCCGTTTCCGGCGGCGACCGTCGAATTCACCGTAGAAGATTTGTTCCCATGGTCCGAAATCCAGTTTGCCGCCGGTGATGGCCACGACGACTTCGCGGCCCATGATCTGCCGTTTCATGTGGGCGTCGGCGTTGTCCTCGCCGGTTCGGTTGTGTTGGTATTGCGAAGTCGGTTCGTGCGGCGCCAGCTTCTCGAGCCACACCTCGTAATCATGAAGGAGGCCGGTTTCGGCATCATTGATGAACACCGACGCCGTGATATGCATGGCGTTCACCAGGCAGATGCCCTCCTTGACTCCGCTTTTCCGCACGAGATCCTCGATCGTCGTTGTGAGGTTCACAAAACCACGACGGTTCGGGACTTCAAACCAAAGATGTTCGGTCAGGCTTTTCATGGCTCAGGTATGGCATTTCTGACCCGCGTGGGGCAACTTTGGTTTTGTCATGGCCGTTAAAACTCCAAACCAGACCAGCAACGCCAGCGTGAGCACTGGAATGATCCACGGAGGCAGCAAGCGGTGCATTTCGACAAGGCTGATTCCGCGATGGGCCGCCAACCAAGCATCCAGGCGCCAATTCAATATCAACAGCATCACACCCCAAACCAAAACGTGATGCGCGGCGCTGGCCTCGATGATGGCCGCTCCGGCTTTGCCACGGGTTTGCCGCAGATTCCACAAGCCCAATGCCACCATCGTCACTGCGATCATCGCAGCCGATAACGGGTCGTACGCCCTCCACGCTATAGTAATCAGCCCGAAAAAATAGCCCAGATACACAACGGCCACAATAACAAAGCGTCTGCTCGATTTGAATGGCGTCCTGGTTGTTTGTGACATTCCCGCGGTTTCCTCACTTTGTCGGCGAATGGCCAGCACCTGCCGGAATATCACTGTGCCCCAGGTGATGATGATGACCGCATAGAACCACCAAAAGGCCGCCATCACGGCATAGAATGTCGGGTCACTCCATTGGAAGCGGCTCCCCAGAGCCCGGATGGCAAATTGCCCCGGCACGCACCAAGCCAGCACAAAGGCCCAAAAACAGATAAAAGCAATTTGTTTGACCCGCCGTTCGCGAGCGGTCGGAGCGGCCCGGACAATCAGCCAATGCGCCGCGATGCCACAAAGGATTCCAATCATCGGCGCCAGCCATGCACCCAGCAAACCTGACTTGGCCGCCGCCGTGCCCTTGGCCGCCGTGCCGACACCGATTGTGGCCGCCGGCGCGGCGGGCAATGCCGCGAGTACCGCCCCCGAAAACGCCCGGCCCGGCGCCGTCCGGCGCAGCGTGTTTTCCACGAACGCCTGCACTTCCGCCTGCAACAGTTTGCGGCCGCGCGACAGCCGTTGTTTGACGGCGTCTTCGGTCAATTCCAGTTCCGCCGCCACGGACTCGATGGACTGGTGCTCGCGGTAAAACAGGATGAGGGGTTCGCGGTAGAGCTCCGAGATTTGTTCCAACGCGCGCCACAAGATCGCCTCCTCCTCGCGGCTGATGGCTTGGTCCGAAGGAAGGGCTTCGCGCGCCGGCGAGTCGTCCGCGGTTTCCAGCGGTTGGGCAGCATGCACCGGTTCGCGCCGTTCCCGATCGAGGCTCTTGTGAGTCCTATTGCGGACAATGCCGCACAACCAGGCGCGAAGTTTGTCCGGTTCGCGCAAAAGCCGGAGGTGTTTCCAGGCGGTGATGAACGTTTCCTGCGCCACATCCTCGCTCTGGCCGAGATGTCCGATCCGGCTGTAAGCCAGGGAACAAACCAGTATCTGGTAGCGCTCGACGATCCGGCTGAAGGCGTCGCGGTCTCCGGCGATGGCGCATGACACCAGTTCCGCGTCGCTGTCTTCCGCTGCTGTCATTGTTCTGTTTGTCATCATACTGCTGGAGATGTCCCTTCAAAGGCCAAAGAGGTGACAAAAAATCCGTTCGCTCATCGCATCCGCGCCGGCTTTGGAATTGGCGCTGCCAGAAGGGATGCCGGGCAAACACGGCCTCGGCGGCGGGCGGGTTTGTCGGCGAACGCTTCCGGGATGGGGGGTGATAATCGCACGCCTCACGGTGAAGTCGCCTGCCCGTCGTAGCCGCCATGCGGCGGAATCAAACCGGGACTGGTCTTTTCGAGGTTCATGGCGTTAAACCGCCAGAAGCTCACAGCCATGGACAAACCGGCTGGCCGGGCGCGTTATGCCGAATTTTCTGCGCGATGTTTTCTGAATGTGGTGGGGAGAGCGTCCTCGCGAGCCGGCGTGTCGGTAGCCTTGCCCGATCGAGACTGCAATCCCGCTACGAATTGTTTTTGGCAATGGCTGCATGGGCAACGGGTGGCCGACTTTGAAACTTTCCGGCAGGTCACGGAAGAGGGCGGGGTGTTCCCTGGCCAGCACGCCGGCCAGCCAATGTCTCATGCTGATCAGGATGCCTTGGCCAACGCTTGCTTCAATTCGGTGATAAGCCATTCCCGTTCGAAAGCCACTTTGGACGCTTCGCCCATCTTCTTCCGGAAGTCCAGAATCGCCATCGCCAGTTGGCTGAGCATAGACAACCATGTCCGCTGTTCGTTGCTCAACTTCCGCGGCTTGCGATCCAACACGCACATGACGCCGAGCGCGCAGCCCTCTTTGGTCACCAGGGGCGCACCGGCATAAAACCGGATGTGGGGCGAGGAAGTGACCAGCGGATTGTCCGCGAACCGTTTGTCGGCACTGGCGTCGTCAACCTCCATCACATCGCGTTGCAGGATGGCGTGGGCACAAAACGCAATGTCCCGCCGGGTTTCGGAAATGCTCACGCCGATTTTGGATTTGAACCACTGCCGATGTTCGTCCACCAGACTCATCATCGCAATCGGCACGGCGCAAATCTGCGAAGCCAGAACCGTGAGGAGATCGAATTCCGCGTCGGGCGGGGTGTCCAGGATTTGGTAACTGCGCAAGGCAGCCAATCTTTCGGTTTCGTTTTCAGGAAGTGGCGCGTTCATGTTGAAGTCCTTTTCTTGAATTTGTGTCCATGAAAACCACTAAAAAAGCTTATTCCTTGCCAACTTGCGAAAAAACAACGGCCCGGACCCAAGGCAGACACCGAAGATCAGCGTCAATTCCCGCCTGAGTCTGTCTTCGTCCGTCGAGCAAGGTGATTTTCGGGAGATCGCAAATTGGGAATTACTGCAATCGCCGTGCGAATGGCTCAGGTTTTCTGCGTTAATTACTCTCGAACGCTACGCCAGGATGATTTTAAGATAACCAGGAATTGGGGTGTTTTGGAGCTGGGTTTTTATCAACCCGTTAAGTTGTTCAGCCAAGAGCACGTTCATCCATTCGCGGGAACAGTTGATTTCACCCAATTCAATGAAGGTCTCGTTGCCGTTTTGAACAAGTTTGTAATTTGAAAGCCTGACCTGGATTGGTTGAAGTTCTCCTTTTAATTCCAATTCCAACAAAATCGTTTTATTTTTCGAATCAATTTCCAGTTTAGTCATATTGCCATATAGTTTGAGCATTGTGTTGTTCAGCCAGAGCCGTCCACCGGTCGCAGAACAATCATGCTTCAGGTATCGAAAGCTGCTGTCAATGAACTTACCAAGCTCCATAAATACTGTTCAGAGTTAGTCCTTTCGCTTTCGCTTGTCTTTATAGTCCTTCCAAAGAATGCCAATGACAAGCCAGGCACTTCCGCCCGTGGCGGTTAAAAAACAAATCATGGCGATTCCGGGATAACCAAAAATCTGGAACGAGGAAGTGATCCGCATCATCAGCGCAGCCCCGACAATCAGCGCGGCGAGAATAATGCCGGTGGTGACGCGATTGGCGATTTTTTCAAAGCCGTTGAGCAAATGAAGCGCGTCGGGAGTTTTGACATTTACTTCCAATTCAGAATTGCCGACGACGTCCAAAATCTTGTTTACGCGCTCCGGGAGACCGCCAACAAAATCCTTCATTTCAAGAAACGATCCAAATAAATGCCCCGGCAAAGCCGCTTGTCGCATTCGGGTCGTCATGATTTCGGCAACATTCCGGCGCACAGAAGCGTTGGGATTGAAATTCGGACACAAAACGTTTCCGACCTGCTCCAGTTGCAGCAGGGTTTTTCCAAGCAGGGTCAATTCGATTGGAACATACAGCCCCGTCTTTGCGGCTGTTCTTGATACTTCCATCAAGGTTTTGCCCACATTCTGGTGGTTCAAAGTTTGATCCCGCTGTTCGGAAACAAATTCCGTCGTCTTTTTGGTGAATTCCGCCTCGTCGAACTCATCCGCGGTTTCGCTGATTCGCAAAACAATTTTCACCGCTTCATCGCCGTTGCCTTCGCTGATGGCCAGCAACAACCGCAATAAATTTTCCTGCATGTTTGAACTCACCCGCCCGGTCATGCCCAAATCCAGCAACGCCACGCGCCCGTCGTCCGTAAGAAAAATGTTGCCCGGATGCGGATCGGCATGAAAAAAGCCGTCAATCAACACCTGTTTCAGATACGCTTTGAAAAGTTCCTCGGCCAGAACATCACCGTTGATGTCCAGTTGAGCGATGGGACTGAGCGCGGTGATTTTTGTTCCGCTGACATAATCCATCGTCAACACGCTGCGCGAACTGTAATCGAGCACGGGCAGCGGAACGAGAATGTGCGGAAATTCCTTCAGATTATTTGCCAGCGTGGTCAGATTGGATGCTTCACGTTGATAATCCAGTTCCTGCAAAATGGAACTTTTGAACTCGGCGAGAATTTTTCCGAAACGATAACGGCGGCCAATGTCAGTATGTTCGTCGAAAAAGGCCGCGATTTCTTCGAGCACTTCAAAATCTTCAGCGATTTGTTTGCGGATTTCCGGGCGTTGCACTTTCACGACGACTGGACGTCCGTCCCGCAACGCCGCGCGATGCACCTGTCCGAGCGACGCAGCGGCAAGATGTTTCTGCTCAAAAAATGAAAATGCCTTTGACATGCGAATGCCCAGTTCGCTTGCGATGATTTCTTCCACATGTTCGTAGGGGAAGGGTTTGACCTTGTCCTGCAAACGCGCGAGCGCCTTCAAATAGGGTTCTGGCAAAAGGTCAGGACGGCTGGAAAGTAATTGGCCGAATTTAATGAAGGTCGGACCCATTTTTTCCAGGTCGTCGGCCAATTCTTCCGGCGCGGGCTGGTCGTGTTTGGCGGCTGGAAGCTTTTTTTCATCGGCGGCGGTGTCCTCATTTGCGAATTCCTTGGCTAAATCAGAAGTACCATACTTTAAGAAAAGCAGTGCGATGTCCTTGTAGCGTTTTAGATGATGTGATTTTAGAGATAATTTCATTTTAATCTAATCGAACCCTGCATGTTACGGCGCGTCTGCCGCGAGTTGAATCGCCGGCCCGGACGCGCCGGATCCGCGGTCCTGTTTTGGAGCTTCCTGCCGCCCGGCCCGGAAGACAAGCTTTGATTGCCTTGCCGCCGGAGCCGCCTCCGGAGCGAGTCACTTTGTATTGAATCCGAGCCGGTGCCGTGCGGCGGCTGGCGCCATCATTCACCGCAAAGAACACAAAGCACACAAAGCAGGGGTTTGACACGGATTACACGAATCCCGCCAATTGGCGAAATCGTGATTCGTGGAGGGTCCAGGCTTGTTCTGACTGTGGCATCTGCTACCGTCAATCGATGAAGCCATTGGAATTTGAGAATCTGGCGCGCTTGCCCGTGATTCAGTTTTACGAGGCGGCGTTCCGGAAAGCAACAGGCGTGTTGCTCAAAGTCGTTCCTCCAGGCGAACCCGGGAAGCGGCTGAATCTCGGAGAATGTGAAAACGCTTTTTGCACGCTGGTGGCGCGGACGCCTTTGGGATGCGATGCATGCCTGAAAACACAAATCCGAGTGCAGAGTATTGCCGGGAAAAAATTGACGACCCAGCAAATCAATTGTTTTACCGGCCTCACCGACATCGCGGTGCCGGTGGTGATCGGGGGCCGGCATGTCGCAACGCTGATGAGCGGCCAAGTGCTCCGCCGCGAGCCGACGGAGCGCGATTTCAAAATGGTCGTCGCCATGCTCGGCCAAAACGGCGAGTGGGAGAAAAAGGCTCGCAAGGCTTATTTCGAAACGCCGGTCGTCAATGCGGAACGGTTCGAGGCGATCATTCAACTCCTGAACGTATTCGCGCAGTATCTTGCCGATTACGCCGGTCGCCAGATTTTGGCCAACACGAGTGAAGAACCGGAGGCGGTAGCCAATGCCAAGCAGTTCGTTCAAACGCACGTCGAGGAGCCGATCACGCTGGCGCAGGTGGTCCGGCACGTGAACGTGAGCCGGTTCTATTTCTGCAAACTTTTCAAAAAGGTCACCGGCATGACGCTGACGGAATATGTTTCTCGTGTTCGCATCGAAAGGGCCAAGACACTGCTGGTGGATCCGTCGCTGCGGATTACCGAGATTGTCTATTCCGCAGGCTTTGGTTCAATTCCACAATTCAACAGCGTTTTCAAACGCATTGTGGGAATGCCCCCGACCGAGTATCGCGAGACACTTCGCTCGCGACTGCCGTTCTAATTGCTCTTCGCATTTCCTTGCGCGAAACGGTGGCCTTCTCCGCCACGAGGCCAATAGGCAATAATCAAATGCCAAACGGCAAGTAGCCCTGTCCTCCTTTCAGGTTTATCAAATGAACCATGCCAATGCGGCAAAGCAAAATGTACTTGCTGACGGAAATCGTTACACCAGGACAACCATGAAGCATCTTCATTCATTCAAGTTGCGGCTGCGGGCCGGCATCGGTGTCGCAGTGATCGTGACGGTCATTTATGCCGTGTCCGGCGCGCTTGTCATCGGAGCCGACACCACATCAGCGGGCGCCAAAGCGGCGGACAAGAAGCCGCAAAAAAAGGAGGCCAAGAAACTCACTGGTTCGGAGTTGTATGCCATCAACTGCAATCGCTGTCATGCGGAGCGTTATCCCACCGAATTCAACTCCGCCCAGTGGAAGACGCTTATGACTCACATGCGCGTCCGCGCGAACCTGCCGGCGAAGCAGGCCAAGGAAATCCTGAAATATCTGCAGGAAGACAGCGGCGACTGACACTCCACGAAACCGAACATGAAAACTCGACCTCAAATAGTTGGCGTGCTGGCTGCAAGTTTCGCGATCGGCGTGGCTCTTCCTCCGCGTGCGTCCGCCGACATCAGCGACGAGCAATTCAACCAGTTGAAAGACCTCGTCACTCAGCAGGGCCAGACCCTGAAGAAACAGGATCAGCGGATTGACCAGCTTGAAACGGTTCACGACCAGGACCAAAAAGTCCACGATCAGGATCAGAACCGGATCCACGAGCTGGAGCAGCAGTTGAACGAAACTCATTCCATTGCCACCAACGCCGTGCAAAAAGCCGAGGCCGCCGCGCAGGTGCAGCCCGCCTCGCCGGCCGCGTTCGCCGGCCCTGCCGCGACTCATAACTTCTCGATGGTTGGCGACGCTGAAGTTCAGTTCGGCAAGGCGAGCGGTTCGTCCAGCGCCTTCGCGCTCGCCGATTTCGCGCCCATTTTCCTCTTTCGCGGCGGAGACAACACGCTGTTCGAAGCCGGCTTCGACATCATGTTGCAAAACGGGTCGCATGGCCCGGGCGGTTCCGGGGGCAGCTCGACTTCGGTCAATTTAAGTTTCGCCCAGTTGGATTACCTGCTGAACGACTACATCACGGTCGTGGGAGGCGACATGGTGTTGCCATTGGGCACCTATTCCGAGCGGGCGGCCGGATGGCTCAACAAGATTCCAGATGATCCGATGGTGCGGGACATCTTGCCCGGCAGCGGCGTGGGCATGCAGTTGCGCGGGGCCATTCCCATCTGTGAGTCCGGCCAGATGCTCACGTACTCGGTTTACGGCGCCAACGGGCCAAGCTCGATTGACGGCTCCGGCACCTCGGGCAACCTGGACCTCGGCGGCAATGTCGGCGATACCCCGAACTGGCACGTGCATCCCAGCGGCGGCGGGCGCATCGGCTGGTTTATGCCGTGGAAACCGCACTACGACCTGGAACTGGGGCTGTCCGGTCAAAGCGGCGAATGGGACGATTCCGGAAGCCATCTCTGGTCCGCCGCGGTCCTCGATGCGGCATTGCACATCAGCCCTTTCTTTGAAGTGAAGGGTGAATACATCAATACCTGGGTTGGGACCGACGACATCGGCACCTATCACCCGCGCGGCTGGTGGTTGCAGGCCGCCTATAAATTCGCCGGATTGGATCTTGATCTGCCCGTAATCAACGACGTCGAGCTGGTGGGTCGTTACGATACGCTGAGTGATGGCCTCGGCACCCAGACCGACCGCTCCACGCTCGGGTATGTTTATTACATTTCAAACACGCTGTTGTTCGAGGGCGATTACGAATGGCTTCACGGCAACGACGCACACAACGGTTTTGTGTTTCAACTCTCATACGGATTCTGACCGAAAGGAAATTCACCCATGAAAATCAGCGCAAACATTTCCGTGTTCCTCATCAGCGCGACCGCGCTCCTCCTCATGGGGGCGGGCGTGGCGCGCGCGGACGACCCACTCGATCCCGAAACCAAGGCCCGTGTCGAACGATTTGAGAAAGGGCCGGCCAGGATTGATGTCTCGAAATATCCCGATGGCATCAAGGAGAACTACGAAGTGTTTTCCACCAAATGCGCGCAGTGCCACAAGCTGAGCCGGCCGATCAACTCCGACT
>Ga0224555_1002098_pt1 | contig 24560 bp, 28 predicted proteins | sample 714S23034metaG_FD_180687 | JGI IMG/M metagenome (GOLD analysis project Ga0224555, IMG submission 180687) | Peat soil microbial communities from Stordalen Mire, Sweden - 717 S2 30-34 | ecosystem: Environmental > Terrestrial > Soil > Wetlands > Peat | place: Sweden: Norrbotten County, Stordalen...
GTGACCGATTTGCCCTTTCTCCGTGACCTCGACGATAATACCCATCATTTCATCTTCCCCATCCAGCCCCACAATCTCCATGGTGTGGCCGACTTGGAAGGGGCTTCCTGGGGACCCCGGTGAGAATCAACGTCATCCATATCCTCCTGCCGGGTCACTTTAAAGCGGAAGACCAAGTTCTCCGCCAGCCAGGTCAACCAGTCCCGCTGCTCCCACTCCTCGTACTTGAGATCGAACGCATCCTCGGCATACTCTCCCTCGCCACCCCACAGATGGATGTCTTCGTTGTTCATCGTTGCCTAAAGTTCAAACTGATTATTGGCTCTCACGACGCAGAATTCAAGACCTCAAGTGAGCGCCCCATTCACCGTGCTCGGCGTCCGTGAGAAAAGCAAATCTCCGCTTGCCCATCCACCCTCAGGGACTTCATGCTGCCGACGTGAAAAGGCAACCATGAACGGCCATCAATGTCTCATTGACCGGGTTCACCAGATGCGGGAAGCGGGCGATTCCATCGATCAAATCGTGGGAAGGCGCCTTTGATGCTCCGGCAGACTTGCACCGTATCTGGATGGGCAGTTAGGTCGAAACGGCTGAGGAAGCGCATCCCCCGAAGCACGCGCAGCGGGTCTTCCTTGAAGGCGTCGCTGGTGTGGCGCAGCACCCCAGCCTTGAGATCCTCAATTCCCCCAAAGTGGTCGATGACCTGACCCGTGCGCGGGTCCAGGAAGATGGCATTGATCGTGAAGTCCCGTCGGATCGCTGCCTCCTTCATGTTGATGTCGGACCGGTGGATGACCTCGAACCCCTTGTGGCCCTTGTTCCTTTTGACCTCTTGCCGCGGCAGCGCAAAGTCGAACTCCTTCTTCTCTCCGGGAATCCAAAGCTTGAGGGTGCCAAATGAGTTTCCCACCAGTTCAGCGTTGCCAAATCGGGAGACTTTCTCCCGGAGTTGGTCATAGGTGACCCCAAAAACTTCGGTGTCATAGTCGTTGGGCCTCTTTCCGAGGATCAAATCCCTGACGCAGCCTCCTACGAGGTAGCTGGCAGCTTTACAAGCACCTCTTGTAGCGGCCTTGGAATGATATCCAGTCCGAAATGCATCGTTCTCCTCTTATTATACGGCGGTGGCGTGGAACTGGCTGCCAAGTTCATCCCGAACTCCCTACCAACAGAAGACTAACAGATGTCGCCGCGGGGCAGCGCTTTGGACCGCTGGATTTATGACGCTGTGTATGGCGTGAGCTTCTGTAGCAAGCCTCTTGCTACCGCCCTTGATACTCCTGGCTGTGCTTGCGATGCTCAGCCCAGTTGCGCAAATATAAAAGTGCCAGGTCAGGGTCCCGGATAACCAGAAGGTTCTCAGCATTATACGCCTCGGCTGCACTTGTGAAGTTAAAGCTGCCTGTGATTACCACCGCTCCATCAATGATTATGATCTTGTTGTGGGCGATGGGGTGGACAGCATCGATCGAGGTGGGTATTCCGCTGTTGGCGATGAAATCTGCTTCGGTGCCCTTCTGCGTGCGCTGGCTCTTATCCAGGATGACGGCGACTTTGACCCCGCGCGCTTGTGCATCAACCAGCGCCTGCGCAATCGAACGGGAGGTGAACTCATAGGCTTGCACCAAGACGGCATTTGTGGCCTTGCCCAGCTCCCTTACGCAGGCTTCGGTGCAGCCTCCTTTGGGTGAGAAGTATACCTCTATCCGCGCGTTGTTGCCCAATGTGCCTGCGTTGGAATTCCCGCCGGCGAACGTCGTGGGGAGGTGCCAGCTCCGGAATAACCCTGGCCCAGCCTGAATGCCGTAAATTACCAGGGCCACGATCACCGCAATGATGAGGTGGAACCATCGGAACCGCCGGTAGCCGTAGTTCATGTGAAGATTGGGGCCGTTTGCAGGGCCCTCAGCGTCGCCTTGAGGAAGCCGTTCCGGTCCAAGGTGACAGGCCGGCTGCGTATGGGCTTCCGGCTTCGATCCACCAGCCTCAGGGGGTCGTCTGTGAGGCACATCTCCCCCGTAAAGTTGATCAGGTCCATGCAGATGGTAACGCGTTCCTCCGGCTTGAGTGGCCCCATGATTTGGCGCATGACGCGCTCCAGCTCGGTCGTGGTCTCCACGGGAATATTTTCTCTCCGTGCGGGAAGATTGGCAAACTCCAGTTGTGGCTCGGCGTTCACCAGTCAAAAAAGGGGAGCCCATCGGCTTCGCCTCCGTCGCCATCGAGGCGGACGTAGGGTATGCCCTGCGCATGCAGTGTCTCGAAAATGTGGAGGAAGTGCTCAGAGAATCCAAATTTCTTCAAGTCTGCCATCTGCTTCCTGAAAACTTCGTCATCGCTTTGAACAGCAAAGAAGTCCCCCGGCGATCCTTCTCCTGGAACCGCGGGGTCCACCGAGCCAACGTGCCCGGGCGCATCCTTCTCCCCGATCAACAGGCCATCTTCCTTGGTAATGTACTTGGTGGACAGGTCCGCGACCTGATAGGTCTCGAATTTCACCTTTGTGGACTTTGGAGAGGCTTTTGTCTTCATTTTGATGTTTTGTTTGATCGGCTTCAGGATAAACATCCTGGCCGCTCACAGGCAAGGCTCTTCCACCTTGACCTGGGGCTCCATTTTGTCGTAGCGGATCGATTTGAGAGTCGGGTTGCCGTGGTTCAAGCACTTCAGCGCGAGAGCCTCGATTTCCACGATGGTTTCCTTGTAGTTCTTCTCGGCTTCAACAATCTCTGCGTGGATCTCAGGGCTGATTCCGGTGAAGATCTTGACCGTCTCGCCCGTCTTGATGTCGACTGCCTCCACGGTGTAGGTGGTCACCTTGCCCGTGTCCCTGCACGAGTGAGACGTGATCCTGGCATCGATGCTGTGGAACGGCTTGAATTTCCACTTGTTGCTTCTTCCGCCCTTGTGCGGGCTGTTAGGATCAATCGCAACGAGGCCCTCGTAGGGATCACCCTCGAAGTACACCCTTTTTTCGGGCTTCCCTTGGGCCCAGCCTTGGTTGAACAGGTTGGCCGCTTCGGCCGGCGAGACCAGGACGCACGGCGATACGCATATGGAGACGTTGCCATCCTTGGCCCAGACGCAGGGCTTCTTCCCGTTTTGTTCAAGGGACGTGCCCGCCAACCTGCACAACTTGTTGTACCTGGCGAGCGCGGGTGTGGTGCCGGCATTGATCTCAGAAAATGGCAGGATGTCATGTACGACGACCCTGATGTCGAAGGGCAGCGCGGCGCCGTTATAGAGATTTGCGTTCAGCTTGGTCTTTGCACCTTCCGACCAGGGGTTGGGCTCCAGCTCAACCTCAAACAGGTTGTCTCCCTGCTTCTGGAAGTGAGAGATCAGCGCGCTCTGGACCCGGGGCTCCAGGCTCAACTGGTTCCCGTCCTTTGTGCATAAAATGGTCTTCCCGTTGGTACGGTCGCGTGTGACGTAGATGAAGGATCCGTCGAACTTGGGCTCGAGCATCAGCGTGCCGCGCGGGATGCCGGCAATCTGCCCGGGATTCCGGATGCCCTCGTTCAGCTCTTGTGGCTTCGGCAGCAATGCGTTCAGGTTCTTCATTTATAGCAATTCACCCATTTCGGTTTGTGGTTTTTTCGCAAAGCGAACTGCCAACTTCCGTCATTTTAGCGCGCAAGGGTGTCGCCCGTGTCAACTGTTGATGCGTACATCTCTGCAAGGAGAAGAGGCCTCCCATCTGCTGGAAAGGGTCGGATTCGGATCCATGGTACCCCGTTGCGCCCGATGCCGAGCAGATCAGTGGAACTCGGTTTTGCCGCTGCCATTGTCCATGTTGTCGTAGGGGTCCCAAAACAGGTTTTTCTGAGCGTGCGAGTTGTGCTCATTGAACTTTTCCAATGAATGTTGATCCCAATCAAAGGAAACCGTGGCCGGCACAGTGTAGTTGAACGCCTTGAGCACGATCCCGTCCTTGTCGATGGCCTTCATGGCTACGATCGCGTTGTATTTTCCATACGTGTAGACGCCCGCAACCACGATGTCGGCGTCTTGCTCGGCGGCCAGCCTCTTGACATCGCGCGTCAGCGCAAATTCCCCGGCCGGGTCCTCGCTGACGGCGACTTCGGGGTCGGTGCCGTCGTGGCGGAGGCGGGTTTCCACGACCCTCAAGCCGTGCTGCACGAGGCACCCTGCGACCTGCTCACAGGTAATCCGCCCAAATCCGTCGGTTTCCTGCATGTTGTTTGCGCTGACAAAGCTGGCCAGCAGAACGCGCCCCTTGGGATGCAACCCCTTTACCGCATCTGCCATCTTGTTGCCGAACTCCTCATTCTTCTTGAAGACGGCCAATTCGTCCTCGTTCTCCAGGTTGGGGGAGTTGCATCCGGTAACCAATAGGGCAGCCAAGACTGGCAGACCGAGCATTACGAATAGATTTTTCATTTTCTTCAGGATTGTGGGTTACGGGTTGAGTGGGTTGATTTTCCAAACTTTGGGGCGGACGGCGTTGGTCCCCGCCAAGCTGGCCACTTGAGCGCAGCTGTTGGGTACCGTGGTTACAAGGGTGTCCTCAGCATTGGGCTGTGCGACGACCACGGTGATAAGCGGCTTCGGCCGCTTTGGAAGCTCGATGGCGTTGAGAGGCGCGCCGGTGAGCGGCGTCCTTATGGCTGGCTGCGCCAGGGACGCATCCGGCACCAGGTCGGGAACCTTGTTGGTGCCCGCGTTGAGGGCGAGCAGCTGGATGTCGCTGTCGGTACTCGTGCTTCCGGTGGTACCACCTGTGGCGATCAATTGGGGATTGGAAACCGCCGGTTTGGCTTTGTGGGTTGCGCAGCCTGCCGCGACGATGCAGGCCATTGTCAGAGTCAAAAATGTCTTTATTCTCATATTGTAATGCCCCGTTATTTTGGAGAGCCAATCCATTGTAGAACTTCCCGTGCTGTGTTCAACCGGGTTTCTTGCAAATGTTCTTATCGGGATCGAACTTGGGCTTCTCCTGCGACAGCCAGTAGCCAGCGTAAGCTTTGCAGTGTTCACACCGGGGATTGCCAGAGGCATAGCTCCAGGGTTCGTTGTACCTCCTATGCAGCCGAGCCAGGAACTCCTTTCGCACAGCCCAAAATCCGACGATCCCTTGTTCGATGTTGCCAAATTGCATCTTGCCGGCTCCGTCGCATACGTGGCGAATGCTTCCATCTGGCCAGACCGTCAGAGACAGATCAGCCGCAGAGCAAAGATGGGACCTGCGACCAAGGCCGTTCTCCTCGGCGCGCCCCATGTAAATCAGGTTGCTGTTGGAATCCATTCGACACTGGACGTACAGTTTCTCCTTCCGGGCCGCAGCGGCCATTTTGGCGATGGCCTGGCGCTGGCTATCGTCCAGCAGGTGGACCTCGGAGGCGGGGTACCATTCGTCCAGGCGGGACAGAACCTCTCCCAGCGCGCGGCTGCGCAGCATCTTTTGCAGGCGGGGTGTCCGAAAGCGATCGTGCCATATGGTGTTGGAGATGCTGATTCGGAGGCGGTCCTCGTCGATGCCCCAGAGCGGCTGAAGCGCGGCGGCCACTTGAGCCAGCCTCCGGATGCTCTGGAGCCACCAGCCGTTGGTCACCATCGATAATCTGAACGAAGGCCTCAGCTCCGTGATCCACTTCACGATTCTGGAAAATTCGGTGGGGTTGAGCGTGGGCTCTCCCCCGAGAATATTCAGCACGGGAAGATCGTCAATCCCGGAGCATGCATGCAAAGCACGGCCGACGTGCTGGAGTGCCTCATCTGAGATGTAGGCCGCGGATCGGGATGGCGAGCAGGCGTAGAGGCAGTGGCTGCAGCGATAGTTGCAGCGCTCGGTGATAAGCAATGTGATGACGACCCTTTCGACGGAGTGGGTGAACTCCTCCACGCCATCGAGGGCAGGCTGAAAAAACTCGGTTTGCACCGTGTCGCTCATCAGATGGGCAGTGCCTGTTGCACGTCCGGGGCTACCGGGGCTGCCGGGGCTGTCGGGATAGGGGAGTCCGGCGCCGGTGGGGCAGGGGAGAGCCCCAGGCTTGCGGCTGTCTTGACCATATCGAGGGAAAGGAAGAATTCGTGGAGATCTTCGGCCTGCTGCCGGCCTGCCTGGAATATCGCGTCATCGATTGGGAGGTTCTCGTTGAGTTGGATCAATTCTTGGCTCATTTTGAGCGATGCACGGCTTCCGGGTTGGTCGAGCCGCGCGCGCAGCTTGTCCGGCTTGACCTTGTCCAGGTTTGCATATATCCCCGCGACACCTCCGAACTCTTGGATCAGCCTGACGGCCGTTTTCTCGCCCACCCCTTTGATGCCAGGAACGTTGTCGACGCTGTCCCCGCAGTGGCAGAGTACTTCCGGTATCAGGGCAGGGGACACGCCCCACTTTGCCATGTAGTCGGCCGCTTCCAAGATGAAGGACTTGCCTTTTTCGGTCTTGAATATTCCGATGATCCCAAATTCATCGGAAATTCGACTTATGATATCCTTGTCGGTCGAAAATACGGCCGCGCGCAGATGCAGTTCGCGCATCCGGCGGCCTACCGTGACGATGACGTCATCGGCCTCATACCCGTCACTTTCCAGAAGGTGCCAGCCAGAGAGCATGCACATCTTGTAAATCAGCGGAATCTGCTGGGAGAACCGCGGCGGCAGCTCGCGCCCCGCCTTGTAATCCGCGCTCATCTGGTCGCGCAGGTTCGTTTTGCCCTCCGTGGCAACGATGACGGACTTCGGCTGCAAATCCTTAACCATCCGGCGCACGGCGCCCAGTATTCCGTGGATCGCATTGGTCGGAGTCCCATCCTTGCTCTGCAGAGGCGGCGTCGAGCAGAAGCCTCTATAGGCCACGTAAAAGCAATCGATGATAATGGCGTCGACGGGGGCTATTTCTTTGGCAGGTCTCATTCTACTCTCACATGTTCGGCGCTTTTCGGCTCATCACAGTATAAAGCGGTTCTTTCTTCTGTGCGTGAGCAGTGACTGCGCACAATTGGCGCACCTCGGCGCTCCCTTTGGGCCCAGGCTTCGAGGCCGCTCAACCCTTGCCTCATCAGGAGGGCAAGGATGTCCGGAGCGTGAAGCGAAGGCAAACCATGGCTTCGGGGTCGTTCTGGCCAGCATATTGATCTCGGCAAGCTCCGTGCTGAGGGATGTGCCAGCCTGCTGGCGCTGGCTGGTGGCGGATCAGGCCCCGGCGGGCCTGCTGGCGGCGGGAGGGGAAATTCCGACCCGCAGGCGATGATAGGACGTTCCGTGAGCAGCTCGTGGTGACGAATGCTGCCGCGTGGGCTGCCATCTCGGAAAAGAACAACGCCATGCTGTCTGCTCGGCTGGCTGTGATGGCTGGCGCCCGCCGCGCTCGTAGTGGTGGTCTTCTGGGTGGTTTTGGCGCCCCGGGCGTTGTCCCCGGTTCTCGTGGTCCCGGGTCCTCCTCGCGGTGGCCCCTGGTGGTCCCGGCCTTCGTGGCCGGCTTGTTCCGCAGCAGACCGAGGCAGAGGCAGCCTTGCGCAAGGCCGTGGGGAACAATGCGCCCGAAGCCGATATCCAAGCCGCTTTGGTGACAGTGCGTGCCGAACACAAGGCCAAGAAAGACGCCCATGCAAAAGCGCAGGATGTCTTGCGCGGCCCGTTGAATCCCCGGCAGGAGGCTCAAAAGGGAGAGCCCCGGGGGCTTTAAGCCAAGGTTAAAACCGAAACCTTGCTTTGCTTGTCCTCCGTGAAGATGTGGATGGCCATGGAAAGGCGCTGTGTTTCCGCGCGTTCCCCTCCGCTTGCCAGCATCTTCCGCCAAAACTCATTTTCGCCCGCTCTCTGCTCGACCAGCTCAAAGTAATGAGCCCTCTCCTGTTCGCTCAAGGAGTCAAACTCCCTCTTTACTTCCTCCCATGCTGCTTCCTTTGGTGCATGAGCTTTGGGCTTCTGGATGGGTGGGGCGGGGCGGATCTGCACAGGTTTTGGTTTCACTGCGTGTATCTGGACTGGCTCCTGGCCCGGCCCAGATTCCCGAATCCTTCGGAGGCATGCGTCGATCGCGTACCCCGTGGGGTTCTCGATGGGCCTGCCGTCGATCAGCCTTTTCTCCTTTACCGCGTGCTTCACCCCGGATATAAGGGTGTTGAATTCGCATTCGCCCAACAGCACCAGGGCGATTTCAAAGGCGAAAACAGAGCCGTCCAGGTCCACCTTGGCGTTGGTGAGCAGGCCTCGCTGGTAGCTGCTCAGCGATTTTCGGCCGCGCAGCCGCTTCTCCATCTGCGTCTGGGTATAGCCGCTCTCAAGGAATGCCTTCTTCATTTCTCCCATTTTCTCCAAAGCCCCCGGCGGCGGACGCCTCGGCTCAACCCAAAACTGCAGTATTAGCTCCCCCTTTTTGCCTTCCCTGTAGCTGGCCCGGAGCGTGCCCGTGTTCGTCTCCTTCTCGTCGAGCTCGTCGATCAGGGAAAGGGCTTTCCCTGGGCAACCTTCCAGCAGCCGCAGCTGGTGCTTCTTGCTGGTTGGCAATTTGAACGCCACCTGATTGCACAGCTTGGCAAGCCCTATCTCGTAGGGTTCGCCGCCAGGCGGGTGATGGGATGCTGCGGCCGGGATATACCAGTAGGCGGCTTGAGCAAGGGGATTGTTGATGGTCCGCAGGACATCCAATCGGATGCTTTGCAGCTCATCCGACTTGCACAGCATCGCGTGGAATTCGGCCGAAAAAGCGATGCCGGAGAACCAGAATTCGATCTGCCGGTTCGTAACGCGCCGGTCGTCCCGGCGCCGGATCGGCTTTTCGCTGCCATAAACCTGCTCGAATATCCTATAGGTGACAAGGACCTTGCCGTCCTTGTCCGTCACGCGGATGAACGTCTTGGTGAGGTCGTTCATCAGCTCGCGGATGCGGCGGTTGTACGTCCCGGAATTTATATTTGCGAAGGCGATGCAAAACTCGCGCATGGAGAATCGGACAACTCGCTCCCCGGAAAACCTGTCGAAAAAGCTGACCGCGACCAGCATCGTCTTGCCGTGCCGATAGTCCAGGGCCACAGGGTACTCATTGTCCAGCACCGGGTGGAATCCCCCGATCTGATACTTTCGCCCGCTGTTCAGCATGGTCACCTCCCTGCCGCAGGTTTGCTCGGTGGCGGCGAATATCCCTGGCGCTGAGCAATAGTCGTGAGGCACCCAAATTCTCTCTTCCCCAGGGCTGAACACCCTCGTTTCCGCCGGCAACACAAGCGGACTCGGCTCTGATTCGCTGGTCAATTTTGTCATAAATTCACCTGTTTTTTAAGGTCAGAACTACCATATGTGGGGTTTATATCCGAAAAGACCGCAACCTGTCCACAAAAAAAGTCTCCAAGCGGACAAATATTTAATTTGAACGCCATTTGAACGCGTGCTATAAAGTCTCCTGATGGCCGTGAAAGCCCCAGAAAAAGACAAACTGAGCACGTTCCCGAGGCGCAGCCTGTCCGGCTCAATCTCGCTGGCCCTGATGTTGCTGGACAAGGTTTCCCGCGCCGGTGTTGATGTGAAAACTGCGGCGACCGCGCTGGGTTACCCGACCATCAACGGGGCGACCAAAACCACCTTGGCGGCGTTGAGGATCTATGGCCTCATCGACAAGCCCCATGGGAAGGACCTGGTGGTTCCATCGGAGACCCTGATCCGTCTGCACACCGCCAGCTCTGAGGATGAAAAGCGCGAGATCTGCCGATCACTGGCCATGAAGCCACCTCTTTTCAGTGAGATGCATCAGGAAGGATTAAATCCAGATGACCGGCCGCTGTTGATTCGCTGGCTGCTGATGCAAAATTACTCGGAGCGGTTGGCTAAAAGGGCCGCCAACCTTTACCAGGAGAATGCCAGGTATGTCGGCTTGGTCAGCTCCGCCGCACCATTCCAGTTGCCGCTTTCTGCGGAAATTCGCCCACAGAAACGTCCACCTCCTGGCCTGCAGGAGGGTGCTCCTCCAAAGGCCAAGGATTCTGTGGCCACCTACAATTTTGCCCTGGGCACCTGCGATGCAACGTTGACTTTCAGCCGGGGGGATTTCGGCGAGGCTGACCTGAAATCCCTCAGGCAATACATCGATTTGCTCGAACAATCCTGGCGGGTGAGCCACCCTGAACATGAGAAACCAAAGGTGTGAGCAACCGCCCCAAATGCGTGAACAACCGCCCCGGCTGTGTGACCATCAGCCCCAAGCGTATGACCAACCGCCCCGGCTGTATGACTATCCACCCCAGTTGTGTGACCATCCGCCCCGCGCGCGCGGCCAGCGGATTGTTTGTTTCGTGCTTGTAGTCAGGCACTTACGCTACTTTTAAGGTGGCCCGGCTTGCTTTGCTCATTGTACTCGTAATTCTTCTGTCTTTCTCCTCCTCAATCTTTTGAACCATTAGGCATGGCGCTGTGCGGCGAGGTCCAGAAACCAAAGAAGACAACATCCGAAGATCCCGGCTTCCACCTCAACGCCGCGTTGGTAAAGACGTGAAAATTACGCCACGTAACGTTGCCACAACGTAGCCTTCACGTTGGTTCGCGTTGGCGTAGGTTTGGCGTTGCAAACGTAGCGTTGGCGTTGGTATGATCGGGCCAATGATGGATGCAAAAGATAAAGCGGACCTGAACCAGTTCCCGCGGCGCAGCTTGAAAGACTGCCTCCGCCTGGGAAAACTGCTCCTGGAGAAAATCAGCAACACTCAAGTGGACCAGCACGTCGCCATCGGCGCCATCGGTTACTCCACGATGAACGGGGCGGCCATGTCTGCGCTGGGAGCACTGAGGCACTACGGGTTGATCGAAGGGCCGCGGGGCAAAGGCGTTTGTGCCGCCGCTGCCCTGGTGAAAGCGTCCCGTTCCGACGATCAGGCTCTGCTGGCCGAGCTGGCCTTTCGGCCGGCCGTCTTCCGCCAGCTGAAGGAAGGAGGATTTGAAACCTGCACCGACGATGTCCTGATGAAGCACCTGGAAGGACGTGGCTTGTCGGCTCGCGCGGCGCGAGATGCCGTGAAGATATTTCGAGCCAACGCAGCTTTTCTGGTGGACGCCTCAGATTCGCCCGCTTCTGGCCCGCCAGCACTGCCGGCGCCGGCATCTCCGTCGGCAGGTCCACCGAGGTCGGCGCCTCCTGCAGCCAAACAGCTCGCCACCTACTCTTTCCCGCTGGCCGGCTGCGACGCCAGCTTGGTGTTTTCCGGCGCCCAGCTGGGGTCGGAGGATCTGGCGATCTTGAGGAAGCACTTGGATCTGATCGGCCGCACCCTGGCCAAGCGCCAGCCGAAATCCGGCCGCTGATCGGATGACTTCCTCCCACAAATGCAGAGGCCGACTCCGAAGAGCCGGCCCCGCGTCCTGCCGTCGAAACGAGCAGAAGAGATGTGCCGATAATTTACCCCAGGTGGCTGGAAACGTAAATTCGGGCATCGGAGATCAGAAAGCGGCCGGAATTGCGGATAAAGGGCAAAATAAGCATTTGCAATTTTCTTTATTAACATGTTAAATGTTGCGGACAATGTGTATTATCTTCACTTTGTCCACTCAAAAAACCAAACTCCGGGACCAGGCAAGAAGCTCTGGCTCAATTGGGGTGAATCCCCTATCAAACCCTGCCCGGCGGTTTGTTGAAAGGTTTTCGTCCTTCATGCCTGCCGCTGCTTCACACCAGCTTGCGACAATTTCACATCAGGTGGCCGGTCGGGTTGCGACAGATTATCCGCGAAGGCTTAACTGCGCTCGCTGGCTATCGGTTTCCGGGCTGTGAACGATTTGACCAGGCAGGTCGTTCGCTCGGATCTTGGCGCCGCAAGGTTCGTTCCCACGGCGCATCGTCCTTGCTGCGCGCGACGGCCTCTTCCACGGTCGTGTGCGTGGAAGGCTCGGAAGCGTAATCCTGTTTTGGTCGCTCAGGCTGTATCGTTGGTTCTTTTCACGCTTTGGCGGAGCGGGTTCTCCGGAAATGCAGGACTTTGAACTCCGGCCGGGCCATGACTTCTTCGACCATCTCGAAGGCGTCCTCGAATGCCGGAAAGAAGGCGTCCCCATCGACGGTCCGGTTGACCTGGGTCAGGTAGAGGTCCGAGCACCGCGGCAGCGCCATCTGATAAATTTGAGCGCCTCCGCAGATGAACACGTCCCGTCCTTTGAATGCCGGGTTGGCTGGGTCGATCTGGTCGAGCTCTGAAGCAATTTCAACACCCTGGATTGGAACCGCACTGCGGGTCAAGACGATCATAGTGCGGTTGGGCAGCGGCTTGCCAATTGATTCAAAAGTTTTGCGCCCCATCACGATGACCTGGCCGACGGTCGTCTTCTTGAACCACCTGAACTCCTCCGGCAGATGCCAAGGGATGCGGTTCCCTGCCCCAATCACGCGATTGAGTGACATGGCTGCGATGGCTTTGAAGGCTTTCGTCTCGTTCATGTCTGCCAAAAGCCGGCCTCATTCGCAACGCTGCGCCGGCTAAATGCTACACGGCTACTGGATATTTGATTGGCGGATGCGGGTCGTAACCGACGATTTCAAAATCCTCGAACTGATACTCGAAGATGGATGAAGGTTTGCGTTTGAGGATCAGCTTTGGCAGTGGCCTCAGTTCCCGCTTGAGTTGTTCCCGAACGCCTTCAATCTGGTTCAGGTAAATGTGGCAGTCCCCGCCAGTCCAGACGAAGTCCCCGGGTTCCAAATCACACTGCTGCGCCACCATATGGGTGAGCAGCGCATACTGGGCCTGATTGAAGACCTGGCCAACCGCGACGTCCGAACTGCGCTGGTCGAGCATGCAGGACAGTTTGCCATCGGCCACATAAAACTGAAACAGCGCATGACACGAAGCCAGCGCCGCCTTCCCCGCCTTTGCATTTTCGCTGGGTTTGATGCGTTCGTCCGGAAGCACTGCTGGATTCCATGCAGTGACAAGGTGGCGCCGCGAATTTGGATTCGATTTGATTTGTTGGATCACCTAGCTGATTTGGTCTATCTTGCGCCCGTCTGGGGCTTCCCAGGCCCGCCATTGCGCGCCATACACGGGCCCCAAATCCCCTTTCTCATCGGCCCAGGCATCCCAAATGTGAACATTGTGGTCCGTGAGGTATTTGATGTTGGTGTCGCCGGCAAGAAACCAGAGAAGTTCATGGATCACGCCTTTGAAGAACACCTTCCGCGTGGTCACCAGCGGGAAGCCCTTCGACAGGTCAAAGCGCAACTGCGCCCCAAAGATGCTTTTGGTCCCGGTTCCAGTCCGGTTCCCCCGAATGGCGCCATGATCGAGGATGTTCTGCAAAAGTTCGAGGTATTGCTTCATTTTTGGTCCTGGTCGAAGTAGTAGCCATTACTGGGCTTGCGCTCCGAACACGGAGCAGGTGCCTGTGCCGGTGCGATCCGGCTTAAACTTGCCTTTTCCAGGACCAGGCGCAGGAGCTGTTGATATTGCATCATGGTGTTCAAAAGTTTGGCAGCGATTCAGCCTGCAGGCTGCCATTCCTGCACCATTATAAGTCCGAGGGGGTCTCCCCGCTGCGGTCAAGTTGCCCGCGGGTGGTACTTCCGATAATCTTTTCGCGCCTTGTTGTCGCTGACATGGGTGTATATCTCGGTTGTTCCGATCTGGGCATGTCCCAGAAGATCCTGAATGACACGAAGGTCGGCCCCTCCCTCGTACAGGTGCGTGGCGAAGCTGTGCCTCAGCCAGTGGGGTGTCAGTTGAGGTATGCCGCGGGCCTTCGCCCTTTGCTTGATCCTCTTCCAGAAGGCCGTGTTGCCGAACGGTCTTCCCCAGTGGTTTAAAAACACCTTGTCTGTGGTTTGCCGCTTCCTTGGCTTGCGGTCCGCGCGCTGCCGCTTTGGCTCTTGGCTGATCAGTGCAGGCCGGCCTGCTTCCAGGTAATGCTGGATAGCCTTGACCGCGCTCTCACCAACCACGACGACCCTCTCCTTGTTGCCCTTGCCAATGACCGTAATAAATTCGGCCTCGAGCGAAAGCTTGTTGAGCTGCAAGTTTTTTAACTCACTGAAGCGCATGCCGGAGGCGTAGGCCAGCTCGAGCACGGCCTGATCACAGAGGCTGTCTGGAGTTTCTTTGGGGTCTGGCTGGAGCAGCTCGGTGACTTTCTCACGGCTCAATATCCTGGGCTGTCTCTTCCACGGATGAGGGCGGGTCAGCAGATCCGTGAAGTCCTCAGCCATGTGCCCTTCGTTGACGCAATGCCTCAGGAATCCACCGATGGCGGTCGCCTTGACGGCCATGGTGGCACTGCTGTTTCTCTCCCCTGGCTTGCTCCCGGGGCTGGCTTTGTCCCTCGTCCGTTCGCTGTCCAGGTAGGCGCGAACATGCGTCAGCTTGATCTCGTTTGGTTTTGTCACAGCTTGCTTATTGAGCCATCGAATAAAGGGGAGAATCTGCGCCGAGTACGTGCTCAGGGTGTGTTCTGCCCTGCCGTCCTCCTGCTTCAGGGTCATCAAAAAGCTTTCGAGCGCGCTGTCGAGCATAAAATTATCGAGTCTTTGCGACCGTGGTTGCGCGAAGATTCTCCAAGTAAACAAACCCGCAAAATGGCCGCAGTCACCAGACGGAGACCATTCCTTCCTGCTCTTTTGCCGTCGCAACCACGCCCTGACTTTTTAACTCAGTGAGCGTAAATGACAAGTCAAAATCCGACACAGGAGGCCTGAAAATCGGCGGTCTCAGGCGCTGATCCCACGGTGAATGTTTTGGAGCATTGGCCTGATTCCTGGACGCCGGCAAGTGAATATCTTCACCCCGGCCGGACTGCCTCTGGTGGCGATTCCGAGGAAATCGCAGGCGTTCCGCGGGGATGGCACTGGCCGGCGGGAAGTTGCGGCCTGCGAGCCCTGGATCGGCAGCGCCGAAGGCAATGGCGGAAAGATGATGATGAACGACATCCGGGTTGCCGAGAGAAATGGCGGGTGCGGGGATTTCACCGGGAATCATTTCCTCCAGGTGTTCATCCGCAACTAATGGGTGGAAGGTGGGTTGGAGCACCCGGCGTACCGTGCGGTGTTGTTCAACATCCGCGTCCGGCCAAGGCGCGGCGCTGCCGTGGCAGCGCGGACAGGGTTGCGCCCGCCTGCGCTCCGGCCAAAGCCCAGCAGCAAGCCTGCTCGCAATTTGGGTGCAAATCAATCCTGCTCGCAATATGAGGGCATGAACAAGACCATTTACACGCGTCACGCTGAATGTCTCAGGGAAGCCATAGTGGAAATGCGCCAGAAGGCAGGGTTCAGTCAGCGCCAGTTGGCCGAACGGCTTGGACGGGAACGCAATTTGGTCGGGCGTTTGGAAGTGGGGCAGCGTCGGCTCGATATGGTGGAGTTCTATTGCATCTGCAAGGCCTGCGACGCCGACCCGAAGAACGTGCTTCGGCGTCTTTTGAACAAGTTTGAAGCAATTCAAATTGAAGCCGGCCAGCCGGAATAGCGAGCGGACGCCGGTCTGCGATCCGCTAAGGGGTGCTGGCCAAACACATGGGATGAATTTTTTCTTGATTTTGTGTGGCACATTTTCAAAAAAAATGGCGGGACGGTAGGTATTTTTAGGCAGTTTATACGGAGATTTTCGGTTTTTGAAACTGCTGAGAAAGACATTGCTCGGACCGCCAGAGTGGTCTCACATCTTTTGGTGGGATTTGGACTTCTGGTGATGATCCCTCTGGCCTTTGCAATCTGGCAGAAACTTCGGGTTTCGGCCGCTGCTCTTGCCGGAGCGGAAGTTTGCTATCTTTTGGGTATTGGCCTTAATCGATACGGCCGGCTGAAAGGCGCCACTGGATGTCTCCTGCTGGCATTTTTGACGGTGACAGTCGTGTTGTTGACGAACAACAAAGAGGACATGCATCAGGCCTTGCGAATCTACCCATCTGCATTGGTAGTCGTTGGGTTGTTGCTGGGGCGCAGGCCGTCCATTCCAATAGCCGGAGCGTTTTCTGGAACAATCGTAATCGCAATCATCGCAAGCAATAATGGTTGGGTGGGAATTCCCCACAACCTCCACGCCTCCCTTCCTAATTTGGGGGAGATTCTTTTATATCTTGCTGCAACTGCGGCTGTCATTGGTCTTCTCAGCCAGCATTTGCAAGAAAGTTTGGAGCAGGAGCGTGCTCGGAAGCGCGAATTGCCGGAAAGCGAAGAGAGATTGCACGCACTCAATGATGCCACCTTTGAGGGCATCAACCTGACGTTAGCCGGGGTGATTATCGAAGCAAACAATCAAATGGCGGACATGCTGGGCCGGAGCGTTTCAGAACTCATCGGCTGCCGAGCAGTGGACTTCGTAGCTCCTGAATCGAGAGAAACTGCAGCTCAAAAAATACGCGAGTTGCGAACTGATCCGTATGAATGCTACGCCATTCGAAAGGACGGTTCAAAAATTCTGCTGGAGATCAACGCGCGCATTGCCAATTATCGAGGGCAGCAGGTTCGCGTAGCTGCGATACGCGATATTACCGAGCAGCGCCGAACGACAAATCTACTTTTGGAATCGGCGCGCTTTCAACAATACATTCTCGACAGCCTTTCTACACGCATCGCCGTCGTTAACGAGACTGGAACGATTCTGGACGCAAATCGAGCATGGAAGAATTTTGCGTCTGAAAACAGTTCCTCTCCTGAGCGCGTTAATGAAGGGGTAAATTACCTCGCAGTTTGTGCTGCTGCACAGGGCGCCGGCGCTGAATCCGGCCGTCAATTTGCTGATGGAATTCGAAAAGTTCTATCCGGCGAGTTGACAATGTATGAAATGGAGTATCCCTGTCACAGTGCCACCCAAAAACTGTGTTTTCATGGCAGAGTTACACCTTTTCAGGGATCCGGCCCTCGTCGTGCAGTGATCGCTCACGAAGACATTACAGTGTGCAAGCCGATGACAAAAGCTCAGGAGGCTGTATCCAATGGTTTTGGGCGGCAGAAAGAGAGGGAACAGCTAAGGCTGAACGAGTTACACTATCGAACATTGTTTGAACTTGCCCAGGAAGCAATTTTCATAACTGTTCGCGGTAAGGTCATTGATTTTAATCCGCATGCGCTTGCATTGTACGGATGCACGAAGGAGCAATTTCTGGAGCACTTGCCCCGCAATTTCTCTCCCACTAACCAGCCGAATGGTCGGTTGTCCGATGAAATAAGTCAGCAGTATGTGGAGGCTGCTTTGGCAGGCACGCCTCAACACTTTGAGTGGGTTCATCAACGCCCTGATGGGAGGCAATTTGACGCAGACATAGTAATGAATGCTTTTCCGCTGGGACACACCCTAGCAATAATGGCGATAGTACGAGATATCACAGAACGAAAGCGCGCAGAGCGTTCATTGCAACAATCCAGAGCAGAATTAAAAGAGCTTTATAGCAGGCTGAACACTCTCAGAGAGGACGAACGCAAACAACTCTCCCAAGCGATTCACGATCATGCCGGACAGCTGATCACAGCACTTAAGTTTGATATTTCATCTGCCGACCATAACGCCGGCTCTTTGCCTGATTCTAAAGCTAAAGAAGTGGTGTTGGCGAAACTTGCAAGCGCGAAGCAATTCTTGCAGGAAGTTCACATTGCCCTGGTCAAGATTGCGACGTCTCTTAGACCGGCTGCGTTGAATGTCGGCCTGTTACTGGCGCTCAAAACTGAGATCGCAGTTTTCGCGGAAGGGGCCCATTGGGATTATCGGCTGGATCTGCCAGAGCACGAAATGCCATTGTCGGATCACGCCGCAACCATGCTGTTTCGTATATTCCAGGAATCGATAACCAACATTGCTCGCCATGCTAACGCGACCCAAGTACTGGTAAAAATGGCGGTTGAGAGGGGTAACCTCGTACTCCAGATTGAGGACAATGGAAAAGGTGTTCCTCAAGAGAAATTGGTGAGCTCTCTGGGTATTCTGGGAATGCAGGAGCGCGCAGGGAGCCTCGGCGGACAATTGACAATTGTCGGACGTAATAAACTCGGAACAAACGTAACCGTTTCTATTCCTTACGGTGAAAATCATCGTTGATGCCTCCACCGCCGCGGATTGACTCTTATAGTGTAATAGTGTATGGTGATCTCGTTTGGCTTTACTACAGCTCGACTATTTAGCCATCGAATAAAAGGGAGGATCTGTGCCGATTACGTGCTTAGGGTATGTTCTGCGCTGCCGTCTTCTTGTTTCAACGTCATCAAAGAACTTTCAAGCGCGCTTTCGAGCACAGCGAGTCCCTGATTTGTAATTCCGCAAACGAAAATAGCAACGTGAATCCGACACATTGTGGTACCAGCCTGAAAATATTCGAGCGGGAGGCGATTTTATCCTTGCTTGTGTGCCGCATAAGTTTTCAAATTCTGTCAGGCATCAAGGACACTTACCGGAGAGATGGATCAACGCCGCTTGGAGTTGTTTGGGAATCATCGGCAACGTCACGCCAGAAGTTTTTTTGCGCGGGCCTGCTCCGTGCGCAGGAACGCAAAGGCCATGCTGACCATCGTGACGTGGTGATGCCAGCCGAGCCAATGCCGGCCCTCAAAGTGATCCAGGCCCAATTCCTCCTTGAGTTCGCGATAATCCTGTTCGATCCGCCAGCGGCTCCGGGCTATCCGAGCCAGACGGTGCAACCCGACCGCTTCGGAATCCAGATAGCCCAGCCAATAGTCCGTCGGTTCCGAGGCGTCCGCCGGCCACTCGATCAACAACCACTCGGCGGCCCGCGCGGCATCCTCCAGCCATTCCTGGGGAAAGATAGAGCCGCCAACTCAGCGGACAACTGGCCTGCGCCCCGCTCCAGTACAAACTAATCGCCACCTGGTCAAGATTGCAACATCTCTGAGTTCGGCTGCGCTGAATTGCGGACTGATGCTGGCGATCAAAACTGATGTGGCTGCTTTCGCAGAAGGGGCGGCCTGGAGTTGCCGGCTGGATTTGCCCGAGCCTGAGCCAGCGTCGTCAGATCACGCCGCGACCCTGTGCTGTTCCGCATCTTTCAGGAGTCCTTGACCAACATTGCGCGCCACGCAGGTGCGACCGAGGTGCTGGTAAAATTGACGGTGGATGCAGGCGGGCTGGTGCTCCTAATTGAGGATAATGGAAGAGGGATTCCCCCCGGGAAATTAGGATCACTTGGTCTCCTGGGAATGCAGGAGCGCGCCGGCAGTCTCGGCGGGCGGCTGACCATCGCTGACCGCAAGCCGGGGACAAGCGTGACCGCCTCCGTTCGTACGCTCAAAAGAATCCTGGATTTTAAGATCAATACGCCGTACAATCGGTAATAATGAAACGGTCCAGGAGGGGATTCTGCGTCCACAGCAAAAGCGACACTCGCGCTGTCCGGGTATGATTCCTGCTCATGTGCCGAAACTTGCAGAATCGACAAACGGGGAAATTGAGAAAATGAAGAGAATACTCCTCATTGATGACCACGCGATCGTTCGCCGGGGCCTTCGAAACGAAATCGAAGAGAACCTGGGCAAAATGCACTTTGGGGAGGCCGAGAGTGTAAGCGAGGCACGAACCGCCTTGGAATCGGACATTCCGTGGGATTTGGCACTCTTGGATATCGGCCTCCAAAAGGAAAACGGCCTGGAGCTGCTGGGTGAATTTGTCCGGATCGAACCCCCAAGGTTCCTGGTCTTCACCCATTTCCCTGCCCAAGAGCTGGGGCTCAAAGCGATGCAGCTTGGCGCTTATGGGTACGTCGCCAAAACAGATCCTCCCGACCAGATTATTCTGGCGATCAAGCAGGTGCTGGCCGGGAAAAAATACATAACGGACAGCATGGCAACGCAGCTGGTGCTGGAGATCGGGCGCCCGCAACCGCAAGATCTCCCTCATGAGCGGCTTTCGCGCCGCGAGCTGCAGCTGATGAAGCTGATCGCCCAAGGAAAGTCACAGAAGGAAGCGGCCGATGTGATGGGCCTCAATATAAAAACGATTGGCACCTACCACACGCGGATACTCCTAAAGACGAGGCTTGCTTCAGACGTGGATGTCGCCCACTACGCCTTGCGCCATAACCTGATGGTTCCTGTTCCAGCGTAAATCCTGCGCGGCGCAACCCCTCATGGCTGTGCGGCAGAACCTCTCTTGGTTGGATTCATTGGGAAACAGGGCCTTCACATTTCTTGCGAAAAGCTCACCATCGAGAGTTTAATTTTCCTTACAAAATTCGGTCGGGTTTTTCCTCAATTGTCGCCTTCTGCTGCTTCTGCCACAGTCTCATCATGGTTTCAGTTCTTATGCTGAACCTCTGAAAAAGCAGGTTGCCCGGAGCAACTGTCTGATGGAGAGCAAAAAACAGGGCCGCAATTGGCCAAACAACTATAGATATTATGAATTACGGCGAAAACAACGTGAGCTATACGACCGAAACACGCATTCAGTTGATCAACGAGCACATCCATGCCTTGAACGATTACTGCCAGCGGGGATTGAGGAACGTGGATGTGGCGTGCGAGATTTGGGACCGGCTGATTACCGAAAAGGACACGCAAAAGCGGCTTTCGATCCTGAGTGATGGCGAATCTTTCCTGCATGCCTCCATTGCCGTGGCCCACGAATACTCCGGCCAGATCCCCTCCCCCAACGTGCTCAAGGCCTTTGTGGAAGATGACGAGATCGCGGACCTCATGATCGGCCTTCTGAACGAGATGAGCGTGGTCATCTTCCAGTTTACCGGGCGGATGGAGGCCATGGTGGAACAGTGCGCGATCCTGCGCCGCCACCTGGAACAGGAAGCCCTGGACGCAGCCGCAGGCCGCGCGCAGACAAACGGCATCGTCGGCCTTCTCCAAACCGGCCTCCGTCAGTCGAACAACCTGGCGGCGAAGCTGAGGCGTGCAATTTCACCCCGGGGCGCTCTGAAGGTCCCCTGCCCTCCTTTGCCTCATGCCTCGGCTCCAATTGCTGTCAGGCCGTAAGGGTGCGGCTATGAAAGCCTCTCGCAAGCAGACCGAGTTGAACAAGGCGTCCCGTTGCGTCATCCGCAGGATCGAACAAGGGCATGCCCATTTGGCGGGGACGATCTCACAGGCTGCCCGGCGGTTTCGGGTGAAGCAGCACGGCCTCCGGCTGCGCATTCAGTCGGAGGAGAGCTTGGACGCTCGAAATAACCAATAGTTGACTCACGATGAACAAGATGCGCAGGCCACCCGCTATCGGGTGAATTGCTTCAAGCTGGGCGCCGCTGCTCTACAAACAGTATGAGAAACATCATCTTAACTCGGATGAAGTGGTTTAACCGTGTTGCTATGAGCTTTTGGAATTCGATGGTCCCATGCGGTTACCAGGATTCCACCGGCTTCCACTACGGCAACCCTTCCAAGTAACCCAAGAGGTTCATTCTCACGCAGCGATGCAATCGTAGGGGGTCTCTTCGGCCTTCTCCATGGCCTCGGCGCGCGCCCTTTTGAACTCGTCGGGGGTGAGATCTCCATCCGAACAACCTTGAGGCCATTCCTCGTGGGTGAGTTCCACGTCGTTGACGGTGGCTTCGGACATGCTCTCGCTGGCATATCCCATCCCGTAGGGGCGTGGCTCATTCCACGTCTGGAGTGTTCCCTTAACTTCCCAGCTGAGAGTGACTGTCAACTCCCGGCCAGATCGTTCGACGGTGAAGGCAGTCTTCATTGCAGAAAACTTGTTTCACGCCGTACCGATTGGGAAATGGCTCAACCCAACGGCTTTTCGGCCACCGTGACCATGTTGCTGGGAGGCCAGGATATTTGAGCGCCATTTTCGCTGAGGAGGTTCACGCGCCCCTGGTAGCGGTGCTCCGCGATCCACGGGTTCACGTAGGACCGCGAGCCGCGGTCCGGCTGATTGGGATTTTCGCTGATGCGGAAGCCTGTTTCAGAGAGGGCCTTTTTCCACTGAGAGAAGCTCCAGAAGCAGAACTCCTCGTTCATTTCGGAGGCCCAGTTGTCGATGTAATCCTTCTTCGACAGGAACTCTGCAGCCTGTCGGAGCGCGAGTCGGAATACAACCTGTCCGGCGTGCTGCGCTTCGGTAAAAGGAAAGGGGTGACGGCCACGGAGGAAATCTGCCGCGAACAACCGGAAGTGGCTGCGGGTTGAGAGCGGCTGCAACCATGCAGTTTGGCGGCCAGAATGCGTGGCCAGCTCGGCGGCCGATGGGTTGTGGCCGTCCTCTTCAGAGCACCAGAGCAGGATTGCCCGGTCGCCATCATCCGGTCCTACGACATCGCGGATCAGCAACCTGCCTCCGGGGCGGAGCTGGCGCAGTTTTTCTCCGAGATAGTCGCGGACGGACTTCTCGCCGTCGCCGTAGCTCCAAATTTCATGGAGGGTGCCGTTGCAGATGGTCGTGTCGATCGAGCCGGGCTCGAATATGCGGTCGAACAGGTTGCGGTGGAAAAGGTGGACGTAGGCCCCGCCGAACTCCCCGGCGCGCTGGCGCTCGTGGAAGCGGCCGGCGAACTCGGATGACAGGTCAATTCCGAACAGGTCCGAGTCTGGGAAGTCGCGGCTGACCTCCGCCAGCAGTGCGCCGTCGGCGCAGCCTTCATCCACAATGCGGCCGGACTTGATCCCATCCCGGATGTCGAGGTACTTGAGGCGGATGACCTCGTTCATCCCGCGGGCGTAGACGCTGTAATTCCGGGTTGCAGTCAGGCCGCCCTCTTGAGTCGTCAGCGGGTCCCGGTAAATGCGTGCGATTCGCAGGGGAACTTCAGGAAAATCCTCTAACAAGCTGGAATGGCTGTCCGCCAGATTGGCCGCAACCAAAGGGCTCGATCTCCAACTGCTTCCACAGGCCCCGATCTCGCGGATGACTTCGATGGGGGTCGGTGGTGGTAAATCTGCTTGGGCTGCCTCGCCGGACATGATGGAAAATCCCAGTTCCTGATAAAGTTTGATCACCTCAGGCGTCGAACAGAAGACGAGGCAGTTCTCAGGCGTGAGCTGGATTGCCTGCTCGCTTTGGAGCGCGATCTCCTTGATGGTGAATGCGGCAAAATTCTTCGTGTGACCGTAATGCGGTATGCCGAAGACACGGCAGCGAAATTTGACGCCGGCCTGCAGGTGCCGGGCAAATCGGTCCACGCCCATGGCGCGAATGTGGAAGGGGATCGGATTGAAGCGGGAGTTTTCCTGGTTGGCCGACGTGATGGCGAAAATAATTTCTCCCGGCGGTTTCGGAGGCGTGGTACCAGCGATGAATCCGGGCAAAGCACCTGGCGGTTCGGTCAGGATTCTCTTCAGGTACTGCTCCTGAAACGTCGTGTTGACCAGATGCCTGCCGGGGAAAAGAAGGAAGCTCATGCCTGTTCGTCGTTTGGACTGTGGGCCGAGACTTTGACGTCGGCGCCCAGCTTGCGCAACTGTTCGGCCACCGTTGTAACGCAGCCGTCTCCCTCGTCGGACCATGCCCCTGTGACAAATGTCGGGGTTCCCTTGAGCCGGAATGCCTGGAACACCTCTTTGGCGCCGGCCTTGAGCTCTTGCTCGGAGGAGTCGACGGTGTAATCCTTGGCGCCGGCCGCCCTGGCATGCTCGATGGCCCTCTTGACGCCGGCGTAATGGGGTACCTCATCGCTGAGATCCCCGTGAAACACGACGAATTGGCCCCGCCACGCGTGGATTTCGCTCAGGAGTGCCTCCAGCTGCACCGCAGAAAAACCCCAGCTTGTGTGGTACGATCCGCAAAGGGAGCCGGGGTGGACGATGATCATCATGCCAGGGCACTCTTGGAACCCCGCGACCATGCCGCTGGTGTCGAAGACCTCCCCTGCCCCATTCCTCAGGATGAATCCCGGCCCCTTTGGCTGCACCCATAGCTCGCCGTAGAACTTCTTGATTTGTGAAGCCGCGGCTTCTGCCTCGTCAACGCTCTTGAAGGGCCTGAAGGTGATATTGCTCTCGACGTGGCGCATGGTTATGCCAGGGGGGTGTACCCGCCCTCCTTGATCTTCCTTCCGCGGAACTCCACTGCCCACTCCTCCCAAATGCCGCCGTGGCCACCATATGCGCGGTCATAGTACTCTTCGGCCCATCCCAGCCACAGAAGAAGACGAATTACCCGGTCTCGAATGGGTCCGGTGGTGCGATGGTATCCAGTGGCTTTGTCCTCTCGGCAAGCGATGAACCTCACCAAGATAAAATTCCCGGGTTTTTCGCTGGCTTGGACCATACCGGTACTACCTCCGGACCTCGGGATGGCTGTCGATATAGAACGCTAGTCTCTTCGCCTCATCGGCCGTCAAGAGAGCGGAGACGTGAAGGGGCGCAACTGCAGGCTTGTAACCGCTGGGGGCTTTGGAGAGCTCACGCAGGTCGAACTGGTTACCCTCTGCCGAATCCATGTCCCGGTCGGTAAACTTCCAGGTCAGCCAGTTTTCGCTGCAGGTGGCGTTCTGCCGGCCAGCGGAGAGGTCTCTGAGGGTGTGGTAAACGCGGACGCCCCGGTAAACGAACGCGCAGTCATCGTGAAAGCCTTTCTTGGCCATGTGTTTATGTTGGGTTAATGTCTACACCTTTGAGGCGAGCAGTACCATCCTCCAATCGCTTCCGATGCTTGCCCAGATGGCGCAAAAGTTGTAATAACACTGGTGGGAAGCTCTTTCGATGTCGAAAAATCGGGCGGTCATATCGTTAGGCA
>Ga0224555_1002099_pt1 | contig 24556 bp, 28 predicted proteins | sample 714S23034metaG_FD_180687 | JGI IMG/M metagenome (GOLD analysis project Ga0224555, IMG submission 180687) | Peat soil microbial communities from Stordalen Mire, Sweden - 717 S2 30-34 | ecosystem: Environmental > Terrestrial > Soil > Wetlands > Peat | place: Sweden: Norrbotten County, Stordalen...
TTGCATGAACACACAATGTCCCGCCCCTGCAGGGCGGAGAGGATTTTGGGGCTACTCTCCTGGGGCTCCGCGCTGCGCGCTCCACCCCAGGCTATCACAGGCCGGGCTTTCAGCCCGCCAGATTCGAGATGCGCATGTTTTATTGGGTTAATTCAGAATGTGACTAGCCAGCTAGTTACCATCGTCTGAGAAAACAAGCCGGAAAACTCAATGTGAAGAATTTCGTCTCACATCCGCGCGCCAGGGCCGCGCATGTTTCCCCTTTAAGCGTGAAACGGTTTGAAATACACTCCGCCCGGGATTTATGCACTGGATCGCTCCTTCTGAAAAAGACACCGACAACGCCGCGGCGACTTGATACTCATGGGACAACGGTTGCCTACTCCCTTGTATTCGACTCCATCACGCATGGTTTCCGCAAAGGAGGCACACTGGCGTGGACGGACCAGGATGTTGATTGGCCGATCGGAGGGGGCCTACTTGCTAAAATTTTGCACCCCGAAAATGGATCAAGCCCACTTGCCCCTCTGGCCGTGAGTCACCCCCCCCCGCCCCTATAGCTGCTGCCACAACTCCCGCTCGATCACCCGGGGACTTTGGTCGGCTCCGTCGCCGGCGTTCGCATCGTCACGGGTCGCACAAGGCCTCTGACCGGAACGTTGGCGGTCGTTGACCTGCCGGTCTGACCTGGCAAGCGGTTCAGACATTTGGATCATGGATTCACCCGGAGCCCCGATAACTCTCCCGCCAGGGATTGGATGGGGGGCGCCCGCTCAAACCGGCTCCGGCAACCCGACAGTTGGACCAGCAGCGAGGGGCTCGACGCCAAAAGCAGGAAGTGGTGAATCGGGGTTCAGAACCAGAAATGTGGCCAAGAAGTGGCCAAGCAACGATTTTAGCCTATCAAATGGAGTTAATTAATGATGTACTAAACCACTGTAAACATTGGCTTAAATCAATGGCGCATCCGGCAGGACTTGAACCTGCAACCTTCTGATCCGAAGTCAGAAGCTCTATCCAATTGAGCTACGGATGCGCTTCATTATGAGTAACTTGCGATTTGTAAAAAATGAGTTATTGATATTATTCTACATCTTTGCCTTCATTCAATTGTCGTTTCTAACGTCATTATGAGCAAACCAAACGTGGAGTACCAAAAGGTAAAAGACAAGCGTGGAAAACGTATCCGGGGACTGTGGCAACGGGGCACCGTGTTCTATGCCCACCCGCCCGCCATTTGAGGGGATTAAGAAACTCAAACGGGCATTTGAGTAACGAGTTTAAACAGAAATAAGCGGAGAAATTGACCAACTTGTGATAACCTTCTGATTTTATGTCAGAAGAACTTGGAACGATACAGGTCTGGGCCATAGGCGCTTCCGAAGCATGCATGGATTCATTCAGTCAACGATTTGGCAGATAAAGTGCTGCATGAGCCTGGTCAGCGAGATTCCGCAGAGAATCGAGCGTGGTTATAGGTCCCGATTATCCAAATTCATTAAAAATGATAACCCGTCAAAAATCGACAAAACACTTCTGGCTAAAAAGTCAGTTTCTTCCTCTTTTCCTCCTTTTTATTGACCCGCTTGCTGTTCGAGCGACTAATCAATTCTGGCTTTCGGCCAAAACAAATGCATTAGGCACTTCAAGGCTGTTGGGGGCTGGATCACCCGACAACCCATTCTATGTGGATTTCGATTTTATAATTGACACCATCCCATCGAACAGCACGATCAATCTGCTGGCGGGAGTGTTCTACACCAAGGGCTTTGAGTATGTTCGTGGCGATCCGAGGTTGATTCAAAATCAACACATGATTGGAGCAGGGACGAATGCCACCATTATCCGACGTGATATGCGATTTCATTTTCACGATGCCGCCAATGTCGCAGTGTTTTCTTCCTCCGACGGAGTTGAGATTTCAAATCTTACAGTTGACTGTAACAACACCAACACAACCAATCCATACAAAGGGGACGGGATAACTCTATTAGGCAACAACTCATCAGTTTATAACGTAAATGTAATAAACTCTTCCGGTAGTCTTGAGAATAATTATGAGGACTTTGCTATTTTTGTTGGCGCTACCAACACAACAGGAAACAGCGTTTCGGGATGTGAAGTCTCATCAGTTCAAGGAGATTACACTGACGGAGTTACACTGCTGGGACAAGGCGTGGTTTCGTTTTGCCACGTCTATTATACAGATCTGGCATTTGGCGCAGGCTATCAGTTCAATAGAACATACAACGCTTTGCTTATTAGCAATTCCTGTGTGGGCGGACAAAAAGGATTCTACACAGACACCTTTTCGGAGACCAACCTCACGATAGCATATAATACCTTTGGCTGCTCCATAGGTATCGAATGTAACAAAGCTCCGGCATGGAATGTCAACGGATTAACCATAACAGGTAATTCCATAAATATAGTCACAAATGGACCTGGCTGGAAGGATGGTGATGCTTATGGAATCCTGATGTATGGTAACGAGGCTAATAATGGCATTGCGCAGTACAGAAACATTAGCATATCAGGCAACAGCATTGGTTCAGTAAACAATGACCCCGGAATATTTCTTTCACATTCAACTGGAGTCAGGATCTACAACAACATTCTTTGGTCAACAAATAGCGGGTATAATGAGGGGATGATTTTCCTGATTGGCTGCTCCAATACTCTCACGGCGAATAACCTTTGCTACGCGAACGGAGGAAGCATGGTTGGAATTGGTTTAGCGGATACGGTGCCCGGGACTGACAAAGTGCTGAACAACATGATCATAGGCTGCAATTCAGACAGCCTTCAGTTTAAAACCAACGCCTCGGTTTCAGTCTGTGACTCCAATCTCTTCTACCCATTCGTGGACACTATGCCATTGACGCTGGCTCAGTGGCGAGCTTTAGGATTCGACATTCACTCCGTCGCTGCAAATCCGTTGTTCGTAAATACGAATACTTGGAACTTCCAACTCACATCAAACAGTCCGGCGATTGCACAAGCAGTGAATCTGACGGCTAACGGAATCACAACTGACGCCTCTGGAAACTCAAGACCGGCCACAGGGAATTGGGACATAGGCCCGTATGAGTTCGTAGTATCGTCGGCAATGCAGCCGCCGACTCACTTGCAGATCCATGGCTTGCCCTGACAACTCTTGAATGGCGCAGACAAGCAGGAGATAGTATCGAGATTCGCAGGATGTATTTGGAGGCGCTGAAACAGAAGTGAGAGGTGTTGCGGCCACGGCTATTGCGGGGGCCGCAGTTGGACGAGGGTGGCGCCCCACCCGCCGAGATGTTCACCGGCCAGCGAAAATGAAACCACTTCGGGATGTTTGGCCAGGATCGAGTGCACCGTCTGCCGCAACTGGCCGATGCCTTTTCCGTGGATGATGCGCACGCGGAGGATGCCGCGCTCGCGGCACGCAGCGAGGTAATCCGGCACGAGATCCTTAATCTCACGCGGTTTGAACGTGTGCAGATCCAGCACGCCGTCGATGGGCAATGGAACCGGGTCGTCCATGTTTCAAGGGAATCGCTGGGTTTCTTCCCTCCCTTTTGTGAGCTTCTTTCGCGCACATTGCAAGTCATTGACGCGTTGGTTGGCGGCGCCAGCCACTGCAGCGGGCGGAGGGTAGGGAGTTGTCCGGGGAGGCGCATCTGGAACGGGCGGCGCAGCAAGCGTGTGCTTGCGGGGGGAAGGAGGATGCGAAACTATACGTGCAGGCGACGGAGCAGCGTTTCAACGGAGTGCGGCGTTGCTGCTGAGCGGCGGCGGCGGCGGCGATTTCCGGGGCAAGAATGGCCGCGTCCGCCCATATGCGGATGCTGACAAATGAAAATCGGCTTATTCGGCGGTTCATTCGATCCGGTCCACCTCGGCCATTTGCTGGTGGCGCAGGCGGCGCGCGAGGAACTGGGTCTGGCACGCCTTTTTTTCATCCCGGCGACCCAGTCGCCGTTCAAACCGGAGCGCACGCTGGCGCCGGCGCGCGAACGGGTCCGGCTGTTGCGCCTCGCGCTCGCGGGACAGGCCTGGTGCGAAATCGACGAACAGGAGATCCACCGTGGCGGGGTTTCCTTCACCATCGACACTCTTCGTGATTACGCGAGGCGATTTCCGGGCGCGACGTTTTATTACCTCATTGGTGGGGACCACGTGTCGAAGCTGCCGGAGTGGCGAGAAGCCGGGGACCTGGCGCGGTTGACTGAATTTGTGGTGATACCGCGACCCGGCCAGGCGGAGGCGCCGGTGCCGGAGCCATTTCGCGGACGGACGCTGTCGGGATTTCCGCTGGGGGTTTCCTCGTCGCAGATTCGGTCGCGGGTGAGTGCCGGTTTGCCGATCGACCACCTCGTGCCCGCGCGGGTGGCCGAGGCGATCGGCAACAATCGGCTTTATCTTTGAACCGGTCTGCGCCATTGTTTCGCCCGATGGATTCAAAAAAACTCGCTTTGCTCTGCCGGGAACTGGCGGACGACAAGAAGGCGGAAGACATCGTGATCCTGGACGTGCGTGAAGTGTCGTCCGTGACGGATTATTTTGTGATTGCCTCGGGCACGAGCGAACCCCACTTGCGGGCGATTGTTGACGAGATCAGGGATCGACTGCGCGAGCGGCATGAGCTTCGCCCGCGCGCGGTGGATGGGACGCTACAAACCGCGTGGGTGGTGCTGGATTACTTCGATGTGATTGTGCACGTGATGCGCCAGGACTTGCGCGATCGTTACGATCTGGAAACGCTTTGGGGCGACGCACCTCGGGTGAGAGGCCGGAAAAAAGTGCCGACAGGGCGATAAGACCCGCCGTGTCCGGGGCGGGGTATTCGCTGGACCGGACAAAATGGAATTTATTCCGCTTTTGGAGGCGTTTCCGCCGCGGCCTTCACCATTTCGTCCAGGAGCTTCTTGAAGTCCTCCAGGCCTGGAGCGGGGATGATGATGGTGTCGCGCCTTCCACCGACGTCTTCCGTGATCCGAAGAAAGCGTCCGCGAGGGTTTTCCTTGAGCGTGAACACGAACGTCTTGCGTTCGATTTGAACCTTGTCTGTCTTGAGGGTGTCTTCCTGAACCGGAGGTTTAGGCGACCCATAGGAACGTTGGCCATAAGGAGATGGTCGGTCGTTTGAGATCATACTTTTTCCCGCTGAAACGCCCGCGGTCGGCCTGCTGGCGCCCAATGCAGTATCTTCTACTAAAAGTAACATCTCTATATTTTTGTCAACCGTGATTATTACGGAGCGAGCCTCCGATGTTGTCCCCGGATTTGGTTGATTTCACCCGGGTCACCGCACACTCTGGAAGGAGTGTGAGCAACGTTTGTCTTGTCACCGGTTCCTCGGGCTTGATCGGCTCGGAGGTGGCGGCTTTCTTTCACTCGCGAGAGTTTACAGTCCATGGAGTCGATAACAATCAGCGCGAGGTGTTTTTCGGCCCGCAGGGCAACACCCGATGGAACCAGGGGCGGCTCTCGCGCGCCTTGCGGCGCTTCACGCATCACGAACTGGACGTGCGTGACCGGGCGGGGGTCTTGAAACTGGTGCAGGACCTGAAGCCGGCCGTCCTCATTCACACGGCGGCCCAGCCTTCGCACGATCTGGCCGCGAAGATTCCGTTCGATGACTTCGACGTGAACGCGGTGGGCACGCTGAACCTGCTGGAGGCCGCGCGCCGGTTCTGTCCGGAGTCGCCGTTCATCCACATGTCCACGAACAAGGTGTACGGCGACCGGCCCAATGCGATTGCGCTCAAGGAACTGGAGACGCGGTGGGAGTATGCCGATCCGGCATTCGAGCGGGGCATCCCGGAGAGCCTTTCGATCGATCAATCCCTGCAATCGCTCTTCGGCGCGTCGAAGGCGGCTTCGGATCTCCTCGTGCAGGAATACGGCCGCTACTTCAAACTGCCGACGTGTTGCCTGCGGGGCGGTTGCCTGACCGGGCCGAACCACAGCGGTGTGGAATTGCATGGGTTCCTGAGTTATCTGATCCGCTGCAATCTGGAGGGAAGGGAATACAGGATTTACGGTTACAAGGGAAAGCAGGTGCGCGACAACATTCACGCGGAAGACGTGGCGCGGTTCATGTTCGAGTTTTATCAGAAGCCCCGATGCGGGGAGGTTTACAACCTCGGCGGCGGGAAGGAAAACTCGTGCTCCATCCTGGAAGCCATCCAGATGGCCGAGGCGTGCACGGGCAAGAAGCAAACGCATCGTTATGTGGACCAGGCCCGGATCGGCGACCACATCTGCTATTACAGCGACCTGTCGAAAATGAAAACGCATTACCCGCAGTGGAAACCCCAGCACAGTCTGCAGGACATTTTCCAGGAAATCGTCGCGTCGTGGCACGACCGCCTCTGCGATACATCCCCCTCACGTTGAATGCGAGTCCTGATCACAGGCGCTTGTGGATTTGTGGGCAGCACGCTGGCGGCGGGGCTGAAGGAAGGCTGGCCGCGCTGGGATCTAATCGGCCTGGACAACCTCATTCGCGCCGGCAGCGAGATGAACCGGGGCGCGCTGCGCCGACGCGGGATCAAAGTCGTCCATGGCGACATTCGCAATCCGAGCGATCTGGAGACGCTTCCGCGTTGTGACTGGATCCTGGATGCCGCGGCGAATCCCGGTGTGCTGGCGGGTGTGGATGGCAGGACCAGCAGCCGCCAGCTCCTCGAGCACAACCTGGGCGGCACCATCAATCTGCTGGAGCTGGCCCGGAACTGGCGGGCCGGGTTCCTGATGTTGAGCACGAGCCGCGTTTACTCGATTCGTCAACTCGCGGCCATTCCCATGAAGCCGAAAGGGGACCGTTTCCAGCCGCAGCCGGGCGGGGCAAGGATCCGGGGCTTCAGCCGCCTGGGTGTCGCCGAGGATTTCACCACCGAACCGCCCCTGTCCCTTTACGGCAGCTCGAAGCGCGCCTCGGAGATTCTGGCGTGCGAATACGCGGATGCCTTCGGTTTCCCGGCGTCCATCAACCGGTGCGGCGTGCTGGCGGGGGCGGGCCAGTTCGGCAAGGCGGACCAGGGCATTTTTTCATTTTGGATCCATTCATGGCGGGCCGGGCACCCGTTGAAATATGTCGGGTTCAACGGAACAGGACATCAGGTGCGCGATTGCCTGCACGCCCGCGACCTGCTGCCCCTGGTCGTCCGCCAGATGCAGAAGCCGGACGCGAAAAAGCCTCGCATCGTGAACGTGAGCGGCGGAGCCGGACACAGCGCGTCGCTGCGGCAATTGAGCACGTGGTGCGAGCAACGGTTCGGTGCGCGGGCCGTGGGCCGGGAGAAGGAGACGCGGCCGTTCGACGTTCCCTGGCTGGTGCTCGATGCGTCCCTCGCGGACCGTGTCTGGGGCTGGAAACCCGAGACGTCACTGGAGGCGATTTGGTCGGAAATTGCGGCGCACGCTGAGCATCATCCGAAGTGGCTGGAAACCACGCTGGACCCATGAGCGACATGGCACCCAGGGCCGCCCCGGTCAAGCTGCTCTCGATCGTGATTCCCGCGCGCGACGAGGAAGGGTGCGTTTGCTCGACCGTGGAGCACCTGCACGTGGAGTTGCGCCTGCACAACATCCCCCACGAGATCATCGCGGTCGATGACGGCAGCACCGATCGCACCTGGGAACTGCTCGTCCAGCTCGCCGCCCGGCTCCCGGTTCTTCTTCCATTGAAAAATGAAGGTCCACACGGATTCGGCCGGGCCGTCATCCGGGGACTGGACCAGATGAAGGGGGACGCGGCGGTGATCATGATGGGGGACGAATCCGACGACAATCGGGACGTGGTGCGCTATTGGGAGACACTGAACGAGGGCTATGATTGCGTATTCGGCAGCCGGTTCATGAAGGGGGGCGGCGTGATCGACTACCCGCGCGTGAAGCTGATTCTCAACAGGCTTGCGAACTTCTTCATCCGGATTTTGTTCAAGATCAAGCTGAACGACACCACGAACGCATTCAAGGCATACCGGCGCACGGTCATCGAGGGTTGCCGTCCCTTGATCTCACCGCATTTCAATCTCACGGTGGAGCTGCCCCTCAAGGCCATCGTGCGCGGATACAGTTGGAAGGTGATCCCCATCACCTGGCGCAACCGTCGCACCGGGCCCTCCAAACTCAAGATCAAGGAAATGGGCAGCCGTTATCTGTTCATCTGCCTTTATATCTGGCTGGAAAAGTATTTCAGCCGGGACGATTATCGGAGGCGCCATTGAACTATGGATTCAACGCTGGCCCAGCACGTCTGGAACTGGAAACCGCAAACTTCCCTGGAAGCCATTTGGACGCAAATTGCCGGGCACGCGGAGAAGAACCCGCACTGGCTGAAAGCGACTGCTGGCTGACGGCTCTAACCCGGATTCCAACACCTTTAATGATCGCGTTGTGCCCAAGCCCGAAAACAAATCATGCCAGCCGGCGTTTGTCCGGATTGGCGTGTGCGGTCCGAGGTGCCGCATATTTTTTTGTCTCTCTGACAACGTGGGCGGTCGCGTCTGGCGAGAAAAATGCCCAAACTTCTCCAGCAAGCAAATGGGAGCTTAGTGTCGGCCGTAGTGATTCTTCACCTGCGATTGGGAAGGACGGCACGATTTATTTGGGCGCTTTCGGTCAACGATTTTGGGCAGTGAGTTCGAACGGCGTCTCGAAATGGACCTTTAAGACCGGCAGCGAGGTCAAGTCTTCACCTGCCGTCGGAAGGGACGGGACAATTTATTTCGGTTGCCGTGATCGGAAATTCTACGCGATCAGTCCGCAGGGGAAGAAGAAATGGGAATTCGCTACGGAAGCGTGGGTGGATTCGTCGCCCGCTCTGGCGCGGGACGGCACGATTTACTTCGGCTCCTGGGACAAGCACTTTTACGCGCTCAACCCTGATGGCTCGGTGAAATGGCGGTTCCAGACCGGTGGAGAAATCGATTCGTCGCCCGCCGTCGGGGCGGACGGGACAATCTATTTCGGATCTCACGACAAGAAATTTTACGCGCTCACCTTCGAAGGACGGAAACGGTGGGAGTTCGCGACGGGCGGGCAAATCGTTTCCTCCCCGGCGCTGAACGGCGGGGGGGTCGTCTATTTCACCTCGGTGGACGGCTTCTTCTATGCGCTGAATGAGGACGGCAGCCTGCGGTGGCGGCTTCACACCGGCGGCATTACCGAATCATCGCCTGTGATCGGGTTGGAGGGCACGCTTTACGTCGGGGTAAACAATTACGTGTGGGCCATCGATCCGGACGGAAAAAAGAAATGGGAGCGGCAAATGATCGGTGTTGTCGAAGGCCCTCCGCTCGTCGTTGCCGACGGCTCAGCCTATGTTGTTTCCTGGGAAGGCGATCTGGTGGCATTGGATACGGACGGGCACTCCCGGTGGTCATTTTTCTTATGGAATAACTATGGTTGCGGGTCGCCAGCCATTGGCGCGGACGGCACAGTTTACGCTCAAGGCAAGTATTATTCGTTCCTGGCACTGGATGCGAACCAACCCCTTGCCCGGACCCCCTGGCCAAAATTCCGCGGAGACTCTCGAAATACGGGAAACGTAAATGAGACGACGCGCTGAACTGGCTTTTCGTTATTATGGACAAGTTATCTCGTTGATTTGAGCGGTGGAGCAACACACTTTGGCCCCAATGAATAAAGTCTGTTTCGCAGGCGGCTTCTTCCGAGAGGTGAGCTTTTTGACCTGTTTATCCTTTGAAAACCGGTTTTGGAAATTTTGAGAGCCTCATGAATCACGAAGCGGTTACTCCGGACCCCGCAGCGGGAACTTCTGCGTGCCCTCTCTGGCCGCAGCGGGAAAGTCGGACGGTCGGACAACTGAACGGCCGGCAGTTGCGAATGCTGTGGAAGGAATTGGGTTGCGAATTCACACCGGAAGCCTGGGGCAGAATTAACGAACAATACCGGGTAGCGATGCCGCAGTGCGTTGCGTGCGGCTTCGCATTCTTTGATCCGGCTCTTGCAGGCAACGAAACGTTCTTCCGCCAGCTTGAACATCCGCAATATTTTTCTTCGGGTCGGCCTGAATTCGAACGGACGCTGCAATTTGCCCGCCGGCGGGAGTTGAAGCGGGTCCTGGACGTCGGCTGCGGAAGCGGATATTCCCTGGATCTGGCCAAACAAGCGGGTCTGGAAACTTACGGGCTGGAATTGAATTCTCAGGCAGCGGAGAAGGCCCGCGCCAAAGGGCGAAAAGTTTAATATGTCCCGGTTCAAACGCGCAATCCATGGTGTGACTTCCAGCTACGTCCTGCTGGCGACGGTCGCCGTTTACTCGCTGGCGTCAGTGCCCATGGCCCTGTATTACCTCGACAAGGAGCGATTCGGCCTTTGGGCGTTGATGGGCTCGCTGGTCGGTTACCTGAGCCTCATTGACGCGGGCATGTCGGGTTCCGCCGCGCGCCTGATCATTGACCACAAGGACGACCGCGATGGCGGACATTATGGCAGCCTGATCAAAACCGGCTGGCTGGTCTCCCTGGTGCAAGGCGCGATCATTTTGGTGACCGGGCTGGTCTTTGCGAATTCCTTCGCACGCCTGCTGGCAATCCCGGCGGAGTTGCAATCGGAATTCATTCATTTGGTGTATCTGCAATGCGGGGTCGCGGCGCTGAGCTTTGGCACGCGGATTTTGAGCCTGGTTCTGGGCGCGCACCAGCGGATGGACCTGGTGAACTACACCGGGATTCTAAGCCTCGCCGTGAACTTTGCGGCCCTATGGGTTTTCTTCCATTTTGGATTTGGGGTGCTCAGCCTGGCGTGGGCCGCGCTCTGCGCGACCATGACCACGGTGGTTTGCCAGTGGCTGGCCTGTGAAGTGTTTAAATTGTTCCCCGGACGGGGCGGATGGGGCAAGGCTTCATGGGTTCATTTCAAGGAAATTTTCGCTTTTGGCAAGGATATCTTCCTGGTGTCGGTTGGCACGCAGCTCATCATAGCCAGCCAGACCATCATCATCACGCGTATGCTGGGGCTGTCGGCCGCCGCCGTATGGTCGGTCGGCCTACGGGTGTTCAACCTGGTTTCGCAAGTCATCTGGCGCATCTCGGACATGTCCGGGCCAGCCTTTGCGGAGATGATGGTGCGCGGGGAAATCGCCCGGCTGCGGGAGCGCTACCGGGCGGTCGTGATATTAACCGCCTCGCTGAGCGGCTTTGCGGCGGTTTCATTCGTGCTATGCAACAGCCTGTTCATTCCGTTCTGGACTCACGGCAAAATCCAGTGGCCCGTGATGAACGATGTGCTGCTGGGTGTCTGGATGATCGTCGTGGCTGTGCTGCACTGTCACAACGGGTTTGTGCTGCTGACCAAAAAAATCGGTTTCATGCGCTACGTTTATTTTATGGAAGGCATGGTATTTGTGACCCTGTCGCTGCTGGTGGCGCGCCGGGGCGGCCTGCCGGCCATCATCGCTTGCTCGATTGTGTGCAGCACTTGCTTCAGCGGTGCCTACGGTGTCCGGCGCATCAGCCGTTATTTCAATTTTTCCCTCCGCGAAGTCGGTTTGGACTGGCTCCGGCCCATGGGAAGAATGCTCTTGTTTTACCTGCCTTTGGCCGCGCTGGCATGGTGGGCGCTCTTGCCGCTGTCTGCCCTGCCGAGGCTTGGCATCCATGTGCTGGTCAGCCTGGTTGTGGGCGGGTTTTTATTCCTCAGGTTTGGGTTGCCATCTGATTTTCAACGGGAGATTCTTTCACGCGCCCCGAAAATCTTTGGCCCAATTTTGAAACGCGTGTTGATTGCATCCTCATCCTGATTTAACCTCCATTCCCATACAATTGTTCAGGCGAGGCCGTTCCTATGCCTTCATCGGGCAGGTCATCCAGCAGACGCAACCCATCGCCGCCCGGCCGGTCAACCGGCTCATCAACCGTTTCTTCCTCTGGTGCGACTGCCGCTTGAAACACGACATCCACACGCTCGGCTGGGCGTTTGTGGCGCAGCGGCCAAAATGAGCAATAAACATTCGCCCGTCATATCCTCACCCAAAAACCAGCATCCGCATCAATTCGTTGAATTGGAGAGGTGATTTTGTTCTGTTTGCGATATTCAACCGTTGCCTTGCGGCAGCCTTCCCAGAAATAGTAATCTTCCAAAATGATAATGCCACCAGGTGACAAAAGCGGGTAGAGATGTTCCAGACAGATCTTGGTTGAGGCATACCAATCTCCATCCAGACGCAACAATGCAATTGATCCAAGCTGCCCGGCGTCAACTGGAATCGTGTTTTGAAACCAACCCACATGAAAATGGACAAGCTCCCTCCGCATCTTGATCTTGTCCAAGATCAAATGGCGCACCTCATCCAATCCCGCACGACATTGGTTGACTGTGACCAATTTTCCCTAATTTCGGCCGCCGCTGTAAATGGCGGCATGTTCGCCATCTTTTTCTGCCGGTTCGGGGAGTCCTTCAAATGAATCAAACAGATGCAGATGGCGTTCCTGCCGGGCATGTTTGATTGCCAGGGCCATGATTGCGCTGGAACCGCCTTTCAAGACTCCGCATTCCACAAAACAGCCGGGAACCTTTCCCTCCAACACCGATTTGCAGGAATCCCAAAGCCGGCGGCACCGGACTGGAGTCGTCATGGTATATCGCTTGGCTCTAAACATGGCGGCGGCGCGGGGCAAGACTGGCAGGCCTTTCAGGAACCATGTCCACCGGCTGCCGACAAGTTTTTGGGACAAATTGCTGAACACGTTTCGAAAGGTATATTGCGGATGCAAGGTTTCAAGAAAATGCACTTTTCTGAAAAGGAAGTTGACAGGAGCTTCCGACCCATTGCTGCAAACAGCCGGCAAGTTTCCTTTGCCGTTCTTGGTGGCTATTACTTCAAACGCAGCCGGGCCGCCATTCTCCGCAAGGTGCGTACTGGCGGTAAGAATTGATGGGGTGACTGGCGGTCAAGGGACCTGGATGGTAATTTTTCGTGGCATTCGTCGCTTCATTTTTTTGTAAAGCCTTTTGCCAAGGTTAATGCTAGGCAATTCAACCAGTTTATAGGAAACAAATCCCAGAATTATCATCACCAACACATCCACGGGCAGGACGGCAAGATTGGCGATGGGTGTTTGTGGCAGACCAAAATTGTGCAGCCAATGGAGCACGCGGCCAAGCAAGGGTTGATGCCACAAGTAGATGGAATAGCTGCACAAACCAACCGGAACGATCGTTTTTTCCCAGCGGCCAAAGGGTTTCGTGGAAAATAAATACAATTCCATCAGCGTGGCATACCAGAGAGAGAAAGCCGTGAATCCCAAAAAGACCGCTGTGATTTTATTCCAGGTCAGAGCCACGGCCAGAATTCCCAGCGCCAGCGCCTTGCCGGGGGAGGCTCCCAGCAGGCGTTGCCCGGCCAGCCATTTTTCTGCCAGCCATGCCCCCAGCAGCCAGTCCACAAAAAGTGTCAAAGTAAAATACCATAAACACTGACTTGGTGGCTGGCTCCAATCCTGTAAAAACAAGGCCGTGATTCGGCAGACAAGGCTCACTGCCGCGAAAAACCAAAACGCACTTTTCATCCCGACTTTTTGGCGCAGCATCAACACCAGCGGAAACAGCAGATAAAACTGCATTTCAACAGCCAGGCTCCAAAATGCAGGATTGATGCCAAAAAACGCGTCAATATCAAAATTGTGAATCAGCAGCAGATGCAACCAAAAATTGCCGGCAGACGTCCTGGTTTCGAGATGCCGCAGCATCAGATAATAAAAGACCACCAAGGCGATGAAGTATGGCGGGTATATCCGCCAGAATCTTTTCCAGAAAAAGATTTTCAAGAACGGGTTTCCTGGGGGGGGGGGCGGCTTCATGTTTCAGAAACGAGTAATGGATGCAAAATCCGCTGATGACGAAGAAAAGTGAAACCCCGCTCCAACCAAGGGTGAACGGATATAAAAACCACATCAACGGGGTCTGCACTTCCCGCACATTTCGCCATAAACCATTCCAACCGAGCTGATATTGTCCGGTAACGGACGGCAAGAAATGAAAACAAACCACCATCAAAATGGCCACCGCGCGCAACACATCAATCCGCTCCAGATGGCTGGTTTTGGGTTGTTGATTCATGCTCTAATTCCGCATACGCGCGACCATTCTTCGCAAGACTCGCACCGGCGGTGAAAAATAGATGGGGTGACTGGCGGTTAGCGGGGCGGTGATGGACCACTGTTTTGGCCAATCAGAAATCGGGGCTGTTGTTGGAGGGAAAGCCGCCAGCCAGCGGTCGGTCATGGCTTCAACCGAAAAACCCTTTTTCACCCGTTCGCGCGCGGCGGCGGATTTGGCGGCCAGTTCTTCCCGGTGTTCATGCAGGTGGATGATGGCACGGGCATATCCGGCCACGTCATCCACTGGCACGAGAATGCCAGTGGTTTTGTCTACCATCTCTGGGATGCCTGCGGGTAAATCGCTGACCACAGGCACGAGGCCGTATCCCATCGCTTCAAGCACGCTTAATCCAAAACCCTCGTGATCCGATGTGAGTAAACAAATGTCGTGCTGTTTCAATAACGCCGGCACATCGGCATACCGGACCGGACCGATAATGGAAACGGTCTGGTTGGGCGAAACCGGCTTCAAGCTCGCCTCCAGAAAACCGCGCTCCTCGCCTTCCCCGGCAATCGTCCAATGAAACGGCATTCCGCTGGCGCACAGTTGCGACAGGATTTCCGGGAACAGATGCACGCGCTTTTCTTCGCGCGTCAGCCGTCCCAGGTAAAGGATTCGCTGCGGGGCGCTCCAGTCACGCACAGGCAGGTCTGCTGCCAATGGCATGGGCACACCGTGGCGCAGATATGCCACCGGCACGCGGGCAAATTCCGGCATGGCGGCGGCCTTTTGTCTCATGGTCTGCGAGACCATTGCCGCCAAATCCATCCACGGCACGTAATGCCACATCATTTCATAGGTGGTGGGATGATCGGCCTGACCGACGCCGACGCGAAAGACACCGGTCGGCAGATAGCGCAGCACTTCAAATGAAGTCGCAGACAGGGTGGCCAGCACCACGGAAGGCTGGAACCGGCTGAGTTCCCGAAGCACGGCCCGCAGGCGATCTTCAAAAATGCCCCGCTTTTCGTCCTGGCACAGCACGGGAACGTTCAATTGACGGAAATCTTCCGCCAGTGGATTTTCCCTTTCAAAACTCAACACCTCGACGGGAATTTTCCGGCGAATCAGTTCACCGCCCAGATTGCAAAGAAACGTGGTGGACCCGCCGAGGTTCAAGCCGCCTGCCACCAACGCAATTTTAATGGAATCATTCATCTGCAACTCAGAAATGCATCAGACAGCGCCAGCCCGGCGTTCGGAACCGGTTCGCTGCGCGTTGGGGATTCAGCGTTGCCAAATAATTGTAAGAAAAAAAGCCTCCGCTTTCGGGGGAGGTTTCCAAGGGAAGAATAACAGGCTTTAGCCACCGTTCGACCAATCGGAAAATATCAAAACCATGGTGACGCAGCAGTTGGGTTACCGGACTTGGCTGCGCTTTGAAATCCTCGAAAATGATGTCCCGAATGCCTTTCCGTTCCAGTGTCTTCTTTGCCCCCTCGAGAACGTCCAATTCGTGGCCCTCCACGTCAATTTTGCAAACACCAACGGTGGTCGATTCCGGGACATAGTTGTCAAGCTTGCGCAAGCGCACTTTGAATGTCCGACCGGTTGCGCTGGCCGGTTTGCAGATTGCAGCCGATCCCCGGTTGTGTTGAAATTCCGGGCCGTCAGCCAGGCAAGCTTCGCCATCAGTCGTTCCCAGGGCGACGTTTTCAAGCTGGAGACAAGTTGTCAATGATGCCGGCCAACGGCCAACGTTCGTCCTCAATTCCCCGAAAATTTCCGGATGGGGTTCGAAGGCAATTACCCGTCCGGATGGACCTGACCGGAAGGCCATGGCGGAACTGTTCTGGCCTATGTTGGCGCCGACATCAACGCCGGTTTCCCCGGCGTCCAGCAACCGCCAGATTGTCTCCGGCACGATTTTGTCGAAGATGCCGTACTGATAAATGTCAATCCCGACGTTTTCGGCGGTGTTCACTCTTACCAAAGCACCCCAGGGCAGCCGGACGATTTCCTCGGCCTTTGTGTTGTGCCAAAGGCGGCGGAAGCGGTGCAATGCCTGGGAAGGGTGGAAGAAATACTCCGGTTTCCGTGCAAACGTAATTGGATTCAGCATAACTAGACGTTATTCCCGGGCCGCCTGTGTGCCGTGAAGGCAATTCGGTGCGGCTACAAAACAGCCAGGGACATTTTGAAAATTCTGGTTCAAGAAGACATTCATAGCAAGTTCAGTATGGGCGTGGCCATCAGGTCGGATGCAGCCAGCACCCTTTGTTGGGGCGGTTGACAAAAAATCAAGCGGGGGCGTGAATGAGGTTGCAGGCTTGGAGTTGTCCGAGAAATTCGCGCTCTAAATACTCGAACGACAATGACTCCACATTGGCCAAAACGCGCGGCTGCCAGTCCGGCGCGGGCTTTTAAAGATTGAGGCGCGTTGGTCTTGAGGATCGCGCTCGACTCCAGGTGGCGGTTCGTATTGTATATCCCCCAATCGAACATGATCTGAGTTCATTCCATGGTCCTGTCAACTATGATTTCCTTTGCATTAACGCCGCTTGGCAAAAGTCAATTTGTGCCGCCCGTGAGCGTGACTCGTTCGCGGCAACCACCACACGCCTGTGGCCAAGGTTGAGGACATCAGGAGCAGCAGAATGACCATCGAAAAACCGCCTCAAATTTTGCTGGCCACTTGCGGCGCATGGTCTTTACCAAGGGCTGCCAAAGGGTTCGAGGCCAGAAACGCACTCGCCGGTTTGTGGATTACCTTCAAAAACAGCACGCACGTGAGCCGGGAAAAATACCGGCGCTGCTGGCCATTTCATCTGGCCATCAAGCCTTTTCTTCATTGCGCGCCGCAAATTTGGACGGAGCACGCCTTTTACGCCTTCTTCCCGATCTGGCGCGCGTGGCTGCGCTGCCAGTCGTGGCCGCAGTTTGATGTGGTTCAGGCCATCATGGGCTATGCCACCGAATTCTTCGACCGTGCGGACCAGCATGGCGCACTCAAGGTGGTTGATTTCCAGAACAGCCATCCGACCACTTACTATGGTTTTGTGCAGCGGGAATGCGACATCTGGTGCCCGGGCGAGCGTGTGCCGATCCCGCGATGGATGTTCGCGCGGATGAACCGGGAGTTGGAGCGAGCGGATCTCATTATTGTCCAATCCAAGTTTTGCAAGGAATCAATGATTTGGAATGGTATTCCACCAGAGAAAGTCATGATTAATCCGATGGGAGCGGATACAACGATTTTCAAAAAGCGCATGGTTGTACCTCCTGTTCCCCGGTTTATTTCCGTGGGGACCATTACGGTGCGCAAGGGGCATCAATATCTTTTTCGGGCATTTGAAATGGTCAAAGCCAGGCTGCCACAGGCTGAACTCATTTGTGTGGGACAATACAAACACGATTTCCGAATGGAGCGACCGAAATGGGAGGGTACCTTCACACACATTCCGTACCTGCCCCATCCAGAGTTGGCCAAACTATTGCAGACCTGCACCGCCTTTGTTTTTCCATCGCAGGAAGAAGGCATCGCCTGTGCACAAATTGAGGCGCTCGCATGCGGATTGCCCGTGATTGGCACACACGAAGGCGGAGCGACTACACTGGTTGAAGATGGTGTTGAGGGTTTTATTGTTCGAGGCCGCGATCCGCAACATATCGCCGAAGCCATGATCCGGATCGCGACTGATCCGGAATTGAATCGAAGGATGGGCGAGGCGGCTTATCAAAAAGGCGCGGTTCGCAACACCTGGCAGGATTATGCCGACCGCCTGCTGGCCGAGTATGCAAAGCGATTGAAGGGATGAATGCATTAGCATTTTAAAGAAGCAACTCCAGCTGTGCAATTCCACTCGACAGATTCTTCAACATTCGCACACTGGAACCGTTCATTATGACTAAGTTAGGCGTGCAATGGGCTCATGTGAAATCGGTGTTCCAAATCAAACGACACTTCGATAATCCATGGCTGATCATTTTGCTCCGACTTGGCATCGTCAAACTTCCGTATTTTCTTTACCGGACCCCGAAAAGAAGCGCGCGATTCCGGAGTTCAAGAAATTGGTGGAGAATGTGGGCTTTCGCACGGTGCGATGGGACAACAAGGACCAGGGCCTTTATGTCGGGATCCGCGATGCGGTGATCGCTCTATGAATCGTAATTCCCCATTGGTCAGCATTCTTGTTCCTGCTTACAATGCCGCGCCCTATCTGGCCGAGTTGTGCGAATCGATTCGGGCGCAAAGCCACCAGAATTTCGAGGTGTTGATTCTCGACGACGGTTCCACGGACGGGACAGCAGAAGGGTTGGCGCCCTTCGGCAGAGATCCGCGTTTTCGGATATTGCGTTGGAGTCCGAACCGGGGCGTCAACGCCGCAACCTCGGCATTACTTGGGCTGATGCAAGGGGAATACTGGTGCAACCCGGGAGCGGATGACGTCCTGTACCCCGGATTCATTGCTCAGCGACTTGAGCTGCTTCAATCACAACCCGGGGCTGTGATGGTCCATGGCCCCGCGGAGCTCATTGATGCCGCTGGCGGCCCGGCACGTTTCGATCTGCCAAAGCTTGATTTCCCAGCCAGAATGGACGGGACGCGCGCGCTTGCGGTCCTGCTGCAGCACAACGTTATCAGCACGAGTTCCGTGATGGCGCGGAGCGACCTCACTCGCCTCCTGCTGCCGTTTTTTTTGTGTGACTGGAAATACGCGCAGGATTGGTATCTCTGGCTTCTCCATGCAGCGACCGGTTTTGATCTCCTGTGGGATGCCCGAACTTTGCACAAATATCGCGTGCATGAGCGCTCACTCACATCTGATCCCGACCGTGCCGCGGTGCGTCGCGCCGAGATCCGACTGGTGCCGCTCTGCGCGTTGAGTACCGCAGCCCAGTTTTCGACGTTAGCCGCCGCCCAATGGTCCACGTGGCGCACGACGCTGTACCGCCTATGGCTGTTCAGAGCGGTGCGGCTTCACCAGGAGGGGCTGCTGCAGCGGCAATGGCTTCATCTGGCCGGACGTGCTTACTATGGCAGGAACAGCCGCCGCATCTCACTGTTGGTTGAACTCTGCAAGCACGGTTGGGGCATTTTCCTCACCGGATGGAGAGAGCGCCAAGCCATCGGCAGTCAGTCCTTCAAGGTGTCGGGAATCGCGCAGATCAACGATCCAATCTTTTGTTGAAGCAGTCCACTATGCGCGTGGCAATTTTGACGACCGACAGTCGCGAGCACAATCGTGATTACCGGCAACCTCATCCGAGTTTTGGCGGCGGCAGCACTTCGCTGTTCCAGGGATTGGCCTTTTTGCCTTCCAACATCGAAGTGCACATCCTCTCCTGCACGCAACGGCCGATGGCTTCGTCGCCTGAAAAACTCGCACCCAACATCTGGTTTCACAGCCTTCATGTGCCGAAGATCGGTTGGTTGCGCACCCTTTATCAGGGTTGTATCCGCGCCCTCCGAAGAAAGCTGCGTGAGATTCAACCGGACATCGTGCATGGGATGGGAACGGAGCGGGAATGCGCGATCAGCGCCGTGTTTTCGGGTTTTCCCAACGTCGTGACCATTCAAGGAAACATGGCTGAACTGGCGCGGATGGACCGGCCGCGAATCGGCAGCTATCTTTGGCTGGCCGCCCGCCTTGAAAATTTCACGCTGCCACGAACCCACGGTGTTCTTTGCAACTCAACTTACACGGAAAGCCTGGTTCGACCGCGCGCGCGAAAAACCTGGCTGTCCCCTCATGCATCGCGGCTTGACTTTCTCCAACCAGCACCGGAGATGAACCCGCGTCCCTGCGTTCTTTTGAATGCCGGTGTGATCAGCCCGCGAAAGCGCCAACTGGAATTGTTGGATGTGGCGGAGGCGCTTTATCGGCGGGGGCTGAAGGTCGAATTCCGTTTTATTGGTTTTACCTCCCCGACGCCGTATGTCGCGGCATTTCTTGAGAAAATCAAGGCGTTGGAAGCGAAAGGTTGCGCATGTTTCCTGGGCGCACAACCGGAAAGTGAGTTGGTCAGATGTTATGACGCCGTTGCCGGGGTCGTTCACTTTCCCACCGAGGAGGCTTTCGGCAATGTGGTGGTCGAAGCGCTGGCGCGAAATTTGAAATTTTTCGGCAGTCGGGTCGGCGGAATTGTGGATATTGCTCAGGGCGCACCCGGCGCGGAACTCTTTGCAAAGGATGATTGGGGCGGATTGACCGAGGCCATTGCCCGTTGGATTTCACAAGGGCATTTCCGCCCCAATGATGCGCATGCCCTCATGGTTGCGCGTTACCATCCTGAAAATGTTGCGCGACAACATGTGGAAATCTACCGTGAAGTCCTGTCAGCCAACGCCTATGGACGTCAGCCATCCTGAACCGGCAGCATCTCATTACGATAAACTCCGGGGCCGGCTCACATCCGCGCCGCGCACGTGGCTGATCACGGGCGTCGCCGGATTTATCGGCTCCAACCTCCTCGAAACGCTGCTCAAACTCAACCAGCGTGTGAGGGGTCTCGATAATTTTGCCAGTGGAAAGGAGAAGAATCTCGAAGCAGTTCAGGCGCGGGTGACGCCGTCTCAATGGGCGCGATTTCACCTCTGCAAGGGAGACGTCGCCAATCTGGAACTTTGCCGGGAAGCCTGTACGGGAGCGGAAATCGTTTTGCATCATGCGGCCCTGGTGTCAGTCCCGCTTTCCACGGAGAAGCCGCTGCTTTGTCATTCCAGCAACGTGACCGGCTTTTTGAACATGCTCCTGGCCGCGCGCGACGCCGGGAGCAGGCGATTTGTGTACGCTTCCAGCAGCGCGGTTTACGGCGACGATCCTGCGTTGCCGAAGGTGGAAGACAAGGTCGGCCGGCCACTGTCGCCATACGCCGCGACGAAAGCAATGAACGAAGGTTACGCCGGCGTATTCGCGCGCCTTTATGGGCTGCCGTCCATTGGCCTGCGCTATTTCAATGTATTTGGTCCCCGCCAGGACCCCGAAGGCGGTTATGCAGCGGTCATTCCAAAGTGGATCGCCGCCCTGCTCAAGCAGGAGCCGATTTTCATCAACGGCGATGGCGAAACCACCCGTGACTTTTGTTTCGTAGAAGACGTGGTGCAGGCGAATGTGCTCGCGGGCACGGTCACCGACGCTCAAGCGCTCAACCAGATTTACAACGTCGCTCTCGGTAAACAAACAACCCTCAACAAGCTCTTTCAACTGCTCAGAGACATCCTCCGGCAGGGAACCCCGTCTCTGCCGGACCAAAAGCCGGTTTACCGCGATTTTCGTCCCGGTGATATCCGGCATTCCCTGGCCGATATTACCAAGGCGACGCGTTTGCTCGGCTATGCGCCGGCGTATGGATTCGAGCAAGGTTTGGAATTGGCCATGGAGTGGTATGAACGCAACGTGGGCTGAATCCGTCTCTATTCAGTTGAAACCACGGATCTCACGGATGTTTTTCAGGATTCGTGTTTCATGGGAAAGGGTTTGACCCCGGACCACCCGGATCTGCACGCACATTTTTCTTATCCGTGTCATCCGTGTCATCCGTGTCATCCGTGTCATCCGTGGTCAAACAGTCTCTTCTGGGGAGCGTAACTACAAAGGAACCAAAGAATTTCAACCACGGATTTCACTGATTTCACGGATATTTTTCCGGATTCGTGTTTCGTGAGAAAGGGTTTGACCCCGGACCACCCGGATCTGCACGCACATTCTTCTTATCCGCGTCATCCGTGTCATCCGTGGTCAAACAGTCTCTTCTGGGGAGCGTAACTACAAAGGAACCAAAGAATTTCAACCACGGATTTCACGGATTTCACGGATGTTTTTCAGGATTCGTGTTTCATGGGAAAGGGTTTGACCCCGGACCGCCCGGATCTGCACGCACGTTTTTCTTATCCGTGTCATCCGTGTCATCCGTGTCATCCGTGTCATCCGTGTCATCCGTGTCATCCGTGTCATCCGTGTCATCCGTGTCATCCGTGTCATCCGTGTCATCCGTGGTCAAACAGTCTCTTCTGGGGAGCGTAACTACAAAGGAACCAAAGAATTTCAACCACGGATTTCACGGATGTTTTTCAGGATTCGTGTTTCATGGGAAAGGGTTTAACCCCGGACCACCCGAATCTGCACGCACATTTTTCTTATCCGTGTCATCCATGGTCAAACAGTCTCTTCTGGGGAGCGTAACTACAAAGGCACCAAAGAATTTCAACCACGGATTTCACAGATTTCACGGATGTTTTTCAGGATTCGTGTTTCATGGGAAAGGGTTGACCCCGGATCACCTGGATCTGCACGCACATTTTTCTTATCCGCGTCATCCGTGTCATCCGTGTCATCCGTGGTCAAACAGTCTCTTCTGGGGAGCGCAACTACAAAGGAACCAAAGAATTTCAACCACGGATTTCACGGATTTCACGGATGTTTTTCAGGATTCGGGTTTCACGGGAAAGGGTTTGACCCCGGACCACCCGGATCTGCACGCACATTTTTCTTATCCGCGTCATCCGTGTCATCCGTGGTCAAACAGTCTCTTCTGGGGAGCGTAACTACAAAGGCACCAAAGAATTTCAACCACGGATTTCACGGATTTCACGGATGTTTTTCAGGATTCGTGTTGGTCGTGTGCTCCGTGGTTCCTGCGACAACCCGTTTCCAGACGAGTTTGCTTTCGCGGAAGTTGAGCAGGAGTGCGACCTCCAGGCCCGTGATGTTCAAATAACCGAGCATCTGCGCGACGTGAGTTTCGTTGAAGGCCGAGACCACTTTTGGATCGGCGATGACCTTGCCATCCACGATAAGGTCTGGAACGAGTTTGCCGATGAAGTGGCCGCGGTAATGGACTGGAAACTCGCTCTGTTGCTCCACCGTATGGCCGCGGGCCGCCAGTTCAATCACCAGCGCGTTCTCGTAGAGCCTTTCGTCCAAACCAGGTTTGAGCTCATTCAACACAACCATCGCCGCCCCAATGATTTCGTGAGTCAATTCCTCTTGTTTCATGGGAAACGGTTTAACCCCGGACCACCCGGATCTGCACGCACATTTTTCTTATCCGCGTCATCCGTGTCATCCGTGGTTAAACAGTCTTTGCCGGGGAGCGGGGAAGCCTGACTACAAAGGCACCAAAGAATTTCAACCACGGATTGCACGGATTTCACGGATTCAGCAAGTTTGCCCCATCCGAAGCGTCAACTCCGCCGGTCGAGCACGGAATGATAAATTTGCTCGAGTTGTCTGGCGATCTCGATCCAAGTGAATGGTTTGGAGGGGTGCGGCATGCCTGGCGCGGCATCATAAAACCGGCGCAGGAACGGAGCCGTCCGCGACGGTGACGTGATGGGACAGAAGGCGGCCCCATTGTCGAATACGGTTCGCGCCCAGGGCAAATCGCTCAACAGCAGGGGAGATTCACACGCGGCGGCTTCCAGTGCCGAAAGACTGAGGCTTTCCCATGCGCTCAGGAGGACGAATCCGCGCGCCTCACGGTAAACCTGAGCCAGTCGCGCGCGATCCTGGATCGCGCCTTCATAACGAATGATTTTTGAATGCTGCCGCGCGAGCGCAAAAAATTGTTGCGCGTAACGATCGGATTCAGCGTATGGCTTTCCGATAATCCAGAGCGGGGTCTGTGCCTGGATCGCAGCCTCAGCGACTTCCACCACTCGTTTGACTTTGGTTAGGGTCGCCGTGCAGACCAGCCACGGACCGCGCTCCGCACGCGGACTGTTCAAAAAGATTTCCTCCACACCGTTCGGCACCACATGAACTTTCTCCGGTCGCGCGCCAAAAATGTAGGACATCAAATGCGCCTCCCACGGGGTCAAGGCGACACAGGCGTCGGCCAGCGCGAAGCTTTTCCATTTAAAGGTGAGAAGCGTCGAAGACGGCAGGATCCGTTGCATTGCCCGCGTTATCAATCGTTGCAGCCGGAGCTTGCCCCGTGAACGCGAGCCGGTCCCGCCGAGCAATTCCGCCATGACAACCCTGGAGCCGCGACCCTGCGCGAACCGGATGTAATCGGCCGTCGGCCGCCCGAAAAAATGGATAAGATCGCCCCGTTGCGTGTCATCCCACCAGCGCACGAATTCCACCTCCACCCCGAGTTGTTCGAGCGGAACCTTGGTTCGTTCGATCTGAATCTGAACACCTCCATGAGCCAGCGCGAAGGGCAGGTGATGGTCAAACAAAACCTTCATTCGCGGGAGACTATACGAATTGGAAGGGAACCGGGGCAATTTCAAACTGGCTGCGGCGGGCGGTTTGGAGCGCGCTTCAGGCGGCTGTTTGAGGTTTTTGCCCGAAACTGCCCCGGGTCGATACAAGAATAATGCAACCTTGCGCCCGGGAGCGCGAGGCTAATTCAGGAAGGTGGCGATATCGGGGTGGCGACGGCTGGGATGTTCTCACCTGATGCGTGACAGATGTTCTCACCTGATGCGTTACACTTTGGTCTGGTGGGCTGCGTGGAGGCGAGCGAAGCGAGCCGTAACGGAGCCCAC
>Ga0224555_1002101_pt1 | contig 24529 bp, 26 predicted proteins | sample 714S23034metaG_FD_180687 | JGI IMG/M metagenome (GOLD analysis project Ga0224555, IMG submission 180687) | Peat soil microbial communities from Stordalen Mire, Sweden - 717 S2 30-34 | ecosystem: Environmental > Terrestrial > Soil > Wetlands > Peat | place: Sweden: Norrbotten County, Stordalen...
CTCGTTCGTTACCCTTGGGGATGCATGCTGTCCGTGAAACCAGAATCCGGCGGTGGTCTACTTTTACACCGCCACATCACGCCGATGCCGCGGCGCAATGTGGTCTATTTTCACTCCGGCGCTCATAATGCTGAGATATCCAAGCTGCAACAGGTAAAGGCGCTGTTAGCCGGCACCAGCACCACTGGGAAGCGGAAGGCAGGTCGACCAACCAATACCAGCTTGGCCGGTAACGCCAGAACAAAACGCACGTTGAGCGCCGAGGCGCGTGAGAAGATCGCCGCCGCCCAAAGGGCTCGTTGGGCGAAATCCAAGAAGGCCGCGAAGAAAGCAGCGCGCAGCACCGCTGCCGCGTCAACCGCGAAGAAAGCCCCCGCGGTCGGGTTACGTGCAAAGAGCAAGAAGAAGCGCACCTTGAGTGCGGGAGCGCGCGCCAAGATCGCAGCCGCCCAAAAAGCCCGGTGGGCGAAGGTGCGGAAGGCCGCAAAGAAAGCCTCTACGGCAAAGGTTGCAAAGAAGTCTGCTCCAGCTAAGAAGGCAGTCCCAGCAAAGAGGGCGAGTGCGTCGAAGACGAAGGCTGCTGTCGCTCCGGTAGCTCCTGCCACGCCAGCAAAAGCAGCTTCGTAAAGCTCCGGGTGCAGGCAGTCCAGGCCACACAGGAGTCTGGGACAGCGCACTCGAGACTGTGTCGTTCAATTCATGCGTAAAGGCGACTACGGCGGCGGCGCGGTGCCTCCACTTGAGGTTCCAGCAGCCGTTCCGGCCGTCCGCCACATGCCGGCCATCATCCGGTTCCTGGGGTACGATCCTCTGCCGCCGACCGACTCATTTTCTGAACGCCCCGCCATCGCGCGCAGAGCGACCGCGATGCCGGACTTCTCCCGACCAGAGTGCAAGCGTCAATACTGCCCAACTGCCGGCGAGCTCCAGAGCAGCGGTCTTGTTGCACCGCACCGCGTTTGTCACGACGTCAGGTTGGTGACAGGCGCCTTTTCAATCGACCCCGACAGCCAGTTCGCTGAAGCCAAGCCCGTTACTAATGTCCGCCCGGTATCATTGGCGTGGAAGCAGCTGGCTGGAGATATTGCCCTCAGTGCACTTCGCCTGTATCTGACGCGGAGTGCCGATTTTCGTCATATCATCTACGTGGAGAGAGGCGACGCTTAGAAATGGCAACGATCGACTCGAGGATCACTCCACTGGTTGAAACTCTCATTGCTTCCGGCGCAGATTCGATCGCATTAGAAATCCTCTTGGAGATACGACGCGGGCGGGTCGATGAGGATACCGAAGAAGAACTCAGAGAGGCGCGCGAGGCCATTGGCCATTTCCGAAAAGGCGAGCGGCCGCCGGAGTTCGTACCAAGGGAGCCCGAGGTACGTCATCTCAACGGTGAAGAACAGATTGAGTTTGCCGCCGAGTATGCGATCGAATGTCTCACGCGAGATCTCGAGATGGCTGAGGCCTCTCTTGAGAACCTGAACAAGATCACAATGGGCTCAGATGGGGACGGCGCATCGGCAGTTGCCAACAAGCCGGCGAACATAGTATTGCGGTGGGTAGACATCGAAGGCGCCCTCGATCGAAAACAGATTGAAGAAGCGAGGGCTAAACTACCCGAGCTGCGCGAAGCGTTATCAGCATGGTCGACTGCGGCGCGGGAAGGAGCCAAAAGCGAGTGATCCCCGCCGTCCAGAGCGCTCTCAATTCGATCCTTGGCAACAACCCCGTGCTGAACAATGCGAATGGAGCCGGCCGGGCGTTCGAGCTGTACATCATGACAGGAATCGCGGTTGAGATGCAGTCCCGTGGTTTCGACGTCTGGCTTCAGCGCTCGGATGGTACTCGAATCTATCCAAGCGACCCGAATCAGGCGTTCATCCAGCGAGGTGGCGCGCCTACCGGTGTCGCCGCAGCATCGGCGGGAGCCAACAATGCGAGCGTCATCGGCATGAGCAGACCAGGCGGAGCTGTCTGGGAGCTTTGGAACGGCATTCAATTTAGGGGACGGAGCGGTGGCCTCCACGAAATCGATATAAGCCTCGTGCCAGAATCAGTCGCTAGTGATTTGCGCATCGCGGGTGGGTGTCCTCTCGGCCGTCCACGTGTCGCGATCGAGTGCAAGGACCACGTGTCTGCCGGCTCCCCGGACGAGATGCGCGCTTTCGTAGCAAGGCTCTATGACCTAAGCCTCCTGCAGGGCCATCGGTCGTATCTTCCGAATCCCTCCGCGACTACGATGGCCATCTATCCAGCAAGTCCGAGCGGCGCCTTCTACGAGGCGAAGCAAAGGTATTGGGACGAGAATCGAAACAGTTTCAATGCGATCGCGCGTCAGAGCGGCTTCACCGCCGGCTCTCGCACCATGACGTCGTACTACTCGATTGAGCCACACTCGTCGATCTCCCTGAACAGCTCGGGATTTACCACACTCATACAGGCTGTCTGCCAATGGATCGACAACAACATTCCGTGAGCCTTCGGCCCGATGAGAGACTCTCCGGACGGACGATTGCTCTGCACCGCTTCGGCCGCATTCAAGTAACTCATCTAAGCCGAAGGAATAGGTCCTGATAACGCCTAAGTGTCCGCCGAGCGACGCAACGGCCGAATAGTCGGCAACGGCCCCTTCGGGCGCTTTGGAAGACACCTGGTCCAGAACAGAAATCATCTCGGCTTCAATATAGATACGTCCGGGCTCTGCCCGCTGCCGAGCCTGAGCCGACAGCTAAAGCTGCTGCTTAGAAGGGGGAAATCTTGTGGCCGAGAAATTGGAATGCCCGACAGTTAATGGATTGAAGACCGAGTACGTTCCTTTGGCTCTTCCGAATCCGAGGTCCGAACTTCTGAGTTGAGCATCATACTGCGCCATTCTCACCTCACATTGGCCTGACAGTTTAAGGGAGGAGCTTAGTTATGCAGAAGAGAGATTCAGAAAGGCAAATAATCGTCATCTTTGCTCTCGACCAGCGCCCAGCCCTTGGCGGTAATCTCATACATTCCACTCCCCGGGGGTGCTTCAGCGACGAAACCGCCGTACCTAATCCAAGACAAGGGATGGGTAAGGAGGTAAACGTGTGCTTCCTGCAGCTCTGCGGAGCTGTAGGCAAGCCCTTTCGTAAAAACAAAGCCACAGATCTCCTCGGGCGCCTTGTGAGGATCGAAAGTCCGTTTTCCAAAGAGAAGGGCAAGGTGATTGAGAAGCATCACACCTTGTTCACCCTGTTCGAGATATTTAAAGGAGCCCAGGTTAGGGGAAATGGCCATGATTGATCTTTCGTAATTTACCCTCTTGAAATAGTCTTCATACTCACGTCTTCTTTGTCTCAGGAGATTCCGTTGCCACGCTTTCATAAGAGCATACCTCCGCAGTTTTGGTTTTCGGAGTTCTGCTATCCGATGTTTCTCGTGGATGGATTTGTGACTCCAGCGCCTTTGCCGCTTAAGGCTGTCCTGCACCTTTTGTACCAGTTGTTGTGAGAGAAACTGGAATGAAAGGAGCCTGGAACAGCCCCAGTCACTTATCGAGCGGACTGGGCTCGATTCAATGGGTTCCGGGCGAATTGTCGCCTACCCGTCAGTAACTCATCGGGGTAATTATATACTTGACAAATCAAATGAATTGTCCTATCCTCAAATCATGAAAGCCCCAAAGACACTCCAACAAGCCATCATTCACTTCGCAAATCCTTCTAATTGCTTGGCCTACATGGCGGCGCATCGCTGGCCCAAGGGCGTGGAATGCCCGACCTGTGGCCGCAAGGATGTAACCTATTTGGCGAACCAAAATAGATGGCAATGCAAGAGCGCCCATGCGAAGCGGCAATTCACCGCCAAGGTCGGGACCATCTTTGAGGATTCGCCTCTGGGCCTTGAGACTTGGCTTCCCGCCGTGTGGCTCATCGCTACCGCAAAGAATGGCGTTAGCTCCTGCGAACTCGCCCGGTCCCTTGGCGTCACCCAGAAAACCGCATGGTTCATGCTTCACCGCATCCGCAAGGCGATGGCGAACGGCTCCATGATGAAGATCGGCGGCAATGGCGGCGAAGTCGAGGCTGACGAGACTTTCATCGGCGGCAAGGCTCGGAACATGCACAAAGACGTTTACGAGCGCCGCATCACTGGAATGGGTCAGAGCTTCCGCGACAAGACCATCGTAATGGGCCTTTTGGAGCGCGGCGGTGAGGTTCGCACCGCAATTATCCCGGACCGGCAGAAGCACACTTTGCAGCCTATCGTCCGTGAGCATGTTGAAGCGGAATCGGCTCTGTTCACTGACGAGATGGGCGGATACAAAGGGCTGGACCGCGAGTACCTTCATCAGATCATCGATCACGCAGTTACCTACGTGAACGGGCGCGTGCACACTAACGGACTGGAGAACTTTTGGTCGCTGCTCAAGCGGGGCATCAATGGAACCTACGTCAGTGTCGAACCATTCCATCTGTTTCGCTACCTCGATGAGCAAGTGTTTCGCTACAACAATCGGGCGACCCAAAAGAACCCGATGAACGATTCAGACCGCTTCTCCGCTGTCCTATCTCAAGTGGCTGGCAAGCGCCTTACCTATGCCGAGGTCACCGGCAAGGTGGGAGAAACGGCCTTCTAACAGCAGCCGCAAGAAAAGAGGCAGGAGGCGCTCCATTGTCGCAAATTCTGATTGATCGCGATCTGCTCCGCCGTTTGCTGGAGCAATACTTCCAGTGGGATATTGACAATCGGGCCTATCGCTGTCTCGCCAGCCGTGCGTCGATATTGAATCCGGACGCTGCCCTTCAATATGGCTCTCTTTATGAGTCAGAGGTGGAAGCACAACGAAAACAAGGCGCGGGCTCCCGTCGTCATTTGCTGGATACTCTGGCCGCGCAAGACGACGACGCTTTTCGGAAAGCACTCTCTGATTCGTTTCCTCCGGGCTAGCGCCTGCGCGCAAGGTGCTCACGAAGATAATCTCCTCGCTGGCACTGAGAGCCGGTGGCCAGTAATTAGGGTCTGCTAAAGTTGTTTCCATATCTCAACCCTTCCACGGAGCATCATGAAAGCTCTTCCGATCTTCCTGCTTCTGATTGCGATCACCGGATGTTGCCGGTCCTACCAGCGTTTTGTCTCAGTCGAACCGGGAGTCGTTCTGGACACGAAGACGGGCCGCTATTGCAACCCCGCCGCCAACAGCCCCAATGCGCTCCCGCTTTGCTACGACCTGTACAAAGGCAGGGAATGATCTAGTACGGCACCCTCAGCTTCGGGTTCTCCCGCTCTGCCTTGGCGATTCCGTCCCAGCGTTCCTTTGCGGCCTCCACCGCTTCCCCCTTCGGCCGTTTCGTCCCCCGCTGCTCTTCGCGTTGCCGCTTATCTTCTTCCATCTCGGCCTTCACTTTCGTGGGGTCTGCTTTCAGAATCGCGTCCATCGCCGTATTGAACGCATTTAACTCCGAATTTTTTTGTCCCTTCGGTCCAGTAGCCGCTCTGCGCATTGCTTTCCTCGCTTCCGCTTTCCATTGTTTATAGATGCTCGGCAACGCCCGTGCCTCTTGAATCCCAGGAACGGTTGTCATCTTTCCCGCCATTAATTCCAAAACAGCCCGGTCCATGTTAATCTCTGCCCCTGCGAGTTCGTTTATTCGCATACTTGCTGCGATTTCGATGTCACTCTTTCCAAATTCCTTTTCGCGCCTCTTGTGCCAAGCAATCAAGTCAGCAGCCTGCAATGGCGGAACATCCTCATCGTTTCTCATGACGGGAGTGCTCCTTAGCAGATCGCGCAAATCAGGATTCGCGCGTTCCCGAATTAGCGAACACCAGAAAAGAGCCTCAAGTCCAACATCACCCTTTTCATCGAAAACAAAATCTACTCCGGTCGTGATCTTCCTGAATGCCTGATACTCCGCGACCTTGTGCAGGATAGCTATGAAACAGGCAAAATACGCATGGTGAAGATCGGGAACAGCGGTAGCAGCCACAGTCTCGGCGTAGTCTTCTTCGCTCAGCCAGCACGAGAGCACGTGAATGTCATGCCGAAGAATCGCCTCGGTCAATGCAACGATTTTTCGGTCCACATCGATGGCTTTCCAGCGAGCAAATTGGCCTTGTCGCTTTCTGGCTTCACGAGTGTGAAAGTAATCGATCCGCGGGGAAGCATGAAGCGCACGGGTCCAGTCATCGCTAAAACTAGCCCACCCACGGTAGGTATCGATACAGGCAGAAAGCAACAAAACGCGCTTGCCTCTCGGGCTCGCCGATTCATCTACAAAAACGACGTAGTCCGTGGGGTCTGAGACTGTGATCATAACGAACACTTTCTCTTCGCGGAGATGTGAAGGGTATCCGCAAACGAGAGCATCAAGACAACTTGTACTCACCGCTCACCTCATTATCTTCCTTGAGAGTTGATTCGGCAAGTATATAATTGCCCTCATCGGTAAACAGATTTCCATTGGCAGGAGCCCCCTATGCGGCGCGACAGAGTAACTGTGTACTGAGACGTGCCCCGGGGTGGCAGCATTCGTCCATTACCAGCAGATGACGTTGGGATTGGAAAGTGGATTGAGTTTCGGAATCGCTAACAGACAGCAATTGGTAGTTTGGAGAGAGGTGTGTATTCCAGCTCTGAACTACGTTCCTCGAGCTGTTTCTGCCGAGTGCGTTCAAGTTGTTGTAAAGCCGCGCGAATATCCGCCCTGTCCACAATCGCGTAGCGCTTGAAGACATTCGAAGTCTTCCACCCTGCGATCCGCATGATGATCTCCTCCGGTACGCCGGCAGCCCGCAGGTTGCGTGCCGCTGACCGGCGCAGGTCATGAAAGAGAAGGGCTGGCACTCCGGCGGCAGTGCACAACTTCGACCAGCTCTTTCGGAAGTCACGTATGGGCTTATCAACGCGCGTGAACACGTGATCCTCTGGCCGCTTGCCTTCCACGCAGTGGCGCAGCAGCTGGAGCAGTGCGCCAGATTCGATCGTGACTTCACGTCCTTCCTGGTTCTTGGTCGTGCCTGGGTTTAGCCGTATCGTGTGGGTCACGAGATCCACCTGATCGACGCGAAGGCTTAGCAGCTCGCTCACCCGCCAACCGTAGTTATAGGCAGTTTCCAGCATGGCCCGGAGCCAGAGGTCCGGGCAGTGGGCGACGAGTCTCGCAAACTGCTCAGGTGTGACAAAGCCTTGTCTCACGTTGTTTTCCTTGAGGTACGGGAAGTGTGGGACGTTCGGCACCCGTGGCGGGCTCGCCTGGTAGCCAAGGCGGTACATGCGTTTCAGACACGCCAGCTCACGATTGATTGTGGCATTGCTGGCATGCTCCTCTCGGCGCCTGTCAACGTAGCGCTCGAGTAGCCTGGAGTCGAGTTGCGCTGCCGGGAGCGAGCCCAGAAATGGCTTGAGATGGAGGCACCAGCGCGCCTTTACACCGTCCAGAGAGCGAAGTTCATTGATGCGGTAGTCGCGAAACAGGTCGCTCGCGAGCTGCTCGATCCTGGGGCTTTCGGCCGGGTTGGACTCGACCTCTGCCAACCGTTGGCGCAGGAGACGGGCAGCCTGTGCGAAGTCTCCAGTCCGAGTCGATTCCCGAATCGGCTTTCCGGCCTTGAAGTACTGAATCCAAAGAGAGCGAGTGTGGGGCCTGGCGTAAACCGCTCCCTCACCTCGGTGACGTCGGTATGGGTGTTCCATAGAATTTCCTCCTTGTTGCGATGGGTTGAATTGCTTGGGTCGGTAGGAACGCGGAGTTCAGACACACTACGGGCACACCGAGTGGCCGGACCCGCGTCAAATGGGGGTTTGGAGGCGGCGCCCCGGAATGCAAATCCGCCGCGTTTTCCGCGCTGAAACGGCGCAGAGCTGGTGCATGCGGGCAGGGCAGCTGTCCGAGGTGGTTGAAACGGGGTGGTACGGGATGGAGTGGTTCAGAGGTGAGAACGAAATGCGGAGTTGTTGATGCGGATTGCTAGCGGATTAAGGTAGGTGTAGTTGCAGCCTGCTCGTGTCCTAGTGCTTGTGGAAGACGACATCGCGGCCCAGACTCTCGAGCTCGTAGCACATGCCACAGCTCTCGCAGTTCCCAGGACACTCGATGGCATTTTTGGGTACGCGGGTTTCCGTGCCGTCTTGCATCCACGCGACTCGGAGGCCGTGAGGATTCAGGAACGTCAGCCCCGGCCAGGCCGAAAAGATGATGACCAAGTTGCTCGGGATCACCTCGTGGTCTTCGTATCGGTTGACAATCTCGAACGCTTTGCTGAACGCCAAGAAATGCGTTCGCGGATTCGCCGCGGCGATCCGGCACATCGCGCCGAGGTAGTCGCAGCTCAGGATGTCGCCGGCGACGTGCCAGCGAAAGAGCCGCGGCTTGGCGTTGGCAACTTGTGCCGCGATCTGCGAGAAGTACGATTCAGGCTCGTGCTGGGCTATCAGCTCATTCCGGCGCCACGCTGCGCGCGTGCCGGGATAAAGCCTAAGTGCCTTAAGTGCGTAGCATCCATGGCCCAAGCATGGAACGCCCCTGGGACAACATCTCCCGGGAGTTGTCGAGATATTCATGACGCAGCCCAGTTTGCGGTTTCCTCGGCTGATGCTTACCAGTTTCTTGTTTTTCATTGCTATCCTCCGTTCGGTCGTGAGGACCAGGGAGGCAGCAGACCGCGCTCCCTGGTCACGTTGGTGGTTGGGGGTGGGCGGACTACAAAGCAAAAGGGCGGCTTGCGCCGTCCTCGGGTGATATGGCTTGGTTGTTGGGGTTGATCGACGTCGCGGTCGCGGCGTCGACATGGCGGCTCAGGGCTGACAGTTAGTGGTTACAGATGGTCGATCGGAACGCCTAGCTCGGGGGCAATGCGCTCGATCTCCTCCCACCTCACGACATGGCAGCCGGCGTGTACCGTGCCATCTGGCTCGATACGGTCGACGACGTAGTTGCCGAGATGGATGGCGTGACCGTTGCGGACGTACTCCCGGCCCGATGCGCGTACCCCGCGCACGAAGGCCAGTCCGCGGATGGCATGCGCTCGAGGGAAGCGCGCGCCCAGCGAGGTCTCGACTTCGTCGCCGACCACGCGGAGCATCGGAGATACGCCCGAGATGTAACTCGCATGTGGATCTCCAGCGAGAAATCGCTGGATCTGTTCTGCCTGTTCTCGGCGCCGTACTTGCTCAGCGATGCGCGCTGCCTCTTCGCGGCGTTGCCGTTCCTCTTGCTCGTGCTCTCGAATCCACGCTTCAAGCGCGTCGAGTTCGTCGCTCTCAGGTGGAGCGACAGCGACTAGGTCGAAGAAGGCCAGATAACCTCGCAACTGCTCTCGCAGCGCGAGTGCCTCACGCTCAAGCCAGTCACGATGGACGCGAGCGCGTTTCGCCTTGCCGAGCAGCTCCGAGATGCGCCGAACGTAGCTCTCCACGTTGTCAGCGTGATCCGGTAGCTCGCCCCAACCGTTCCTTAGGTGTGGAACACGAAAGACTGGAACGTTTGGGGGTATGGCGCCTGCCACCGCCGAGCAATGCCCGGAGGTGGTGACGGAATGGTGATCGGTGGTGAACAGAACGGCCTTCTCGCCTCGCGCGTTGATGACGTGCCGGGCGATGGGAAAATGTGAGCCGTAACTAAAGATCGTTGGTCCTTCAAAGTAGAGACTGCCGGTTGAGTTGCGCGCTTCGTCTTGCGACTGGTGCGCCCAAAGATGCGGAATTTCTTGATTCGGATAAACGTGACGCATGATTTCCTCCTTCGGTTGAATTGCGTGCACAAACGAAAAGGCCCGGAACCGATCGCCGGTTCTGGGCCTCTGTGGTTTGGATCGAGCTATTGCTCGGTCATTGAATGAACTTCATGGGTACACCTAGGCGAAGCAGTCAGCGTTTTCACCCTGACCGCGCACCTTCCACATCCGAGTACGGACCTTGACGGTACGAGTACCGCGCGATTCGTCCCCGAAGGTATGCGAGACCTCCAACCTTGCCCAATTGATGGAACAAGACTGGAAGTCACCGTCGTTGATGAGGTGCAGTAGGGCATCACGGAGGCACGTAATCTCCATCGAGCGAGGCGCGATGCCCGGATAGGTGCGGATTCTGCTCGTACGAGGAATACGCACGAGCTCGAGCTGAAATTCCTTGGTGCATTCGATCGCGGGCATCCAGATGTTGCCGGCGATCTCGCCATAAAGCGTGATCTTGGTTCGCATAGCAAACTCCTTTCGGTTAGTTGGTGGAATGTTGGGTGTAAGTCGGGACTGTTTCCGGCAGCAGAAACAGAAAAGGGCGGCATCTGCCGCCCTTCATCGCGATTCGGTGTAGAGTGTCGCTAAAACTTCAGGTCGAGTGTCTTGCTGCCTCGCTTTGCTCGGTTGAGCATCGGAAGCAGGATGTAAATGACGATGAAGTTCGTCAGAGTTCCACCAAGAGCGAAGGTCACGCCCAGGGGATCTAGCCCCGTGTGAGCGTAATTGCAGACCTCCGTCCCGATGAGAGACGTGCTCTTGTGCTCGCGAATCCAGCGGAAGCATCGCTCTGAGTTAATCCAGCGCTTGATACCGCCAAGTTCGGCGATTTCGTCCGCTTTGAACAAAGCGGCCCAGAGGAGCAGCCACAGTCCGATGCCTGCAATAAATGAGCCTTTCATCGATGGTGTTAAGTTCATAGACTTACTCTCCTTTTCATGTTGAGGAGCTGGTTGCGACGCTTCTGGATGGCCGCTCGAACCAAGTGCAAGACCAGGTATTCGAACGACCGAGTGTGAACAACGCGCCGGCAGAGAGCTGCCAGTTTCCTAGCAATGAACCGCTGGAATCGGGTCGATCTCGCGGTCTTCTGTTGGAGATAGTTGTCGACAAGCGGCACGGCACAGTGCGAGTCCGCGGTCGTGCCCATCAATAACTGCTGTCTCCGCACCCGTCTCTGTTTGGAGCGGGCCGCGGCGAGAAACATCGTTTCTAAGCCGGCAATGATCGCTATCAACATGTCAGCGCCCTCCTACAAGGTGGAATCCAACGCTGATCAAGCCGGCCATGATTCCCAGGAGGAATAAGGCCAGCGGTATGGCAATCATGCCGATACATGCGAGCTTGGCATAGCTCTTCGTTAGCGGTGGTACTGACAGCCCCGCCAACTTCGTTAAGCCAGGAATGCGTGCCCTGAGCAGGTCGACGTCGAGACCCCAACGCTCGGCGAACTCCGCGCAGAGTGATTCCGCGCGAGCGCTGAGCACCTGGTACTGGTAGTTGCCGGACGGCAACGAGTTGCCTTCATGACCGGCGGCGGCGTTGAGAATGCCTTCGAGCCTCGACAAGAAGACGCGTTTGTGGAAGAAGAACAGAATCCTCTTCCACTTTGAGTTGAGGAGACCGGTTTCCATTGGGGCAGCCGGAGTATTGGTGAATTGAGTGATTTCTGACATCGTGTAACTCCTTTGTTTTCAGTGGTGGTATGTGAAGGGCTAGTGAATTAACTAGGGGTGGGCTCGAAGCAGCAAAGCCGCTGGAGCCCTCCTTCACATAACCTGGTCTCTGGTTTTAGCGAACATTTTCCCGCGCGCGCGCGGGACGAAATCAGGCAGGGAGTTTAGTCAGAGGAAGGGACAGGTGCAGGTTCTGAGTAGGAGAGAAATCTGGCGCGTACCTCTTACTTGCAGGAGGGCGCTGGCAGTCTCCAGAATCGAAGTGAAGCTGGATGAACGATCCGGGAGGCCCGATAATGCCGTCTAGGGCTCAGAAACAACGATGCTGTAAGCCGTTGAAGATACAGTAGTTATACTGACTATTACCTAACATATTGATTCTACATAGCTTAGCCGATCCAAAACTAGTTAAAAGTGTATTGATTCTAAAGGACTTCGCTAACATCAATGTTTTCAATCACATATGTATCATGTTTGGAATCAGTTGTTTAGGGATAGGTTTTGACAAATGTGCCGCCTTTACTAGACAGGTGGGTAAGAGCAACTTGAACGCTGCATTGAATAGATCAAAAAGTACTCGACGGCTGGAAGCTGTAGGAGATCGATAGCAGCGAAGAGCACACCCGGACGATTGATGTTTGTAAGGCACCACACGCCACGTGCGACGGGAAGTTCCAATGAGTAGTGACGATCCCCGGGTGGGCAGTGTGGCGAGGGCTTCATCAGATAACGACCATTAGTAGACCTCCCTGGATGCATACCTCGGAGGGTAGTAAGGTCACTGGTGATCCGGCGGTAAGACGCCGGGCGCATGGGTAGAGGTTCTGGCCGCCTGAGAACAGGCGCTGAGGTTCAAGCCGACCACTGACGGATTGAATAGGAAACCTCTTCAGGATGCGCTGACAACACAACGGTTGCATAGCAATGCGACCTTCCGACCCGTTAGAGGATGCAACACCTCGAGAGACGGACCTGAAGATACCCCAGAGGACACAGCCTCCGTGCTGACCATGTCAAGGGTCAAGAGTGAGGATACACTGCGGGCGTACTGGGTGGACTATCAGTGGAATCAATACGACGGGGTAGCTACAGGAGACTTGTCTCTGGGCCCCTGGGTGGAAGAGATACCGGTAAAGTTATACTTACTGGTAGGTATAGATTAGACTTACTGGTATGCTAGTGAGCTCGTTTGATGCCGGTATCTACACCGCTGCTCGGAGTCATCCGAGTGCGGCATGTATCAAACTCCCGCGCTTCCATGGATGTGATTCTGCCAACTGTGACTTTCTCACATTACATACTTTTCCCATAGTCCCGGCAGTATCGGCATCGAAGTTGACCAGAAGAGGCCTGAGTCAGCCGCGCACTTTGCTCTTTGGGAGTTATGACGAATAGACTCAGCACGAAGAGATAACACTTAGGACATATCGATGCAACATAGAGCAATATCGGAATTAAATGAGTCACTTATTGGTCTGATTAGTCCCCACGGAACCCCGAGCGACCGCTATTAGGATATAACACGGTTGATTAAGTTGCCGTGACTCCTATTCAAGCCTTCTGAGTTACTCGGCGGAGGACAGCGGGGCCGTGGGCGGCGTGATAGATCGAAGAGATTCTGATACTGGAGTAGGGACGGGCCCTTGGGGTTTCGGATTCCCGCCGTAAGGTGGAGGCCGAGCCGGAAGAGTGTCTTCCTGATCGTCTCTGATCGGAGGTCGGTTCGGATGTTGGGTGAGGTTTGGCACTCATTAGATTTGTCTACCAGGAAGGTCGTTGAAAAGGGTAAGGAGGTAACTGTGATGGAAAGCAAGCCGAAGAATCTGGGTCGGGCCTATTTGATTGGCAAGCTGCGTGAACGGGGCTTATCCCGTCGGGATTCGGCCCGCATTGTCAACTTCGTTCTCAAGGAGATGGCCGAGGCGCTCAAGCGGGGCGAGAGTGTTGAATTCCCGCTCGGGACTTTGCGAAGGGTCCGGCACCAGCGCACGAAGCAGCGTGGCTGGTTCTTGGGGAGGATCCGGACCATTTACAAGAGGCCGTACACGGTCAAATATGAGCTCGACGAAGAGGGTTACAAGCTGCTGAATGGGGAGAAATAGCAGCAGGCCACCGGGAGCGAGTGTGGCGCCTAAGTGGTGGGTGGTCTTCCAGGGTCGAACCCGTCTCAAAGGCCAAAACCTGGCGCGTAGCCTCCAGTTGAAAACGAAACCCGGCACGTAACCCCCAGTCGAGCCTTGGGGACATGCTGTCCCCCACCTGTTTTATGTGGTTTTCCCAACCGCGAGTTGCCCCATTCTCGAGACGCGTACAGTACAAATAATCTCGTTTAGGTCCTCCCAGGCGGCAAACGTAGTGGTGGCCGGCGTAGGCGGGGCGGCGGGAGTGCCCGATCCTATCCGCATATATGGATACCGAGGCTATCCCGTGCTGAACCAGATGTCTCTTTAGTCGGCAACAACAGAGTCTCTTTCGAACGAAGGCCTGGCAGACCAGACACTGCACAGCCGGCCTAAAGTGTTTTGGAACCCGAGCGGGATCAATAGCTTGAAGCAAGTGCCTTCACGGCTTCACAGTTCTGATTTTGATCGTTTTTGATTTTTCCCGAATTCCAGGTTCTTGCGGAATCGTGCGTTTCGCACGCGTCTTTCGCGCGACGATTCGCGGCCAAAAGCTGACAGGTGATGGCTGTTAGCTGCTCACTGTTCACTGACCACCGATCACCGATCGCCGTTTTCTCTTGACTCCCACAAACCGGTCGCTTCACGTCTGTGTTGGTCATCCTTGCAATTCCTTCGCTGTGCTTCTTTAATTCCGTAGCAGTGAAAGCGGCAAATCCAAATTCTTCGCCTGGGCCAGCGGGCGCCTCCTCGCTTGGAGCGCATGCGGCGCTTGCGCTCTGCGGATTCTCCGCCGTGGTCGGCCAGATCGTGCTCATGCGCGAGCTGATCCAGGTCTTCAACGGCAACGAGATCGCTCTGGGAATTCTGCTCGCCACGTGGCTTCTCTGGACGGCTGTCGGAAGCGCGCTCACTAGCGGCGCTGGCCTTGGAAGGAATCGGCCGCGCCTCGCCGTCGCCGCGCTCGAATGTGTCCTTGCCGCGAGCTTTCCGGCAACCATTTGGGCGCTGCGCGACGCGAAGGCGTTCTTCCAAACCGTGCCGGGAGAGCTAGTGGGTCTTGCGCCCATGCTGCTCACCTCGCTCGTGTGCCTCAGTGTGTTTTGCGCGGCGTCAGGAGCGCTGTTTGTCGCAGCGGCCCGCATGGCCGAAGCGGAGTGCTGGCTCTCAGCGCGCGCCGCCGCGAGCTCAGCCTATCTGCTGGAGGCGGCAGGTTCGGCGCTCGGCGGGATTCTGGCCAGCGTGGTGCTCGTGCGCTTCTGCGAGGCCTTTCAGATCGCGGCCATCATGGGTTTGCTAAATCTCTGCGTGGCGGCGGCCCTTGCGCTGCGATTGCGGCGCGTGCAGGTTGCAGCGCTTGCGTGTGCCGCAGCGCTGGCCGCGATTCCGCTACTGCAGTGGGTGGCGCCGCGATGGGACGCGGCGGCGCGATCGCGGCTCTGGCGCGGCTTCAACGTGGTCGGCGCACGTGAGTCGATCTACGGCAATCTGACCGTAACCGAAACCGGCGCGAGCGAGACCGGCACAATCCGTAGCCTGTACGAGAACGGCTCGATCCTGGCCAATGCGCCCGATCCGGCCGCAGCCGAAGAGGCCGTCGACTACGCGCTGCTCGAGCACGCGGCGCCAACGCGTGTACTGCTCATCGGCGGCGGCGTCAACGGCAGCGTGGCCGAGGCGCTTAAGCATCCCACTATCGCCAGCCTCGACTACGTCGAGCTTGACCCCGCGCTGATCGCGATGGCCCGGCAGTTCTTCCCTGCGCAGACGGCGGTTTTCGACTCCGATCCTCGCGTGCATTTACACCTCGTGGACGGCCGAAGATTCCTGGCCGGGACCGTGGAGAAGTTTGACGTGATCATCGTCGATGTGCCGGACCCGCAGACGGCGCAGTTGAACCGCTTCTACACGGTGGAGTTCTTCCGGCTTGCGCGCGCGCATCTTGAGCCGGGCGGATTGCTTGCCATCGAGCTGCGCTCGTCTGAAGAGACGATCAGCCCGGATCTGGCGGAATTTTTGCGCTCCATCCGGCACACGCTCAGTGACGTGTTTCCGTACCAGGCGGCGATTCCCGGAGAAATGATTCACTTCTTCGGCGCCATGCAACCGGATGTGTTGACGCGCGACCCGCAGGTGCTTGTCGCGCGGTTGCGCGAGCGGCGCCTTGCCACACAGTACGTGAGCCAATACTTCATTCCCTACCGCATGATGCCGGACCGCATGGAGCAGGTCGAGACCGAGCTCACGCCGGTTGCCTCAACGCCGGTGAACCGCGACTTCGCGCCCATCGCCTACGAATTTGACGTGGTGCTGTGGGGCGCGCAGTTCCGCTCGGGTTATGCCGCGTGGTTTCGCGCCGCGGAGCACGTCAGGTTCGGCCAGGTCGCAGGCGCCTTGGCAATTGTGCTGCTCATCGGGGTGGGCCTGCTAGCGTTTTTGCCCGGCCGCGAGCGGCGCCAAAAAGCATCGGCGGGAGCCTGCGTAGCGGCCACGGGATTCACGCTAATGGTCCTTCAAATCTTTTTGCTTCTCGGATTTCAGGCGGTATACGGGTACCTGTACGCCGAGCTAGCAATCCTGATCGGGCTGTTCATGGCGGGCATCGCCCTGGGGAGCTGGCTGGCGATGCGCAGCAACAATTCCAGCGATGCCGGCGCGGAACACCGCTGGAGACTGACGGAGGCTCAGCTTCTGCTCGCGCTCGCCGCTCCGGCGCTGCTGATCGTTGTCAGCCTGATCGGGAGTTTTGCCTCAACAGCAGCCACGTGGATTGCGGCTCAGGTTATCTTTCCGGCTCTGGCTGCGCTGGCCGGCATGCTGGGCGGGTACCAATTCGTCGTCGCTGCGGGAATCTTTCTGCGCGGCCGCGGCGAGCGCTCAGGGCTGGGCGTGCTCTACGCCATCGATCTTCTGGGCGGATGCGTGGGCGCTCTGGCGCTGAGCACCTTCTTGATTCCAGTGTTTGGCTTCTGGCGGACAGCCTGGCTGGCCGTAGCGATCAATGCAGCGGCGGTACTCTTGGCAGCGCGGGTGAACTTGGTGACAAAAAGCAGTCCAATTATAGGTCTTTCCACTTTTGCCTCGACGAAACAACAAAACAGATCGCGATGTTTCTCTGATCGCTAATCCTTGTTCCCTGATCCCACCTGTTCCGACGGCCTGTGCTCATTAAACACCACCGCCGTAAAGCTGAAGATGTCGGTGTTCTCATTCTTCCAGCAGCTCCGGTCCATCCCAGCCTTCACGCAGGTCTGCTCAAGGAAGGTTTGTCTGTCCCACTTCTGCTCCACGGGAACCTGCGGCAGCAGCAGGCCCTCGGAGTCACCGTTTTTCATGAGTAAGCCGTCGCGGCCCACCTTGATCTGCTCGATGTCAGTCACGCGGCGCAGCGGCGAAAGGACGGAGATTTCGTAGGCGAGCTTCGGCAGCTCTGAAGCAGTGACGGGCGGGAAGCGCGGGTCACGCACAGCGGCCAGCGCGGCCGTATCGCGCACCGTCACGTAGAGCGGCTTCATGGGCGCGGTGTAGCCGATGCAACCGCGCAAAGCGCCGCCCTCAGTGAGCGTGACGAAGGCGCCGTACTCCCGGTCGAGCGTTTCGCTCGGGCTCGGCGATGGCGCGTACGGCTCATTCCTCTGGATCATGTACTCAACCGACTCGCGCGCCACGGCAAGCAGTTCCGCCTTTTCCGCGTCAGTGAGCGAGAAGGGCGGGACCGCATCGGTCGTATGCGCGGACTTGACGAAGAGATCGGCGCTGTAGCCGACGACGCGCGAGTGATCGCTGGTCACGTCGCCGGAGTTCGCGTACTTCAGCACTTCGGCCTTGTTTGCGCCCAAGCGCTCGGCGTAGATCATGGCGGCCACAATGGGCGCGCCGCCACAGGCCTCCCACACGCGCGTCTCGAAATTGCGCGACATGCTCAGGTAGTCCCATGACTCGAGCGCGTGCAGCGTTTTGTGGTCGATGGTCTCGGCGTTGTCGTAGGTGTGGTAGTGGGAGAGATCGGAGCTGGCCAACACCAACGTGTCGTGATCGTTGCGGAGCATCCTAGCGAGGGCCACGCCCAGCGCGCGACTGCTTTCATAGCTTTGGTCGCCCATGACAATCGGCACCAGCTCGAAGTTGCCGAGGACCGTTTGCAACCAAGGCAACTCGACCTCGACCGAATGCTCCGGCGCGTCCTGTGTTGCCTGATGGCCCTTATCAGAAAGCTGGATAGTGGAGCTCATCTTCGCCAGCCGGCGCGCGAATTCCTTGTCGACGGGAACTTGGCCAAGCGGCGTGCTGTAGGCGTCGCCGTCGTAGACGGAGGTGAAGTCGAAGGCCACGTAATGCGAGGGCGCGATGACCACGACTCGTGAGTACCTGTGGCCCTTGAGCGCGGCGTAGGTCCAGGCGGCGACGGGCCCGGAGTAGGGATAGCCGGCATGGGACGCGACCGCGGCGAGAATTTCACCGTCGACTGGCGGCGGCGTGGCTTCTGCCAGCAAGTCGTCGATCATCTGCGTGAGCTCTTTGGGGTCGGCGGGATAGAATGCTCCGGCGACGGCTGAAGGTCGGATCTTTTGCTGCCCGGTTTTATCCTGCGCTGCGCGAACGTGCAGAATGGGCGCGGTCACCAGGAGTGCGATGCATTGCGTCATCAGCCAAGCCATAGCGGAACTCCTTGCGATCTTCATGGATCAGGACCTCCTGAGCACGATCAAGCGTGCCAGATTCCAGGGATTTTGTGCCTGCAGAACGGGCATGTCGAGTCCTTGCGGATGAGCATCTGGCTGGCCGTGAAGCCGGCGCGCTCGACCAGCATCTTGCGGCACTGCGGGCAGTAGGTGTTCTGCGCGGGATGGCCGGGGACGTTGCCGATGTACACGTAATGAAGTCCCTCGGCATCGGCGATGGCTTTGGCGCGCTCCAGCGTAGGCACGGGCGTAATTGGCAGGTTCTTGAGCAGGTACTCGGGATGAAACTGCGTGAAGTGGAGGGGAACATCGGGGCCGAGATTGGCCTTGACCCACTGCGCGAGGCCGCGGAACTCGGCATCATCGTCGTTGAGCGTAGGCACAACCAGGTACACAATCTCGGTCCATTTTCCCATCTTGCACAGCGTCACAAGGGTTTCGAGGACCGGCTTCAACTGGCCCGTGACGACCTTCGTGTAGTAGGACTCCGTGAAGGCCTTCAGGTCGATCTTGACAGCGTCCATCTTGCCATAGGCCTCGACCAGCGAGTCGTGCTGCATGTAGCCGTTGGAGACCACGATGCTGCGCACGCCTGCCGCGTGGCCGGCATCGGCCGTGTCCATCAGATATTCGGCAAACACCACCGGCTCGCTGTAGGTGTAGGCGATGGTGGGGCAGTTGTATTGCAGGGCGACGGCCGCCGCCTGATGCGGAGAGACGTACTCGGCGGGAATCTCCTCGGGGCGCGACTGCGAAATGTCCCAGTTCTGGCAAAACTTGCAGTTCACGTTGCAGCCAGCGGTGGCAATGGAGAAGGCCGTGGTGCCGGGCAGGTAATGGAACAATGGTTTCTTCTCAATGGGATCAATGTGCGCGGCGCACACGCGGGAGTGGACCAGCGTGTAGTAGATGCCGCCGCGATTCTCGCGCACGCCGCAATAGCCGCGCTCCTTGTCGCCTACGATGCACTCCCGCGGGCACAGCTTGCAGCGGATCTTGCGGTTGGGCAGCTTCTCGTAGAAGCGCGCTTCGAATGTAAACCGCGTGTCGCTCTGCGTTTCCGCGTTGCTGCCGAGCGGGACGGCAGCGGCTGGCGCGGCCAGTTCGCCGGCGCCGAGAACAGCGCCCGAGGCCAGCGCGCACAAGAGGAACGCACGGCGATCGATGGGCGCGTCCACCAGATTCTGTTCAGCAACGGATTTGGCATTCATCATGCACCTCCCGGCTGCGCCGGTCACACTTCCACCACTGCGATGCGGCTGGGATCACAGTGGCCCAGCCGATGCTCGCCGTCCGCCGCGGTGGCAATGTAGTGCGGAGCGCGCTTCTCGGCTTCGAGCGTCTTCAACCCCATCTCCGCGCGTTTGCGCTCGATCATCTGCCAACCCGTATAGTCGATTGCGACGAGATCCTGCGAGACCAGCAGGCTGTTCGGCTTCCAACTGTGTTCGGGCTTGAATCCGGGGCCGCCCTCGTACATGGCGGTCGTCGCGTCGCAAATCGCGAGCTTCATCCGCGAGCGAATCTCGGGCAGCATATTCAGATCGGCCACGTAGGGGTCGCAGCCATTGGGATGATACTTGTTGGGGTTGTGAATGGCACCGTAAATGTTCTTAAGAGCGATGGTCACGCCGGCGCCGTCGTGGTCCTTGAGCACGGGAAGATTGATGAGTACGCTCGAGGAGCGCGTGAGGATTTTGGAGAGGCGGCTGCCCACGCTGCCCCACGCAGAGAGTTCGTCCTCGTACCCCACACGGTCGGTGCCGTAGCATTGCACGCGGTCCCCGCCGATGGCGATGCGAAAGCCGGCCCGCTCCATCTCTTCGCTGTCGCGGTCCCATACGACGATGTTCGCAGCTTTGGCGCCGGCCTGCTGCAGGCGCACGCAGATGGCGGCCACGAGATCGACATTTGTCGCGATACCGCGTCCGCCGAGCGTGTTCACCTTCAGGCTGATGGTGTCGCCGGGACCGGCGATGCGGCGCCAAGCGGCGATGGCGTTTTCCGGCGATGCTGCAGCGGAGTGACCGCCTCCGAAAAGCGCCTGCATGGCTCGGTCGAGCAGAGCCCCCATGCGGCGCGGATCGACAACAGTGCCTGTGCCGCGGAGCATGGGATCGCGTGCCACCACGACGGTGGATTTGGCGCCTTGAGTGGCCTGCTCCGGCTCCGCGCACAAAACGGAGCCGGCCCCCAAGGCCACGGCGCCCGTGAGGCACTGCGCAAGAAAGTTCCGCCGGCTCTGGCTGCGAAGGTCGGTCATAAAGAGTCTCCGGCGTGCAGGGTCCCGCAGCGAGGATCGGCCCGGGGAGTGGGAAGACTTCGGCAGGTCGCGGTGAGGCGGCTCAAACGACTGAAGTTAGCTCCAGGGCGGATCCTCGGCGACCGTGGACGCACCGCCATCCCTCATACCTAATACAACCAGCAGGGCATTGCAGTGATGAGCAGCACGGAGGGCGAGGAAGGATTTCAAGCTGGTGGATGATAGTGGACGCGGTATGAATCGAACCTACAGGTGGCATTTGCGGAGTTCTTCGAGGGTCCGCACGTAATCGCGCAGGCGATGATGGGTCTGTTCGCCGCAGCCCATACGGTAGACGAGCCTTGCAGTGCAAACTTTCTTTACCCGAGACGGCATCCAGCCTAGGATACGGCTTATGAATTGTTTAATCCTGGACGGTCAGCCGCTGAGTATGGCGGAGATTGAGGCTGCTTCGTTGGCTGGCTGTCCGGTGGCTCTTGCCCCTGACACCCTCTCTCGCGTCGCCGCCAGCCAATGCTCTGGGGTCTCCGCCGGCCCACATCAGAAGGCTAACCCACTTGAGATTCCCTTCCCTGGCAAAGAAGCGAAGTGCGCGATCTACTTGTTCTTGCAACTCACGGTCCAGTTCCGGATGAGATCTTTTGTACACAACGAACCTGTTGAGGGCGGTGCGAATCTTCTCAGAGAACGCCATTGTGAATGGGTATTCGGTGACTACATCGGCACCGCCATCGAGGAAAAGCTGCATGAGCGTCGGATCCCACGACCGCCGCCGCGCGAGATAGAACTGCACCACGATCGATTACCGCCGGGTGATCTCGCTGTTGCGCCTGGGACCCCAGCGACAAGCAGAGCAAAACGACTTGAAAAGCCAAGCAACGAGCGATCCTCATCATGCCGTCTCCTCATGCAGACCAGCATTGCTGGCTCCATTGTGGCTGGTTCACGATCCCAGTTGGCTCATCTTTACCTTGAGCGATGCGTAGTCCGTTGTTCCCAATCCACGCGCTTCGGCCATCGCGAGGTACGGTAACTGCTCAGGGTCGAGGTTCCAGTAAGCCTTCGCAACATAGGCGTCGATCGCTACCGGGTCCGTGCCCGCCACAATCGTCTTCTTTAAATCAACGTCTTCGAGATTCCCGCCCGTCGGTCCGTTGCGCACCAGTACACGGTAGCAGTCCAGCAGCGTCAATGTCGGCAGCATGAAGCTGGCCAGATCCGCCAGGCTTTGGTGAATCTGCTGGTGCAACTGGTTGCGTTGCCCGCCCAGAATGCCATACCAGTTCTTCATCCCCAGTGTGGCGCCGGTGAGAATGTGATGCTTGGCGATGGGCAGGTTGATGATCTTATCCGCTTCGAGAAACGGCGTGAAGACAGGCCAACTCTTCAGCACCACGCCGCCCATGTCGACCTCGCGGAACCGCTCGGGGTCAGGCAGGATCACCTCGGCGCCCTCGGCCCGCGCCGCCGCCTCGATGCCCGAGCGCTGGAAGCATCGTTGCGGTTCATTGCAGCTCACGTCCGTCACAATCACCCGTTTTGCGCCGGCCTGCCAGCACTGCCTCACCACCTCCGCCACCAGATCGGGATTTGTGTTCGCCGCCTGCTCCGGGGTCCGGTCCCATGCAATGTTCGGTTTCAGCACCACCACATCCTGCTTGCCGATAAAGCGGCCCATGCCGCCGAGATTCTCCAGCGCTTGCCGAACCAGCGCCTGCGGTTCGCCGTTCTGCGCAACGGTGATTTTCGGCCACAGCGCATCGGCCGCTACGCGATGATCGCGCCGTGCCTCCTTGGTCAGCCCGGCAATGGGACGTTGGCTGCGCTCGCTCAGCCAGATGCCCGCGCCCACCGCGCCTGCAGCCACTCCACCCAGGCGCAGCAGTTGCAGCATAGCTTCGCGCCGCGTCATTTCCGGCGCAGGTTGTTCCTTTGCGCCACTTTGTTGGCCAATTTCACTGGCCATCGTCATTCTCCTCGCTACACTTCTACGAGCTTGATGCGTTTCGGATCGCAAGTGCCCAACTGGTGCGCGAAGTCGGCGGCCGTCGCAATGTACTTCGGCGCGCGTCCTACCCCCTCGAGCGTGGGCATTCCAACCTCCGCGCGCTTGTGCTCGATCATCTGCCATGCCGTGTAGTCAAGCGCCACGCGATCCTCACCCACGACCAGCGCGTTGGGATACCACAACCTCTCAGGATGGAAGCCGGGCCCGCCGTCGTATACCGATGAGATCGCATCCCCGATGGTGAACCACACCTTCCCGCGCACAGCGGGAAGGCAATTCAAGTCGGCCACGCCGGGATTGCAGTTGTTCGCATGCAGCGTGAACGGCTTGTCCACCACGCCATACATGTTCTTCATGGAGAATGTAATTCCCGCGCCTCCGTGATCTTTCAGGATGGGCAGATTGATCACCATCGCGCACTCGCGTGTCAAAATCTTCGCCAACCGGATATTCGCCGTCCCCCACGAGACCGGCTCGTCGTCGAATCCGCCCGCATCGTTGCCGTAGCAGCGCACTCGGCTCGGATCGGTACTGATCGTCATGCCACAGGCTGCAAGATCGCGCTCGTTGCGGTCCCACACCAGAATGTTGCCCGCGCGCACGCCCGCCTGTTGCAGGCGCTCGGCAACGGCCATGGTTAGCGCCGCATGCGTCGAAATACCACGCCCTCCCAATCCGTTCACCTTCAGGCCGATCACTCCACCGGCAAGAATGTCTGCGGGAATCACGCTCTTCCACGCTTCCATCGGCTTTTCGCGCCCGGTGTAAGCACTCATGGCCTTGTCGAGCAGATTCAGTACGTGTTGCTCGTTGGGTTGCGTTCCCGCTCCATGCAGTGAGGCATCGCGCGCGATCACAACCTTCGACTTGCCCGCCGCTGCGTGCTGCTCCAGCACTCCCGCCAGCGCCAGCTTATCCGCTGCCGCGGACGACCCCAGCAGCACGACTCCCGTCGCTGCCTCTTTCAGGAACTCTCTCCGGCTCTTCATAGTTTTCCTCGCCTCTTTCCTGCGCCGTTTCCGCAGCCTCGTCCTTCAGAGTTTCGCTTCCACCCCGTGCGCCAGCGCGATCAGCGCCTGCTGCGCGCCGGGCGTAGCCTCATAGGCGACGATGCGCACCAGGTACGGTCCCTTGCGGAAGGTCACACTTTGCTCGTACGCAATGCCCGCGTCGCCCACCTGTACTCTTTTGGCGTCGTTCGTCTGTCCCGACTCCAGAATCTTGCGCGCCCCAGCGGCATCACCCATGGTGTACACGTCGACCACTGTCTCCAACTGGTCCTGGTACTTGTAGTCCGACGTTGCGGTCGAAACCACGCCGGCCTGAAGGTACTGCTCCGCGCCGCCGTCGATGTACTGCCAAAGATCCTTGGCGGCAAAGACGCGCGTGTCGCCGGTTTTCTCCCATCCCGCCACCGCGCCCGAAGCCGGGAACGGATCGACATCCTTCTTCTTGCATCCGGCATTCATGATCGCAGCCGCGATTGCGAGCGCCACAACGGCTTTTTTCCATCTTCCCGGCCCAAACGCTTTCAAAACAGTCTCCTTTACTTACGAGATAGCAGTATCTGGCTCGAGGGGGAGCGGCTTTCGCCAATGCTCGTCACGGTGATGGCCGGGCGATCCTGCAGTGGGCAGGCGTATTCGCATGCGCCGCAGCCCACGCAGCGGTTGGGGTCAACGCGCGGCTGCTTCAGCGTCTTCGTATTGCCCGCCGAATCCACCACCTGTGCCTCCTCAACGTAGATCGCTTTCGGCGACACAGGGCACCACTCCTCGCACACGATGCACTCGGTGGCCATCGCCCACGGCAGGCAGCGCCCGCGGTCGTAGAACGCCGTGCCCAGCCGCACCGGCTGATTGTGCGCGGCGCCCACGCCCACCACCCATCCCTTTTCTTTCGGCGTAATCTGCCAGATCGCGCCCGTCGGGCACACCTCCGAGCACAGTACGCAACTCGGCTCGCAGTACCCAATGCGCGGCACCAGCGTGGGCGACCACAATCCTTCCAGTCCCGCCTCTTCAATCGTGGGATGCAGCGCATTGTTGGGGCACACCTTCATGCACTCGCCGCAC
>Ga0224555_1002102_pt1 | contig 24511 bp, 21 predicted proteins | sample 714S23034metaG_FD_180687 | JGI IMG/M metagenome (GOLD analysis project Ga0224555, IMG submission 180687) | Peat soil microbial communities from Stordalen Mire, Sweden - 717 S2 30-34 | ecosystem: Environmental > Terrestrial > Soil > Wetlands > Peat | place: Sweden: Norrbotten County, Stordalen...
TGTCCATCGGCGATTACGTGCTGACCAACGGCTCGCTGGCGTCCATGGTGGTCATTGACGCCGTCACACGGCTGTTGCCGGGGGCGCTGGGCGATGACCAAAGCGCGGTGGACGAATCGTTCAGCCAGGGGTTGCTGGAGTATCCGCATTACACGCGGCCGGCGGAGTTCCGGGGACTGAAAGTTCCCCCGGTGCTGCTGTCGGGCCATCATGCGGAGATTGAGAAATGGCGCCGCGAACAAGCGGCCTTGCGAACGCAGGCGCGCCGGCCCGATTTGTGGAAGAAAAAGACGGAATGAAAGAGAGTTTATGAACCAGGCATTGTTAGACAAAATTGAATCAGAGCAGTATCACAAAGACATCTCGGATTTCGGCATCGGGGACACCGTCAAAGTCCACACCAAGGTGACCGAAGGCGACAAGGAACGCATCCAGATTTTTTCCGGCGTGGTCATTGGCCGCCGGGGACACGGGCTGAATTCCACCTTCACCGTCCGGCGCATCAGCTACGGCGAAGGGGTGGAGCGCATTTTTCCCCTTCATTCCCCGCGCATTGACAAGGTTGAAGTGGAGCGCAAAGGCTCCGTCCGCCGGGCCAAGCTGACCTACCTGCGCCAGCGCATCGGCAAGGGTGCCACGCTGGTCAAAGAGAAGGAAGGCCGGGCCGCCCGCGCCCCCGCCAAGTAACTTTTGCGGTTTGGCGCGGATGGGCGCATAGTATCGGAGTGCGGCAAACGAAGGTTCCCATGCTCACCGCCTCTGTGGCAAATCATTGGCGGCGGATCGCTCTTCTGCTGGCGGTCTGTCTGGCTTGGCCCGCTTCGGCGGCGCCCAAAACCCGCATTCACCTGCTCCTCTCCGCCGAATCGGCGCGGGCGGGCGACACCCTCTGGGCCGGTTTGCAAATGGACATGCCCCCCTCCTGGCACGTCTATTGGCGCAATGGCGGCGACGCGGGCGACCCGGTCAAAATCTCCTGGACCCTCCCGGACGGCGTTTCCGCCGGGGAAATCAACTGGCCCATCCCGGAAAAGGAAGTGGACAAGGCCGGGGACATCGCGCTCATCACCTACGTTTACACCCGCCAGGTCGTATTATTGACTCCCATCAAGCTGGCGGACGGCTTGCGTCCCGGCCCCGTCAACCTGAAGGCCGCCGCGCATTGGATGGAGTGCTCGCAGGAATGCGTCATGTCGGAGGGCGAGGCCCGCGCGACGCTCAACATCGCGGCGGAAGCCAAACCGTCGGCGGAGGCGGCCGTGATCGAGCAATGGCGCAAGAAACTGCCCATGTCGGCGGAGGCGGGCGCGGCGGAGGCCTATTGGCAAGGCAGCCAGATTGTGAGCCATGCGCGTCCGGTCATCATTGCGTGGAACAACGGCGCGCCGGCGGCGGATTTCTTCCCCTACGCCAGCGCCCATTTTTCCGTGGACGGAGCGACGGAGACGTTGCCCGGCGCGGGCGGCGCGGTCCGGTTGCGCAAGATGCTGACGAAAAATGACACCGCGTGGCCGGATCGGCTGGCCGGGGTCCTGGTGGGCCGCGCGGATTCGCCGCAGCCGCGGGGGGTGGAGGTTTCGCTGGCCATCCAGCCGCCGCCGGCAGCGGAAAAGAAAGGCGCGGCGCCCGTTCCTCCGGCCGCGCTGGCGACGATGCTGCTATTCGCCTTTCTGGGCGGGTTGATCCTCAACGTCATGCCCTGCGTGTTGCCGGTCATCGCGTTGAAGATACTCGGCTTTGTCAAACAATCGGGAGAGAAGGCGGGGCGGGTGCGGAATCTGGGGCTGGTGTATGGAGTGGGCGTGCTGGTTTCGTTCTTGATCCTGGCCGTGCTGGCCGTGGCCGCGCAAGAGGCCGGCCGCCTGGCCAATTGGGGCGACCTCTTCCGCCAGCCCAGTGTGCAGTTGGCGCTGACGGTGCTGGTGACGCTCATCGCGCTGAATTTGTTTGGCGTCTTCGAGATCACCCTGAGTTCGCGCGCCGCCGGGGCGGCCAGCGGTCTGGCCTCGCGCCAGGGGTTTTCGGGCGCGTTTTTCAACGGCGTGCTGGCGGCGATTCTGGCCACGCCCTGCACGGCGCCATTTTTGGGCGCGGCGCTGGCCTTTGCCCTGGCGCAATCGGCCCCGGTCATTATTCTATTCTTTTTGACAGCGGGAATCGGGTTCGCTTTCCCGTTCGTCCTGTTGTGCGCCCAGCCGCGCTGGCTGGGATGGCTGCCCAAACCCGGCGCGTGGATGGAGCAATTCAAAATCGCCATGGGCTTCCCCATGCTGGCCACCGCCTTCTGGCTGATGTGGCTCTCGGCCGACGACCAAAGCGCGGTGCTGTGGCTGGGACTTTTCCTGGTGGTGCTGGCGCTGGCGGCGTGGATTTGGGGCCAATTTGTGCAGCGCGCCCTTCACCGCCAGGGTTGGGCGGCGGCGCTGTGCGTGGTGTTGCTGGTGTTGGATTACTCCCTGGTTTTGCGCGGCCACGCCTCCCAAATCCCCTGGCAGCCGTGGAGTCCGCAAGCCGTGCAGGAGGCGCGCCAGGCGGGGCATCCGGTGCTGGTGGATTTCACGGCCAGGAGCTGCCTGACTTGTCAACTCAATAAAGCCAGCAGCCTCGAAATTGAGGCCACGCGGGCCAAGCTCCGGCAAATCGGCGCCGTGGCCCTGGCGGGCGATTACACCCGGGAAGACCCGGCCATCGGACAGCAATTGCGGCAGTTCGACCGCTCGGGCGTGCCCTTGGTCCTGGTCTATCCCAAGGACCCCGCCAAGCCGCCGCAAGTGCTGCCCCCGATTTTGACGCCGTCCATCGTCCTCAAGGCCCTTGTTCAGGCAGCGCAATGAAATTTGAAATTTGAAATTTGAGATTTCAAAACTACACTCCACTTTATGGCAGAAGCGCAATCTCATCCGTTGGTCGGCGTCATCATGGGCAGTCAGACCGATTGGGAAACCATGCAGCACGCGGCCCATCAACTGGCCGAGCTGCAAATCCCGTGTGAAATCCAGGTCATTTCCGCCCACCGCACGCCGGACCTGTTGTTCGAGTGGGCTTCCTCCGCCGCCGCGCGCGGATTGGAGGTCATCATCGCGGCCGCGGGCGGCGCGGCGCATCTGGCAGGCGTGGCCGCCGCCAAGACCTGCCTGCCCGTGCTGGGCGTGCCGATGGAATCCAAATCATTGCACGGCATGGACTCGTTGTTGTCCATGGTGCAGATGCCCGGGGGCGTGCCGGTGGGGACGCTGGCCATCGGCAAACCGGGGGCGATCAACGCCGCCCTGCTGGCCGCCGCCATCCTGGGCAACAAACATCCCCGCATCCGTCAGGCTTACGAGGATTTCCGCCGAAAGCAAACCGAGCGCGGCCTGGCCCATCGCCACGTTCCATAATCTCCCCGCCATGAATATCCTGAAAGTCAGCGAAAGCTACATCAACTTTGACAACGTCACCCACGCCGAATTCGCCACCTCGCCGCAGGGGTTGATGTGTACGGTGTTCTTCAATTGCCAGGTCACCGATCGCACGGGTTGCAACGGCATCCAGGCCTGCAAGACCTTCACCGCCGACGACGCCCGCACTCTCAAATCCTGGCTGGACCTGAGAGTCAACGTCATGGAGCAGCAGTCGTAGCGATCGGAATGTTATATTGGCGACCAGCCAGGCTGAGGATAAAGCGCTGATGGGGAGGCCCCCCTCGGCGGCGGCGGCCACCGCAAGCTGAGACGACGCCGCCTGAAAGCAGGGGCCAGTTCCATCGCCTTGTCCTGCCGGCGCCGTAAGGAGGGTTGCCAACACCGGCGCGACGAGTGGCGTCGTCAAGCCGCGTCACCCCGCTCCACCGCGGGCGGTATGACCGCCGCGTTGCGCTTTTGCATTCGACGCCAGACCCACCGCGCCAGGGTTTTGAAATTCGGAACGCCCAGGTCGTCAAAAGCTCCGCCAAGGTAAAGCACCCAAAAAGTGAGTCGGCCATGAGCAACTGTATTGGCCCGCCATTATAGGCGCGCGCGGCCGGGCAGCCATTACAAATTTCGAATCGGTTTGGAAAAACTTGACGCTATGGCCCCTTCGAGGCGGACGAATTGGACGCCAGCGGAATGGTGCGATTGCTCCGTTTCTTCGGATCGAGTTCCAGGACGGCGTTCTGGTTGCCACCGGCCCATCCCCCGAGATGCGCGACGATCTTCCGGCACGCGGGGTCCGAGAGCGGCTCCACGCGCAGGCGCGCGGTCTTTCCGTCGCTGGCGATTTTTAATTCCATGGTCAGCGTGCCGAACGGCGTGGCGATGCCGTGGAGTCGCGTGACCATGCCGGGCTGGGTCCATTGCGGCGGCAGGCCCTCGAATAAATGCAGCTCATCGCCGCGATCCAACTCCAACAAGTGAACTGTCAAGCGAATGAACTCGGCGCTGGCCCAGTTGTGCGGCATGTCGCCGACTTTGTTGAACTTCTCCCCGCTCAAAGACTGTTCCTCGCGCCAGGCCAGGGTCGGCGAAGCATGGTTGGCGTAGGCGTAAAGAATTTGCGCCGCCTTGCGGCCGTTGCCCTGCCAAAGCCAGGCGTGTCCGTAAAAGGAGGCGAAGTAGTTCCAGAGGCCCGTGGCTTCCCAGCCAGTGCCATAGACCATGCCTTCGCGCTCGGTGGCTTGGAGCATGGCCAGCGTGCCGGCCACCAGCGGGTCGTCCTGGGTGAAAATTTGCCCCGGATAGACCGCGTGGCAAAAAGTCCATTGGGCGCGCTGCGGCAGTTCCTTCCCCGCGTTGTCCATGAAAATAGGCACGTAGGCGTTGCCTTTGTTGTCCTGGCGCAGGTCGCGCGCGGCGGCTTTGCGGAAGGCCGCGTAGAGGCTATCATACTCCTGCTGCCAGCGCGCGGCCTCCTCTGTCTTGCCAAGCCATTGCGCGGCCTGGACGAACGCGCGCAGACCCGTCAGATTCCAGTGAACATTCGAGAACTCGGGCCGTTGATAGCCGCTGCGGCCGCCCCACAATCCGCCGTCAATTTCCCCCGGCGGATTGATCCCGTCGTCCAAAGGCGTGGCGTCCTGCAGGCTGCGCTGACGCAGTTCCACGATGTAAGCGGCGGTGCGTTCCAGCTTGGGCCAGACGGATTCAAGCCAGGCCTTGTCCTGCGTAAGCCGGGCGTGCCGCGCGCAGGTCCAGAGGACAATGCCGTTCTCCTTGTAGTATTGCGGGCACAACACCTCGAACGCCCCCGTCGGCTTTTGCAGCGACAGGGTGTAGGCAATGCCGTTGCGCGCCTCCCGTCCGGCGCCCAGCATCGTGGCGGACTCCAGAATAAAGGCGCCGTCCACGATCCACAGCCCCCGGTAGCAAGTCGGGCCGACCTGGAACACGGGCACGCCTTTTTTGATGTCGCGCGCCTGCCATATATTGCGGATGGACGAATCCAGCAGCGCCTGAATGCCGGCATCCGGCACTTGGACATGGCCATAGGGCAACGGCTCTCTCTCCCAATACTTGACGGCGTGATCGCGCGCCGCCTCGGCCTTTTCGACTGTGGCGGGATTGACTTCAATTTTGCCTCCGCTGCTGTAAACCACAAAAAACGCCGCGGTCCGGCCCGCCGGCACGGTCATGGCTTCCAATGGAACCTGCCTGCCGTTCACCAGACCGGTCATCTTCAACGAACAAGCGATCGTTTCGTGGTTGCTGATCACGACGCTTTGATTTTCCAGCCGGCATCCCAGCGCCGTGTCCACGATCAGTTTGGGCGCGAAGGTCCGCGGCTCCCGGCCGTTGTTGGTGACATGAACCAGGACCATGTCATTGCGGGACGGGGCGGCAAGGGCGAAGGCCTCCTGGACAATCTGCAAATCGCCCGACGACATATAGGTGCGCACGATGGGCACGCGCGGCGATTGAAGTTCCTGTTTCTGCCAGACCGTGTTGGAGGTTACCTCGACTGCCAGAAGGGTGCCGAACTCGCGTCCGCCCTGGCCGTAGTGGTAGAGCAGGTGGCCGTTGCGATCCACCAGGGATTTGCAGGGGTCGTCAGGCAGGCAGATGGCCGCCTGCCATTCCGGCGGCGCATAACGGAAATCAACCCGTTCCGTTCCCGTCGCGTCCCCTCCGCATGTCGGCCCCGGTCCGGCCAGCCGCCAAGCACACAGGAGCGCGCCAGCCAGGCTGTTGAGCGCTCTCTTTCGTGAAGTGCGCGCGAACTCGCGCCCTCGTTGAGTTTGTGTTTTCACCTGGCCGCCAGAGTAGCCCGTTCCAGTCCCCGCATCAACTGGCAATCATTTCCCCTGATTTCCTTTCATCCTTCCCTCTTTGTGGCCGATTCGCCGCCATTTCCGTTAAAAAGCGCAACTTGCATGTACCTGCATGTACCTGCAAGTGCCTGCGTATTCCGGGATGAAAACCGCCGGTTTTGGGCGCCTTTAGGCGCCTCGCCAGCAAGACTGTCGAATTGCGGGAACCGCCCTCACCCTAGCAGTCAATAACCAATAATCAATTTTCAATGACCAATTCGCAATCGAGGCCTTCTGAAATCAGCGATGGAAACGATTGAGAATTGACCAATGAAAAATGGTTATTTGTAATTTCATCAAATCAGAGGGGGCGCCCATACTATTGCACTTTCAAAGAGCCTTCCCGAGATGGGCTGTCAAACCGCCGCCACGATAAAACAACCGAAAAACGCCGCGCCTGTCACACAAATACCAACCTCCGAGGTGACCCGAATGGCGCTTACGGCGTTACGCGGCGACGACCTCCACGCGGGGCGCGAAACCGAGCCTGCGGAGTAGTTCCTCGCAGTCTTCCCAAGCGAGGCCGAAAGCCCGCACATCCGCCACCCCAAGCCGGGCGATCACCGAGGAGAGAGTCCCGGCGTCGCACTCGGCCAACTCGCCGTCCATCAGCGCGCACTCCGACCAATCCACCAATTGCGCCAGTGTGATCTCGTGGTGCAGATAGGCGGCGATTCGGTCAGCGACGGTTTGTTTCGTAATCGTCATGGTTTCATCCTACGCTTTCTGGTGTCCTTTATCCACCGGGAAGTTTTTGTTTGAACAGGAGGGCGCAGAGTCAACAGAGGTCTTTTCTTTTCCTCTCTGTGCTCTCCGCGCTCTCCTGTGGAAAATCAAGGAACGCAATGGCTCCCAATAACCAACAATCCATTTTCAATGACCAATTCGCAATCGAAGCCTTCTGAAATCAGCGATGGAAACGATTGAGAATTGATTTTGGCACCCGCTACAGACGGCCGCCGAGGCTTGTCACCAGTACTGGTGACTTTGCCGATGGCGGGGATGGGGTATGCTGTTGACCGTTGACAGGGCGAAATGCGGGTTTTGTTTCCGTGTGTGTCGCAAGCGTGATGTCCGCCGCGCTGCCCTGGGTGACTCAAAGAATTTAACTTTGTTCTCAGTCGGAAGGGCCGGGCCAAAAACCCGGCCCTTTTGATTAAATTATCCCTGCCGGTAATTCCGTTGCCTTCGCGCCCGCCGGCGGCGCGGAAAACAAGTGGACATCGGGGGGCATTGTGGATCATGATAGGCAGCGATGAAAACTCCAAAGATTCTCGATGCTCGTTTGAAAAGGGTTTGGGTCGCCAGCGCCGCGTTGCTGGCGGGCGCCGGCTTGCTGGCCGGTTGCGCCCTTTTCCATGCTCACGTGTTTACTTCCGTGGCCGGCCTCCAGCTTTACAGCGTCCGCGCGCAAATGGCCAAGGACGCCGATGGCACCCTGGCCGAAGTCCATTCCTGGGGCATCAAATACGTGGAGTTGGCCGGCACCTACGGCATGACGCCCGCTCAATTTAAAGCCAAATTGGCGGCCCACGGCCTGGACGCGACCAGCGGCCATTTTCCGTTCGAGGAATGGAGCCAGGACCCTGAAGGGGTTCTGCGCCAGGCGCGGGACCTGGGCTTGGTCGAAGTCGGCTGCGCCTGGATTCCGCACTCCGGCAATTTCGACGAGGCAACGTGCCGCCATGCCATCGAAGTTTTCAACCGCGCGGGCAAACTGGCGGCCAAACATCACATGCGCTTTTTTTATCACACCCACGGCTATGAGTTTCAGCCTTACGGCCACGGCACCCTGTTTGATCTGCTCATGCAGGAAACCAGCCCCGAGAACGTCAAGTTCGAGATGGACATATTCTGGATTGCTCATGCCGGCCAGGACCCGGCTCATTTGCTGTGGAAATATCCTTTCCGCTGGGATTTGATGCACCTCAAGGACATGCGCAAGGGCACCCCGACGGGCCTGCTGACCGGATCGTCTGATGTCAGGAACGACGTGGCGATGGGCCAGGGGACGCTGAATTTACCCGCCATTTTGAAGGCGGCGCGGCAGGCGGGGGTGAAATGGTATTTCATCGAGGATGAATCCCCGGATTCAGAGGAACAAATTCCGCAAAGCCTCGTCTATCTGCGGGATTTAAGGTACTAAAGCCTCCCGCCAATTCTGCCGATACCTAATCAGAGAACCAGATGACTGAGTTGTTTGATGCTGTGAGAGGGAAGCGGCGCGGATTGGCATGGCTTGGGCCGGTCCTGGGCGCCGCGTGGCTGCTGTGCGGCTGCGAAGTGCCCAAGATCAAATTGCCCCCGGAAACACGTTACAAGCCCACCAACATCTACCGCAAAGGTCTGGTCATGGACCCGGAAGTCAAACGGGTGGCGGTTCTGCCCATGACCACCCTCCAGCCGACCGAGGCCTTCCAGGCGGGGGTGGATTCCTTGCAGCCGCTGCTGCACGCCGAATTGGAAAAGGCCAAATGCTTTGAAATGATCTGCATCACCCCCGAACAATTGCAGAATTGGACCGGCCAGCGCGCCTGGCGGGCCGACGAACAATTGCCGCCTGATTTCTTCGACCGCATCCGCGAGAAAACGGGCTGCCAGGCTGTTTTCTTCGATCAATTGACCCGTTACCAGCCGTATCAGCCGGTGGCGGTGGGCTGGAAGATGACGCTGGTGGTCAATAAGGAACATCAAATCTTCTGGGCGGCAGACGAGGTGTTCGACGCGGGCGATGACGGCGTGGCCAACGCCGCCCGCCATTACGAATCCGACCATATCGTCACCCAATCGCCCTTGCCGGACCCCAATGCCATCCTCAGTTCGCCCAGCCGCTTCGGCCAATACACGCTGCACGCCCTGTTGATGACCCTGCCCCAAAGATAATGGCCCGTCCGCCTAAAGTTTTTACCGTGCCAACCGATAAATGGAATGGCAGTCAATGGAGCGATTGAGATCAATGCTGCTGATTCTATGGAAATCAATACAAATCTGAGCACAACCGGCGTGAACGGAGCCGCGACACCGCCACGTTCCACGCCTGCACCCAACATGCCTACGGATCGAGTCTCTTTGACAAATTCGTCGGCCTTGGAACAAGCTCTGGACAGTTCCCCTGCCAGCCGCCCCGACATGGTGGAGCGGGCCAAGGCCCTGATCGCAAACCCCAACTATCCTTCCTCCGACACACTTTCGGCGGTGTCGCGGCAGTTGGCCTCGGCTCTGACCTCCGATGACCCCTAACCCCTGTTTCCTTGCATGACTATGATGTCCCGCCATAAACCTTGGGATTCCTACCGCAAAGTGGCCACGCAAACCGCCACTCAAGGACAGTTGGTGCTCATGCTTTACGACGGCGCCCTGAGCTTCCTTGAGAAGGCCATGACCGGCTTCGACTACAAGGACCCGCTGATGTTCAACCAGACCATCAATAACAATATCCTCCGCGCCCAGGCCATCATCCACGAGATGAACGCCTCCCTGAACATGAAGGAGGGCGGCGAAGTCGCCTCCAACTTCCGCCGCCTCTATAATTACTTTTACCGCCGCCTGACCGTCGCCAATCACACCAAGAAGAAGGAGCCCCTCGAGGAAATCACCGCCCGCGTGCGCGTGCTGCGGGACAGTTGGGCCCAAATGCTGCGCCACGGCGGCGAAGCCCGTTCCGCGGACGATCCCTCCAGGGAAGCGGCCGCCGCCTGACCATGGACCACCGCCAGCACGTCGCCGCCATCCTCAAAGAGTGGTTGCAAAGGACCCATGCCGAAGCCCAAGCCATTCAGTCCGGCGATTGGCCCGCGTTGCGAACCATCCAGGCGGCCAAAGCCGGGTTGAGAGAGCCTCTGGGCCAGGCCGTCGAACAATGGCGGACGTGCCACCCGGCCGAAGCGGCCGCCAACCCGTTCCGTTCCGAAGTCAGCGAACTGCTGGCCCTGGAAACGCAAAACGGCAACCTCCTGGCCGCGCGCAAGCATCGTGCGCTGGAAAAGAAACGGCTCCTGGAACAGGCCCTGTTCAATTTGCGGCGCGTGCGCTCCTCCTACGGCAAGCCGGCGCGGGTGGGCCTGAATTCCTATTCCTGACAAGGCCGCCCTGTCACGGCAAAACCGCCCGCCAATACTGGTGGCCGGCGTTGGGGATGACCGTATTGGTGATATTGACGAACGACGACACCAAAACATTGGTCGAGACGTTCGTCCAATTGATAAGATTGGTCGAGGTTTGCAGCCAATAGGTCTGGCCTGAGAGGCCGGATAATTGCAGCACGAACGAACCGGACTTGAACGACGATGCCGAGACGGACGGGGAAGACGGGGCGGCCACGTTCAACTGGATGGCATCCACGTAAAAAGTCGTCGCGCCGGAGAGAGTGGGCCAGAACCAGAACCCCTGACAGTTGGCGACGTTGGACACACCCAGCGCGGAAAGCGGGATGTTAAACTGCGTCCACGTATTGGGGGCCAGGGCCGGCAGGCTGTAGATGGCCGCGTAGGATTGGCTGGCCCCCTGATTGGTCACCCCCATCACTTGCACCCCTTGCGCGCCCGCCGCGCCGCCGTTGATCCAAAAGCTCAGGCTGGCGTAGGGGGCAGTGTTGAGTTCGGCATCATACAGCGACAGAGCCGTATAAGCAGCGGCCGTGACACTGATGGAATAGCCGCCGGAATAAACCGGGGAGGCATTGTAATAGTTGACATTGGTCGCCCAACTGTAGTCCTGGAATCCGTTGAGCAGCAGGCCGCTGTCCTCATAAATCCCCAAATTCCCGGCCGCGGGCAGGACGGTGAAGGACGCCGCGCTCGACGCCGTCCCGCCGGGGGTGGTGACGGAAATCAGCCCGGTCGTGGCCGCGGCCGGCACGGTAGCGGTAATCTCCGTGGCCGAATTGACAGTGAAACTGGCCGCCGCGCCATTAAAAGCGACGGCTGTAGCGCCTGTCAAATTCTGGCCGGTGATGATCATCTGCGATCCAATGGCGCCGCTGGAGGGAATCGAGGAAATGACCGGGGCGGGAGTCGTCGTTCCGCCGCTGGAATTGGTGACCACCAGGTTCAACGCGTTGCTGACCACGCGATTGACGGTAATCCACAGCCGCTGGCCGTTGGTATCCACCGACGCATAAAAATTGACGCCGTTGGTGGTCAACCCGCTGCCGACAGAAATGCTGGCGGGCAACTGATTTGAGGTGTAGCCGTTGACGACGAAGACCGGGTGATCCAGAGGGTGATTCGCCGCCGGCGTCAGCGTGGCATTGGCCGCGTTGGCGGCAGCGGCGATCTCCCAAGTCGCGTAAGTCGGGTCATATCCGGCCGGGGTATAAGTGATGGTGGCGTTGGAGGCGCCGCCCACTCCCGCCGGCCCGCTTGTTTCAACCGCGCCGACCGAGGCCGAAAGCGCCGCCGCGGCGGAGTTCTCCATTTGAGTGACCTCCTGCGCGACCGCGCCATTGGTGTAGGATCCCGAATGCGTACCCAGCACGACGAAGACCGAATAGGCCATGAGCATGCCGTTGACCCGCGTCCCGGTCTGGATATTGGCGCCGCAGTTATAATGTTCCGAATACTGGGTGCCATTGAGGGCGCCGTTGCCGTTGTTATAGCCGCCGACCTTGCCGAAATTGCCGCCCCAGGCGAGCTTGGAGTAATTCACCTGAATGGACGCGCCGGCCCCTTGCGTATCCCCATCATAGTCCGGGTGCAGGATGTAATCCAACAACTGGAAAGCCCAGGCGTCAGGCCCGGTGTCACTGGCGCCGTAGGGGATCATGTTCGTGGAGGCGGACTGGTTCCGGGGGTCCAGGGTTGAATTTTGGTCACGATCCGCCCCCTGGTCCTGGACGGTGATCGGCACCGTGGCCACGTGGCCCATCTCGGCGTTGCCTTCGTTGGTGCTGACCCATTCCATCGCGTACGGGATGGTGTTGGCATTGGTGTCACTCCAACCAGAAAGCGCCGTCACCACTTCAGGCGGGGCCGCCCGAGTGACGAATTTAAGCGTGTCGCCGTAAGAGGCGCCGCCCACCTCCGAGGACCCATTGCCGCCGTCAAAATTGAGCGAGCCGTAGGGCGTGCGGGTGTCGGCGCCCAGATTGCCAGCCGTGGCCCGCGCGTCCTGGCTGATGGCGAAAATCGGGTTCGAGCGGCCATCGGCGAAAAACCAATAAATGGTCGTCGGGATGGTTTCCCCGGCGATTTGATAGGTGGGCATGCTGTAAGCAATGATGGCGTGGCCGGTTCCCGATAGCGCGATGGCAGTGGTTCCCGGAGTGCTCTGATCGTAGCTGTTGTAGTCGCCAAAACCCGCCGTGTGGTTTTGCACGAACCCATCGCCGGGGTATCCGGTGATGCCGGTGCCGGCGCAGACGACAGGCGATCCATTGACCTGGTAGGTCAATTGGTAAAGATAGCCCGGCCCATTGGCGCTCTGGTCCACCATGACGGCGCTTCGCGGCTGGCCGGCGCCATCCGTCCATTGCACTTCATGCGCCGGAAACCCGTTGCCGGAAGTGACGACTGTGACCGTGAGCGCCGCCAGGTTTTGGGCCGAAAAGAGCCAGGCCAGCAGCAACGACAAAGCAACCATGTTCATTTTCATAAGCGATTCCACATTGATTTGAAGGGGACGCGCGCGCTGTTCTCCGCGCGCGCAAACCGATCCCCTTTCACATAAGTAAGAAGAAAAGCAGGCGGAGGATTACAAAGTATTTGTTCCGCCCCATCATTGCGGGATTGATATAATCCGCCGACGGGGATACATAGCCAGCCGATGGCATTGCGTCTGTTCAATACTCTTTCGCGCTCGGTCGAGGAATTCGTTCCTCTGGACCCGGCTGGCCGGCATGTCGGCCTCTATTGCTGCGGGCCGACGGTGCATGATTTCGCCCATATCGGCAATTTCCGCACCTTCGTCTTCGCCGACCTGGTTCGCCGCTACTTGCAATACAAAGGCTTCACGGTCCGCCACGTCATGAATATCACCGACGTGGAGGACAAAATCATCAGGCGCGTGGCGGAAACAAACATGCCGCTGCCGCAATACATTGCCCAATACGAGGCGGCGTTTTTTGAGGATTTTCAGGCGCTGGGCTGCCTGCGCCCGCATGAAACTCCCCATGCCACCGGGCATATCGCGGACATTATCGGCCTGATCGAGAAGTTGGCCGCGCGCGGGTTGGCGTATCGCGCGGCGGACGGATCGGTTTACTTCAGCATCGAGAAATACCAGGCGGGCGGGGCGCGCTACGGCCAGTTGGTCAATCTCAATTTCGAGCAAATGCGCCCGGGCCAACGCGTGGCCAACGATGAGTACGCCAAGGAAGCGGTGGCGGACTTCGCCTTGTGGAAAGCGCGCGCGCCCTCGGACGGCGCCGTCTATTGGCCCAGCCCGTGGGGGGAAGGCCGTCCCGGCTGGCACATCGAATGCAGCGCCATGAGCATGAAAATGCTCGGCGCCAGCTTTGACCTGCACCTGGGCGGGGAGGATTTGATCTTCCCGCATCACGAGGACGAGATCGCGCAAAGCGAAGGGGCGGGCGTCCAGGAGGCGGGCCGGCCATTCGTCAAGTATTGGATGCACGGCGCCCACCTGCTGGTGGAAGGCAAAAAGATGAGCAAAAGCCTCGGCAATTTCTTCACCCTGCGCGATCTTTTAAAACAAGGCTTCACCGGGCGGGAAATCCGCTTCGCGCTGTTGCAGGCCCATTACCGGGAATCGTTCAATTTCACCCTGGACGGCTTGCGCGGGGCGCGCACGGCCCTGGCGCGCCTGGATGAATGCCTGGCCAAATTGCGCGCCGCCGCCGCTGGCGTGACCGCGTCCGCCGAGGACGGCTTGGCGGGGCGGTTTTCCGCCGCGATGGACGAGGATTTCAACATTTCCGGCGCGTGGGGCGCGGTCTTTGATTGGGTGCGCGACAACAACCGCCTTTTGGGATCAAGCGAGGCCACGCCGGCGCGCGCGGCGGCGGCCCTGGCGGCCTGGGACAAGATTGATTCGCTGCTGGCCATCGGGCGGGCGGACGAAGCGGCGGCGCCCGCCGGGTTGCAAGCCTTGCTGGAAGAGCGGCAGGCCGCGCGCAAGGCCCGCGATTTCAAAAGGGGCGACGCGATTCGTGACGAACTTAAAGCCAGGGGCTGGGTGATCGAAGACACCCCCAAAGGAGCGCGCTTGAAAAAACTATGAGCGGACTTTTCATTACGTTCGAGGGAACCGAAGGCAGCGGGAAATCAACCCAGATAGACATCCTGGCGCGGCGGTTGCAGGAGCAGGGCTATGCCGTGCGCGCCTTCCGGGAACCGGGCGGCACGCCCATCGGCGAGGAAGTCCGGCATACCCTCAAGCACAGCAACGCCAACCACGCGATGACCGCCGAAACGGAATTGCTGCTGATGAACGCCAGCCGGGCGCAATTGGTGGGCGAAGTCATTCGGCCGGCCCTGGCGTCCGGGGCCATCGTGCTGTGCGATCGTTTTTACGACTCCACCGTCGCCTACCAGGGGCATGGACGCGGGCTGGATTTGGGCACGGTGCGAAGCATAATTGATTGCGCGGTGGGAGAAACCCGGCCTGATTTGACGTTATTGTTGCTGGTGCCGGTCAAGGTCAGCGAGGCCCGGCGCAAGGCCCGCCTGCTGCCCGGCCTGGAAACGGTGCGCGACCGGATGGAGGAAGCGGATCGAAGCTTCTTTGAGCGCGTCGAGGCCGGCTACCAACAACTGGCCGCGGAGGAACCGGAGCGGGTGCGGAGCATTGACGCCACCGCCAGGCCGGAGGAAGTCAGCGCGGCAATCTGGCGCGTGGTTGAACCGCTGGTCCGCCGGCGGGTCAGCCCGGCTAATCCGGCTGTTGACATTGCGGCGGCTTCGGCTACCCTGTCCGTTCCTGAAAAGAAATTGAGTTTTTAAAATATGCCGAACACAAAATCAGCCGGGCGTCGGATGAGAAACAGCGCCCGCAAGCATTTGCAAAACCAGAGCGTCAAATCGCGCCTGCACACCTTGGAAACCAGTTACGCCAAGTCCTTGGTCGCGGGCAAGAAGGAAGACGCCGCCAAAACGCTACGCGTGCTTATTTCCGCGCTGGACAAGGCCGCCAAAACAGGGGTCATTCATGCCGCCCGGGCCAACCGCTCCAAATCGCGCCTGAGCCTGCGTTTGAACGCGATTAAACCCGCCGCGCCCGCCGCCAAATCTGCCGCGCCCGCCGCCAGTTGATCCGCGCCCCCGCGCCCCGCGCGCAGGCGATCTGGTCGGGCGGCCCGCCGCCGTGCTTTGCCTTCACGGAACATGATTCATCCCTCGGCCATCATCAGCCCGGGCGCCCAATTGGATGCCTCGGTCGAAGTCGGGCCGTTTTCGGTCATTGACGGCCAGGTGTCGCTCGGGCCGGGCTGCCGGGTCGGGCCGCACGTTTATCTGACCGGGCGCACCACCATCGGCCCGGATAATTGCTTCCACGCCAACTGTGTCATCGGCGACGCGCCCCAGGACGTCAAATACAAGAATGAGCCGACCGGCTTGCGCATTGGGGCGCACAATCTTTTCCGCGAAGGCGCCACCGTGCATCGCTCGGCCAAGCCGGGAGAGGAGACCGTGCTGGGTTCCCACAATTTCCTGATGGTCAACTCGCACGTGGGCCACAACGTCCGCCTGGGCGACCACGTCATCGTGGCCAACGGCGCGTTGCTGGCGGGCCACGTGGAGGTGGAGGATGGCGTGTTCATTTCGGGCAATTGCCTGGTGCATCAATTCACGCGCATCGGCACGCTGGCCATCATGCAAGGCGGTTCGGCCATCAGCCAGGACCTGCCGCCCTTCATGGTCGCGCGCGGCGGCAACAACATCTGCGGCTTGAACACCATTGGCCTGCGCCGCGCCGGCTTCAGCCCCGCCGAACGCCTGGAATTGAAGCGCCTTTACCGGAAGCTTTTCCTTTCCGGCCTCAATCTGTCTGAAGTCCTGGCCCAGGCGCGCCAGGAATTCACTTCCGCCCCGGCGGCGCATCTGCTGGATTTTATCGCCGCCAGCAAGCGCGGCGTCTGCCGTCATCGCCGCCTGGCCTACGGGGAAAGCGGTTCAGGCGACGCCGGCATTGACTAAACAACCCGGATCGGTGCAGATTTGGGCGATCTGAAATCTGAAATCTAAAATTTGAAATAACTGACCTATGCCCGCAAAAGCTGAGAAAAACACGGAACCGAAAACACCGGAGCCGAAAATCCCCCCCGCCCGCCAGCGGGACTTGGAGGCCGCCATTTCTTCCATCACCAAAGCTTACGGCGAAGGCAGCATCATGCGCCTGGGCGACGCCCGTTCCAAGGTGGGCATCGAATTCATCCCCACCGGCGCGCTGTCGGTGGACTTGGCCTTGGGCGTGGGCGGCGTGCCACGCGGGCGCGTGGTGGAGATTTTCGGCCCCGAATCCTCCGGCAAGACGACGTTGATGCTGCACGTCATCGCTAACGCGCAAAAGGCGGGCGGACTGGCCGCCTTCATTGACGCCGAACACGCCCTGGACCCGGCCTACGCCAAAAAGCTGGGCGTCAACCTGGATGATTTGCTGGTGTCCCAGCCTGACAGCGGCGAAGAGGCCCTGAGCATCTGCGAAACGCTGGCCCGCTCCAACGCGCTGGACGTCATCGTGATTGACTCCGTGGCCGCGCTGGTGCCCAAGGCGGAATTGGAAGGGGAGATGGGGATGGCGACCATGGGCATGCAGGCGCGGCTGATGAGCCAGGCCCTGCGCAAGCTCACCGCCGTCCTGGCCAAATCCAAGACCACCTGCATTTTCACCAATCAACTCCGCGAAAAAGTCGGCGTCATGTTTGGCAACCCGGAAACGACCCCCGGCGGCAAGGCCCTCAAGTTTTACGCCAGCATCCGCATGGACATCCGCCGGCGCGACACGTTGAAGGACGCGGCCGGCAACGCCATCGGCAACGCCGTCAAGGTCAAGATTGTCAAAAATAAAGTTGCGCCGCCCTTCGCCGAGGCTGAATTTGAGATCATCTACAATCACGGCATCAACAAGGAAGGCAGCATCATTGAGGTCGGCATCGCCCACGGCGTGGTGGATAAAAAGGGGGCGTGGCTGCAATTCGAAGGCGAGTTGATCGGGCAGGGGAAGGACGCGGCGCGGCAGGCGCTGGCGGACAAGCCGGAGCTGGCGCAAAAGATCATCGCCGCCATCATGGCCAAACGCAACGGCGAGACCGCGGCGGCGGAGACGAAGTAATTCTGTTCTTATGCTTGCGCCAGCCAAACATCGCTTCAACGTAAAGGAATATTACCGCATGGCGGAAACGGGTGTTCTGCGGCCCGACGCGCGGGTTGAGTTGCTGGACGGAGAAATCATGGATATGTCACCCATTGGCCCATTTCATGGAGGCGTCACCAGATTTTTGATTGAGTTTTTCACGGACGCCTCCCACAAGCGATGGATCACGGATGCGCAAAACCCGGTGCGATTGGATGATCATTCCGAGCCACAGCCCGACCTCATGTTGCTCAAGAGGTCTGCTGACTATTATCAGAAGCGGCAACCGGCGCCGAAGGACGTTTTCCTGCTGGTGGAAATTTCCGACTCCTCTTTGGAAAGGGACCAGGAAGTAAAACTACCCGCTTATGCGCGCTCGGGCATTGCAGAAGTCTGGATTGTGGACTTGAACGAGCAAACGATTGAAGTTTACCGCCAGCCACACTCCACGGGCTATGGTTCAAAAACAATTCTAAGCGTCGGCGACAAGGCCAGTCCGCAGGCTTTTCCAGACGTGGCTTTGGACGTGGGGGAACTGCTCAAACGCTGAAATTTCCGTTGGCGCCTTCACCGCTCGCGTTTGCGCCGCAACTCCTTCCGCAGCTTGTCCAACGGCAGCGTGTTGATGACATCGCCGGCCCGCAGCCAGCCTTTGCGCGCGACGCCGGCGCCCAGGCGGAGAAAGTGCGCCTGCGCGTTGCGATGGGCGTCGCAGTTGATGACGCACTTGACCCCTTTGTCCCTGGCGTAGTGCCACAGCCGCCAATCCATGTCCAACCGCAGCGGGTTGGCGTTTAACTCGATCCAGGTGCCGTTGGCGGCGCAGGCGTCAATGACGGCGGTCTGGTTGATTTTGTAAGCCTCGCGCTCCAGCAACAGGCGGCCTGTCAAGTGGCCGATGATATGCACGAATGGATTCTCCACGGCGGCAATGACGCGCCGGGTCATCTCCGCCTCATTATTGGCCACGCTCTGATGCGCGCTGGCCACCACCACGTCCAGTTCCGCCAGCAGATCGTCGTCAAAATCCAGTCGCCCCCCGGAGAGAATATCCACCTCGCAACCAGTCAATAATTCAAAATCGGCGCTCTCCGCCGCCAGTTTCTCATTCAAGGCGCGGATGGCCCGGATTTGCTGCCGCAGCCGCTCCGGCTGCAGCCCGTTGGCCTGGAAGGAAGACTTGGAATGATCGGTGATGGCCCAGTAAGCGCAGCCCAACTCCTGCATGAAGCCGGCGATTTCCTCCAGCGTGCCGTGGCCGTCGCTCCAATTGGAGTGGTTGTGCAGCGAGCCTTTCAATTGCGTCCACTCCAGCAGGCGCGGGATTTCTTTTTTCTCCGCCGCCGCGAATTCGCCCGCGTCCTCGCGCAGCTCCGGCGGGATGCAGGCCAGGCCGAGTTGCTGAAAAATTTCCTCCTCCGAGCAGCAGGGAACCAGCAACTTGGGATCGCGTGTTTCCACGTCAGAATGGAACAAGCCGTATTCGTTCAGGCGCAATCCCCGCTGGATGGCGCGCTGGCGCATGACGATGTTGTGTTCCTTGCTGCCCGTGAAATAGAGCAGCGCAAAGGGAAACTCCCGGTCGCTGACCACGCGCAAATCGGCCTGGAGGCCGCCGGCCAGGACCACGCTGGCTTTGGTGTCGCCTTTGGCCGAAACGCTCATGACGCCCTCTGGCCGGGTAAAAAAGTCAATCACCGCGGCGGGGTTTTTGGAGGAAGCCAGAAAATCAACGTCGCCAATGAGTTCCTTGCAACGCCGCAGGCTGCCCGCCGCGCTGCAACGCACCACGTCCGGGTGCGCGCGTAAACTGTCCAGAATCGGTCCGGCGGCCGCCACCGCGGTGGAGAGCAAATGGCGCGAGGCGTATTGGCGGCGAAACTGGATGCCCTCCAAAATTTTGGTTTGCGTCTTTTCGCCGAAGCCGTCCAACTCCGCCACCTTCCCGTCACGGCAGGCTGTTTCCAGTTGCTCAATGGTTTCCACGCCCAGCTTGTCGTGGAGCGCCTTGACCTTTTTGGGGCCTAATCCCTGAATTTGCAGCATGTCCAACAGTCCCGGGGGAATGGAAGCTTTCAGCTCGTCGTAATAGGCCAGCTTGCCGGTGGCGGCCAGTTCGGTGATTTTCTTTTGCAGCGCTTCGCCAATGCCCTTGATGTCCCCCAGCCGATTCTCGGCAATCAGCTTGTCGAGCGGTTCACTCAGGCTTTCCAACGTGCGCGCGGCGTTGGCGTAAGCCCGCGTCTTGAAGACGACTTCGCCCTTCAATTCAAGCAGGATTCCGATCTCCGACAAAATGTCCGCGATTTGTTCCTTCGTCATCAGCATCAGCAGTAACATAACCCAAAGCCTGCAGGATAAAAGTTGGATTATTTGAGTGTGTCTTTTTCCTCTTCCTCTTACTCTTAATCGTAATCGTAATCGTAATCTCTTCCCGCCTGAACGAAGAGGATTAAGATTAAGATTAAGAGCAAGAGAAGACACCCAGATGAGAAGGCCGGAAACACCCGTGGCCCTAACCATCGCCGGCTCCGATAGCGGCGGCGAGGCGGGCCTGCAAGCGGACTTGAAAACATTTAATCGGCTCAAGGTGCATGGGGCCTGCGTGGTGACTTGTGTGACGGCGCAGAACCGGAACACCGTCGCCCGATTGGAACCGTGCTCGCCCCGCATGGTGCGGGCGCAATTGGAAGCGGTGGCGGCCGCCTTCCCCATTGCCGCCGCCAAAACGGGGATGCTCTACTCGGCCGCCATCGTGCTCGAGGTGGCCGCTTTTTTCCAACAGGCCCGTTCCGTGCCGCTGGTGGTGGACCCCGTCATCCTTTCGACCAGTGGACGGCGGTTGCTGCAAGCTGCCGGCGTGGCGGCGCTCCAGCGCGCACTGCTGCCTCTGGCCGCGCTGGTGACGCCCAATGTTGCCGAAGCGGAGATTCTAACCAGAACAAAAATTGCAACCCCGGAGGAGTTGCGGGCGGCGGCTCGGCGCATCCATCGCGCGTTCGGTTGCGCCGCACTGGTCAAAGGCGGCCATTTGCCCGGCACCCGTGAATCGGTGGATTTTCTTTGCAGCGGCCAGGGGGAATGGATGTTCTCCGCCCCGCGCGCCAAAGTAAAGGGCCTGCACGGAACCGGCTGCGCTTATTCTGCCGCGATTGCGGCCTGGCTGGCGCGTGGACGTTCCTTGGAGCAGGCGGTCAAACTGGCCAAGGATCATATCACGCAGACCATTTTCGCCTGAACTCCGCCGGCCATAAGGTGCATTTCACTTTTTTGCGTTCCCGTCTTAATCTTACTCCTAATCTTAATCTCATTCCCCCTCCAGCGTGCGGATTAGGAGCAAGATTAAGATTAGGAAAGACAAACCAAAAAATTGGAATGCGCCTTCTTTATCGGTATTTCTCCCCGGCTCGCATGGATGGCCCGGCTCATTCATCCAGGCAATCGCGCACGGTTTTGGCCAGGACATGGGGTTGATAGGGCTTGGGCAGGAAATGAATGCCCTGGCCGAATTCGCCGCCGCGCTCCAGCAAATCCACGCTGTAGCCGCTGGTGTAGATGACCTTCAAGCCGGGCCGGTCGGCTTGCAGTTTCCCGGCCAGTTCCCAGCCGGAAATGCCGCCGGGCATCATCATGTCTGTCAATAATAAATCAATCTCGCCCGACTTCGCCCGCCACACCTCCAGGGCTTCCTTGCCGTGGCTGGCTTGCAGGACGCGGTATCCGTAATGGCGCAACAGGGTGCAGACCAGTTCGCGCAAGCTCGCTTCGTCCTCCACCACCAGGATGGTTTCGTTCCCGCCGGGGCTGGCCTTGGCCGGGCCGGGCGCGTCCTGGGAGGGAGCCGGTTGGGGGCACAGAGGCAGGAAGGTCTTGAAGACCGAACCGGCGCCCGGCTGGCTGGCCACCTCAATCCAACCCTGATGATGCTTGACAATAGCGTAGGTGGTGGCCAGGCCCAGACCGGTGCCTTTGCCGACTTCCTTGGTGGTGAAGAAAGGCTCGAAAATCCGGTGCAGCGTCGCCTGGTCCATCCCCGTGCCCGTATCGGCCACGGTCAAACACGCAAAGGCCCCGGGGCGCGCTTCGGGACGTTGCTGGGCGTACGCGGCGTCCACTTCCACGGCTTCCGTTTTGATGGTCAACCGCCCGCCCTGCGGCATCGCGTCGCGGGCATTGAGAGCCAGGTTGACGATGATTTGCTCGATCATGCCGGCGTCGGCGTAAATGGGCAGGGCCGCGGGGCCGCATTCCAATTGGAGCGTGATGGCTTCGCGCAGCAGCCGGCGCAACATTTGGGTGGCGCCATGGACGACTTCATTCAAATTCAGGTGGCTCAACTGGATGACCTGCTTGCGGCTGAAGGTGAGCAATTGCTTGGTCAGGCTCCCCGCCTGGCTGGCCGCGCCGATAATCTGCGTCAGCGACGGGCGCAGCGTCTCCGGCAAATCCGGGGCCGTCAGCAGCAAGTCGCCGTGGCCCTGGATAATGGTTAGGATATTGTTGAAGTCATGCGCCACCCCGGCCGCCAGTTGGCCAACGGCCTCCATTTTTTGCGCGTGCCGCAACTGCGCCTCCAGGTTCAGGCGGTCGGTCATGTCATGCACAATCACCAGAATGACCGCCTCGTCGCCAAAATCCAGGCGCTCCACCGAAAGCAGGACCTCGCGCAAGGCGCCGTCTTTGACCCGGATGCGGCAGGAGAAATCCCGCACCGACTTGCTCTCCTGCAATTGCCGCAGCATCCGCATTCGTTCTTCGGGGTCGTGCCAGATGCCCATCTCCAGCGAGGTGTGGCCGAGCATTTCCTCCCGCGTGTAGCCGAAGAAGCGGAGCATGCTCTCGTTCATGTCCAGCCACACCCCTTTGTCCAGCGTGTTCAGGGACATGGGCATCGGACTGGAGCGGAAGGCCTTGGAAAACCGCTCCTCCGATTTGCGCAGCGATTCCTGGGCCTGGAGGCGTTCCAGCGTGGCGGAGCAAAAGTCGGCCAGGGTCTGCAGCACGGCCAGGTCCTCCTGCTGGTAAGCCTCTTCCGTGTAGCTTTGCACCGAGATGGAGCCGATGACCTTGGTCCCGCTACGGATGGGGGCGAAGAGACGCGAGAGCGTCGGACGGGAACGGACCCCAAAGGAGACGAAGGCGGGCTGGGAAGAGGCCACCGGCCCCCGCACCCATTCCGCGCCGTATTCGATGATGCGTTTGTCGCGCGGGGTAATCTCCCGGTAGCTGCCGAAGACTTGCGTCCGCTTTCCGTCCACAACGTCAAATAAAAGAACCGGCGCGGTGTAACGGTAATCCGGCGTATAGAGTTGGAGGTAAGCGGCGTCCCAGCCCAGCAGTTCGTCGGCCACGTCCAGCACGGCCTGGGCCGCGGCGGCGGACGAGCTGGCCGCGCTCAATTTCTGGCCCAGGTGGGAAAAGCTCCGCGCGCGGCTTTCCGCCAGCCTGCGGTCGGCGATTTCCCGTTCCAGGCTGGCCACCGCGTCGGACAATTGGGCCGTGCGCTCCTGGATTCTCCGTTCCAACTCCTCCTGCGCCTTGAGCAATTCCTCCTTGATTTTGTGCAGCTTTTGGTTGGCCTCGGTCAATTCGGCGGTCCGTTGCGCCACGCGCGATTCCAACTCGTCGTAGGACCGCTGCAATTCCTGGCGGGTGCGGATGCGTTCCAGGGCGCCCCCGCAATGGTCCGCCACGGCTTGCAGGGACTTGAGGCGGCCCTCGTCATAAAACCGCGCCATGTAGCTTTGCACTGAAAGAAGGCCGATGATGCGGCTGCTGTCGCGGATGGGCACAAACATGAGCGAGGCCGACTGGCGCGTCTTGTCGCCGAAGGGCGCCAGGACGGGATTGCTCCCGGCGGGAGACTTTCCCCGCAGGAGCAGTTTGGCGCCGTGTTCGACAATTTCCCGGGCCATGGGCGTCGGCTTGCCCGCCGCGTAGCCGCTGGCCACGTCCACCCGGCGCCCGCCGATCGTGTCAATATTGATGACCGGCTCCATCCGGTCATGGCCGGCCGAATACAGATTGAGGTAAAAGGCGTCCCAGCCGAATAATTCGCTGGCGGCGTCGGCAATGGTGCGGGCGGCCTCTTCCACGGTCAGGGCGGTGGCCAGTTTGCGGCCCAACTCGGCCAGGATGCGTTCGCGGGCCAGTTGGGATTGCATGAGCAGCGCGTGGCGGCGCGCCTGGCGCTTGAGCAGAGGCACCCAAGCCAGGCTGGCCAGAACCAGCAGGCAGACCGTGCCGGCCAGTTCGAGGGCGTGGGGTGGGTTCCACGCAACCGAGGCGCCTAAAAATGGTGGCATAAGCCCTTGCATTAGAACAAATGGCGTCGGATTTGCCAATGAAAGACTTTCCAATGTCAAATTGCCCCGTTGGGGCTGAACACTTCCGGGGCGTCAGCCCAAGTTCGTCATGATTTGGCTGCGCCACCATTCCACAGCGCCAACGGCGCGTCTCAATCATGGAAACAACGCCTTTTCCAAACAGAAAGGACCGAACTTTTCGATTGAGAAGTGGTCATTGAAATTCTATTATTTGCCATTCTTTCTATGACTTCCACTACCGGATGGCGCCAAGACTGGATCCGCACACTGTTTCGCTGTGTCGCCCGTTTCATTCGCGCGTTGCCAAACCGTTGCGGCGGCAAAAAGCAACTTCCTGCCGTCAGTGGTTGTTTTGCTGTGTTATTGGGCTTTTTGTTACAATCTGCGTCAGCTTCCGATGCCGGTGTTAAATGCCGGCCGCTTATCTCGGGTAATCTCTGGTGGATTACGCCCGATATGATGAAAGGCGGCATGTCAAAATGGCGCGATGAACTCGACGATCAGCAGAAGATCGGCTTCGACCTCCTTTGGCTTTGCAACACGGCGTCGGTTATTGATTTGCCCGGCGACCCACTCCGCCAGTTATTGGATCTTTGCCAGAAACGCAAGGTCAAGGTCGTCCTTGATGCCGGAACCAGCGGGCCATGGTGGGAGCCTTTGGTTCTGGCAA